>Ga0157370_10003962_pt1 | contig 17219 bp, 18 predicted proteins | sample C35metaG_FD_113463 | JGI IMG/M metagenome (GOLD analysis project Ga0157370, IMG submission 113463) | Corn rhizosphere microbial communities from Kellogg Biological Station, Michigan, USA - C3-5 metaG | ecosystem: Host-associated > Plants > Roots > Rhizosphere > Soil | place: USA: Michigan...
CCGAAGCCGGTGTGGAGGACGCTGATCACGGCGAGCTGGAAGACCCCGATGTTCGAAGGCGTCGCCGGCACCACCGCGGTGACGTTGACGGCGAAGAGGACCGCAGCGGCGGCCCCGATCCCCGCCTGCCCGTTCAGCCCGAGGGCATAGAGCAGGCCCCAGCAGGCGCAGAGCTGGATCGCCCAGGCAGCGAGCTGGGCCGCGGAGGCAGCCGATCCGTAGCGCGGGTCGCGGAAGACGGTGAGCCCGGCGCGGACCTGGACCAGCGCCCGGTGGATTGCGCCGCCCAGGCGGGCCAGCCGGCCGTTGCCGTTGCGACGCATCAGCAGCGGCGCGAAGAGGACGACCAGGAGGATGAGCAACGGCACCAGGCTGAAAGCGAAGATCTGCTTCGTGCCCGAGTGGAAGAGCGGCGTGGTCGAGACGATGATCACCCCGAGCAGGACGAGGGCGACCAGGTTCAGCATCGTCTGTGAGACCAGGGTCCCGAGCAGGACCGGGAACGTTTCCCGCATCCGGCCGCTGCGCCGCGCCAACGTCAGCGCGCGAGCCGGCTCGCCGAGGCGAGCGGGCAGCGTCGCCGACATCAGCACCCCGATCATCGTCGCCGAGGTGACGTCGCGACGGCGGATCGGGCGGTTCGGCAGCGCCGCGCGGGCGATCCAGTACCAGGAGGCGGCGCGGAAGAAGAGTGAGGTCGCCATCAGCGCGCAGGCGATCAGTACCCAGGTCAGGTTCGAGCGGACGATGCTTTCGACGACGTTGTCGATGCCGATCTTCTGGGCGGCGAGGAGGGTGAGACCCACCCCGAGCAGGCCGGCGACGCCAAGCCCGACCCGGCGGGCGACGACGCGGCCCCTGTTGCCGGCCCGGGCAGGCGCGGGGTCGAGCGAGGGCAACCGCTCCGCGGGCCGCTTCGGATTGCCGTCGGCGGGCCTGATCCCGGCCCAGTGGGCGAACTTTTCCCCCGCCGTGGCCGGCCTCGGCACCTCGATCGCGCGCTCGTAGACCTCCGTCACCTGGTCGGCCACCCGCGGCCAGGCGTAGCGCTCGGCGCTGCGACGGGCGGCCGCCCCCATCTCGAGCAGGCGCTCGGGCTCGTAGTGGACCCGCTGCAGCTCCTCGGCGAGACGCTGGGGATCGCCGGGGGGGACCAGCAGCCCGTCGACCCCGTCGCTGACGACGTCGTTGTAGCCGGCGATGGCGGAGGCGATGACCGGGGTGCCGGCCGCGAACGCCTCGGTCAGGACCATCCCGAAGCTCTCTCCGGACAGCGACGGCGCGCAGAGGACGTCGGCGCGATGCAGCGCCTCCCAGAGGCTCGCCCCCGAGACCCGCCCGCGGATGTCCATGAAGCGGAGCAGGTCGGGGTCGGCGACGTAGCGGAGCACGTCCTCCCGGTCGGCGCCGATCACGGTGAGCCGGCAGGGCACGTGCTCGACCAGCGCGTTGAAGGCGGTGAGGAGGATCGGCAGCCCCTTGCGCTCCTCGGGCCGGCCGACGAAGAGGATCCGCAGTTCCTCGGAAGGCGCGACCGGGCCGCTCGGCGCCGCCTCGACGTCGACCCCGTTGGGGATGATCGTGTACTCGCCGCCGAACCAGCGGCGGCCCGTCCAGGCGGCCGCCTCGGAGACGGCGATCCGCGCCGAGAGGCGGTTGAAGACGCGCCGAGCGCCGAGGCCGTTGGCGATGTAGTTCGGCAGCGGCTTCGTCGCATAAGCGTGGAAGGTGCCGACCACGGGGTCGTGGGCGCCGAGGGTGGCGTTCCAGCCGACCAGCGGCACCAGCGGCTCATGGACGTGGATGACGTCGAACTCGCCGGCGCGGACGGCGCGGCGGGGCGCGACGACACCGCCGGCAGGGAACGGCGCCAGGTTGGAAACCGAGCCGTTGGCCCCGAAACCGGCGGTACGGCCGAGCGGGATCAGGTACTCCGGCAGCTCGCGCCTTTCGGCCTGTGCCCGGTGGAGGGCGCGGCTGATCCGCCCAGGAGGGTCGACGGGAGCGAGGACGCGGACATCGTGGCCACGCCCGAGGAACTCCTCGGCCAGAGCCTCAACGTGCCGGTTCACGCCTCCCTGGTAAGACCAGGAATATGGCGAGACGAGACCTATGCGCACGGGTGATCAAGAGTAGATCATCGCCCGGAGCCCGGAGCCGGGTACTCAGCGCCAGGCCAGCGCCAAAACGGTGCCGATCAAACCGAGCATGCCAACACTGACCGTGCCAGCGAGCCCCCACCCGATCTGGATCAGAACTCTCTTCAGGGCAGCCACTTCCCCCCGCAAGTCGCGGACGTCGTCACGGATCTCGGTTACGCGGCCGTTCAGGTCGTCGAGGCGCGAGTCGGTCCAGGTCGATCTCATCAGCTCCATGCCTCCAGCGTAGGGAGTAAAAGCTCAAGTTTGAGTCACAGAAGTGTAACTTTTCGTCTGTGACGATGTTTTCTCTCTCTTTGCGCCGCTTTCGGCCCAGGCGAAGCCGGTGAAGACGAGCAGGTAGGCGGCCCCGATCTCGAGCAGGAGGGCGCCGGAGTCGTTGGCCAAGGTGCCGATCGCGGTCGCAGCTAAGGCTCCCAGCAGTCCCGCCCGCATCGCCGGGCGCCCTTCGAGCCAGGCGTTCAGGCGCTCCCGGCGCACGTAGGCGAGGATCGCGAGCGCCAGCACCACCGGCAGGAACGCCAGCAGGACCGGCCGGCCGAAGCTGTGGGCGGAGAGCTGGAGACGGCGCTGGGCGACGTCGCCGAGGTCGCCGAGACCGCCGGCATCTAGGACCGAGCGGGTCAGGTGGGCGTTGGCGCCGGTGAGGAGGTCGATCAGCGCCAGCAGGGCGAGCACGGCGAACGGAGCGGCGATTACGGCCAGGACTGCGGTACGCCGGCCGCGACCCGCGACCACGACGGCCGCGACCGCGGCCCCGACCGGGAAGACGATCGCGGCGCCGACGTCGGCGCCGAAGCGGCCGGCGGCGAAGACGAAGGCGGCGATCAGGCCGACGCCGACGAAAGCGGCCGCACGAGCACGCGCGGAGGCGCCGCCCGCGAACCCGGTCAACGCCGCGCCGGTACCCGCGACCACCAGCACCGCCAGCAGCGCCTCGAGCTCGTTGCCGATCCCGTAGAAGCGCACTCCCAGCCCCGGATTCGGCCCGAGCAGCGAGAGCGAGGTGAGCGGCGAGCCGGCGATCGCGTCGAGGGCGTAGGCGAGCACCGTCAGCGCCGAGGCGAAGGCAAGGGCGCGATAGCCGCGCAGAGCCAGGAGCGTGGGCACGGCCAGCAGCGGCGAGAGGAGGAGCACGAGCAGCTGTTCCACCGTCTCCCCCGGTTCGAGCGCCGCCCCCAACAGGAGGACGAGCGGCAGGTAGACGATCGAGAGCCCGGCGACACGCACCGCCGCCCGCGCCAGACGGCCGCGGCTGAGCAGCGCGACGAGCAGCAGGGCGGCCAGCCAGATGACGACGCTGAGCCCGATCACCGGCCCGCGCCGCGAGGAGATCACGTCCATGCGATCGACCAGCGATTCGATCGCCGCCGGATCGACCGCTCCCTCCGCCCGGATCGGCTGTCCCGACATCTCGCTCGGCACCGGGATCCCGAAGTGCCGCAGGATCGTCGGCGCCACGTCGGTCGAGAGCACGTACCCGTCGGTGCGCGTGCTGTCGGAGGTGAGGTTGCCGTGAAAGCCTCCGCCGGCAACGCCGATCGGGACCGGTTCGTCGGACTTTCCGGTGGGCCAGGCGATCGCGATCAGAAGCGCATAGCTCCCCTTAGGGGGCAGCCGGTCGAGGGAAGCTCGGGCGATTTCCGAGAACTGCGAGCGGACCCTGTTTTCCCGGAGCGTCTTGCGGAGCAGGCCGGGGACGATGTCGGCGGGCGCGGATTCGGCCCGTTCCACCACTTCCAGCAGCCATGCCACTCCGCTCCTCCGCTCCGGCAGGGGGCGGTCGTAGAGGGAGTCGAAGACCCGGTTCCCCTGGCCGACGTCGAGATACGTCTGCAGCGGCGGGACGGTCCCCAGCCCGGCGCTCATCGCGCCCGGCGATAAGCCCGCGTCCGCCAGCTGCGCGACCGTCGTGTCGCTCGGCAGCCAGGCGAGGACCACCTTCTGCGGCTGGGCGGCGGCGTGCGCGGGTCCCGCGCCCAGCGCCAGCAGGAGCAGCGCTATCGTGGCTCCCATGGCCGATCGCACCTTTGCCAAGTTCAGCTTCTTCAAGATCGATCCAGCCTGGCGCCGTCGGGACCCGGAGCTCCGGGCAGCGGACAAGCAGGAATTCCTCGCCGCCTGCGAGGACTTCGCCGTCGACCGCTCGCTGCGCGCCTACTCAACCATAGGCACGCGCGGCGACGTCGACCTGGTCCTGCTGACGCAGAGCCCGAACCTGAGCGACATCCACACCTTCCACGTCGTCCTCGGCCAGAGCGGGCTGGCGAAATGGACGACCACCCCCCACTCGTTCCTCTCGATGACCAAACGCTCGCCGTACTCCGACGAGAACGCGCGGCCGGAGATCTGCACCAGCGAGCGCAAGTACCTCTTCCTCTACCCGATGGTCAAGCAGCGCCGCTGGTACGGGCTGCCGCCGGAGGAGCGCGGCCGGATCATGAAAAGCCACATCGAGGTCGGCCGCCGCCACCCGGAGATCACGATCAACACGACCTACTCCTACGGGATCGACGACCAGGAGTTCGTCGTCTGCTTCGAGGGCGACGACCCGGGCGAGTTCCTCGACCTCGTCAACGAGCTGCGACCGACCGAGTCCAGCGAGTACACCGAGCGGGAGACGCCGATCTTCACCTGCGTGGCGATGTCGGTCGCCAAGGCGCTCGACGCCCTCGACGGGACCCCCAGCGCGGTCGGCGCCGGTGCCCCGGCGCTCGGCTGACGGTCGTCTTTCCCTATTCTTTCGCGCTCCAATGAGCAAGATCGGAACCGAAGAGACCCCCCTCCGCGTCGCCATCGTCGGCGCCGGCCCCAGCGGCTTCTATGCCGCCGAGCACATCCTCAAGGACGGCGACCTGCACGCCCAGGTCGACCTCTTCGACCGCCTGCCCACCCCTTTCGGGCTCGTACGCGGCGGCGTCGCCCCGGACCATCCGAAGATCAAGTCGGTGATCCGCGTCTACGAAAAAACCGCCGCCCGCGAGGGCTTCCGCTTCTTCGGCAACGTCAAGATCGGCCACGACATCGAGGTCGAAGAGCTCGAGCGGCTCTACCACGCGATCGTCTTCACGGTCGGCTGCGAGACCGACCGCCAGCTCGGCATCCCCGGCGAGGACCTGCCGGGCAGCCACGCCGCCACCGCCTTCGTCGGCTGGTACAACGCCCATCCCGACTACGCCGATCGCGAGTTCGACCTGTCTTCTGAGCGCGCCGTGGTGATCGGCAACGGCAACGTGGCGATGGACGTCGCCCGGATGCTGGCCCTGACCGACCACGAGCTGCGCCAGACCGACACCGCCGACCATGCGATCGAGGCACTCGACCGCAAGCAGATCCGTGAGATCGTCGTCCTCGGCCGGCGTGGCCCGGTTCAGGCAGCCTTCACCAACCCGGAGATCAAGGAGCTCGGGGAGATGGAGGACGCCGACGTCATCGTCGACCCGCAAGAGGTCGAGCTCGACCCGGCCAGTCAGGCCTACCTCGAGTCCGACGAGGTCGACAAGACCACCCGGGTCAACGTCGAGACCCTGAAGGAGTTCTCGCAGCGCCAGCCGCAGGGGAAGAAGCAGCGGATCGTCCTCCGCTTCCTCGCCTCGCCGGTGGAGATCAAGGGCAACGGCAAGGTCGAATCGATCGTGATCGGCCGCAACGAGCTGGTCGAGGAAGGCGGGGCGCTGCGCGCCAAGGACACCGGCGAGCGCGAAGAGCTCGAGTGCGGTCTCGTCCTGCGCTCGGTCGGCTACACCGGCATCCCGATCGAGGGCGTCCCCTTCGACGAGAAGCGCGGCCTGATCCTCAACGAGGGCGGTCGCATCCTCGACTCCCACGACGCCGGGCACAAGACCGGCCATTACACCGCGGGCTGGATCAAGCGCGGCCCCTCCGGCGTGATCGGGACCAACAAGAAAGACGCGCTGGAGACCGTCCAGCACCTGCTGGCGGACGTCGAGGCCGAGAAGCTGCTGAGCCCGGAGAAACCGGAGCCGAGTGCGGTCGAGGACCTCCTGCGCGAGCGCGGCACCCGCTACGTCAGCTTCGAGGACTGGCAGTCGATCGACCAGGCCGAGGTCGGCCGCGGCGAGCCGCACGGCCGCCCGCGGGTCAAGTTCGTCCGGGTCGAGGAGATGCTCGAGACCCTCGGCGAGCCTGCGGCGAGCTAGTGCCCGCCGACCTCGCCGAGCTGAAGGGGATGATCGAGGCGGCGCTGCCCGGTGCCGCCGCCGAGGTGAGCGACGAAACCGGCACCGGCGACCACATCCGAGCAACGGTCGTCGCCCCGCAGTTCGAGGGCCTCTCCCGGATCGACCAGCACCGGCTGGTCAAGGCGGCGGTCAAAGAGCGCTTCGACGACGGCACCATCCACGCGCTCTCGGTCAAAACCAGCCTCCCCGGCTGAAGCCCCACTTCCGCGCGCTTCCCTGCGACAAAATGTTACATTGTGCGCGCCATGCGTACGACCTATCTCCATAGGCTCAGGGTCATGCGATACAAGCGATCCACTTGGCCCGATTCGCGACTCGACGAATTCAAGAACCGCGTCGACGAGCGCTTCAACAGCGTGGAAACTCGGCTCACGGAGCTGAGCGACCGCGTGAGTGAAAACAACGCTCGCATCGACGGTCTGCAGCACGCCATCCTCGTCGTCGGCGGTGGCCTGTTCGCTGCATTCATCGGACTCCTAGCGGCGATGATCGGGCTGATCGCGACCCAGCTCTAGCCGAACCATCCTCCTCCCTACAATGCCCCCATGGCCGACCCAGAGCTGAAGAGCAAAATAGAAGAACTGATCGCCGCCAACCCGGTCCTGCTGTTCATGAAAGGGACCCCGGACATGCCGCGCTGCGGATTCTCGATGCGCGTTGTCCAGGTGCTCGATCAGGTCGACGTCGACTACGGCGCGATCGACGTCCTCCCCGCGCTGCAGCCGCTGCGAGAAGTTACGGCGGAGATCTCCGACTGGCAGACCTTCCCCCAGCTCTACGTCAACGGCGAGCTGCTGGGCGGCTGCGACATCATCGAGGAGATGTTCGAGTCCGGCGAGCTGGGCGAAGCCCTTGGCGTCGAGCAGCCCGAGAACGCCCAGGTGCCGCAAGCCGCAGCACCCCCGGCGCAGTCGCCGCCGCTCCAGATCGAATAGCCCGAATAAAAGCTTTTGCGGTCTGGCTAGACCGCTGCTGCCGATTCCGCTGCGTCCTCTTTCACTTGGAAAGACGATCCGCAGCCACAGGCAGCAACAACGTTCGGGTTGTTGACCTGGAAGCCGGCGCCCTGAAGGCCTTCGACGTAGTCGACCTCCGAGCCGAAGACGAACTGCATGCTCACCTTGTCGACGACGACGGCGACGCCGTCGACCTCGAAGACGTTGTCGTCCTCCTTGGCCTTGTCGAAGGCGAGGGCGTACTGGAACCCGGAGCAGCCGCCGCCACGGACGGCAACCCGCAGCGCCTGCTCACCGGCGTCAGCTTGGGAGCCGAGCAGCTCGCCGATCTTCTCGACGGCCTTGTTGGTGAGGGTGATCGCGGCTTGGGGGGTCTCAGTCACTTCACAAAGTGTAGCGTCAGACGTCGGCGGGCCAAAGAGACAGCACGTCTAGAATCGCAAGTGTGAGCTCGCCTGCCGAGACCGCGGTCGTCTGCGACACGACCTGCTATCTGCCGACCGAGCTGGTGGCGAAGCGGGGAATCAAGACGATCAGCCTCTACGTCTCGGTCGACGGCCACCAGGAGCGCGAGTCGGAGATCAGCGACTTCGACGACTTCTACGAGCGCCTGCGGGCGTCTGAATCCGGCGCGACCACCTCGCAGCCGTCGATCGGCGACTTCCTCGAGGTCTACGAACCGCTGCTGGCCGAAGACCGCGAAGTCGTCTCGATCCACATCTCCGCCGGCATCTCCGGGACCTTCGAGGCCGCCGGTCAGGCGCGGGAGCGGCTGATCGAGGAAGACAAGGGGGGCGAGCGCCTGCACCTGATGGACTCGCGCTCAGCCGCAGGCGGCATGGGCCTCTGCGTCCTCGGCGCCGCCTCGGCCGCGGCCAGCGGCGCCGACGCGGCGGGGTGCGTCGCCCACGCGGAGAAGACCCGCGACGACCTGAAGATGTGGTTCGCGATCGACACCCTCGAGTACCTGCGCCGCGGCGGCCGCATCGGCGGCGCCCGTGCCTGGATCGGCGGGGCGCTGAAGATCAAGCCGATCCTCACCCTCGAGGAGGAGATCACCCCGGTCGAGCGCGTCCGCACCCGTGCCCGCTCGCTGGAGCGGCTGCGCGGCTACGCGCGGCAGCGCCACGAATCCGGCGCCTACGGCTGGGTCGTCCAGTACATCCAGGACAAAGAGACCGCCGATGCCCTGGTCGAAGACTGCTACGAGATCTTCAACTGCGAGCCGGCCTTCATCTCAGAGGTCGGCCCCGTCCTCGGCGCCCACGTCGGCCCGGGGCTGCTCGGAGTTGGCTCCGTGCACACAGACCTAATCGCCTGAGAAGGCCAGGCGCTTAAGCCTGTCAGCGGTTGCGCTTACGGCGGCGCAGCATCGCGCGGGCGCCGATGAAGAAACCGACAGCCGCGGCGCCCATGACCAGCTGCTGTTTGTGCTCCTCGACCTGCCGGCGCCAGTCGGTCAGCTCGTTGACGCGGCCGCGCAGGGACTCGACGGAGGAACCGAGCTCGCGGCGCTTGAGGTCGATGTCGCGGCGGATCTCCGCGGGGGAACGTCCTGGGGCACCGATGGTCACGAGGTCTCCTTTTCGAGCATCTCCTTGGTCAGCTTCGCCTCTTCGATCGCCTGCTCGGGCACCGGCGGCGATCCGGCCTTGACCGCGCGGTAGGCGATCAAGCCGGCGAGGGCGGCGAGCAGCAGGAAGATCCCGGCGGTGACGAAGTAGCCGGCCCAGATGTTGCCGCTGAAGACTTCTTCGCCGAGCAGCCAGGCGATCCCATGCAGGATCAGGATCAGGGCCAGGAAGGCGAACGTGCCGGCGGCGACGCCGACGACGGAGCCGCGCAGGAGCTTGCTGACTTTCGCCGAGACCTCTGCCTTGGCGAGCTCGATCTCCTCCCGGACGAGGGTCGAGGCGTGTTCGGAGACGTCGACGACGAGGTCGGCGAGCGAGCGATCGTCGGGCGGAGGCGGCGGCGCTGGAGGCGGAATCGGCGGCGGGTTCTGGGTGGGCTCGGCCATCGGTCCCCCCTACTCCGGTGGGTCCTCGTTGTACAAGCGGCGGTAGGCGATCGCCGCGGCCCGCGAGGCGGCGATGCTCGCCAGGGCGCCCATCGCGGCCAGCAGGCCGCTCCAGACGAGACGTTTGACCAGATCGTTATCCACTCAGCTCAAACCTTTCCCCACGAGGGCGCGGCGGTAAACCAGCCGGCCGGCGGCGATAGAAGATGCCATCAGCCTATTCACCGCGGCTCCAGGCCGTCGCAGATCGTCGTCACCAGAAGATCGCGCGCCTCGTCGAAATCGGTCTCCGAGGCGGGAATGGTGCCGAAGATCCAGCCCGAGAGCAGCTGCTCGACGGCGCCGTAGAAGGCCATCGAGGCGAACATCGGCGCGACGTCGCCGCGCAGGGCGCCGCTCGCCTGCCCCTCGGCGACGATCTTGGCGATCCCCTCGTAGGCGCGGCGGATCTGCTCGAGGTGGGTCTGGCCGAACGAGTTGGCCGCCCGGGTGACCTCGACGATGATCACCTTCATCAGCTCCGGGTCGTGCCGGTAGGAGTCGAAGATGAAGCCGGCGACCGTGCCCAGCTTCTCGCGCGGCCCGCCTTCTTTGCGGTCGGCCTCCCCGATCGCGGCCAGCAGTAGCGACCAGCGCTCGATGAAGAGTTCGTTCAGAACCTCGTCCTTGGAGTTGAAGTAGTGGTAGACGAGGCCGTAGGCGACCCCCGCCTCGTCGGCGATGTCGGAGACGCGGGTCGAGTGGAAGCCCTGACGGGCGAAGACGCGGACGGCGGCGTCGAGGATGAGGCGGCGTTTGTCGGCGGGAGGCGCCTGGGCCATCAGCTGCGGGTCTCCGTCGGCTGCGGCCAGAGGTAGGCCTCGGGCTGGCGGTTGGCGAGCGAGGGCAACGACTCGCGGATGCGGTCCTGCGCGGAAAGGTCGAGGTCGGCGGCAACGAAGCCCTCGCCGTCGGGCGCGGTGGCGAGGACGACGCCCCAGGGATCGACGATCATCGAGCGGCCGAAGGAGCTGTGGTGCGGCGGCGCTTCCCCCGACTGGTTGGGGGCGACGACGAAGACCTGGTCCTCGATCGCCCGTGCCCGCAGCAGCACTTCCCAGTGGTCGCGCCCGGTTGCGAGGGTGAAGGCGGAGGGGACGGCGATGATCCTCGCCCCGCGCAGGGCGAGGATGCGGAAGAGCTCCGGGAAGCGGAGGTCGTAACAGACGGTCATCCCAAGGGTCAGATCGCCGAGCGGTGCGGTGACCGGCTCGGCTCCGGGGCGCTCGTGCTCGGACTCGCGGTAGGAGACGCCGCCGGCGTCGACGTCGAACATGTGGATCTTGCGGTAGACGGCGAGGTCCTCGCCGTCAGGGCCGATCAGGACCGAGGTGTTCGAGGCCTTCTCCCCCTCGGCACCGCGCTCGGAGATGCTGCCGGCGAGGAGGTGGATGCTGAGCTCGCGGGCCCAGCCGCGGGCGGCGCTCAGGCTGGGGCCATCGAGCGGCTCGGCGCCGGCGACCAGTTCCGAGCCGCCGGCCAGCAGGTTCCACTTCTCCGGCAGGGCGACGAATTCGGCGCCGTCAGCGGCGGCCGCGCGCACGTGCCGCTCGGCGGCGGTGAGGTTCCGCTGCTTTTCCCCGTTTGAGTTCAGCTGTACGGCGGCGACGCGCACTGGCAGGTCCTCCGGTTGATTGACCAGTCAATCGGTGGAGCCAGTATATGAACGCTCGGGGCGCTGAGGCGGTTTAGAGGTTCAACTGGCGGGCGACGATCCGGTCGAAGATGGCGGTCGGGATCAGCGGTTGCAGGCGCGCCTGCACCTGGGCGTCGAGCCCGACCAGGTAGCGGGTCTTCGGTCGCGACGATTCCAGCGCGTGGGCTATCGCCTTTGCCACCTTCTCCGGCGGGATCCCGCGTTCGGCGGTGTCTTCGATCACCTTGCGGAACTTGTCGAGCGCCGCCCCGTACAGCAGGTTCGTCTTCGGCGCCTTCGATTCGACGTCCTCGGCTTTGCGCTGCCCCCGCTCCCAGATCGGCGTGTCGATCGAGCCCGGCTCGATGATCGAGACCTTGATGCCCCACGGCCGCAGCTCCTGGCGGAAGACGTCGCCGATCGCCTCGGTCGCGAACTTCGAGGCGTGGTAGGGGCCGCCGAACGGGAAGGCGATGCGCCCGCCGATCGAGCTGAGGAAGACCACCCGGCCTTCCGCCCGCCGGATCTGCTCCAGCATCGCCTGCGTCACCGCCACGTAGGCGACCAGGTTGACCTCGAGCTGGTGGCGCAGGTCGTCGAGCGGCACCGTCTCCAGCGGCCCCGGAACCGCGATCCCGGCGTTGTTGACGAGGCCGTCGAGGCCGCTGTCGCTCTCCCGACCGATCTGCTCTGCCGCGGCGGCGATCTGATCGGGATCGGTGACGTCGAGGATGACGGGAGCGATCTGCGCCGAGCCCTCGGCGCGCAGGGAATCGGCGTCCTCCTCCCTGCGCACGCCGGCGAAGACCTTCCAGCCGGAGGCGTCAAGGCGCAGCGCGGTGGCGCGGCCGATCCCGGTGGACGCCCCAGTCACAAGTGCGGATCGCATCCTCCGAGGCTACAGAGGGCGCTCTCTCACCCAGGCCTTTTATGGAATACGCGGCTTCCCGACCCCTCCCTGGGGGAGAGCTAAGGCGCTGCCGATTCTTGACACAACAGGGTGGGGCAAGAATCCGATACGCGAAGCAAGCGGGCGTGGGAGCTCGCGGCGCGGCAGCACGGCGTCGTCACCCGCCGGCAGTTGCTGGCGCTGGGCTTCGGCCGGAGGTCGATCGAACATCGGGTGGCGCGGGGGCGCCTGTTCCCGGTGAGCCTCGGCGTCTACGCGGTCGGCTGGCCGGCGCTCAACCAGAAGAGGCGGTGGATGGCGGCGGTCTTGGCGGGCGGGGAGGGCGCGGCCCTGAGCCATCGCAGTGCGGCGGCGCTGTGGGATATCGGCAGGGAGGGCGATGGGATCGTTGTCAGTGTTCGACGGCGCTGTGAACTGCGGCGCCCGGGAGTGCGGTTCCACGGTCGGCCGAGCTTGGCGCCCGATGACCTTTGGCTCCGGGACGATATCCCGGTTACCTCCCCAGCGCAGACCCTTGTCGATCTTGCGACCGAGCTCGACCTTGTCGCGCTCGAGCGCGCGGTGAACGACGCCGACAAGCGCGACCTGATCGATCCAGAGGCATTGCGAGAAGAGCTGTCGCGCTTCGGGGGCGCCCCTGGCATCCGTCCCCTCCGTCACCTGCTTGACAAGCTTTTCTTCCGGCTCTCAGACTCGGACCTCGAGATCTATTTCCGCCGCATCATCAAGGCCTCGAATCTCCCGATGCCACTCACCAAACAACGCGTCAACAAGTTCGAGGTGGACTTCTTCTGGCCCGATCTCGGGCTCGTCGTGGAGACGGACGGCCTCCGCTACCACCGCACGCCCTCGGCGCAGCTTCGGGACGCCCGCCGCGACCGGGCGCACGTGATTGCGGGAATGACGCCGCTGCGCTTTACGCACTACGAGGTCCGCTACGAACCGAGCCACGTCCGGGAGGCACTCCTCAGGACGATCGCGATGCTTCGGAAGCGCACCCGATTTTGACCACAGCCCACTGGGGCGAGAATCCGATGCGGCGCTCGAGCGCGGGGGCGTAACCTTGTGATGTCGTGAACGAAGCCATCAAGGACGATGCCGAGCGCAAGCAGGTGACGGTCCTCTTCGCCGATGTCAGCGGCTCGATGGACCTCGCCGAGCACGAGGATCCGGAGGAGTGGCGCAAGATCATGCAGCGCTTCTTCTCGCTGCTGGCGGAGTCGGTGACCCGCTTCGAGGGGACCGTCGACAAGTTCACCGGCGACGGGATCATGGCGATCTTCGGCGCTCCGGTCGCCCACGAGGACCACGCGGCACGGGCCTGTTACGCGGCCCTGCAGATGCTCGACGACGTCGCCTCCTACGCCGCCGACCTGCGCCGGGAGAAGGGGCTCAACTTCTCGACCCGGATCGGGATCAACTCCGGCGAGGTCGTCGCCGGGGCGATCGGCGGCGGCGAGGGCGCCTACACCGCGATCGGCCACACCGTCGGCCTGGCGCAGCGAATGGAGGCGCTCGCCGAGCCCGGTAGGGCCTACGTCACCGAGCACACCGCGAAGCTCGCCCGCGGCTTCCTCGACTTCGCCGATCTCGGCGAGTTCGAGATCAAGGGAGCGAGCCGGCCGGTCCAGGTCTTCGGGCTGGCCGGGGTCGGGCAGGCGCGGGGTCGGTTGGACCTCGCCCGCGAGCGCGGGTTCTCCCGCTTCGTCGGTCGCGAGCGCGAGATGGCGGCGCTGGAGGAGGCACTCGGCCAGGCGCAGCAGGGCGAGGCGACGGCGCTCGGGGTCGTCGCCGAACCGGGGATCGGCAAGAGCCGGCTCTACCACGAGTTCGTCGAGCGCTGCCGCAGCGAAGGCACCGAGGTCTTCCAGGCGCAGGGGCAGGCGCACGGCAAGTCGATCCCCTTCATGCCGATCCTGCAGATGCTGCGCGCCTTCTTCGGGATCGAGGACAGCGACGCCGAGCAGCAGGCGCGCGAGAAGATCGCTGGCCGGGCGCTGCTGCTCGACGCCTCCTTCGCCGACGACCTGCCGCTGCTGTTCGACTTCCTCGGCGTCCCCGACCCCGAGCGGCCGGTCCCGCAGATGAGCCCGGAGGCGCGCCAGCGCGCGCTGGCAGACGTCCTCTGCAAGCTGGTCGGCAACCCGGCGCGGAAGAAGACGCTGATGCTCGTCTTCGAGGACCTGCACTGGGTCGACGAGGGGAGCCAGACGATGCTGCAGGGGCTGATCGACGGCTTCGGCGAAACCAAGACGCTGGTCCTCGCCAACTACCGGCCCGAGTACAGCCCACCCTGGTCTGACGCTCCCTGCTGGCGGTCGCTGGAGCTGGCGCCGCTGCGACAAGAGGACACGCGCGAGCTGCTGCGCGACCTCGCCGGTGAGGACCCCTCGCTCGACGGGCTCGACGAGCCGATCCACGAGCGCACCGGCGGCAACCCGTTCTTCATCGAGGAGATCGTCCGCGAGCTGGCCGAGTCGGGATACCTCCAGGGCGAGCGCGGCTCCTACCGGCTCGCCAAGCCGATCGAGGACGCGGGTGTCCCGGTCACCGTGCAGGCGGTGCTGGCAGCGCGGATCGACCGCCTCGACCCGGATTCCAAGCAGCTGCTTCAGGTCGCCTCGGTCCTCGGCAAGGAGGTCGGCGAGGAGGCGCTGGCGATGTCCTGCGGCCTCGACGCCGCGGCGATGGAGGCAGCGCTGCGCAATCTGACCGAGGGCGGCTTCCTCTACGAGGCCGAGATCTACCCGCAGCGGCTACTCGCCTTCCGCCACCCCTTGACCCGCGAGGTCGCCTACGGCACCCAGCTCGGCGAGCAGCGGCAGCGGACCCACGCCGCCGCCGCCCGGGCGCTGATCGAGCTCAACCCCGGCGACCGCTGGGACGAGCTGGCGGCGCTGATCGCCGACCACCTGCGCCAGGGAGACCAGCCGCTGGAAGCGGCGCGCTGGTCGGCCAGAGCGGCCCACTGGGCCGGGCACAGCCGCCCCCACGACGCGCTGCGGCTCTGGCATGACGTGATGGAGCTGACCGACGCCCTGGAAGAAGACGAGGAAGTCGCGGCGCTGGCGATCCACTCGCGGCTGCTGCAGCTGCAGTACGCCTGGCGGGTGGGGATGAGCCGGGAGGAAGAAGGGCGCCTCGCGGCCGAAGCCGAGGAGATCGCCAAGCGGCAGAACGACCTTCACTCCCTGGTCCTGCTGAAGGTGGCGACCGCGGTGCGCCCGGGCCTCCCCCACCACGGGCCGGACTGGATCGAGGCGGTGCGGGAGACGGTCGAGCTCGCCGACCAGACCGGCGACCGCCACCTGCGGGCGGCGGTGCGGGGAGCCGGTGCCTACGCCTACCTCTGCGTGGCCGATTTCGAGGGCTTCGAGCGGATCCTCGACGAGATGCTCGCGATCGTCGGCGACGACGGCAGCGTCGGCGCCGGGATCATCCTCGGCAGCCCGATCGCCTGGGGCCTGATGGGCAAGGGCATGATCCGCCGCGAGAAGCTCGAATTCGAGCAGGCCGAGGAGCTCTTCGAGCAGGCCCTGCGGGCGGCGCTGGAGGAAGACGATCCGGAGACCGCGAGCTGGGTCCGCAGCAACCAGGCGAGCCTGGTCTTCCGCCGCGACCCCGAGGCCGCCCTGGCGATCGCCCGCCGTAACGTCGAGCTGACCGACCGCCTCGGCGACGTCTTCTCCCGCAGCCTCGCCCTCACCAACCTCGCCTGGGTGCAGCTGATCGGCGAGGAATACGAGGCGGCGCTGGAAGCGATCGAAGCCTCCGAGCGGCTTTACCGCGAGGCGATGGACAACGGCGGCGAGATGGAGGGCTGGCGGGGGCAGCTGCGGGCCCGGGCCCTGGTGTCGGCGGGGCGGGTGGACGAGGGCCTCGAGGTGGCCGAGAAGGCCGCCCGCGTCGCCCGCGAGCGGCAGATGCTCTGGAGCTATCCGGTCGCGGTGCTGACGCTCGCCCGCGCCCGCGCGGCCGCCGGCGCCGACGGAGTGGACGAGGCCTTCGACGAGGCCGAGCGCGTGGCGCGCGAGACCGGGGCAGAGACGCTGCTGATGGACATCGCGACCGAGCGGGAGCAGCTCGGCAGCGGCGCCCGCAGCGCCTACTAGCGGCGGCGCTCGAGCTCGGCGACCATCAGCTTGGTGTGGAGGGCGGCGATGAAGTCCTTCAGCGGCTGGGCGCCGGCTTCGAGCAGCTCGACGACCCGCTCCGGCGGCACCTCGCCGGCGAGCCGCTCCATCACCACGTCGACCTCCTGGCGGACCAGCTCTTCCAGGGCGGCTTTGTAGCGAAGGGTGTCGTAGACCGTGAAGCCGATCTGCTCGTCGTAGCCGCCGGCGCGGAAGCGGCTGATCGCCTCGATGATCGCCACGTCGGAGGGCGTGTAGCCGCGGCTGTTCGGGGTGAGGAGGCCGATCTCGGCGAGTCGGTCCAGCGCCTCCTTGGGGACGCCGTAGCGCTTACGGACCTCGGCGGCGCTGGTGCGGGAGCGCTCGCCGGCCAGCGCCCGGTCGAGGATCTGGTCGCCGAGCTCGAGCATCGCCCGGGCCCGGTCGGGGTCCTCGTCGAGCACGTTCTTGATCGCCTTCAGCGGCATGAAACGCTCTTCCTGCAGGCGCTTGATCAGCTTGATCCGCTCGACGAACTCGGGCGGGTAGTAGGCCATGTTGCGGCTGGTCTTGACCGGCTCCGGCAGGAGGCCCTCGCGCAGGTAGTGCTTGATCGTCGGCGCCGGGACGCCGGAGGCCGCGGCCAGCTCGCGCATGCGGAGTAGCCCGTTCTCCGTGGCCGGAGTACTCACGCCCGGAACTCCCCCTGCGGCTCGGCGGCGGGGCCGGCGGCGGCGCCCGACGCTTTCATCGCCGCGATCTCCTCGGGCGAGTAGCCGGCCTCGGCCAGGACCTCTACGGTGTGCTCGCCGAAGGCCGGGGCCGGGCGGGTCGGATCGGCAGGAGTGCGACTCAGCTTCACCGGGTGGCCGAGCTGGCGGACCTTGCCCAGCTCGGGCTGGTCGAGCTCGACGACCATCCCGCGGGCCTTGACCAGCTCCGAGTCGAGGGCCTCGTCGAGATCGAGGACCGGCTCGATGCAGCAGTCGTGCTCGTCGTTGAAGGCGAGCCATTCTGCGCGGGTGCGGGAGCGGAAGACCTCGGCGATCTGCCGGTGGGCCTCCGAGCCGGGCGCCTCGAACTGCTTCTCGATCAGGTCGGGACGGTCGACGCCGTTGCAGAGGGCGGCCCAGAACTTCGGCTCCAGGGCGCCGCAGCTGACCCAGCCGTCGGCGGCCTCGTAGG
>Ga0157370_10003964_pt1 | contig 17217 bp, 16 predicted proteins | sample C35metaG_FD_113463 | JGI IMG/M metagenome (GOLD analysis project Ga0157370, IMG submission 113463) | Corn rhizosphere microbial communities from Kellogg Biological Station, Michigan, USA - C3-5 metaG | ecosystem: Host-associated > Plants > Roots > Rhizosphere > Soil | place: USA: Michigan...
GTAATGGAGCGTGAGTTCGAAATAATCGTCGACCAGGGCGCCGACCCGCTGCGACGCGATATCGCCCGCAACCAGATCGGGCATGCCGAACAGGATCAACGCCTGGTCGATAAGGTGCGGCCCGAGATCGGCAAGCAGCCCGGTCGCGGCGTCGGGCAGCTCCTTCCAGCCTTCGCGGATGCCCAGGCGGAAGCGGTCCCAGCGCAATTCGGCATGGTTGATCTGCCCCAGCCGTTCCTCGCGCAGCAGCTTTGCGACGGTCAGGAAGTCCGCATCCCAGCGGCGGTTGTGGAACACGGTCAACATCCGGTCGCGCTCGCGGGCGAGCGCGATCAAGTCAGTGCCCTCGCTGGATTCAGGCGCGAACGGCTTATCGATCACGACATGCTTGCCCGCGAGCAGGGCGTCGCGCGCGAACGGGGCATGCGTCTTGTTGGGTGTCGCGATCACCACCAGGTCGATATCGTCCGCGGAAAAGACCGAATCCGCATCGGTCGAAACGATCGCCTGTGGGAATTCGCGCGCGACCTCTTGCCCGCGCGAAGTGACGACCCGCGCGAGCCGGAAGCGCGGATTATATGCGACTAAAGGCGCATGGAAATTGGCCCCGGCGAGGCCGTACCCGAGCAACGCGACGTTGACCGTCATCTTGTTCTCCTCACAGCCCGCCTCCGGTTGGGCGGTGGACATAGTTTGGTACCGCGATAAGGGCGGTTTCGTACCCAGCAGGAGTCACTAATGGCCTTCCCCGCGCCCTATGTTCCGGATCCGTTACGATATGATGGCCGGATGAGCTACCGCCGGTGTGGACGGAGCGGGCTCGACCTTCCCGTAATCTCATTGGGGCTCTGGCAGAATTTCGGCGGCACCGACATATTCGAGGTCGGCCGCGCGATGCTGCGCCGCGCTTTCGACCGCGGCGTCACCCATTTCGATCTCGCCAACAATTACGGGCCGCCCTACGGCTCGGCCGAGGAGAATTTCGGGCGCGTGCTGGCGAGCGATTTCGCCGGTCATCGCGACGAATTGATCATCTCGACCAAGGCGGGCTGGGACATGTGGCCCGGGCCTTATGGCGATCTCGGCAGCAGCAAGAAATATCTGATCGCGAGCCTCGACCAGAGCCTGAAGCGGATGGGCGTCGACTATGTCGACATCTTCTACTCGCACCGGGTGGACCCCAAGACCCCGCTCGAGGAGACGATGGGCGCGCTCGCGCAGATCCACGCGCAGGGCAAGGCGCTCTATGTCGGCATTTCGAGCTACGAACCCGGCCTGACCCGCAAGGCGGCCGCGATCCTGGCGGAATATAAGGTGCCCCTGCTCATCCATCAGCCTAGCTATTCCATGCTAAACCGCTGGATCGAGAAGGAATTGCTTGGCACGCTCGAAGAATTGGGCACGGGCTGCATCGCCTTCTCCCCGATCGCGCAGGGCATGCTGAGTGACCGTTACCTCAACGGAATTCCGGCAGATGCGCGCGGCGCCAAGGGCGGGTCGCTCAAGCAGGATCTGGTCCGGCCCGAAACGATCGAACGGATCCGTGCGCTGAACGAGATCGCCAAGCGGCGCGGCCAGAGCCTCGCGCAAATGGCGATCGCCTGGGTGTTGCGCGATCCCCGCGTGACTTCCGCCCTGATCGGCGCGCGCACGGTCGAGCAGCTCGATAATTCGCTCGATGCGGTGAAGAATTTGTCCTTTTCGGCCGAGGAACTGGCCGAGATCGACCGCCACGCCGAGGAATCGGGCATCAACATCTGGGGCGTCTCGTCCGAGATCAAGACGGTGCCGGCAGGGGTGAAGGGATAGGCCCGATCTTTTTAGCCTTCTCCCGCAAGCGGGAGAAGGCTTAAGCGAGCGTCTACCTCAATCCCTATCCGTCGGCGCACCCAACGGGAACATGTGTCGATAGGGCCGCGCCTCATCGAGCGCACGGGCGTAGCTCGGCCGGACCAGCAGCCGCTCGCGATAGGCTCGCAGGGCTTCGAAATGCGCCGGGATCGCGTGCGTCCAGTCGGCATAAAGCAACGCCGGTGCCGCGGCGCAGTCGGCCAGGCTGAACTCGCCCGCGGCCCAGGTGCGATCCACCATCCGCCGGTCGAGCAAAGCATAAGCGGTTTCGAGCATCGCCTTCCATTTTGCGCCATTATTCCCGTCGTCGGGCTCGCGGCCGATCGCGAGATAGACGATCCGCTGCTGCGGATAGCTCACATAATTGTCGAAGAAGCGGTCCCACATCCGCACCTCGACTGCGGCCATCGGGTCTTCGGGCACCAGCCGGCGCGTGTCGGGAAAGCGTGCGTCGAGATATTCGATGATACTGGTCGCCTCGAAGATCAAAGTCCCGTCATCGTCCAGCACCGGAAAGCGTCCGATCGGCCAGAGCGCGGCAAATTCGCTCGCGACCGGATCGCTGCCGTCGAGCATCTTCGCCTCGAACGGGATGTCCTTCTCGTAAAAGCCGGTCTTCGCCTTCTGCACGTAAGACGAAAGCGGATGGAGATAGAGTGCGCGGGTCATGTTCGTCTCCTAGCGGCTGAGCACGATATGCGTTGCGAGGTCGGTCGCCGCGGTTTCGGTCACGGCGAAGCCGAGCGCGGGCAGATCGATGCCGGCGAACATCGCCTCGCCCTGGCCGAGCATCATCGGCGAGAAGGCGAAATGCAGCTCGTCGATCAGCCCCGCCTGGAGATATTGCCGCACGGTCGAAACCCCGCCGCCGATCTTGATGTCGCGATCGCCCGCAGCCGCCTTGGCCTGCTCCAGCGCCGCCTCGATCCCGTCGGTCACGAAGTAAAAGGTGGTGCCGCCCTCCATCACGATCGGATCGCGCGCATGGTGGGTCAGGATGAAGGTCGGCGCGTGATAAGGCGGATTGTCGCCCCACCATCCCTTCCAGCTTTGGTCGGGCCACTCGCCGCGCACGGGGCCGAACATGTTGCGGCCGAGGATGAAGGCGCCGAAGCCGTCCATCGAGCGGCGGGCATAATCGTCGTCGACGCCCTCCGATCCGCCCTCCTGACCAAGCATCGCGCGGAAGGTCTTGGTCGGGAAGAACCACTCATGCAGTTCCTCGCCGCGCTTGCCGAGCGGATCCTGAAGGCTCTGTTCGGGCCCCGCGCCAAATCCATCGAGCGAGACCGCAAAGCCCGCAACTCTCACCTTTCCCATGATCGACTCCAAACCGTCTGCATTTTGCAACTGGTTGCGGTTTATCCAAACCGATTGTATATTGCAAGCGGTAATGACGAATATTCGCTCAGGCTGTCCGATCAATCTCTCGCTCGAAGTGCTCGGCGATCGCTGGAGCCTGATCCTGATCCGCGACATCATGTTCGGGAATCGCCGCTATTTCCGCGAGTTGCTGGCGCATTCGGAAGAAGGGATCGCGTCCAACATCCTCGCCGATCGGCTCAAGCGGCTGGTCGAGCATGGCATATTGTCGAAGCGCGACGACCCCGCGCACAAGCAGAAGGCCGTCTACAGCCTGACCGAGAAGGGAATCGAGCTGCTGCCGGTGCTGGTCCAGATGGGCGCCTGGGGCCGCCGCCATCTTCCGACCACGCCCGAATTGTCGATCCGGCAGGAATTGATGGAGCAAGGCGGGCCGGCGCTGCTTGAGGATTTCACGGCCGAGCTGCGCCACATCCATCTCGGCACGCCATTACCGGAAGGCCATCGCGGCGTACGCGACCGTCTCCAGGCGGCGTTCGAGCGGGTTGCGGCGGAGAGCGCGAAGGCCCTAACCCTGTTTGTGAGCAATCCATAAGCCCCCTCTCCCCACCGGGGAGAGGGCTGGGGGTGAGGGGGAGCGAGCCGCAGGCGAGCGCCATGCCTCTTGTCTGGACCACCCTCGCCCAACCTGCGGAGCCGAGCGACCGTCCCCCGGGCGGTCGCCGAAACGGCTCCGCACCCTCAAGGGAGAGGGCTCAGAACAATGCTGCCTCGAAAGGCAAATCTAGGCGGGTTGATGCGCCAGGCGGCGATAGCGCCAGTTCACGAGATGCGCGGCGGCGATGCACAGGCTGCCCAGCACCGTCACCGGGGTTTCGGACGGCGTCGCCTCCCAATGCGTCGCACCGAGCGTGAGCAAGACCAGTCCGGCCGTGCCCGCGATCAGCGGGCCGACGATGCGGTGGCGGCGATAGCCCGCGAACAGCGCGCCGCCCGTCGCCGGAATGGCTAGGCCAAGCGCGATCACATGGAAATGCTCGGGTATCGGCAGCACGGTCGAAATGACCGGGATCAGCGCGAACAAAAGCGGCAAAGCCAGGCAGTGGACCAGGCAGGCGATCGTCGCCCCCACCGCGATTCCCTCGATCAGATCGTCCTTGCGCGCCATCGTGCCGCCCACATGGGCGCCCTCGCGCAAAAAAGCAATGATATATTGTATCATATATCGGATATTGTTGTAACCGTGACGCCGAGCCGTGCGAATGTTACGGTGGAGGTATGGCTATGCGACCATCGGGTAACTGGGCTTATCGGCATCGCTGGCCGACTCGGCTGTGGCACTGGCTCAACGCGCTGACGATCTTCATCCTGCTGATGAGCGGGCTGATGATCTTCAACGCCCACCCCCATCTCTATTGGGGTAAATATGGCGCGAACTTCGATCCGAGCTGGCTCGGGATCGGGCCGACCCCGCAGGGCGGCGGCGAGCTGCGCGTCTTCCAGGCGCATGTCCCGACCACCGGCGTGCTCGGCCATTGGAAGGATCAGCATGGTCATATCCAGACACGCGCTTTCCCCTATTGGGCGACGATCCCCGGCCGCTACAGCCTTGCGGGCGCGCGGCGCTGGCATTTCCTGTTCGCTTGGGTGCTGCTCCTGGGCGGAACGGCTTTCTTCATCGCCAGCCTGATCAACCGCCACTTCAGCCGCGACCTCAAGCCGACCCGTGCGGAATTGAGCCCCGGCCATCTGTGGCAGGACATCAAGGATCACGCCCGGCTGCGTTTTCCGAAGGGCGAGGCCGCGGCGCGCTACAATCCGTTGCAGAAGCTCGCTTATGTCGGTGTGATCTTCTTCCTGATCCCGATGATGATCGGGACGGGGCTGGCGATGAGCCCGGCCTTCAACGCCACTTTCCCGCAATTGCTGGTCCTGTTCGGCGGGCGGCAATCTGCGCGCTCGATCCACTTCCTGTGCGCGATGGGGTTGCTCGCCTTCATCCTCGTCCACCTGATCATGGTCCTGCTCGCCGGGCCGATCCGCGAGGTCCGATCGATGATCACCGGCTGGTTCCGGATTCCGGAGGCGCGGCCATGAGCAATCGCGTTTCGCGCCGCAACGCGCTTGTCCTGGGCGGCGGACTGATGCTGGCGGGTTGCGACCAGATCGCGCCGACCAGGCCCGCGCGCAAAGCCTTCCTCGGCACCGAAAGCCTGACCTATCGCGTCAACCGGCTGATCACCCCCCGCAACGCGCTCGCACCCGAATTTTCGGGCGGCGACGTTTCGCCCATCTTCCGTTCCAACGGCACCGCGCATCCCGGCTCGCCCGATTATGCGCGGCTGCTTGCCGACAATTTCGCGAGCTGGCGGCTGCGCATCGGCGGGCTGGTCGCAAAGCCGCTCGCCATCTCGCTCGACCAATTGAAGGCGCTGCCCCAGCGCACCCAGATCACGCGCCACGATTGCGTCGAAGGCTGGAGCGCGATCGGCCGCTGGACCGGGCCGGTGCTGGGGCCGATCCTGCAATTCGCCGGCCTGTCGAGCGCCGCGCGCTTCATCGTCTTCCATTGCTATGACGATTTCGGCGGCACGGCTTATTATGAGAGCATCGATCTGGTCGATGCCTTCCACCCGCAGACGATCCTCGCCTGGGCTCTGAACGGCCAGGCCCTCCCCGTGCCCAATGGCGCCCCTTTGCGGCTTCGCGTCGAGCGCCAGCTTGGCTACAAGCAGGCAAAATATCTCCGCGCGATCGAGGCTGTGGCCAGCCTCGACCAGATCGGCGGGGGCAATGGAGGCTATTGGGAGGATGTCGCGGATTATGCCTGGTATGCGGGGATTTAGCGCCGCTTTTTCGTTCGCCTTGCTCGCAACCTCGGCCTGTACCGCCCAGGCCCCTGCCCCGCTTCCCGTCCATGTCGGCGGCCGCACCATCGCCAACAGCAACGGCAGCCTGACCTTCGGCTGGCCGGCGGTCTATTTCGAGAGCCGCTTCCACGGCACCGCAGTCTCGGTCAGCGTCCAGACCAGCGACGACCGGCTGCAGTTGCTGATCGACGGCGCCGAGAAGGCTTTGCTGATCCAGCCCGGACCGGCCAGCCTGACCATCGCCGGCCTGACCGCGGGCGACCATGTTGTGCGGCTCGAGAAGGTCACCGAAAGCCAGACGGGTGGCAGCCGCTTCATCGGTTTCTATCCGGCGGAGGGCAGCATCCCGCTCCCACCGCCACCGGCACATGCGCGGCAGATCGAATTCATCGGCGACAGCCTCACGGTCGGATATGGCAATACGTCGCACAGCCGTACCTGCACCAGCCAGGAGATCCACGACACCACCGACAGCCAGCAAGGGATCGGCCCCACGCTCGCCCGCGCCATCGGGGCGGACTATCGCGTCCATGCTTATTCAGGCCATGGCGTCGTTCGCAATTATAACGGCTCCTCGCCGGGACAGAGCATGGTCCTGCTCTATCCGCGCCTGAAGCCCGACGATCCGGCGCATCTCGAAACCGATACGGGCGCGTGGAAGCCGCAGATCATCGTAATCAATCTCGGCACCAACGATTTCTCGACACCCGTTCACGCAGGCGAAGCGTGGAAGGATGGCGATGCCCTGGCCGCCGATTACCGCGCCACCTATATCGCCTTCGCGAAGAGGCTGATGGCAAAGCAGCCGCAGGCGCATCTGATCCTGATGGGATCGGATCAATTCTACGATCAGGTCCAGCAGGTCGCGGCCACGCTCAACCGCGACACGCACAATCCGGTGATCACGCTCCATTATGGCGGGCTCGATCTGGATGCCTGCAATTACCACTTCTCGGTCAAGGACGACCGGACGATGGCGACAAACCTGCAGGCGCTGATCGATCAGCATCCCGATTATTGGAACGGGGCCCGTTAACGAGAGCCGTTGATCAGACGCGGGTCAAATTTCCAGCTTCGTTCACCCCCCTGGCGATCTGCGACATCCGGGGGAATTCGACCTCTTGTGCGCCGCAGCAATCGCCGATATAGTGGGTATTCCTCATCGTATCAGGACCCGACCAACGAGGCCCTGTCCGATGAGGACGCAGGTGGAACCTCTTGATAAGATCAAAAGGGGTTTCACGATGAATATCCGCTCGCGGCTTTTTCTTTTCACGCTCGCTTCCATGGCGGCCGCGCCCGCATTCGCGGACGACGCAGCACCGGCGCCTGCTCCGGCACCCGCGCCCGAATTCACCGTCACCGGTTCGGTGGATGTCGCATCGCAATATCGGTTCCGCGGTATCTCCCAGTCCGACAACAAGCCGGTGATCCAGGGCAGCCTGACGATCACCCACGCGTCGGGCTTTTACCTCTCGACCTGGGGATCGAGCGCCAGTGCCAATAACGCGGTGAATATCGGCGGGACCGAGATCGACGTCTACGGCGGCTATTCGCACGCCTTCAAGAATGGCGTGACGATCGATGGCGGCCTTTATGGCTATCTCTATCCGGGCAGCAGCAAAGCTGTCGGGATCAGCGAAAATTATTACGAAGTGTATGGCGATGTCAGTAAGGCTTGGGGCCCTATCACCGCCAAGGCCGGGATCAACTGGGCACCCGATCAGTCCTATTTCAAGGACTGGGGTACGGCGACCCGCTATAGCGTCTACGAATATGGTGAGCTCAGCTATTCGCCCGCCAACACGCCTTGGACGATCCACACCCATCTGGGTCACACCGGCGGCGGCTTCGACTATGTCGGACACCAATATCTCGATTTCGTCGCCGGTGTGAGCTACAAGTGGAAGTCGCTCACCTTCGACGTGTCGGGCGTCGGCACCACCATCAAGAAGTCGGATACGGCACCTTTCGACGCGTCGTTGAGCTCGCATGACTTCTGGAAGTCCGCGCGCACGACGGTGGTCGCCACGATTACTGCCAGCTTCTGACCGGTCTTTGGGGGGGCGGCTTGGCGCCGCTCCCCCAGCATCGTCGAGTTGCCACCCGCCGTAGATATATCCGACGGAATTATCGAACTCGCCGGCGGACGAGGCCATTTCCCGGCCTCGCGGCGGACCACCGAGATCAGGTCCCATCACTCCGGGCCTTGCGCTCCTGCGCTGAAAGTCTAGCCGATCGGCAGCTCGAACGGCGTCGCCGGCAGGCTCGCGTCGGCGACCGTGCAGATCGGGCTGTCCGCCCAGCAATAGCGCACCCGCGTGGCCCATGGGTCGGCGGGCAAGGCGATTCGGTCGCCCTGGATGTGGCCGGGCACAACGTGGCAGCTCTTGTCGCTGTCGCCGCACAGCTCGAACGGTACCGCATCATTGCCCTGCGCCCGCAGCTTGCCGTCCAGGCCCTTGAAGCTGACGACGATCGCCTTGCTCTCGCGCTTCGCCGCGACCGGCTCCGGTCCCGAGGCCGAGAGCTTCGCGCCATAAGCAATATGGTCCATCGCCCGCGCCAGCCGCGCACCGACCGGGCGCTTGTTGCGCGGGTGGAGGTTGTCGGCGTCGCCGAGGTCGATCGTCACCACCAGGGCGGCATGCGGATCGCCTGCAACCGCGCGCCGCTGCGCTTCGCGCAAGGCGGCCCAATCGCTGTCGGCAGGTGGTGTCTTCAGCGGCCCGAAATTGGGGAGCTGGATCACAGCGACGGGGAGGTCCCTGCCGAAATCGCCGCGCCATTGCGCGATCAGCGCACGCAGGCGGGCGGCATAAGCCAGCCGCGTCGGCGCGTCGCTCTCGCCCTGATACCAGGCCGCACCCTTGAGGCCATAGGTCCCCATCGGCGTGACCATGCCGTTCTGGATCGTGCCCACGCCCGCGATCGCGTCCCACGGCGCGCGCGGCGGCGAGTCCTTGAATTCGGTGACCATGCGATAGAGCCACTGGCCGCCGAGCGGGACGCGGCTGCCATTGGCAAACTCGATCGCGCGCGTGTCGGCCGGACCCCAGACGCCGCCGTCGGCCCAGGTGTTGAAATCGTTGACCACGATCACATTCTCGCCCGCGACCAATGTGCCGGGCTTGAGCGGGTAGCGCCGTTGCGGGACGCCCCAACCGGTGCCGACCGGCCGGCCATTGACCCAGGTCTGATCGAGATCGTCGACCGGCCCCATCAGCAGGGTGGCGCCCTGGGCGGCCTGTTCGGGGGTGAGCGTGACGGTGGTGCGGTACCACATCAGCCCGACCGTGTTTTCGATGCCGGGAATATGCCAGGTCGCCCAATGGTCGAGCGACGGAACCGGCTTCCAGACGGGACCGGGCTTGAAGGTCGCGGACCAGGGCGTGGCTTCGGCCGGATCCTTTTCGTGGTCCTTCCACCAATTTTCCCAGAGATCGCCCCATTGCCGGTTGGCGGCGAACTCATCCTTGCCGAACAGGCTGACGATCGACGCGATCCTGGCATCGCCGCCGGTGGCGAGATAGGCCGGCGTTTTGAGCCAGGCGCTGATCGCGGAGCCGCCCCAGCTATTGTCGATCAGGCCGATCGGAACATCCTTGCGTTCCGCGCGCAGGTCCTGCGCCATAAAGAAACAGACCGCGGAGAAATCGCCCGTGCTGTCGGGGCCGGCGAGCTTCCACTGCGCGGGCGCGGGCAGGCGCGTAAGCGGGACCGCGCTCGAATATTGCGGGATGGTGAGCAGGCGGATGCCGGGATCGGCGGAGCGCGCGACCGCATCCTTGCCGTCCGCGCTCGCGATCACCGGGAATTCCATGTTCGACTGGCCCGAACACATGAACACGTCGCCGACAAGCACATCGCTGGCGGTGAGCGCCTCGCTGCCCGAATGCGCCTCCAGCATATAAGGGCCGCCCGCCTTGATCGGCGCGAGCGCGGTGCGCCAGAGGCCGTCCGCGCCCGCGGTCGCGGTCGCATGATCGGGCCCGAGCGTGACGTCGATCCTGGCGCCGGGCGCCGCCTCACCCCACACCGCGATCGGGCGGTCGCGCTGGAGCACGGCATGATCCGCAAACATCGGATCGAGCAGGCGCGGCGCGCCTTGCGCCACCGCCGGCAGCAGCGCGCCGAGCGCTACCGCCGCCATCAAACGTCCAGCCATTCGGGCATCCTCTTATGCTTGCGCGCTGCCTACGCGTCGGGCGCACTATAGCCGGTCGCCGGCCGAGGGGAACGCTACCATTTGGTCGAAATTGCATTGCCTTGCGTGCACCGATAGGGCCTTTCGGAGAGGCGGCCGCCCGATGCCGTCCGGATCAGGAGAGGATGATGCGCAAGGCTTTCCCCCGGCTTGCCGCGATGTTGCTCGCGATCGGCGGAGCCGGCGTCGCCCAGGCCGCGATCCTGGTCGCCGCCGACATGCGCCCCGCGACCAGCCTGGACGGGACCTGGCATTATTCGGTCGATCCCTATCGCGACGGGCAGGCCGGCTTTCATGGCGAGGCGCCGGGCAAGAGCAGCCGCCGCTACGCCGATGTCGATGTCGAAGCCGCGATGAAGGCCAATCCGACCGCACTCTACGAATATGACATGGACCAGTCGCCGACCGCGACCCTGCCCCAATCCTGGCTGATCCACGCGCCCGAAATGCGCTATTACCAGGGCCTGGTCTGGTACGAGCGCAAGTTCACCGCCAATCCCAAGCCCGGCATGCGCCAGTTCCTGCGCTTCGGTGCGGTCAATTACAAAGCGACCGTTTGGCTCAACGGCAAGCAGATCGGCACGCATGAAGGCGGCTTCACCCCCTTCGCGATCGAGGTCACGGGCGCGCTCTATCCGGGCGAGAACCGGATCGTAGTCGCCGCGGATTCGCAGGCGAGCGACACGACGTTGCCGCCCTCGGTCACCGACTGGGAGAATTACGGCGGCATCACGCGCAGCGTGCGGCTGATCGAGGTGCCGCAAACCTACGTCGACGATGCCTGGGTGCGGTTGACCAAGGACGGCCGGATCGCGGTCGACGCCAGGCTCGACGGGGCCAATGCCGCCAACCAGCCGGTCACGCTCACCATCCCCGAATTGCATCTCAAGCTCAGCGGCAGGACGGGCGCGGACGGAAGCTGGTCGGGCTCGGTGACCGCGCCACGCGCGATGCAGCGCTGGTCGCCCGACACGCCCAAACTCTACGACGTCACTATCGCAGGCGGGGGCGACACGCTCACCGACAAGGTCGGCTTCCGCACGATCGCGGTGCAGGGCAAGCAGATCCTGCTCAACGGCAAGCCGATCTACCTGCGCGGCATCTCGGTCCACGAGGAAGAGATCGGCGCCAATCCGGGCCGCACGATCACGCCCGAGGCTGCGCACCAATTGCTGAGCCTGGTCAAGGACGGGCTGCACGGAAACTATGTCCGCCTCGCCCACTATCCGCATAGCGAGGTGATGACGCGCGAGGCTGACAGGATCGGCCTGCTCGTGTGGAGCGAGATCCCGATCTACTGGCGCGTCGCCTTCGACAATCCGCAGGTATTGGCGAAGGCGCGCCACATGCTGGCGGAAGAGATCGACCGCGACCGCAACCGCGCTTCGATCATCATCTGGTCGATCGCCAACGAGACGCCGGTCAGCGACGCGCGCAACCATTTCCTGTTCACGCTCGCCGACGACGTGCACCGGATCGATCCGACAAGGCTGCTCTCCGCCGCGCTGCTGACCGGGCGCGACACGGTCGACGGCCATGCCGAGATGATCCTCAACGATCCGCTCGCGGCCAAGGTCGATGTGGTCGCGATCAACACCTACAATGGCTGGTATACCGACGATAAGCTCGCCGACGTGCCCAAGATCACGTGGCGCGTTCCGGCCGACAAGCCGCTCGTCTTCTCGGAACTGGGCGCGGACGCCAAGGCCGGCTTCCATGATCCGCAGACGATGCGCAAGGAATCCGAGGACTATCAAGCGGCCTATTTCCGGGCGACGCTGGCGATGGCGGACAAGATCCCGACGCTGGCCGGCATGAGCCCCTGGGTCCTCAAGGACTTCCGCTCGCCGCGCCGCCAGCATCCGGTCTTCGAGCAGGGCTGGAACCGCAAGGGGCTGATCTCCGAGACCGGCGTGCGCAAGCAGGCCTTTGCGGTGCTGGCGGATTATTATGCGAAGAAGGCGGCGGAGACCGCCCACTGACGATATCCTGGCGGAAGGAACATCCGACGCGCCCGCCCGACTTTGCCCGCGAAAGTTTGACCTTACTTCTGGCGGCAGACCGAATATGTGCGCGGCGGCGGCGAGACCGATTATCTGTTGCTGGTGCCCGCGCTAAAACAAACTAGGTGGAGGGTGAGGCTCAGTGAAACTCGTTACGATTGCCGCCGCGGCGGCCTGCATCTCGGTTCCCGCTGTCGCCGCACCGCGCGGCATTGCCGGCCATGTCCTGGGCGGCGCGGTCAGTTTCGGGAAGACCTCCGACGGACGCACCGCGCACCTCTACACGCTCACCAACAAGAACGGGATGCGCGTGCGCTTCACCGATTATGGCGGACTGATCACCGAGATCGACACGCCCGACCGCGCGGGCAAGAAGGCCGACATCGTGCTCGGCTTCAAAAGCGCGACCGAATATGAGGCGCGCAATTCCTACGGCTTCGGCTCCCCGATCGGCCGCTACGCCAACCGCATCGGCAATGCCCGCTTCACGCTCGACGGGCACACCTATACGTTCAAACCGAACAACGGCCCGCATTTGCTGCACGGCGGCACGCCCGGCTACAATACGCGCTATTGGAACGTGTCGATGCGTCCGCTCGGCATCAACCATGGCGCGGTGCTGACACTGGTCAGCCCCGACGGCGACCAGGGCTTCCCCGGCAAGCTGGTCATCAAGATGCGCTACACGCTGACCGAGAATAACGAGCTTCGGATCGATTATCGCGCGACCACGACCAAGCCGACCGTGCTCAACCTGACCAACCACAGCTATTTCAATCTCGCGGGCGAGGGGAATGGCGACGTCGGCGGGCATCTGATCCAGATCCGCGCCAACAGCATCGCCGAAACCGACCGGATGGCATTGCCGACCGGCAATATCCTTGCGGTCACGGGCCCCTACGATCTGCGCGAGCCGCATATGATGCGCGACGGGATCGAGGCGCTGAAGGCGATGGGCCGGGGCGGCTACGACACGCCCTACGTGCTGGCCAACGCCCCTCGCAAGACGCCGGTGCTGGCGGTGCGCGTGACCGAGCCGGCTTCGGGCCGGGAGATGGAAGTCTATACGACCGAACCCTCGGTCCAGTTCTTCTCCGGCAATCAGCTGCAGGGCATTGACAAGGGCCCGAGCGGACGACCCTATATTGTGTACGGGGGCTTTGCGCTGGAAACGCAGCATCTGCCCGACAGCCCCAACCATTCCGAATGGCCGACCACGGTGCTGCGCCCCGGCCAGGTCTTCAAGTCGACCACGATCTACAAGTTTCCGACCCCGGTCGATCGCATCCATAGCTGAGACGGGACACGAAGCGGGATACGGGGCGTTGGTCGGTTAAAGGAGCAATCCGATGGCCAGCCAACCCCCAAGTCCCGAAATACCGACCGACCTGCCGATCGACGAACCGATTCCCGAACCGACCGATCCAATCCCGCCCGCGCCGTCCGACCCGGTGACGACGGGCGCGCCGGCGCCGGCGGGCGATCCGTTGATCGAGGGGCCCTGATTTACCGCTTCTCAACCCAAACGGGCTTATGCGCGGCGCATGATCCCGATGCGCTACATTTTCCGCAGCCGTTGGGCCGCCCTGATCTGGGCGGCGGGCATCTGTCTCAGCGCCGCGCATTTCGCCAAGAGCGACGAGGCCAAGATGGCGGTCGATGCCGCCAACAGCGCCGACAGCAACAGCGCGCAGGCGAGCGCGCTGGTCGCGGAAGTGAACTAGACTCGCTTTCACTTAGATCGATTTGGCTGACCGGGATCGACCCAAAAGCCCTCTCCCTTCGAGGGTGTAGAGCCGTTTTGGCGATCGTCCGGGGGACGATCGCTCGGCTCTGCAGGTTGGGTGAGGGTGACCTAACCTACAAGGTCAAGCGCTCGCCTGCGGCTCACTCCCCCTCACCCCGGCCCTCTCCCCGCTGGGGAGAGGGAGCGCCTGGCCCAACCTAACTGAAATCGACTCTAGTCCGCCCTAAAGCTTCGCCATCAATTCGCTGAGCAGAGGGCGCAGACGGCGTAGCTCGGCGCGATGGGTCTCGGACAGACCGTTGAGCAATTGCTCGCCTTTGGGTGACAGGCGGACCGTCACCTGACGGCGATCCGTCACTCCGGCCGCGCGCCGGACGAGATCGAGCTTCTCCATCCGATTGACCAGCTCGGTCACGCTGTGCGGACGCAACGCCAGCCATTCGGCGAGCGCGCCAACCAGCATTTCCCGCCCGTCGCTCGCCCGGATCGCAAGCAGTGCCTGGTGCTGCTGCGGGGTCAAGCCCGCCGCAACCGCAGCATCGCCGCTGAATTGAAGAAAGCGCCGCAGCGCGTGGCGGAAGCCCGACAAGGCAAGGAAGTCGGCATCGGTGAGCGGTTCGGACATCGCCTAGTTTGTGACACGTTCGCGGCGCAATTACACCCTGACCATCCGATATGGTTTTGCTTCTGCGACGAAACGACTACATTTGTAATTGAACGTTCAGGTTCGGGCTGTCAGAAAGGGTGCGACACCGCCTCGAAGGGTGATGCCGATGCTCCAGACCAGCCGCTCCCTGTTGCAGCGTACCGCATCCGCCATTGGTTGGTGGACGTCACCCGATCGCTCCGCCGGCGAGGCGGCGCCCCTGCCCTACACGCTCGAAACGCTTGCCGAATCGACGGTCGCGGGCGGCTATGCCGCCGGCATCGCGCTGGGCTTCTGGCTCCCCATCAAGAGCCCGGCAACGGCGATGTTCGGCTATGCCAATCTCGAAACCGAAACGCCGGTCGGTGACGCGACTTTGTTTCGCGCGGGCGCCTGCACGCGGCAGATCACCGCGGCCGCAATCCTGCTCCTCGTCGAGCGCAGCGAGCTTCGCCTCGACGACACGATCGATGTCTTTCTGCCGGGAGAGCCGGGCGCCGATGAGCTCAACCTGCGCGAGGTGCTGCTTGCGGACAAGGCGGCTTATGCCCTGCTCGGCAGGATCGTCGAACAGGTGACGGGCGAAAGCTTCGCCGATTTCGCGACCGAAAATCTGCTGATCCCGGCAGGAATGCACAGCAGCCGGTTCGCCGATCCGACCCAGATCATCCCGCACCGCGCCTCGGGCTATCGGCTCGCCTCCGAACGCGCGAATGATTTCCATAATGCCGGCGCGGGCCATGGCGCGATCTCCGCCGACGGCCTCTACACGACGACGGGCGATCTGCTCCTGTGGAATCGCGCGCTCTATAGCGGCCGCCTGCTGTCGCGCGGTACGATCGAGTTGATGACCGCAGCCGGGGCGGAAAGCAGTGCCTGTCCGATCCTGGAGCCTTTCCTGGGCCGGCACGGCCGTGGCTTCGGGCTGGAGGTGGGGCGGCTGTTCGGCCGGCATGCTTTCTGGCAACGCGGCCAGGCGCCTGGTTTCGACGCGTGGCTGTTCCACTTCCCCGACGATCGCGCCGATCTTGCTTTGCTCGCCAATACCGAACGGGGTGCCGCGACTATCCTGGAGCCGATGCTGCGCGCGATGCTGCGGGTTTGACCCCGGCCCTCGGTTCGAGCCTGGATTGCCGCGCCGCTACGCGGCTCGCAATGACAAGGGCCGCAATCCAGCCCTGCGTTTCGGTCAGACCAAGCGGCTCTGCTTGAGCGCAGCTTCGATGAAGCTGGCGAACAAGGGATGCGGGTCGAACGGCTTCGACTTCAATTCCGGGTGGAACTGGACGCCGATGAACCAGGGATGGTCGGGACGTTCGACGATCTCGGGCAATTCGCCGTCGGGCGACATGCCGGAGAAGACGAGCCCGCCCTTTTCCAGCGCGGGCCGGTAATGGACGTTGACCTCGTAGCGGTGGCGATGCCGCTCCGAAATCTCGTTCGATCCATAGACCGATGCGACATGGCTGTTGCCGGTTAGCTTGGCGTCATAAGCGCCGAGCCGCATCGTGCCGCCCAGATCGCCACCCTCGGCGCGCTTCTGCAGCCCGTCCGCGCTCATCCATTCGGTGATCATGCCGACCACGGGCTCGTCGGTCGGGCCGAATTCGGTGGTCGAGGCCTTCTCGATCCCCGCCGTGTTCCGCGCACCTTCGATGCAGGCCATCTGCATGCCGAGGCAGATGCCGAAATAGGGCACCTTGCGTTCGCGCGCGAAGGTGACGCTCGCGATCTTGCCCTCGCTGCCGCGCTCGCCGAAGCCGCCGGGGACGAGGATCGCGTTCATCGGCTCGAGCTTGGCCGCGATCTCGTCCGAATCCTGCTCGAACAATTCGGCGTCGAGCCAGCGGATATTGACCTTCACCCGGTTGGCGATGCCGCCATGGACCAGCGCCTCGTGCAGCGACTTGTAGGCATCGGGCAGGCCGACATATTTGCCGACCACGCCGATCGTGACTTCGCCCTCCGGATTTTCGAGCGCGTCGACGATATCGTGCCAGCGGCGCAGATCCGGCGCCGGACCCGGCTCGATATTGAAGGCGCGCAGCACCGCCTCGTCGAGACCGGCCGCGCTATACTGGATCGGCACCGCATAGATGCTGGTCGCGTCCAAGGCCGGGATGACCGCGCTCTTGGGCACGTTGCAGAAGAGCGCGATCTTGGCGCGCTCATTCTCGGGCAGCTCGCGCTCGCAGCGGCAGACCAGCACGTCGGGCTGGATGCCGAGGCTGGTGAGGTCGCGCACGCTATGCTGGGTCGGCTTGGTCTTCAGCTCGCCCGCCGCCGCGATATAGGGCACGAGCGTCAGGTGGACGAAGCAGGTCTGGTCGCGGCCGAGATCGTTCCGGAGCTGACGGATCGCCTCCATGAAGGGCAGGCTCTCGATATCGCCGACCGTGCCGCCGATCTCGCACAGCACGAAATCGAGATCGTCGATCTCGGCGCGCGCGAATTCCTTGATCGCGTCGGTCACGTGCGGGATCACCTGCACGGTCGCGCCGAGATAATCGCCGCGCCGTTCCCGCTGGATGATGGTCTGATAGACCCGGCCCTGCGTCACATTGTCCGAC
>Ga0157370_10003966_pt1 | contig 17206 bp, 5 predicted proteins | sample C35metaG_FD_113463 | JGI IMG/M metagenome (GOLD analysis project Ga0157370, IMG submission 113463) | Corn rhizosphere microbial communities from Kellogg Biological Station, Michigan, USA - C3-5 metaG | ecosystem: Host-associated > Plants > Roots > Rhizosphere > Soil | place: USA: Michigan...
AGGTGGTGACCCAGCCCGCCGAGCGCGGGTCGCTGATCGACAGCACGTTGCCCCAGCGGTCGGTGTTCTGGTTGACGACCGGGCGCTGCGAGCCGCCGCTGCCCGGGAGCCAGATGGCTTGGCTGCCGGGCGCGCCGGAAGTGCCGGTCTCGCTCACGGCGGAGCTGCCCTCGACCGTGGTCGTGCTCGATGCAAAGAGCGGCGGCATGGCCGGAACGATGTAGCCGGGGGTGTAGGGCGGAGTGGTGTCCGTCACCGTGGGGGCCGGCGTGGTGCCGGGCACCCACACGTCGACCATGCGCCATTCGGTCTGGATCTCGGTGTACGGCACTGCCGTGACCACGCCGTTCACCATCTGGTAGCCCTTGCCCAGGCCGGTGATGGGGTTGCCCGACTCGTCGTGGCCCGTGACCACCATGACCGGCGGGCCGTAGATCGGACTGCCCGAATGCGAGCTCACGATGTATTGCGACGGGTCTGCCGGCGTGACGAGCGTGGGCACCTGCACCCAGCTGGTCTGGGTCTGGTATTGGGTCTCGTAGCGCGTTTCGTAGATGATGTTCCCGGCGGCGTCGCGCTGGTAGACCGGCGTGGTGCCGACCTGCACCTGGTAGGTGTAGGGCTGCTGCACGTACTGGGTTTCGTAGCGCGGCTGGTAGCCCGTGATCACTGGACGCTGTACCGGCACCTGTACCGGGTAGGTCACGTTCTGCCAGCCGGTGATCACCAGCACGTTGTCGTAGACGGTCCTGTAGCGCGTCTCGTAGACCGTCGTGTACTGGATGTTGCCCCAGGCATCCCGCACGACGACCTGGTTGCCCGACTCGTCGGTGGTCATCTGCGGCGGACCTTGCACCGCCACCTGGTAGGCCTCGGTGCGCGGCACCTGCACCCATCCATAGACCGGATCGGTGCGCGTCTGGTACTGCGTCTCGTAGACGGTCTCGTAGACGATGTTGCCGCTTTCGTCGCGGGCATAGATCGGATCGCTGCCCACCTGCACCTGCACCGCGACGGTCTGCGTGCCGGTGCGGGTTTCGTAGACGGGCGTCGTGATGATGTTGCCCGACTCGTCGCGTGCCGGCACCGGGTCCTGGCCCACGGCCACCTGCACGGGCACGGTCTGCGTGACCTGCTGGAGCTGGTAGGTGTAGTACGGGATGGCCTTCACCGGGCCGTAGATCGGACCCGACGACTCGTCGTTGCCGATGATGTCGCGCCCGTAGCCCTGGCCGAAGATCGGCTGGCCGTTCGAATCAGTGCCGATCACCACCGGCGGACCATAGGTCGGGCCGGAGCCGGTCCAGCCGATGATGTGGTTGGCCGGGTCGTCGGGCGTGATGGTGACGGGGACCGGGAACGGCATCAGCGTCGGGACGTTGTGTCCTTCGCCCGTCGGGCTGACGACCAGGTTGCCGGTCGCCTGCGCTGCCGGCACGGCCACGCCCATGACGGTCTGGGTGACGAGCACCTGGTATTCGTAGTTCCCCGGCGGCAGGCCGCTGATGTCCACTTCATGGTTGCCGGTCGGGTTGCCCGACTCGTCGGTGCCGACATTGCCGCCGATCGGCAGGGTATGCCACTCGCTGCTGCCCTGCAGGCGATAGCGGAAGGTGGTGTCGCCCGAAGGAATGGCGGGCACGGTGTGCGACGCGGCGGGCCAGCGGATCACCGGCTTGGTCGTGGTGGGGCCGCTGTAGATCGGGTTGCCCGATTCGTCGTAGCCCGTGATGTCGCCGACTGTGACCGTCCCGATGGACACGCCCGGAATCACCGGCAGGTTCACCGGCGGAACCCAGTAGGGCGGCTTGAAGCCTGTGCTCACGATCTGGCCCGTGGCGTGGGCATACGGCACGCCGTCGCCGGCGTGGATCCAGAGCAGCTCGTACTCGTAGGTGCCGGCGGCGATGATGGAGACGTCGACGCCATCCTTGCCTTCGCCGCGCGCGGAGACCGTGCGCGTGTCCCATACGCCGTTGCTGCCGGCCGGACGGATGCGGAAGACCTGCTCCACGTCATTGCCCGGCGACTGCCAGGTGAAGAGGCCCAGCCCGGTCACGCCCGGCTGATAGAAGCCCAGGGGCGTGCCGATCGATGCCAGTGGAGGCGAGGTCAGGTCGATCCGGCCCGAGCCGATCACCGTGGTCACGCCTGCTGCCGTCGTCATCAGCGCGCGGTACTCGTAGTTGCCAGCCGGCAGGCCGCTCGCGTTGAAGCGCTGCGCATCGCCGAAGTTGGTGAGGCCGAACGAAGCCCAGCCCGAATCGCCACTGCTGCCGGCGGGGCGCAACTGCAGCTGCACCGTGGCGGTCGGATCGTCCGGCGTGTCGATGTCGATCACCTGGCCGCCGTACCCGAGCGATGTCTGGTCGGAGATCTGCTGCCAGTTGCCGTACAGGTCCTTCTTGTAGATCGTCAGGCGCGTGACCTTGCTGATGCCGCCGTTGGCGTTTGCGTCGTCGGTCCACGTCAGCGTCACGTTGTCGACGCCTTGCGCGGTGTTGGTCAGGATCTGCGTGCGCGAGCGGATCTCGCCGCCCGCCACGGTCACTGGCGTCCCCGTGGGGTTGCCGGATTCATCGGTCCCGCCGCCGACCGTCCAGGTCTGCGTGGCGTATTCCATGACGACCTTGACGTCGCCGCTGCCCAGGTTGTGCAGCGGGGCCCAGGAGACGTTCACGGAGTTCGTGCCCTGCCAGGAGACGTTGCCCGACTCGTCCGAGACCTTCTGGCTCGAACTGCCCAGCGTGGCATGCGTGTAGAGACGGCTGTTGCGCGGGCCCGTGTCCCATTCCTCGCGCTCGGCGCCGACGGTCCGGACCACATGGCCGAGTGCGTCGTAAACCGTGTCGGTGCGGCGCAGGTCGCGCCACGCCAGTTCGTCCGCGCGTTGGAACGACTTCAGGTCGACGTTCTCGTAGGTCGAGCCGTAGCTGAGGATCTGCGCGGTCTGCTTGTCTTGCAGGTTGTAGAAGGCGACCTTGTCCACGCCGTCGCCGGCGTTGGTGCGCCAGACGCGGCCTGCGTTGTCGTAGTCGAAGTATTCGCCGGCCACGCCGTTGACGCTCTTGCGAGTGACCTCGCCGAAGGCGTTGTAGGTGACGGAGGTGTCGACCAGGCCGGCTTGTGCCTGGCCGACGGTGACCACCGAAGAGCCGCTCACCTGGCTCGTGGATGCCGGATCGATGACGTGCGTCTGCTGGCCGAGCTTGTCGTACTGGTAGGCGCGGAACAGGGTGCTGGAGACACCATCGCCGTTGGTCACCATCTGCCATTCCTTGGCAATGTGGCCTTGCGCGTCGTACGAGCTGTAGCGGCTCACGCGGTTGGCGTCGGTGCTCTGCGTTGCATGGCCCAGGCGGTCGTATAGCGTGTACGTGGAGCGGTCGGCGATCTCCTGCCAGTTGTTGTCCGGACCGGCATACCACGGTGCCGTACCGCCGGCCGTGTAGAGAGCGAGATTGCCGTCGTCCTGCAGCACCAGGTGCGTGCCGCCCTGGCCGAAGGTGCCCGAATTCCATACCGCCTGGGAGCCCTTGTAGAGCACCAGGTTGCCGTCGGCCTGGAAAGTGAAGCGGTCTGCGCCGCTGCCGCTCGTGGCGGAGTTCCAGACAGCCTGAAGGTTGTCCACGCGGTCGTACACCACCAGGTTGCCATCGGTCTGGAAGGCGAAGGTGTAGCGGCCGTTTGGCGAGTAGATGCTTTGCCCCGGCGTCAGGCTCTGGCCCGGCGTCATGTCGGTGCGCGGTGCGGTCAGGGCATCGGGCGACACCTTGTAGACGTGGGTGTCCGTCTTGACCACCACATTGCCATAGGCATCGCGCTGGAACCTGGTAACCGCCGTGAGCAACGCGTTGCCGGTCGACGGTGCCGCCGTGTAGGTCACGCGGCCCAGCGCGTCGTACAGGCTGATCGTGCTGCCGCCGGCGGCATCGATGGTGCGTGTCAGGTTTCCGACCGCGTCGTATTCGTAGCTGGTGACGAGGTCGGCGCGGCCCGAGGTGCCGTTGGCGCTGCTGCTGTACTCGACCGAGAGGCGCGTCTCGGCCGTCTTGCGTCCACCGCGGTCGAAGGTGTAGACCGTGGTCCGGTCGTCGCTGCTGCCCGGCGCTCCCGGAATGGCCGCGCTCGGTGTGCCGCCGGCCCAGCCGGCGATGGCCGTGGCGTATTCCTTGCGCACGGCCATGTTGCCGGCGCCGTCGTAGGCCTGGGTAGTGAGATAACCCATGGCATCCACGGAGGCGATCTGCTGGCCGCGCTTGTCGTAGTAGTTGTTGGTGCGGATCCAGTCCTGCGTCTGTGCGTTCTTGAGTTCGGCGACTTGCGTCAGGTCGCCGAACGCGTTGTAGACATTCGCGGTCGTCTTGCCGGCCGTGAAGTACTTGACGGTGTCGTTGGAGTTGGAGTCGTAGACGAAGGTTTGGGGTTCGATGACCTTCGCGATGCGTCCCACGCGGTCGTACTCGGTGGTCAGCGTGCGGTCGGCGCCGTGGTCCAGGCCCGCGGCATTGACCGCGGCCGCGACCTGCGCCGTGGTGAGGCTCGCCGGGTTTCCGCTCGCGAGCGTCGTGGCGTTGGCAAAACGCGAGAGCTGCGTGACCTGGCCCCAGACGTTGTGCTGGTAGCCGGTAACGAAGCCGAGCGCATCGACCTCGTAGCGCACGCGTCCGAGCACGTCGTAAGTCTTGTAGCTCAGGTTGCCCGCGACATCGAGGTTGCTCACGGCATTGCCGAAGACGTCGTAGCGGGTTTCGGTGAAGAGCGACTTCAGCACCTCGGACCGTCCGGCGAGGCCGCTCGCGCCGTTGGCCGCGAGATTGTCCGCAGGGTTGTAGACCCCAACCTCCGGATAGATGACCTTGACCTGGTGGCCGAGCGTGTCGTACTCGTAGCGCGTGGTGCGCTGCTCCGGACGGCCCAGCGCCTCGGTCCGCGCCACGAGGTTGCCCAGCGCGTCGTAGGCCAGCCGGGTGACGAGGTTGGCGCTGCCGCTGTGGGCTGCATCGACGACCAGGTTGCCGGCGCCGTCGGTGGTCACGGCCGTCATCTCGACGGCGGGCGCGGTCTCTTGTGTCAGGCGGCCGGCCGCGTCGTAGTCATAGGTCCAGACCGAGCCCTTCTTGTTGGTGAAGGAGGTCTTCTCGCCCAGGGCGTTGTAGCTGTAGCTTTCGCTGAAGCCCAGAGCATCGGTGCTGCTGCCGAGGCGACCGGCGGCGTCGTAGACGAAGCTGTCGGTGCGATCGTCCGGATGGGGCACGAGGGCCGTGGCGATCGTGGACGAAGAGCCCAGCGCGCTCGCCGGAATCGACAGCGCGTAGGCGGTGGTCTGCGTCAGGCGGCCCAGGCCGTCGTAGCTGTTCTTGCTGACGTGGCCCTGTGCGTCCACGTTGAATACGGCGCGGTTCGCGGCGTCGAAGGTGCGCGTCGTGGTGCGGTCGGCGGCGTCGGTGCCGAACAGCAGGCGGATGTCTCCATAGCTCGCATCCCAGTTGCCGTTGAGCCCGTTGAAATCGATGCGGTTGGCGTACTGCGTCGTGCGCGTGTTGTTGCCCGCGCCGTCGTACTGCATCTCGGTGACGGCACCGGTTGAATCGACGCGGATGGCCATGCGGTTGGCAGCGTCGAAAGCAAATCTTTCCACGCGGTCGGCGCCCAAGTAGTCGACCGGCGCGTTGGCATTGATCTGGTCTTCCGTCGGCCGGCTGGTGGCCGTGGGGGCCGCCAGGCGCACGGCGGCCGTCCATTGCGTCGTCACGTTGCCGTTCTTGTCGTAACCGGTCCAGGTGAGGCCACCGAGTCCGTCGATCACGAAGACCTGGCGATTGGCCCTGTCGTAAACGCGGTCGGTGATCCGGTCGCCGCTGCTCGCGATCACAGTGTCGGGCGATGCGGAACTCCCCACTGCCGTGGCGTACTGGATCTGCTTGATCAGGTTGCCGTTGTTGTCGTAGACCTGCTTCGTCACGGCGCCGGCGCCATCGGCATGCCAACTCAGGCGGTTGGCGTGGTCGTAGACGAAGCGGTCGTGCGCGTCGCGTGCCGGATTGGCAATGCCGGCGACCGCGGCTGCAATGGCTGCCGTGGTCGCGGTCGTCGAGACCGGGATCGTGGTGGCATAGGCGATGCGGTCCACCACATTGCCATTGCCGTCGTAGCTTTGCTGCACCACGGCACCTGTGCCGTCGATCGTGTAGGTCGCGCGGCCGAGCGGGTCGTAGACGAAGCGCACGCGCTGGTCGTGGGTCGCGTCGGCCACCGGGTTGGGCGCGGTGCCCGGCGCCCAGCCGGCCAGCGCGATGCGGTTCGCGTAGGCGACCCGTTCCACGACCTTGCCGTTGGCGTCGTAGACGAACTTGACCACCTCGCCCAGGCCGTTGACCGTGGCGGTGAGCCGGCCGTCCTTGTCCAGTACGCGATGCTGGGTGCTGTCCCGGCCCGGAGATGCAACGATGCGCGACTGGATCTGCGCGATCGTCGGTGCAGTGCCCAGGTCCGTGAGGCTGATCGGCGTCGCAAAGGCTTCCGTCTTGACGACGCGGCCTTCCGCGTCGTAGGTGTTGCGGCTCAGGTTGCCGAGTGCGTCGACAGTGAAGACCAGGCGGTCGTTCGCGTCGTAGGCATAGCGGCGCACGTTGCCGTTGCCGTCGGTGTCGCGCACGACGTTGCCGTTCGCGTCGTAGGCATAGGTGCGCGTGATGTTCAACCCGTTGGGGTCGACGCGCTCCTCGGCGCGGCGGCCGAGGGTGTCGTAGGCATAGCGGATCAGCGTGCCGCCGGGGCTGAGCACCGAGAGCGTCTTGCCGCGTGCGTCGTAGGTGTATTCGGTGACCAGGTTGAGCCCGGTCGGGTCGATCACCTGCCGGAGCAACTGACCCTTGAGGTCATACACCATCTGCGTGATCGAGCCATTGGCATCGGTCACGGTGATCTGCTGACCCTTGGCGTCGTACGCGTACTCCGTCACCAGGTTCAGGCCGTTCGGATCGACGATTCGCTTGAGCAGCCGGTTGGCCGCGTCGTAGGTGTAGGCGACCACGTTGCCGTTGGCGTCCGTCGTCTGGACGAGGCGGTTGGAGCGGTCGTAGGTGCTGCTGGTGGTGGTCAGCGGCGTGGTGGTCGACAACAGGTTGCCGTTCTTGTCGTAGCTGAAGCTGGTGGTGTTGCCGTTGCCGTCCACCACTTGCTGCGTCTGGCCCTGGCGCGTGTGCACCGTGGTGACGGTGATGTTCTCGGGCGTGGTCACCGAGACGCTGCGCAGCGCCTTGTTGTAGGTGTAGGTGGTGGTGTTGCCCAGCGCGTCGGTCTGCGTGAGCACGCGGCCGAAGGCGTCGTAGCTGGACGAGCGCTGTGCATTGAGCGGATCGACGGCAACCACGGCGCGGCCGAGCCGGTCGTAGCTCTGCGTGCGGACATTGCCGTTGGCGTCGACGGTGCGCGTTGCACGGCCGAAAGCGTCGTAGACGGCACTGGTGATTGCGTTGACGCCGGAGACATCGGCCACGGTGCCGGTGACCAGGCCGCGGCGGTCCACGGTCTGCGTCTGCACCAGGTGCCGGCCATCGCCGAGCGCCTGGTCGCGGGCGATTTCCTCGCCGAAGGCGTTGTAGGTGCGCTGCGTCGTGTTGCCCAGCGCGTCCGTGCTGGTCGCGAGCGCGCCGGTTGCGGCGTAGGTGAAGGTCTGCTTGCTGTCCCGCGCGCTGTTCTTGACGGCGTTGATCGCGTTGGTGAGCGCGGAGCCGGCGAGGCCGCCGGACAACCCGGCCAGGCCGATGCGGGTGCCGTACTGGATGGTGGCCGAGAGCTGGCCGAGCGTGTTGTATTGCTGCTCGGTCACTTCGCCCAGTGCATTGACGGTGTGCGTCAGGTGCCCGGAGGTGTCGTAGAAGAACAGTGTCTTGTTGCCGTAGGCATCGGTGGTGCTGGTGCGCCGTCCCGCGGCGTCGTAGCTGTGCGCGAGGCCGTATTGCGCCCAGATCGCATCGATCTGCGCCTGGGTCTGTCCGCCGGTGAGCAGCGCGCTGCCCACGCCGCTCAACTCGCCGATCAGCCGGCCCTGAATGTCGTAGCGGGCGTTGAGCGTCCGCACTTCCGACGTACCGGCGGCAGAGGTGGTGCCGACCAGGTTGCCGGCGTTGTCGTACGCGTACTGCGTGACGGTGCCTTCGTAGTTGGTCTGCTGCGAGATGCGGTTGAGCTTGTCGTAGACGATGGTGTTCGTGCGGTCCTCGGGTGTCGAGGAGGGACGCAGATCGGCCACCGTGGTGCCGACGGAGATCTGCGCGAGCTGCGCGGCGTTGACGCGCGTGGCGTAGCGCACCGTTTGCGTGACGTTGCCGTTGGCATCCAAGACGCGTTCGGTGAGATAGCCCTCGGCGTCGACCTCGGCGACGGTGCGGCCCTGCGCATCGTGCAGCCAGAACGAGTTCTGGTCATTGGCGCTGGCCGCCGGTACCAGCTGCGCCAGCGTTCCGCTGGCACGCAGGGCCGGATTGGTGGCCGTGGCATAGGTGGTCTGGCTGACCAGCCGGCCAGCGGTGTCGTAGCGCAATTCGCTCAGGTAGCCTTCGGCGTCGAGCGTGCCGCGCAGCATGCCGTCGTCGTTGTAGAAGCTGCGCGTGACGCGGTCGTTCGCGGCGTTGGTCGTGGGCGCGGTGGCCGCGAGCGTCGGCGCGGTGCCCAGCGAAGCGATGGAGATCGGCTGGCTGTACCGGATGGTGGCCGTGACCCGCGAGGCGCCGTCGTACTGCGTGTCGGTGACGGCACCTGCCGCATCGATCGTGCGGACCACGCGGCCCGCGTTGTCATAGATGCGCCACGAGCGCTGGTCCATCGCGCTGGCGGCGGGACGGAAGTCGTCCAGCTCCATGGGCGTGCCGTTCGTGGCGAATTCCTGGAGCGCCTCGATGAGGCCCACCGCGAGGTTGGCATGAACGATCGTCTGCGTGACCTGGCTGTTCTTGTTGTAGATGTACTCGACCATCTGCCCCGAGGCCGACACCTCCACGCTCAGGCGGCCCTCGTGGTCGTAGAGCATTCCGGTCGCAACCCCGGTGGGATCGATCTTCAGGTAGGGCTTGCTTTCGTCGGCGTAGTAGACGTAGGTCGTCTGTCCGAGCAGCGGCGCGGCCGTGCTGCCCTGCCGCACGCTTACCAGCCGGCCGTTGTGGTCGTAGGCGCTGGTGGTGACGAGGCCATTGGCCATCGTCACCGTGGTTTTGTTGCCCGCATCGTCGTAGCTCGTGACGGTGGTGTTGTTCAGCGCGTCCTGCGCCGAGAGGCGGCGCCCGAGGCCGTCGTAGGTGTACTGCGTGGCGCCGTCGATCGCGCTGACGGTGCTGATCAGCTGCCCGGCGCGGTCATAGACATAGTGCGTGACCGACTGGCTGCCGTCGGCCACGCCGTTGCCGCTGACATCGACCTTGCCGAAGACGGTGAGCTGCTGGACCTGGCCGCGTGCGTCGTAGACGAAGTCGGAGCGGCTGGACAGCGTGCGGTCCTGGCCGCCGACCCAATTGACCATCTGGGTTTCCGTGGGCGTCGCGGTCGTGCCGAGTGCCGTGGTGTCGTAGCCGCCACCGGCATATTCGAAGGTGCTGGTGCGCTGGCCGTAGCTGTCGTAGCGGTACTCCGTGACGCGCCCCTTCGGGCTCAGCACGAAACGAAGCAGGTTCCGGCCCGTGCCTTCGTAGACGTAGCGCGTGGTCAGCGGCTGTTGGGGCTGCATGACGCCCGCACCGTCCAGGTCCGGCGCGGCATAGGCGGTCTCGGTCAACAACTGGTTGCGCACGTCGTAGGTGCGCGTGATGGTGTTCCCGGCGGCGTCGCGCTGAAGCACCTGGTTGCCGCTGGCGTCGTACTGCATGTCGACGGCGTGGCCCTCGCCATCGACGATCCGGATCACGTCGCCGTTGGCGTTGTAGGCAAAGTCGGTCGTCTGCGAAATGCCATTGGCCGCAGGGCCCTTGATCTGCAGCAATTGGCCGCTTGCGTCATAGCTGTAGACGCTGACCCGGCCCTGCGGATCGACCACCGAGGTCCGGCGGTTGGCGGTGTCGTAGCTGTAGTTGGTGATGTTGCCCGCACCGTCCTTGACGCTCGCGACCTTGTAGTCCGCGCCGACCTGCACGTAGGTGAACTGCAGGCTGGTGCCGTCGGTCTGGGTGACCGAGGCGATGCGCTTGCTCGCACCGTCGTAGGTGTAGCTGGTGACGTACTTGACGCTGTCCGCGATCGAGTTGTCTTCGGGGCTCAGGTCGACCGTGACAGTCGCGAGCCGGTTGGGCGTGTCGTACGCGTAGTGCACGCGCGTGAGCGTCGCGCCGTTGGCGGCAACGGTGCGGATCTGCGTGAGGTTGGTGCCGGTGTAGTCGAAGTAGGTGACCTCGCCATTGGCATTGGTCAGGCTCTGGACCGTGCCGTTGGCGTTGTAGGCATAGCTGACGCTGTTGCCGCGCGGGTCCGAAACCGAAATCAGATGGCCCTGTCCGGCCGACTCGTAGCGCTCCACCAGCCCGGTGGCGCCGTCCGTCCAGACGAAGCGGCCGGCGGCTGCGTCGTGAGCGATGGTGTCGAAGGCACCCGAACCGGCCGTGCTGACATAGAGGCCGCGTGTGCTGTCCCAGGTGTAGATGGATTGCGCGCCGTCGCGGTCGATGCGCGTCAGGGTGCTGCCGGCCGTGGCCACGGTGCCGGTCAGCTGGATCTGTTGGCCGAATGCGCCGACGCGCCAGTTGTCGCCGTTGTCGTCGTTCAGCAGGCCCTGGCTGTTGTAGGTGCGCACGGCACTGATATCCAGGCCGCGGCCCTCGAGCCGGTCGTCGAAGTCCTGCAGCACCAGGTTGCCGGTGGCGATATTGACGAACGCCTGTTCGCCGTTCCTGCCCTGGCCGGCGGCGCCCAATGTGCCGCGCTGCCCGAGCGTGGCCAATGAAGTCAAACTCAGACCCAGACTGTTGCCGCTGACGATCGCTACCATTTTTGTGCCCGTCTCTTGTGTTGAAACGAACCGCCGTCGTTGAGCCTGCTTTTGTCCCGCCTGCACCAGGTGGGACTGAAAGCCCAGGGCCGTCCCTGGTGGCCGTCAACCTCGCTCGTGGTCGAGATTGACGTGCGGTTCTGGGCAATATGTCCGGTCGAGCGGGAATTTGTTTAGCTGGCGAGCTCTTTTTTCCGGTAAACGCACGCCGCGCTAAACAAACTTCCCGCGGCGTGGATATGTTGTCGGGAAGGCCATGTCGGCCATCCTGAGCAGTTGTTCTTCCTATGTCCTACATCGCGGTCACACTGAATCACTTCCGGGCTCTTCAAGAATGGGCAGCCAGCCGCCAGGCGGATGTGCGCCTGGACATGAAGACGTTCAAGGTGGAGGTCCAGCACGGCCGGGCGCGGTTCAACCTGCACCCTCAATTCCTGAATACCACGGGAGGCACGCTGAGCTACTCGCCCATGCTGACCCCAGGTGCCACCGGTTTCATCGGCTGGCTTCCCTACCGTGCGATCCAGTGGCCGCTGTCGAACGACAAGCTGGCTTTCAAGGACTTTCTCGAGGGCAACGGCTTGCTGGCGCCCCGGCGATGGAGCCGGGAAGAGCCCATCGGCGAAGACCATGTGCTCAAGCTGCCCGCGGGCTCGTTCGGCCAGGCTGTCTTCGGACCTTATCGGGCTGGTACTGACGCGCTGTCCATGCCCGAGCACCAGCATCCGTCGCGCGAGCGGATCTTTGCCGAGCAGTTCATCGTCGGCCGCAACGTGAAGGCATGGTTCTGGGGGGGCGTTCCCTTCCACCTGCATCTGCACGCATATCCCACGGTCCGGGGCGACGGGGTGTCCAGGATCGATGCGCTGATCGCCAGGCGAATGGAGCGGGCGGACGGCACGCTCCCCGAGGACGCCGACAAGGCCTGGATCGTTTCTTCGCTGGCCTACCAGGGATGGACGCTTTCGGACATCGCTCCCGAGGGCGAGGAGATCTGGATCGAATACCGCTACGGCCGCCGGCACGCGCCCGACCCGATTCAGACGCATTCGGACAACATGCTCCACGAGCTCTCGGAGGCGGCGCGCGATCAGGTGAACAAGGCCGGTCGCAGCCTGCACGATGAACTCGTGAAATCGCACGGCGTTCCCGTGCTTTTCGCCCTGGACGGGGTGCTGGACGCGAACGACCGGGTCTGGTGGCTCGAAGCCAACTCGAACCCGATCCTGCCGCCTACCGGATATCCCTTGATCCTGGCCACGCTGTTCGAAGACGAACAGCCGGCCGGTGTTCCGGCCCGGCCCCCGGTGCTCGACGTCGCGTAGCGCACACATGATGCCGATGCCCGAAGCCCTGACAACGCCGCGACCCGTCGCGGTGGGCAAATGGACATTCCGAAGAGGAGGCATGCTTTGTCGCCTCCCGCTGAAGAGGCTGCGCGTCTCGGCACCGTCGGAATTCCTGCGGGCCGTCGAAAGCAGTTGCGATGGCAGGGCGACGTGGGACGAGGTCAGGAACGAACTGATCGCGCGCTGGCCGGCCAACGAGGTCGATGCCTGCCTGTCCACCCTGCTGGAACAGGGAGCGCTGGTGGATGCGGGTCATCTGCTCGCGTTGCAGGCGCAGATCGGCTGGACGCCGCAGCCGCTCGCCGCGCCGCTGAACGACCCTGAGTCGCTTTACGAACTGAGGCGAGCCGCCGAGCGCCGCCTGGTCGAACCCCTCCCGGGCGTCGTGAAACTGCGCCCCGGGCAGACGCCGCTGATGGATCTGTTGCGGGATCGCGGCAGTGCACGGACATTCGACGACCGTGCGCTGTCGTTGCAATCGGTCGTGAACATCCTGTGGTCGATGTACGGCGTGTCGCATCAAGGCGAAGAGCGCATCCACCGGACGGTGCCGTCGGGCGGGGCACTTTATGGCCTGCGCTGGTTTCTTGCGCTGCTGCGCCCGATGGATGGCTACTCCTGCGGCATCTACGAAGTCAGGCATCACGCCGACGGCGAGAACGTGGGCGAGGTCTCGATGCATCGGCTGGCGGGCGACGCCATGAACGCGTGGAGCACCTTGCTGACCCCGTCGGTCCTGAGCTTTGCGCACGCGGTCGTCTACCCCGTCGCCAATCTTCGGTTCATCAGCGAGAAGTACGGAAACCGATCGCTCACTCTCGCCATGATCGAGGCCGGGCATGCCTTGCAGAACGGGGCGCTTGCGGCCCAGTTCGAAGATGCGGCCACGATCGTGCGTGGCGACACGGTCGAGATGGAAGTTCTTTCGCTCCTCGGTCTCGCAGGCTTGTTCTATCCATTGCCTTCCATGGTCGTGGGGGCCAAGCCTTCGCAAGCACAGGAAAAGGCGGCCTCGAAGGCCGGGCAGGCTGCGCTGGTGCGCTCCATTCCCAACCACTCCCAGCAGTTGCCGCTGGCCACTCGCATTGCGGTGGCCGGCCCGATTCAGATCGGAGGCCCGGCCGGCACATGGGCGTTGTGGGCTGCCGGGCGTTCCGAGGATGCCCGTCTTGCGGCCGTCAAGGCCGAGGCGGAAGCGTGGGAGCGCATTGGCTGGTCCACCCCGTCTGCCGCGATGGAGCGGGCGCGTCCAGGCGAACTGGATGGCGCAGTCGATCCGCGCAGCCTGGTGCACTACAGCCGGGCGCAATACGACAGCCGGGGATTTCCCTATTCACCGCTTTCTGCACGCCGAAGCTACCCATGGGTCAAGGGCCTGCGAGCCGACGATGGCGCCGAAGTGCATCTCATGGCCCATTGCGTCCATGCCTTGAGCTCGCTGCATCCGAATGACGCCAGCAGGCCTTTCACCAATGCCAGCACCTCGGGCGTCGCGGCCTACACGGACGTGGAAACCGCCCAATACCGGGCGCTGGTCGAACTTGTCGAGCGCGACGCCTTCGCGCGCGCCTGGCTCGGCCGCCTGGCACCGCCGGCGATCGAAGAAGAGGGCATGTCCGGCGCGGTACGGCACAGGCTCTCGCGGTTGCGGCATGCGGGCTACACCGCCTCTGTGCACGCGCTGCCATCCGGGCACCTGCCGGCCGTCGCGGTCTTTGTCCAGGATGTCCGGTCGACCTTCGCATCCATCACGACGGCCGCGGGATTCGCTTGGGAAGAGGCACTGGAGTCCGCGCTCTCGGAGGCCGAGAGCAGGGTGCAGCAGCAACATGGCACGGCACCGCATCCACCCATGGCGGCCGAAGAGGTTGTGCTTGCCACTCACCATGGCGACTATTTCAGGACCAGGGCGGGGTTCAGGACCGCGGACTGGTTTGCCTCGGCACGGGAGCGTGTCTCGATGCACGGGAGCCTGGCCTTTCCGCCAAATGGCTCTGCGTTGCTCGATCACTTCATCGATTCGAATTTCGAGGTGTACGTCTGCGACCTGACGCCACCCGGCGCCTCGATCCATCAAGGGCGGGTGCCACTGCACGTGGCCCGTGTTTTCGTATCGGGGCTGGTTCCCATCTGGTTCGGCCACGGTGTTGAACCATTGGGACTCTGCGAGCGACTGGGGGTGAATGTCGAGCCGGCTGGCCGGCCCGGACATCCCTTGCCGCTTCATCCCTGCACTTGAATCGGGAGGGCGCCCCTATCGAGTATTTCCGTTCTGAATTTTTCCCCAACGCATCATCATCAACGAAGGAACTTATATGAAGAAGAACTCTGCCAACGCCTCGGCCATCCACCCGGCGGCCACCCAACAGCTTCACTGCAATGTCGTCGTGGAGCCTTCGAGCATCGACTTCCTCAACGAGGGATCGGTTTTCGTTGCCGGTTCGTCGAGCGATTGCAGCGCGATCTCGCCGCTGCCGCAAGAGAAGAAGAACAAGCGCCGCAGCCAGGCATCGGACGAGCGCTGAGCAGGCCACGGACTTTTCGCATGTTTACCCTTCACTGCTCGGATGCAGACGGAAAGTCCGTAAGTCTGCGGTATGCGCCGCACGAAAGTGCGCTCACCAACATGGACGGAACGCCTGTCCTCAAGGGCCAGGCGTCTGCGTCTTCCCGCATCTGGGAAGACGCCGAGCGCATCAGTCCGCAGCACCCCGGGCGCAAGCTCGCGAACCCCGAGGTACTGAAGATCCAACTGGGGCTGGGCTGCAACTACACATGCTCGTACTGCAACCAGTCGAGCCAGGTCGATTCGATGGCCATGACGAAGACGTCGGACGCGCATGATTTCCTGCGCGACCTGGACACATGGCTCAAGGGAACGCCTACCCGAATCGAGTTCTGGGGTGGCGAGCCGCTGCTGTACATCAGGAAGCTCGAAATCCTGGTGCCCGAACTCGACAAGAGATTCCCGGATGCAGAGTTCTGCATGGTCACCAACGGAAGCTTGCTGACCCCCGAGATTCTGGATTTCATCGCCCGCTACGACATCTGCATCACCGTGTCCCACGATGGCCCGGGGCAATACCGGCGCGGAGAAGATCCTTTCGACGATCCAAGGCGTGCCGCATTGCTCAAGGCGCTCTGGAACGAACGAAAAACAGGCGAGCGGATGCAGTTCAGCTCCGTGCTGACGCCGGACAACAGCGATCCCGCGCTGCTGCGCCGCTGGTTCGTCGACAAACTGGGTGACGAATCGGTCGTCACTTCGCTGGAAGGCGTGGTCGCGACGCACGACGACAAGGCGCTCGCGGGGCCGGGGGTCTGGACCGAGGAGCAGTATCGATCGCTCAAGGAGTCGGTGGCTTCGTCGTTCGAGACCGGCGAGGCGCTGCGGATTCCCGCGCTGCGGGAGAAGGCCAAGAGCTTCCTGCAATCCATCGTGAAGGGGACGCCCTCGAGTTCAACGGGGCAGAAATGCGGCATGGACCGCAGCGACCACGTGGCCGTCGACCTGCACTCGAACGTATTGACCTGCCACAACACCGGAGCCAATGCACAGCACGGGCTGGGCTCCGCGCTGAAGATGGAAGACATCCGGCTGGACACTTCGACCCATTGGGCGTTTCGCGAGTGCTGCAGCCATTGCCCGGTGCTTCAGCTTTGCGGCGGGTCGTGCATGTACCTGGAAGGCGACCAGTTTGCGCAGTCGTGCGAAAACGAATACCAGTTCGGGCTTGGCGTCCTCGACGGCACGCTCCGACGCGCCCTGGGGCTGAAGCTCGATCGCATCGAGGGCGATGTTCGCCGCCCCGCTCGGCGCAAGGTGATCTCCATCGTGGCTCACGCCTGATTGCGACAGGGCGAGAGCAGGCCTTCGCGGCGATTTCTCTCCCCGCCCTCAAACGAAGGGCTTGCTCGTTTCCGCTCCCCGGCTCCGCCAGCTTGGGCCCCGGCATCGCCCGCGACAGCGCCACCTGCATCCTGTTGCGCCATCCCGCGATCACCTCGCTCTCGCCCTTCATCATCGCGTCGAAGCCGGCCTTGTCACTTTGCCGGCCGACGCGCGTGTCCAGCATGTCGGCGCGCGCAAAGAAGTGGATGTCGGTCACGCCGGGCATGAGGCAACTCACCGACAGATCGGTCTCCTTGGAAAGTTGAACGAAACGAAGCGCGCCGCGCCCCTGATGCTTTCGGGGCTGGACTGCTCGCTGCCTGCATTCGAAGAATCACCCTAAAACCCTGCGGCCTGACGCGCGAAGGAATGCGTCCCGAATCTGCACGTGTCATGTCGTGTGCTCGCTGCCAGCAGAGCGGAAGAGGCGATTCGCGGCATGGAAAATGCCGGTTGAAGAGTTAGACAAAAGTAGTCAATCTCATCTGCAGAATCTCATCGTCAAGGTGCAAAGTTCACAGTTACTCTGCCCAGTTGACTTTGTTTGCTTTTAGTAAAGTAGCGGGCATGGATGAACTGTTCGAAGCACGCCGCGCAGCGCTTCACGATGTCATCGACGACGCGGGTCGCCCCTGCGAGGTCGCCCCAAAATACGGCTCGACGCCATCCCCATGAGCCACCTCTTCCAACTGATTGCCACGGGCTCCAACGCCTCTCTGGGCGAGCAAAGCGCCTGCAACCGGCGAGAGCGCTTGAAGATCGAAAGGGGCCCGATTCTCCATCTGCCCTTGGCCCGGCGAATTGCCGCGCTGGTCCCGCTGCCGACCCTCAAGCATTGCAATACCTGACCTCCATTCGGCAGAAAACTACCAATGATCAACGTCCTGTTCATAGAAGACCAACCTCTGGTGTCGGAGGCGACGGCAGAAAAGATTGCGCGAAGTCCGCTCGTCGCCAATATCGAGGTCTGCAACAGCGCCGAAAAGGCGC
>Ga0157370_10003968_pt1 | contig 17205 bp, 13 predicted proteins | sample C35metaG_FD_113463 | JGI IMG/M metagenome (GOLD analysis project Ga0157370, IMG submission 113463) | Corn rhizosphere microbial communities from Kellogg Biological Station, Michigan, USA - C3-5 metaG | ecosystem: Host-associated > Plants > Roots > Rhizosphere > Soil | place: USA: Michigan...
GGGTCAATCGCAGTCTTGAATCCAAACCAAATTGTGGACCAATTAATAGAATTAGGGCGATTTGCCAAAATTTTGGAAAGCAAATAAAATCCAATATTGGAATGAATTAGGGAATGATGTAGTGACCTTTGGTTTTCCTATTTTGCACGCACAACGCAAGTAAAATTATGCACGAAATTCATCCAATTGGGAAGTTCCTAGCTGACTACCCTTTATTTACTCCCTTTAAAGCAGTTGAGGGTTATATACGAACATTCCAAGATTATACAGGTCCATTCGAATTTACAGGTATTGCCTTTCAGTTTCATTGTGAAGAAGAAAATGAGCAGAAGACATTTGAACTTGAGGTTCCAAATAGCTGTAAGGAACATTTTGGAAACATGCGAGGAGATATAATTCCAAATGAGCTATTTAAAGAAGAGGGAATGCTAGATTACAATCACCACTTTATTGGAACCTGTAGATCTTGTAAGAAATATCAGGTTGATTTTTTGCTACATATATATTCTGATAAAAAAATCCCTCACAACCATGACAATGTAGGTAGGCCTGCCACTAAAACGGGAGAGTTTGTTCATGCAGATAGCTTAGAAGAGAATAGGGCAAATATCTTTATTGAAAAATTGGGAGCACCACCTATAAAGATTAAGTTAAATAAAAGTTTGGAGAAATATCTAGACAGAGAATCTTGTAACTGGTATTTTAAAGTGAAAAAATCTCTGCAAGATAATCTGGGGATAGGTGCATTTGCTTACCTAAGGAGAATTATTGAAAAGGAGTTAATTAGAATGGTCGATGATATCTCTCACTTTGATGGTGCTGACGATAAAATGAGCGCTATTATTGCTAAACATAAGGGAAGTAACAAACCACACTTAATTTACGAAGACATTTTTATTTACCTACCGAAATCATTACAGGCGCTGGGCGATAATCCTTTTAAAATTTTATATACCCAGACATCCGAAGCGCTGCATAACCTTTCCGAAGAAGATTGTCTTAACAGAGCGAAAAATATTGAAATGGTATTCGAATTTGTGATAAGAAAAATATACGAGGAAAAATCGGAAATCCTGAATATTAAAAACGCGATAAAGTCTCTAAAATCAAATACCTAGCTAAAAAACTATTCACTTTCTTCAAATCGCCGTAACTTAGAAAATGTATTACTTGAATTTTGGAACATTCATCTAGTGTAGGATTTGATTTATTCTTCCACCTTACGGCCTGCCGGCTTAGTAAGGTGGGGTGAATATTTAAAAATAGCCTTGTGGCATTTTTAAATCTAAATCTCGAGTGTAATATATATTGCCGAACGTTAGCCATAAGAACTGATCCGCTCAGAAACGGTTTCCAACTTTTCGATCAACAACCCAAAGGCATAAGCTTGCAGGTTGTTTCTATGTTTTACTGATTTCATTTTTCCTAAAAGTTGTTCCAAAAATTTCAAATCAGCTCTTTCAAATGAACTATTAAACCTGTTAATGAAAGTTCTAAAGTCTAGTAGTTCACTCCCTCCCATATTTTTAAGAATGTTAAAAGTCTTCCCAATATTCCAACTTGCCAGTTTTATTTCCGAGGGGTTTTCTTCCACTTTATTATAATAAGCTTCCCTATTATTTTCAAACAAATCAAATAAAGAAGAAGAGTTGGATAAGGCTATTGATTTGGAGATTTCCTCATTAACTTCGACTGCAGCCCGAAAAATCGCCAGATATTCTTGATAATATTCGCGTTCTTCTTCAATCCCGAACTGATTCGAGAGCGACGGTTCATAGAAAAACTTATCTTTATTCTTTTTTATAGCTCTGATGATTTTTTTTGCCAGCACTTTCATATCATAGCGAAAAATATGATTGAATCTTTCGGTATAGAAAAATATACTTAAATAATAACTTAGTGGAAAGCCTCCCTGATAGGCATAAGTGAGAAGTTCCCTATTTTTCTTTTTTAGATCATGGTTGCTCAATGACAAACACTTACTCAGATGTAGACTATCGTACAGAAGGTATTGTGGGGCAATAATCTGATTATGTGCACCATAATACTGTTCCCACTCCTGAATTAAGAGGCTTTTATCAAAATGCGAACCTCCGGTTAAAAATCCGTATAGCGAAGCGTAATAGTGGTAATCATTACCTGGGAAATATTCTTTTAGAAAGGTCTCCAAAAAAGATTTTGTATTGTTATCATCTTGTTTTGGATCATCAGGTTCCATATTCATGATCATTCTGATAGATTCTTTATTCATCACCAATTCCAGCTCTTTATTATCGTCAAGCCCGTTTTTGTTTTGAAAAGATAGGTAGCCCGTTCGAAATTCTATAGCTATTGCTGCAGCAAACCTGACTGCATTTTCAAGCTTGCGATGATTTTGAGTATTTTCGAAGCCGACTTTATCTACCTTTAGCTCATCGTATATTTCTCCCCAAACAATTAACAGGTGTTCCAACAGAAATTTTAGGATTCGCAGGTTATAGTTTTGTTTTATTTTGAAAGCATGGATTATCTCAGGCTTATTCCTCACCAGGAAATCATAATACGTAACAAACCCTCTATTTTTAAATCCCGTGGCGATTTGGTCAAATATACCTGCAAAGTCGGATACGTAATCGACTACCACTCCAATTGTTTTTTCTTTGACTTCCTTGAAACTGCCATCATTGATAATTTCACTATCAGCGACCAATATCACTTTATTGTTATCATGCTCGACTAACGAGTTAACAAAACCAACAATTGTATTAATTTCGAGAGATGGGCTTTTCCTGTCGAGGTCATCAAAAACGAAAACAAATCCCAATGTGTCTATGACACCTTTTCCAACCTCACTTAAATCGTTAAAGTAATCATCAATACTTCCCAACTGGTTAAAATTGAGGAATCCTCGACTGAGTATTTTAGCAATACCAACACCTAACTTAACACCTTTTGAGTTACCGAGTTTTTTAATAACAGGAACTAGTTCCAATGCCATCAAACCATATACTTCATCGATAGATTTTAAGCCATAAAGAGAAATATATAAAGACCTATATTTAATACTTGCATTATCATAAGTACTGGTTTTATTGATAAGGTCGGCAACCTGATTTTTTACAATGTGCGTTTTGCCCATACCTCTTGTGCCGTTAATTAAAACTGCATAGTTGGTCGTCATCGTTAGGTACTGACCAATGACTTTTTCAATGTTATTAATCTGCATTATTTAATCAAATTTAATGCCGTTTTCAGTTTGGGTCACCTTGGTTACTCCTTTATAGCCCTGTGCATTGAGATATTTGTTTAGTGCAACCATATCTTTTAGGACATTATCGGTTTTAACAGGCAAAACGCCTGCTTCAAAGATACCATCTGATAAAATTTCACCAGTTATCCCATTATTACTTCTGAAAATAGTTAAATTAACCTTACCAGTTTTCTCATTATAAGCTGCTTCCGCTTCAATGAGATCTTTGCTTTTTCTGTGAATGAATAAATTTCTGTATTTTTCTGGGAGCTGGAATGTTGACATAGCGTTTTTAGCCAAAGATAAATAATTACCGCCAGAACAGATATTGATTTATTGGAACAAAAGTAAATTTCGCACAGATGTTAAAGAAAAATATTTTTCGATGAACTGCCCGGCTTAACTAATCTTGGGTATCAAAAATATCTGCATCACCAAAATAATGATCCATCCATAAATTCATGACATTTCCTACCGATCTAACTGATCTGCCTTCTCCAAATAAAGAGTGGGATACCCGACGTTTATTTTGGTATCTAATCATCTCCAGGTCTCGCATCCGGATTTCTAAAATTGATTTAGTTACTCGGAAAATGAATGCCAATTGGGTCATTGCAACCTTAAAATCAAGAATATTGCATGGTTGGCTGTCGACCCAGATATACCCCCGTTTACTGATCCCACGATTGATCTGCCAGTTAACCAGTTGCCACATTAGTGAAGACTTTGGCATAATCAGGCAGTCTGCAAGATAGTTGGCTTGCCATTCAATCCAATGCTTTTCTTTACTAAAAATATGCTTTCCAGTAGCATAATCATATTTGGAATCTTCCTGCTCATCGTAAGCAGTCTGGGAAATCTTAAGATTTTCGTGTAAAATAAAATGGGCAATTTCATGAACTATAACCCAAATGTATTGGCCTGTGCCTTCAAGTTCCGGATTAATGTGGATGGTTTTTTCCTTTCTTTGGTAATAACCATTAAGATGCAATTTCTCAGGCCCAAATGGTTGATCCGTTACAAATAGAAGCCCATATTGTTCCCCCACATAACGCATAAATTCCTCCAAGGGAAGCGGATTACCCCTGGCTATAACATTGGGATTAAAGGCTGTGAGAATCTGCTCGGAAATATCACTAAGAATCTTTTTAGATAAATACTCCAACCCTTCGGTTTTATCCCCTGGCTGTTCCCAATTTACTTTTGCATTTAATTCCCTGGTTAGGAATTGCTGTACAATCACGTCCCAGTCTCCTCTGCTGGTAATTTCTTCTGCGCTGTACAAATCATTGATTTCTTTTAATTTATTCAATTCTACCTCGAAAGTATGCACGGCATAATCCGACTGGTCTGCCGTTTTGCGTCGCTTATTGTATAACCTGATGTCCCCAGTATCGCCGACTACTTTAATCCACATGATGTTTTTACTTTTCAAAAGGTTATAGCCACCCTCCTGAATGTCTGTTGTCGTCATAAATACACCCTTAACATAAAGACCTGCGACCTGCTGGATTTTTGCAATAAAACTTTCAACTTCTTTGACAGGTATAGGTCCACTGTAGTCTTTGCATTCTATCAAATATAATATATGACACTGATCAGTCCCTGGGGGAATAACCTCCAAACTCATATCAAAGATGATATTAGATTGCCGATCTTTTGAAAAGTATGGAGCTTTTGGTTTCAGGTGACAACACTCCTGGCTTAATCCCAAGCGGTTTTCTTTTATAGCCGAGTCTAAAATCTCGTATGCTTTTGCCTCAAATAAATCACCTCTACTTACAGTATTCATATTGCTAATATTTTTCGTAAATATAAACATTCAAAAAAGCAACAAACTGATATTAAGCCAATTATTTATCCACACCACCTTAATAATTATTTTAGCATTTTCTTCCCCTCCTATTTTGCCCGCTAAGGAAACAAAATCGCAATGCATGTGAACAGGAATTGCATGGATTATATGTGTGGTTAAACTTTCGTTTGGAAAAAATCCGGTTTGTCCTGTAACTAATCATTAAAAATGAGTTGTTATTGTCTATTTTGCAGCTTGTTTTGCGTTAGCTGTCGAAGGTGGATAACCGCTAGGAATTAACGATTGGCTGGCTTCAAAATAGTCCATCGGCAATGCAAATACCTTTTTCTTAGAGGTCAGAAAATAATACTTGTTGCCTCCCTCGTAAATTTTCCTCAGAGAAAGAGAACCATCACTTTTCATTTCTCTACAGATTTCTTCTACAGCTATCGTTTTTGATTTTTCACTATTGAGATAGTAAACGGTCTGCGGCCTAAGTTCTCCGCCGTATCGTACTTGTATATCATTGATAACAAAGCCACCAAATAAAGCTGCACCCGCTACAATTGATATCAAGGCGGCACCAACTTTGCTGGCCTGGTAAGTATTGTGGTCTTTATTGTATATCCGGAGACAGCTGCACCCAAAAAATATCAGCAGCTGCAAACTATAAAATGATACTTTGCCGCCTATTGGCAACAGAAATGTAAAGGCGGTAAAAATGAACAAAGGACTGATTAGGAATAATCCCTTCAATCCTTTCCTAAGATCTTCATTCATTGGTAATTTGTTTAATAGTGCCCCAATCGCCAGAATGATCAACATCACCGCTGTTGCCATATCAAATACCCTACCAAAAAAGACAAAACCTATAGAAAGGCTATACAGAACAGTGTAGCCTAAGGCATCGTGCAAGTTATGGATCAATGTGGGAGAAGTACTAGGATCAACATTATCATAATTTCCTGCCTGGAAATCGGCATAACAAAGTGCCACTACCGGCCCAATGGCCACCGAAAGTAACATACCGTGTCTAAGCACAGCGAAGTCCAAACCAAGGCTTTCGTCGACGCCGTAGGAATTCAAATAGGATCCCAAACTGACATAACCGAGCAGATATACAATTATTGCTACAATAGGAATGATTCCGGCATACTTGTTAAGATTTTCAATCATTGAAAGCGTTTTTAATTGACCAAGTTACGAAAACCAATATCAATTTTGGATACCTTATACGCTTAAAACCGTTAAACAAGCCATCACTTCAGAATTCACCTACTGATCACTTAGGACGCGCAAAAAACAGCCTGTCTTCTTCCGAAAACAGGCTGTATAAGCCTTTATTTGCTTCTTTAAAAGCTTATCTTGTGTAAGTTCAGCAATTAAAAACCTAACTAATTAACGCTTTCCTTGCTGCCTTTAAGCAGGGGTGTGATACGTGTTTTACTTTACAGTCTACCTAGTATCAATTAAATATTTCCGCCAGCTTTTTGCCCAGCTCATCACCGCGAAGATTAGAGGCAATTATCTTACCGTCCCGATTGAGCAAAAAGTTCTGTGGAATGGCCATGATGTTATATAATTTCGCCACATCAAGGTTTGCTATAGTCAGATTTCCTACTTGGGGCCACAAGAGCCCGTCCTTATTGATAGCCTCTATCCACTTCTCTTTCTCACGCGGCTTATCAAGGGTCACGCCCAATATCTCCAGCCCCTTATTATGATATTTTTTATAGTTTGCGATATAGTTAGGGTTTTCTTCCCTGCATGGATGGCACCATGAGGCCCAAAAATCTATAAACACGTATTTGCCCCTAAAAGCTTTAAGGCTGACCGGGTTTCCTGTGGTATCGGCAAGTGTAAATAACGGAGCCACAGCACCGATCCTGGTATCGCGTGCTGCTACGAGCCTACTATTGAGCGCCTTACCTGCCGCTGTTTGTTTTAATTCAGCAGAGATCGCTTCAAATACAGGTTGAATAACGTTTAACCCATTTTCTTCGGTCAGAGAATTCGAAAGGGCATCAATACTCGAATATGAGGCTGGGTAAGTTTTAGCATAGGTGATATTCCGTTCGATCCAAAGTTCATAAGCCGACTTAACCTTGGCATGAAGTGCATCAAGCTCGTCCTTCGGTCTTTTATCCTGGAATGCAATTACCTCATTACCCTTTGTGCGTTCGAACAGATTTGCCTGTTCTGCAATAAATTTTTTATAAGCTAAAAAGTCGTTTGTGTAGGGTCCACCGGTTACCTGTGCGTTTTTAACCGAATCGCTAGCTACGATATTGATTGTTCCGTTTTCCAAGCGGATATCCAGGGGATCCGGAAATTTACCGTCAGTATAGCCAAAGCCATGGTTGTCTATAAAAAATAAAGCTTTAAGGAGATCAGGGGCTGTACCATTGAATACATATTCCCCATTTTCAAGCTTCGCCGTAGCGAATACAGGTTCACCGTCCCTGTAGAAAATAAGGTGTGCCTGATTGGCTATTGTCGTATTGGCTACCCTGGCCCTGACCGTAAAATTAACGGCTTGAGCGAAACCCAAGAAAGGCATTGTAGCCAGTATTATAATAATTAACTTTTTCATTTCTTTTTGATTTATATAGTCTAATTTTTTCCTTCAAGATTAAAGCAGGTCAGCATAGGGCCGGGCTTGATCACTACGGGCTTCATGCAGATTACCTTTTAAACCGGCGACGGAAGGTCTGCCGCCGGCTTGAGACATTAATTGTAACCGGGATTTTGCTTTAAATTATTATTCTGGGTTACTTCCGATAGCGGAATCGGATAAAGCGCAGCTGTTGGCTTCCAACTTGAAGGTTTTAGCGCCCCGATCACGGCATTAACACTACCGGTCCGTTTTAGATCAAACCAGCGGTGTCCCTGCTCCGCGAATAACTCAATCCTTCGTTCCTTGGCGATGGCGGCCAGGGCGGCATCAATACTGATGTTATTGGAATAATCAGCAAGGTCAGAGATTGATGTTCTTGCTCTGGCACGGATTTTATTGATATCCGCTACTGCTCCGTCGATGTTATTCTGTTTGGCCCGCGCCTCGGCCCGGATCAAAAACTGCTCTCCTAGGCGTAACATGGTCAGGTACTCTGTATTGGCACCTGAGGTTATATCCTTATATTTATATGGATAAGTGTAAGTTATACCATTATATACCAGGGTCTTTGTCCAGTTGGCCTTTCGGGCGTCGCCCGTTTCAAAGGCAGATACCAGCGATGGAGTTAATACAAAAGTTGGGATATTGGTAACGGCATTGGGCAATAACATGAAAGCGTATGCTGTAAACCCGTTAGCGTCATTGTACACCTGCCATATAGCCTCGGTATTATTGGGTGCAAAAACTTTGTTCAGATCCGAATTCAGGTTAAATAGGGCTGTGTTATTAATGACAGCACTGGCCTGTGCCTCCGCACCTGCCCAGTCCGAAAGGTACAGGTCTACGCGGGCGAGCATAGCTGTAGCGGCCCATTTGTTTGCCCTGGTACGTGCCCCGCCTGATATGGAATAATCGGAAGCCAAGGTGCTCTGCGTGAATTTGAGGTCCAATACGATCTGTGCGTAAACCTCTGCCGAAGAAGTTCTGCCCATTATACTGTTATCGTTAACATCCGTAGTAAGAACCAACGGGACATCACCAAACAAATTGACAAGGTGAAAATAACAGTATGCCCGGATGAAGCGGGCTTCGGCTATAGCCTGTTCCTTAAACTTTACCGAGATGTTTTTTGATATAGCCATGCCTTCGATAATAGCATTAGACTGATATATAATGTTATACGATACATCCCATATCGGCTTCAGGTCCTCATTATTCGATAAAATTCCATTATTGATATAACTATCATAGGTGCCGCCTACTCCACTTAAATATGTCATTTCATCAGCGCTGAAACCTGGCAGGTAAGATAGCGATGCAGAATATGGTGAGCTTGTCTGGTTGAGATTCAGATACATTCCCGCGATAGCTGATTTAACTGTAACAGAATCGGTGAATACACTGCTTGATAGCAGCTGGGAACCTGCAGGATCAACCTCTAGCATTTTTTTGCAGCTGTTTAAGGTGAATAACATCGTCAGTCCTATCGCTGTAAATGTCATCTTTTCCATGGACTTAAACTTCAAAAGCCAGTGCCATTTATTTATTTCATTTCTTTTCATTGGGAATTTTTTAAAATGTTGTTTTTATACCGGCAACCATCATTCTTAAAGTAGGCAATTGATAAAGGCCTGTCTCCGGGTCGAAGCCCTTGTACCCGGTAAAGGTCAACAGGTTTTGACCACGCAGATACACTTGCATTGCTGACATCTTTAGTTTTTTGGTCCAGTCAGCCGGAAGGCTATAAGCTAGTGAGACATTCTTTAAACGGATGTAGGAAGCATCTTCTATGGATGCATCAGAACCTGCATAAAAAGTGTAGGCATTGAGTGCAGGCGTACCATAAGAGGTTGAGTACTTTAATGGCAGATCCAATAAGGACTGGGGAATGTTAGCATTCATACCCGGATAAGAGGCAAAGGAGAGATCGCCCCGCTGCGCGGTTTTCTTTACAAACTGCAAAAGAAAGTCCAATGTAAAACCTTTATATGAAATTGTATTATTGAAACCACCATAGAATTTTGGATCATTATTGCCGGATGCGATCCTGTCCCCTGAACCATTATTAGCATATAAGCCAGTGGTTATCACGCCGTCTCCGTTCATATCCTGCGCTGTAGGAATACCATTAACGATTCCCGTTGAGTGGTAGACAAAGCGTGAATTAAGTGATTGGCCAACCTCGAAAGTGCTGGCATAACTTGAAGAAAGCAGGTCTGGAAAGGACAACAATTTATTTCTTGAGGCCGTAAGGTTTAACGAGGAATTCCAGCTAAACGTTCTGGTCCTGATATTTACTGTCGAAACTTCGAGCTCAAAACCCCGGTTTTCTACGACAGCGTCCTTAGGCAGGTTTCCCTGAAAGTAGCCAAAACCGCTCTGGGTAGGAATCGAAATGCTGGCCAGCAGGTGACTGGCAAGATTGCGGTAATAACCTGCGGTCAGAAATATCCGGTCTTTCAGAAATCCCAGGTCAATGGCCGCGTCAAATTTCTTATTGACTTCCCACTGCAAATAAGGGTTTTGGATGCGTGAAGGAGAAAGAGATGGTACCGGGCCATAAGGGCTATTTGCACCATATGTGCTCAGGTAAGCATAATCAGAAAGGGTCTTATCGTTACCGACAACACCATAGCTCAGTTTAATCTTTCCAAAGCTCAACCAGGGTATTTTATTGGCTATGAAGGATTCTTTGGAGAAGATCCAGGCCGCAGCACCACTGCCGAAGCTTCCGAAAGGCTGGTTGGAACCGAAACGTGAAGAACCGTCGCGTCGGAAATTTCCACTGAACAGATATTTACCGTCCCATTCATATTCCAGGCGGCCAAAACCTGAAATATACTTATAGTCAGATGAGCCAGAGGTTTTATAGAGAATGTTAAGCGCAGCGATGCTTGTAGCCAGTTGATTGTTGGTAAAAGTACCTAAAGCGAAATAAGGTTGTGTTTGGGTAACTTCCTGCCAGGTACCGCCCAATAAAGCCGTTAACTTACCTTTGCCCCAGGTATGGATATAATTGACCTGTGGCTCGACGATATAGGTTTTGTTAAAATTATTGCTTAGCGTTGCCTGCGGCTGAAGATTATAAATCGGATTGTTAGCACTAGCAGGTACAACCGTGCTGCTGAATGTGTTGATATAATTATAACCAGCGTTGATTTTTACGTCCAGATCGGGCAAGACCTTGTAATGCAAACTGGCATTGGCGATGAGGTTATCAGTTTTCACATTATAATAACCACTGAACGCTGCTAATGGGTTGGTGAAACCCGTGGCAAAATGCAGGCTGCCATCCCTGTTATAAAGCGGATAATTTGGGGGCAGACTGTAGTTCATGGTATTTAAAAAATAATTCGGTACCGTATTATTTTCAGAGTTATAACTTATTGTCGAGCTTATACCTAATTTCCCGTCATGGCTACTGTGCTGTGCACTTGAATGAAACTGTAGGGTCTTATCTGCTGTACTGGATTTAAGAACAGTGGATTCATAGCGATAACTACCTCCTAAAAGAAATTGGGTGAAACGGTCACCGCCCGATACCGAAAGAGTTGCCCTGGTCTGATGCTGAGTGTTACCGATGAGCAGATCCGGAACATTGCTATTGGCATTCTGATCCCATAGGAAAAGATCAGGGGCATTTGTGGAGTTTGGTGTGATATTGTCATTGGCAAATGCCTGGCGCCTGATATCCAGATAATCACCGGTGCTCAACATTTTGATTTTGTTGGTGACCTTCCCAAAGCCGCTGCTGATATCAGCATCTAATCTTGTAGTCCCTGCCTGGCCTTTCTTGGTTGTGATCAGCACTACGCCGTTAGCCCCGCGCGAACCATAAATTGCCGTGGCATCTGCATCTTTGAGTATATCAATGCTTTCGATCTGGGCAGGATCGATGGTATTCAAAGGACTAAAGGTATATATATAATTGTTCTGGGATCCTGAAGTCTGATCAACCGGCAGACTACCGAAAGGTACTCCGTCAATAATGTAAAGTGGGTCGGCAACTCCGTTAACGGTTCCTGTCAGACTGTTCTGGCCCCTGATCACCACACTCGGAGTAGCCCCCGCATAACCGGCGTTTTGAGTGATAAATGCGCCTGAAACCCGTCCTGCCAAACCTAATATCGGGTTTGATATAGGCTGCTTATCGAGATCGGTGCCTTTAACCTGGCTGGATGATCCAGTAGTTAAACGTTTGGTTGTGGTACCATAACCTACTACCATTACTTCATCTAGTTTAGTATTGCTGGGATATAAAACAATAATCCCTACATCGTTCAGGGCTTTGAATTCAGTGCTGGCGAACCCGACTGACGAGGCACTTATCTGTGCACCCTGATCAACATCCTTTAAGAAGAAATCACCGTTTTCATCGGTCATTGTCAAGCTTTTTCCGTCTTTAGTTTTTACTGTTGCCCCTGGTACCGGTTTGCCCGTTTGATCGACTACTTTTCCCTTAACCGAAATCGGTTGCCTGAACAGCTGGGTAATTCTATCGATAAAGGAAATTTCTTTTTGCCTGATCACAATAGCCTTATTGTTTATGGTATATATGAGCTGCTGGTTGGCAAATACCTCTACCAGCGCATCCCCCAATGATACCTGGTTTAGTTTAATCGTTACTTTTTTGGCGTGTTCAAGTAGATTTTGGTCGGCCACATAATCAAATCCTGTCTGCTGACGCAGCTGCTCAAGGACGCTTTCAAGCGTCGCTTTACGGGCATGGATTGTTACTTTTTGGCCAAAACTGCTGGCGTTCACGCTAAGGATTGCTACTAAAAGCAAAAAGGTGGTTAGTTTCATCGGCAATAGCCAGGTTTTTGGTAGCCGCAAAAAGGGTACGCGGTACCAGAAAGTGATTAAATTCATTACTTTTGTTTGTTGGGTTGGTTGTAAATAAGAAACTGGTCATGTTTCGCCCCATGTGGGCTGGTCAGCCTGACAATTTGCGTAAGGGTGTTTGCAGCACCCCTACGTTTTTAACATTGGCCTCCATGGTACATTCAAAGTTGCTGTCGTAAGTATCTTTTCATATTGTTTTGGTTTATTGTTTATAATTAGGAGTTGATTCATTTTTATTTACTCACAGTTACCTTCCGGCCCTCGACCTTAAAGCTTATTTTACCGGTTCCCTGGATCATCTGCAATACAGCTGAAATGTTGCGGTTACGGGAAATTGCGGCCCTTATATAAAGATCCTGTGGCGCATCATTATAGACTATTTCTACATCATACCACCGCGCAATCTGCTGCATGACGGTGTGCAAATCCTGGTTGCGGAAAATAAAATCATTATTGCGCCATGCCCCTGTGGCATCAAGATCTGCCTTTTGGACATCAATTCCAGTGTTGCCGGAAACCGCCTGTTCACCGGGAACCAATAGTATACCGTTAACTTTTACGCTCCCCTCGAAAAGGGTCGTTCTAATGGTCGGCTCATCTGGATAAGCATCGATGTTGAATTCTGTCCCTAGATCACGTATGGATAAATCTTTAACCTTTACTACAAAGGGCTGTTTGGCATTGTGCATGACTTTAAAATAAGCCCGGCCTTTTAATTTGACATTCCGTTCATTACCGTTAAAAGCTACCGGAAAGCTAAGCTCAGATCCTGCATCAAGGCTAACCTCTGTTCCGTCAGCAAGGATTACGTTCCGGCGGTTTCCCAGTGGTACTTCTAGTGTATTATAAAGGTTTTCCGTGCCGCTTTTTCCACCTACATAATTAATCTGTCCATTAGCTGATATTTGAATAGCGGTACCACTTTCGACAGCAAGCGTGCCTCGCTGGTCGTTGAGTATAATTTTATGACCGTTGCTTAAGGTCAGTACCGATTTATTACCGCCTGGAAGAATGTCATTCATGAGCACCAGTTTTGCTTCATTAGAGCCTTTTTTCACAGCAAAATAACTTCCCAGTACAACGCATAGCATCAGACATGCCGCAGCAGCGTAACGGTAAACCGGGCGTACTTTGAATAGGCGTTTTTTGGCGTTGATATGGGCCATCACCGATACCTTAATTTCACTGCCAACCTGCTCATCAAAAGTTAGGTTTTGATTATCAAAATAATCATAATAGCCATCTATAAAAGCTTTTTCTTCAGGCGAAGCCTGACCGGTGTTATAATTGTGGACCACTTGCTTTAAGTCGGTTTCAGTAATTTTTTCGGGCATAAATATAGAGTTCCTATATGTAGGTATCCCAATGCGGCCTAATTCCCAAGCAGTCTTAACAAAAATTTAATATTTTATTAAGCATTACTTTTTAAGCCAAATATTCAGCACTAAATAAAGAGTCAAAATATGTGCTAGCCGCATTCGCAGTGCAGTTTCAGCATTATTTAACTGATTGAGGACAGTCTTCTGTGAAATTCCAAGCTCAGCGGCAATTTCAGCAGTTGTAGCGTTATTGTGGTAACGCTTAATAAAAATTAGCCTGCGTTTTTCGGGAAGCGCATCTATGAACAGCTGCAGTAATCTTAGAACTTCACGTTCACCGATAAGATCGCTATCTTCCAGAGGCTGTGTGACGAGCTCTTCAAAAGAAGCAATAAATTCGGTTCGTTTTTCCTGTCCCGATAAACGCAGAACCTGAAATTTAACGGCGGTATGCAGATAAGCGGGAAGGTTGGTGATCTGTACGACAGTCCTGCGGTCCCACAGGGAGGTGAATATATTCTGAATAATATCCTTGCAGCGCTCACGGTCCCGCAGACGGTTATAACAGGCCTGAAAAGCCGGTTGCCAATATCGGTCATAAATCCTGCTGAATGCTAGTTCATCGCCCTGCCGGAGCAGTTCGGTCAACTCGTGATCAGTAAGGGTATCATAGCCAGTCATTTTTGGGAAGGAAAGACCGAAAATACTGATTATTGTTGTGAAACACAAAATCAGCCTATAGTTCCTTTGGGATGGGTGCATCATACACTTGGTAAAAGCAAATACAATAAATGCAGCTTTTTAAGGGTGTTTAAATTATATAAACGGACACCCCCTCCAATGTTCGCATTTACCCATCCAAATTTATCGGAATGCTATTGCTAACAAATGCCACCTATGGCGAAGTTGATACCACTATAGTCTCCCATCCCCGCAGGTAGTTTATAAAGCGCTCGGGAAGTTTTCCCTTACGCAGATAATCTGCCGTCACTGGCATCTTTGCTACCTCATACATAGGGTCTGACTTCACCTGAAGCGGAAAATCCCGCTGAATAATTCCTGCCCTACCGATCAGCACAAAATCGCAGCCCTCATCCATTAACTCTTCGGCCCGCCTTGCAGTATTGATCTTTCCCGCTACGCCCAGACGGACGCCTTTGCGCGGAAGCTCAGTAAAAAGGCTAAGCATCGTTTTTCCACGGTGTGGTCCATTCAGAACAAGCTGAGCTGAATCCCATAAGGCCAGGTCCATGTAGTCGACCAGTTCGCGATCAAATATATACGCCGCTACCGCACGTAGCTCGTCCAGGATGTGTCCATAACGCTCTATAGACAAGCGCCATCCGATCTGGAAATCAGGGCGGCACTCCCGGCGGATCCCTTCAATGACCTCAAGGGTCAAACGCGCACGGTTCTCCAGACTTCCCCCATACTTATCATTGCGGTCGTTCAGGTCCGGGGACATGAATTCTGACAATATCCATCCAAATGCACCATGTAATGCAACACCATCGAATCCTGCTGTTTCAGCCCTTTTTGCGCCTGTAATGAAGCTGTCGCGGATCCTTTCCACCTCAAGGGTAGAAATCGCGCCGACACCCGGGACTGAATAATTTGAAGCGGGAGCAGGTATTCCTCCCATCATGGGATTGGCACGATGACCGGCATGATGTAACTGAACGGCGGATAAACCGCCCCCCTCCCTTATTTTTGAAGCGATCCTTTTAAGGCCCGGCAGATGGTCATCGCTGTGGATACCCAGTTGCCGGGGATATGCGATACCGCCTGCTTCAACTGTGCTTGCTCCCGTCTGGATCAGTGCATAACCTCCCTGCGCAAGCTGCTCCAACCAGACAAGGTCGAATTCTGAAGCAGTACCATTATACTCACTCAACTGATTAACAATCGGTGCCATCATGAAACGGTTCCGCATCGATGGTCCATGTAAGAGCGTGAGTGGCTTGAACAGATCAGATACCGGCATATTTACTGAGTTTTACGTTATAAGTCAATTTTATTGTCTAGTTTCCTGAAAAGAAATCACTACTTCATTCCTGAGGCCCGTAATTTTTTTTTTAACACAGCTGCCCCACAATCAAACCGCCCGAAATCAAGTGCCTTTCCATCCGAATAGTGCCTACAATCTGATTCCATACTCCCAGCGATAAAAATCAAAATATTTATAATGCAAAAATGCGCCCGTATGGGTGTATTATGAATGGATAATTAATACAATTTAATGGATATTTTATTCAATGTTGTCGATCCGTTGACTGAAATTGAAATTTATTAGTTGATAATTTACCCTGTATACGATTTTATCAAAAAAATTTGCGCGTGCTGCTAATACTATCGGTAATGAACAAATTTACCCCTAATAGCATGTGTCCCATCGGCATCTGTGGTAATTTCTCTATACAAATTAGTACTATTGACATCATAGGAATTTATTTTCTCCCAAAAATATGAGTCCTGCAACACACAGTATCTCACAAAACAATTCGATTTACAAGTGAATGGCTTCACAAACGATCGCAAACAATATAATTTCGATTGGCTTTGACATTAGTAATCAACCCAACTTAGCCTATGAAATTTACATCGTCAGCTTTAAAATCGGTGGTTTTGGAACAGTTACAAGAATGGCAACATATGAAAAGGAAATAATAATGATAATCTAAACTTTACGATAAATTATATTACTATAAATAATAAAGTGCAAAGAGTTAACGCCTTCACAATTTTAGGCATTCAAAGTGCGGGTAATAGATCGGGATGGAATGGACAAGTGGCGATCGAATCCTTAACTCCACATTTGCAGCCTGAAAAATAAGTTTTCATTTGTTTGTGGATATATCATATTATATTGAGATGATATAGCTTAGCTTGATTTCGAAAAATTGCAATCTCAGATCTAATTTCAAATTAAAAAAGCTAATCGAGTTCAGCATTTGACTCTTTAATGCACTTCTTATGTTTATCTCCCCAGCTTTCCAGCAATTGAATGATTGGTTTCAATTCATACCCAATGGCAGTTAACTCATATTCTACCCTGAGGGGCACCTCAGCATAAACAAAACGGTTTACTATCTTTTGGTCTTCCAGTTTCCGGAGTTGCAGGGAGAGCATACGTTCAGTAATGTTAGGCATAAATTTTTTCAGTTCGCAAAACCTAAGTTTACCGTTAATCAACCAGGAACAGATCGGAATGGTCCATTGCCCACCTAGGAGGATGGAAGTATAAACTTCGGAACATTCATTAGCGATCGCCTGCCTATTGGCAAAGTTTGTGGATGTTTCTTTAATCTTTGACATACTTACATTTTTTATAGTACCCTACAATGGGTTGCTAATATACGTTATCCGAATAAGCCACCTTACCTTTGGTGCTTAATTTTAC
>Ga0157370_10003969_pt1 | contig 17205 bp, 14 predicted proteins | sample C35metaG_FD_113463 | JGI IMG/M metagenome (GOLD analysis project Ga0157370, IMG submission 113463) | Corn rhizosphere microbial communities from Kellogg Biological Station, Michigan, USA - C3-5 metaG | ecosystem: Host-associated > Plants > Roots > Rhizosphere > Soil | place: USA: Michigan...
AGGCGCGCTGGGCGGTGTGCTCGGCACGGCCGAGAGCGAGAACGTGCAGGGCGAGATCCAGAAGAAGCTGGACATCATCGCCAACGAAGTGCTCATCGAGGCCAACGAATGGGGCGGCCACCTCGCGGCCATGGCCAGCGAGGAAATGGACAGCATCTACGTGGTGCCCAACCGCTACCCACAGGGCGAATACCTGTTGATGTTCGACCCGCTGGACGGCAGCAGCAACATCGACGTGAACGTGAGCATCGGCACCATCTTCAGCGTGCTGAAGAAGCCCGACGACACCCCCGGCGTGCAGGAGGCCGACTTTCTGCAGGCCGGCACGCAACAGGTGGCCGCGGGCTACTGCATCTACGGCCCGCAGACCACGCTGGTGCTGACCGTGGGCAACGGCGTGGCCATGTTCACGCTCGACCGCGAGCAAGGCAGCTTCGTGCTGACGCAGGAAGACATCCAGATTCCGGCGGATACGAAGGAATTCGCGATCAACATGAGCAACATGCGCCACTGGGACGAGCCCATGAAGCGCTACATCGACGAGTGCCTGGCCGGCAAGGAAGGCCCGCGCGGCAAGGACTTCAACATGCGCTGGATTGCCAGCATGGTGGCCGACGTGCATCGCATCTTGATGCGCGGCGGCGTGTTCATGTACCCGTGGGACAAGCGCGAGCCCGAGAAGGCCGGCAAGTTAAGGCTGATGTACGAGGCCAACCCGATGAGCTGGCTGGTCGAGCAGGCCGGCGGCGCGGCCACCAACGGCAAGCAGCGCATCCTGGACCTGAAGCCCACCAAGCTGCACGAGCGGGTGAGCGTGATGTTGGGTTCGCGTAACGAAGTTGAGCGTTTGACCCAGTACCACGCCGAAAAGGCCTGATGAGGTGGCTATAATCTGAGGCTTCGCCGGTGTAGCTCAGTCGGTAGAGCAGCTCATTCGTAATGAGAAGGTCGGGTGTTCGATTCATCTCTCCGGCACCAAATTAAAAGCCCGCTGTCCTCAGGACGGCGGGCTTTTTGCTTTTGAGCTCAAGTTACGCGACGGGTGAGCCAAACGAAGCTAGATTCAGCCAAGAACACCACAAAGCACCCATCACGGGCTTGCAAAGCTAAGGTAGCATGCGCGCCAAAAGCCGGACGGAAGCTGATCCAACATGCAAGTAGATATTCAAACAGCACGACTTTGCGCGCGAGCCTTCACAAGGCCAACGATCGCAGCATTGGCTAACGGCAAGCCTCCAGCAGAAATATTTTCTTTTCTGAAAAATGCCAAAGGCATCGCGTCAAAATTCACTGTGGGTGAATTTTTCGCGGAGGCATTCAAAATAATTGAAAGCCATTATCGTAACGAATATTTCTTCAAAGCGGCAATTACCAATCGAATTGTGTTTGGTCGGCACAGCCCAAGAACTTGCTCTCTATCGGTTGAACTCCCAGTGGGAAATTCCATAGTTGATCTTGCAATATTCAACGGCACCTCAACGGCGTACGAAATAAAAACCAAACTTGATTCGCCGCGCCGCCTGATTACTCAAACACCCGATTACTTAAGAGTTTTTGATCGCGTATTTCTAGTTACTGCACCCGAGCTCAGCACTTACTATGCAGACGTTTGCGATAAGCGAGTTGGAATTCTTGCGTTAAATCACAGCGGCTCTCTCCGCATGATTCGAGAAGCATCGAGCAATACAGAGAGTCTAGATGCTCGCTCGATGTTTAGAGTCTTGAGAAGAAGCGAGTATCAGCCCGCCTTGGAAAAATATTTGCACAGGCCCATTGATCGCCCCAATGGCTTGATTGCGAGTCACTGCGAAAAATTATTCGAAAGCATTCCCAAATCAGACGCTCACGCTATTTACTTAGCGGCGATGCGCGCACGATTTACCAAACAATCTTTTGTAGACTTCATATCAACTTTGCCCAGCCACTTACGAGTCCTCGGCTACGCAACACCGTTAAACTCTGCTCAACAAAGTAAACTAATGATTTCACTTTCCAAGGGTTTTCAGCTAGATAATTGATTAATTTATAGGGCTAGGATTCCTCACTCAAAATGAGGAGTTGATAGATGTATAGCCCATATCTTTTCGCACGCGGATCGGAGTTACTTGCGCTTCGAGCTGTACTCGCTGAAGGGGGAGATCTATCGCGGCTCCTTCCGATCACTGAGCCAGTAGTCACCGATCTAGCGGCACTTCGTCGATGCATGGAAGCCTATGCCAAATCGAATCAACCGCTTGGTGTCGTTATAAACCCCTACCGCCATGAATTCAATGATGGCGGCGCTAGATCTGAAGCATTCAGGGCAGGTCTTCAAGATTTGTTTAGCAAACACCCAAACTTACTTCCCACCTATCGAGTTCATGCGGGGGTAACGATTGCAAAAGCGAAGAAGTTTTTCAACCTCTATAAAAACAGACCTGTTGTACTCGCATATCACAGTCCAACCTTAAGTCCTGCAGAATTGAAAAACTTGGCGGCAGCGCCAGAGATTATTTTCCACGTGGTAATGGACCAGTCGATCACTACCGATCAGTGGAGCGCAATCCCCTCAAAGAAAACAATTGATTTGCGCGATCATTTCAACAAACTACCGCGTAACGCAGATTATTCTGGTCGTGAATTTTTCACCGATCGCCACAAACTAATAGGGAAGAGTATTGCAGGTATCGGAGATTACGCTACCGTAGGTCGAAACTTGGACATTGGCGGAGGGCCTCCTGGAGCGATAGCAATACATCCGACTTATCGAAATAAAGCCGGCGATATTTGGATTGAGCATTTTGTATCAGACGAAACCGATCGAAGTGTTGGAGATATTGGCGCAAAGTTCCTAGACGCTGCTGGCAAACTCACCTTGGCCGTTGCAGATCGACCAAAGGAATTTGGCTTTAATTCGGCAATCTCGGAGTTTCAACGCCACGTAGAAGACGGAACTTTTCCGGGGCTAGGAAAAAACAAAGAGCATCAAATTCATCACCACATACGATTGATGCTGGAAACCATAGCGGACACTTAAGTCAGCCTCGAATGAATAATGCGCCGCAACGCTCAAAAAAGAGTTGGCGTTCAAAAAATTAATTCAGCCATTCTTTGAGCAGTTCATCAACTCGCTTTATAGAGCTGTACCCGGCTTGAATCAGGATATCGGCGATATCTCTCCCGCAAATAAAAACGATCGGATGCCGATCGCTCCGTACCTCTTCATAAGCCTGTCGAGCAATTACCGACGTCGTCACCAAGATGCCGAACTGCCGATGTCTGATACGCGAGATCAAGCGCGCGGTTTCTCGGACACCCACCGTATTTGCCGTCACGCCATTCGATGCAGGGCGATAGCACTTCGCCTCCAACGCGAACTCCGCGTAAACCGGGTCGCCGCTTAGTCCGAGCAAATATCTGCCTATCGCGTCCCGCCCACCATCGACGCTGCCTCTGGTGATCTCATCAATGATCACGCGCCGATCCGTCAGCTGATAAATCCGTGCAGCGAACGACTCGAAAGCGAGAGGCGAGTCTTTGAAGTGGGTCCAGACGCGCTCCAAGATCGCGGCTTTGAGCGGGGTGTCTGGCGTCTGCTCACTCTCCGTTCGGATCACCTTCGTAGGCTCAGAGGTCAGTGGGCTGTATGCGCCCGATTCAACCCAAGAGCGCCACGTACTGGGGGCGGTTGCCGAGGCGCTTTCTTGCGAGATGAGGCTGTCGATCCACGCGCGCGGAATGGTGGCTGCATTGAGCACAGTAAAGACCGCGCGGTAGTTCTGAAACCGTTCCCCCGAGGTTGTCTTCCACACGGCAACCAAGTCCTCCGTCATGGGGAGACCGGGAAACCCCGGCACGGCGAGCCCCTTGAATTGGACAGACCTACTGCTCTTCGCGGTTGGAGTCTTCGTGAAGACAAAGAAAGGCGGTAACTCCGCCCTCTTCGTTGCATCGCCGTGTGCCTTCTCGAACGCGGCCTTCAAAAGGAGATTCCCGCGCTTCGCCGTGTCATGAAGGTCGTGGCCCGGCGTGCGGTTGTCGCCGTAGTACACGAACTGTCCGGTATTCAAATCCAGGCGATCGGGCCAATCGCCTTCCTCGCCGCTCGAATAGAGCACGACGAATTTCTTCTTCACGCCCGAACCCGAAGCTCGAAAACCACCGAGATTGCCAACGCCAGGAAGGAGCTTGGAGATTGGGTCACTGCCGGTGTTGCCAGCACTCCCTCCCTCATAGATCGCATCCACCACAAGGTCGGCAGTCGGCAAGTCCTCGAAGCTGAATATGCGGGTCATGGTCAAAGCGGAGGTCAAAGGGGCAGCCAGAGCGGAGTCGAGAAGCCTGGCCAGAACCATTCCTCGCGATATGCCTGCAAGCATTAGATTTGACAATCTTGACCGATTTCGGGCCGCGTCCAGACTTTTCTCAGAGGGGAATCTGCCGATGGCGATTCAGCGCTAGATACACTCATTTCATGAAATCCCGTCTGAACGCTCGCGCCCAGCTCCGCACGGACTCGGGCAAACCAGGAGAACGCGTGTGACCGAGGAAGGCAGTTCAGGGCAAGGCGCCCTCCTCGTCGATGTCGCCCGACTCGCCGCGAAGCTCGATCAATTCGCCACCGAGCGCGACTGGGCGCAGTTCCACTCACCCAAGAATTTGGTGATGGCGCTGACGGGCGAAGTCGGCGAACTGAACGAGATCTTTCAATGGATGTCCGAGGCCGCTTCCAAAGAGGCCGGCCGAGACGCCCAAACCGCAAAGGCCGTGCAAGACGAGCTTGCGGACGTTCTGCTTTACCTCGTGCGCCTCTCTTCGGTCTTGGGCGTAGACCTTGACGCTGCAGTCCAGCAGAAGCTGAAGGACAACGCTATGCGCTATCCCGCAGACAAGGTCCGGGGCAGCAGCAAGAAGCACGGCCAGCCCGAAGCCGGCGAATCTAGGAAGGATTGACGTGATCGTCTACGAGGCCGACAAGAAGCAGTTTCTCAGCGACAACAACGACAGGGACATCGAAGACGTCATCCTCGCCAAGTACTTCAGCGCCACCGGCCGCAAGGTGCCAGCGGCAGAGATGAGGTCGTGGAAGGATTCACTTGGCTACATGTCGAAGGTCCTAAGCGATTCGGAAATCCCGAACGACGTCGGCGTGGCTGTAGAGCTTCATATCCCGCAAAGTTCCAAGCGCATCGACATCAGCCTGACCGGCCGGGGTCACGACGAGTCGAAGAACGTCGTGATCGTCGAGCTCAAGCAGTGGGACAAGGTGAAGGCCTCGACCAAGGACGCACTGGTGAGCACCTATCTTGGTGGAGGACACCGAGAGGTCGTGCATCCCTCGTACCAAGCGTGGTCCTATGCCTCGTTGATGGAGGGCTTCAACGAAGCCGTCTATTCCGGGGGCATCTCGGTTCAGGCTTGCGCGTACCTCCACAACTACGAACGCGATGGCGTCATCGACTCGGACCACTATGCCGGCTACATCGCGAAGGCGCCGCTGTTCCTCCGAGGCGAGTCCGAGCGAGGTTTGCTACGCAACTTCATCAAGCAGCACATCAAGTTCGGCGACCCGAGCGTGCTCTACGAATTGGTGAATGGCCGAATCAGGCCATCGAAGGCGCTCAGCGACAGCCTTGCGGGCTTGCTGAAGGGAAACGCAGAGTTCATCTTGATCGACGACCAGAAGGAGGTGTACGAGAACATCCTGGCCGCAGGTCGAGCTGCATCGAGCGCGAGCCCCAAGGTGGTGATCGTCGAAGGCGGGCCGGGGACTGGCAAGACCGTCCTTGCCATCAATGCACTCGTCACTCTGATGACCGCTGGTTTGAACTGCAAGTACGTCTCGAAGAACGCCGCGCCGAGGCGCGTCTACGAGACCAAGCTCGCCGGCACGATGACGCGCACGCGTTACTCCAATCTCTTCACGGGCTCTGGTGGTTTCATCGACACGCCCGCCGACCAGTTCGACGTGCTGATCGTGGACGAGGCTCATCGCCTGAACGAGAAGAGCGGCCTGTATGGCAACCTGGGCGAGAACCAAGTCAAGGAACTCATCGCCGCCGCCAAGTGCACGGTGTTCTTCATTGACGAGGACCAGCGCGTGACGCTGGGCGACATCGGCACCAAGAAGACCATTCGCGACTTCGGTATCGGCAGGGGCGCGGAGGTGTCGGAACACGAACTGGCATCTCAGTTCAGGTGCAGTGGTTCAGACGGCTACATCGCATGGCTGGACGACACGCTGGACGTTCGACCGACCGCGAACAAGACGCTCACTCCCGCCGAGTTCGACTTCAAGGTTTTCAGCACGCCTGACGAGCTTCACGCATCGATCACGGCGAAGAACACGTCAGGCACCGCGCGTGTCGTGGCCGGCTATTGCTGGCCGTGGACCAGCAAGAAAGACCCGAGGGCCTTCGACATCGTCATCGGTGACTACCGCAAGCGCTGGAACCTCGATGTCGATGGAAGCCTGTGGATCATTGCGCCGAACTCGATCAACGAAGTCGGCTGCATCCACACCTGCCAAGGGCTGGAGGTCGACTACATCGGGGTGATCATCGGGCCGGACCTGATCGTGCGCGATGGAAACGTCAACACCGTGCCAGCGGCACGAGACCGGTACGACAAGACATTGCGCGGCTACAAGGTTCGGGCCAAGGCCGATCCTAAAAAGGCCGCTGCAGAAGCCGACCTCATCATCAAGAACACCTACCGCACGTTGATGACGCGAGGCATGAAGGGGTGCTACGTCTACTGCAGCGACGAAGAGACCGCAGCTTATTTCCGCGCCCGGCTGTCACCCGGTGCGATAGCTGCGGTCCCGGCATGAGGATCGGAGATGGGGGACGATGCCCACCGCGATCCTTCAGGCCTTCTGCTGATCTAGCGCCTGGAGTCTCTTCAAGAGTTGTTGCGTGAGCCGGGCGATGTCGTCCGCCAAATCCGCCCCAATCCACATGAGGTTGCCTCGATGCCTCGCCCCAATCGCCTCGAACAACTCCTGCTCATCCCCGTAGCAGCAGTGCAGCAGAGATTGCAGTTGGGTCAACTTGTTCTCAAGAATGTCCGACGCGTCCGGGCCCCAAGTTGCGTCGTGGGAGGTGGGCGAGTTTTGCCCGGCGATAATTCGATCAGCCATTTGATGTGCTTTCCTGCAAAGTTAGTGCACGTTGATTGGTCAGACGGCCATGGTGTTAGCGCACCTTGGCCGTCGCCTTTTCTGCCTCACATCGACATCGCTGCGGTGTGCATTTCGATGTCCCGCCGTGAGGCGCGGCGGTCGACAAATATAAGAACAGAAGCGCTTCAACGGAGCACTTGCGCAGCGAGCAAATTGCGCATCGCGCCAACTTTGCCCACATCGGCAAACCAAAACAAAATGCCTTCCGTCGCGGCAATAAACCGGCAATGAATCGACCGACATGCAAGACGCACTCATCACCCCCGTCAGCCCCGCCACGCATCCCGCATTGGGCACAGCGCTCAAGCGCTGGCGCCTGCTGCATCGCGTGAAGCAATCGCACGCGGCCGAGCTCTTCAACGTCAATCAATCGACGATCTCGCGCTGGGAGTCCGGCACGCAGGCGATGGAGCCCGCCGAGCGCGCACGCGCCGAGGCGCTGTTGTCGGCCCGGCTCGATGCGGCCGCCGACCACGCGCTGGCCAGGCTCGTCAACGAGAGCCCGCGGCCGGTGCATCTGGTGTGCGACATCACGCATCGCCTCTTGGCCTCGTCCGCGCGCAGGGCCGCCGAGTTCGGCGCGCCGCTCTCGCTGCTGCTGGGCCGCTCGCTCTGGCGCTATGCCACGCCGGAAATCGCGGGCAAGGAGGCGATGCTCGACGGCATCGGCTGGCGCGATGCGCTCGCGCCGCCCTCGCTGGAGTTCGCGACGGGCACCAACAGTTCGCCGCTCGTGCCCATTGCGCAGAGCCGTTGCCGATGGACGCGGCTCACGCTGTCCGATGGGACGTCGGCGCGGTTGGTCGAAACGCTTTGATGATGATGACGATGATGTTGACGATGACATGACGCCGATGGCGGCACTGCCTGGAGGGGCGGGCCGCGGGCGCCCGGCCCTTCATGGGGATGCTGCAAACTCCTCGCTTGCGGCCTCGTCCGCCCGTCGTCTGCCCCTCACCCATCTTCCGGAGCCCGCATGGCGTCTTCTTCCTCGTCTCCTCTCGCTGCCCCGCATCCGCACTACGACCGCCTGATCGCCGCCGCCCGCGCCCTCCCCCCGCTGCGCGTCGCGGTGGTCCACCCAGTCAACGCGGTGTCGCTCGAAGCGGCGCTCGCCTCCGCCGCGCTGGGCCTCATCGCGCCGACGCTGGTCGGCCCGCGCGCAAAGATCGAGGCCGCGGCACGCGAGGCCGGCGCCGACATCTCGCACCTCACCATCGTCGATGCGCCGCACAGCCACGCCGCGGCCGACGCCGCCGTGGCGATGGCCCTGCGCGGCGAGGTCGATGCGTTGATGAAGGGCAGCCTGCACACCGACGAGCTGATGGGCGCGGTGGTGCGGCGCGAGGGCGGGCTGCGCACCTCGCGGCGCATCAGCCACTGCTTCGTGATGGACATTCCGGGCCACGCGCAGCCGCTGGTGATTTCCGACGCGGCGATCAACATCGCGCCCACGCTCGAAGAGAAGGTCGACATCGTGCAGAACGCCATCGACCTCGCGCATGCGCTGCACATGCCCGCCGTGCGGGTGGCGATTCTCTCGGCCACCGAAACGGTGAACGCCAAGGTGCCCTCCACGCTCGCCGCCGCCGTGCTCTGCAAGATGGCCGACCGCGGCCAGATCACCGGCGCGCAGCTCGATGGGCCGCTGGCCATGGACAACGCCATCGACGCCGAGGCCGCCCGCATCAAGGGCATCGTCTCGCCGGTGGCCGGCCGCGCCAACGTGCTGATCGTGCCCGACCTGGACGCGGGCAACATGCTCGCCAAGAGCCTTACCTTTTTGGGCGGCGCCTATGCGGCGGGCATCGTGCTGGGCACGAAGGTGCCGGTGATCCTCACGAGCCGCGCGGATTCGGAATCGGCGCGGCTGGCGTCGTGTGCGGTGGCGTCGATGCTGGTGAAGGCGGGGAAGGATCGGTTGATCAAGGCGGTGGGGTAGCAAGCAAGTCACCGTCCCGTCACGCATATCTCATGCGTGGACATCGCCCCATCGCCTGCCTACGATCTCCCGCGATGAACATCGAGCAACTCAAGGGCAAGCTCGCCTTCCTGCGCGAGGCGGAAAAACTCAAGGACGTGCTGCGCAGCGGCCGCACCTCCTCCGGTCGCGCGGAGAGCACGGCCGAGCACAGCTGGCGGCTGTGCCTCATGGCGATGGCATTTGAAGAAGAGCTGGCCGGGCTCGACCTGCTGCGCGTGCTCAAGCTGTGCGTGGTGCACGACCTGGGCGAGGCGATCCACGGCGACATTCCTGCGGTGAGCCAGGGCGCGCACCCCGACAAGAGCGAGCGCGAGCGCCGCGACCTGCTCACGCTGATGGCCCCGCTCGACAGCAAGCTGCGCGGCGAACTGCTCGCGCTGTGGGACGAGTACGAAGCCGCGGCCTCGCCCGAAGCCAAGGCGGTGAAGGCGCTCGACAAGCTCGAGACGATCCTGCAGCACAACCAGGGCGCGAACCCCGACGATTTCGACTACGCCTTCAACCTCGGCTACGGCCGCAAGCACACGGGCACCGCGCCGCTCTTCAGCGCGCTGCGCGAACTGGTCGACGACGACACGCGGCGGCGCATCGTGCCGCTGCTGATTCGCGAGGAGCGGCCGGCGGATGCGGCAGCCATCGAGCAGGTGACCGTGGCCGCGTTCGCGAATGCGGCGCACACGAGCCATACGGAGCAGTTCATCGTCAACGCGCTGCGGCGGGCGGGGCAGCTCACGGTGTCGCTGGTGGCGCAGGTGGGTGAAGAAGAAATCGTCGGGCATGTGGCGGTGTCGCCGGTGTCGATTGCTTCTTCTTCAGCGGCCGAGGGCTGGTATGGGCTCGGGCCTATCTCGGTGTTGCCGGGGCGGCAGGGCCAGGGCATCGGGGCAAAGCTGATGACGGCTGCGCTGGCCCGCCTGCAAGAGGCGGGTGCGGCGGGGTGCGTGGTGCTGGGCGATCCGGCGTTCTATGCGCGCTTCGGCTTTGTCGTGCGCGCGGGGCTGGTGTTGCCCGGCGTGCCTGCGGAGTACTTCCAGGCGGTTTGTTTTCGCGGCGCGTGGCCCACCGGCGATGTGAGCTATCACGAGGCCTTCAACGCCACGCAGTAGCCGCGGCGCCGATCTACGCGTTCCTGCGCAGCCATCGCCTGCGGCGGCTGCCCGAGCGCCCTCAGGAACATGCGTCGCATGCGCGCTCCTTGTCCGCGAGCAGGGCCGAGTGCTGCATTTGCCCGCCGCCTTGGTGCGGGAGCGAATTGCGGATTTTGGCCCCTCACAGGCAAGGCCTGAAAGCGCGTCACGGAGCACGCAGCAAGCTGGCGCAAGCACACTCAAACGTGGCGAAAAACACACGAAATATGTTTCATTAATGTAAGTAACAGATGTTTTTAAGGCATTTATCACACTAAACTTACACTTTTGAAACAACTCCACGTGGTCGATGCGCGCTTTTCTATCGCTGTATGCAGGTGCGCGTCGCCTCGGTCTGGTGCTTTGCTGTGGCGCCATGCTCCTCGGCTCGAACGCCTCGGCTGGCCTGAACGAAGTCGGCAAGGCGCCGCCCAGCGTTCATCGGCTGAAGTTGTTTGTTGATCCGCAACTGGCCGACGACATCGGTGCCGCGGAAGCGGGCCGGCGCCTGGCGCAGTACGTGGCCGACGTCAACACGGTGTTCACTCGCGAGACGGTCCGCAGCTTCGTCTTTGACCCGGTCAACGACCTTCAGCTGATAGCCCCGGCCGCGGCCCCGCAATGCAGCCACAGCGGCCTGGTGAACGGCGAGATCGTGGTGTGCATCTCGAAATCGACCAAGGGCTACAGCCACGGCGGGCTCGCTGCGAGCTGGACCTTTCCGCAGAAGGGCGTGGCCTGGAACCTGAACTGGATCGCGATTCACGACCCGCTGCGCCTCTCGCGCGCCATCACCAAGGCCGCGCCCGAATCCACCGAAAAAGACTACCTGGGCCGCCAGCTCAAGACGCTGCTGCACGAGCTGGAGCATGTGTTCGGCGCCGGCGCGGGCGAGTACTACAACGCCTCGGCAGTGAAAGACACCACCGGCACCGCACCGCAGGCCGACCTGGCGCTGATGAGCGACACCGACCGCTACTGGTGGACACGCCAGAGCTGGCGGCTCGACCCGCTGCTGGGCACGGTGTTCGAGCAGCGGCGCGACCCGGCGACGAACCGCGTCATCACGCTGAACATGATCCGCTTCACGGAAGGGACCAAGGCCAACATCAACACCGACTGGAGCGACTGGCCGAAGTACGGCACGTCGAAGTTCATGGCGGGCACGACGGCGACGCAGGTGCGCATCACCGATCGCGGAACGGGCGCCGCATTGCCGGGCGCGCAGGTATCGGTGTGGCGCAATGCCGGCACGTCGACGGAGCAGCCGATGGTGTTGCTCGCGCAGGGCGTGGCGGATGAGGCGGGCCGCTTTGCGTTCGACTGGGCGTGCGGCTTCACCTGCTTCAACAGCGCGAAGTCGACGCTGTTGGTGAAGGCCTCGGCACCGGGGCGTTCGCCGACGGCGAGCTGGTTCACGATCTTTGATGCGTTCGAGCAGAAGGCGGTGAAGGGGCAATCGACGTTCACCATCGACATGTCGCTCGGCGGCGTGGACAACGTGCCGCCGACGGTGTCGGTCTCGGCGCCCGCAATGGCAACGCTGGGGCAGCCGGTGACCATCGCACCGGCCGTGGTGGACAACGTGGGCGTGTGGGGCGTGAAGGTGGCGGGGGCCGGTGGCATTCCGATCTGCACGTTCGAAGCGCCCCCCTTCACCTGTACATGGACGCCGATGACGCCGGGCATGCAAACGATTCGGGTGATCGGCGTGGATGCGGCGGGCAACTCGGCGATGGCGACTGCGAATGTGATGGTGAATGCGCCGACGGATATGGCGCCGCCGGTGGTGTCGGTGGCGGTGCCGGCGGCGACGGGGGTCAGTAAGACGACGACGCTTTCCGCTGCGGCGCAGGCGAATTCAGGGATTGCGGAGCTTCAATTCATCGTGGATGGCAAGACGCTGTGCACGGTGAAGACCGCGCCGTACACGTGCAACTGGACGCCTGGGGCGGCGGGGTACGCGAGCATCGAGGCGCGGGCGGTGGATGCGATGGGGAATGTCGCGAGCGTGTCGGCGAACATGCAGGTGAATGCGCAGGTCACGCCGTATCGGGCGTTGGCGATGAAGGATGGGGAGAAGGATGTGGCGGAGCAGTTGTTGACGCAGGCTGCTGCACCAGCGGCGGTGGTCGTGCCGAAGGTGCGGACGGCTGTGGCTTTGCGGGAGCGGAGTGGGTCTTGAGGGTGAGTGACCGGCCGCCCGCGCATCAGGTGGGTCAGTATCTGAAATAGAAGGTGCCGTATTCGCCGGGATCTCCGGGCTTGCGTTGCGCCTTCGATGTCTTGACCAGATCGATCTCGCCGGGGTTGGGCCAGCCAAGAGTTGCGAAGACCTTTTGCGCCAACCGGACGAAAGGCATCCACTTGCGCGCAAGGCTGATGGTCATGAGCCCGAAGAATGCGTAGGAGCCCAGAGCGGCATAGTGAAATCCTGTCGCCATCGTGGGAAGGAAATCCTCTGCCGTCAGGAAAACCAGAAATGCAATGAAAACCAGCCATATCAAAACGCCGAAGAACCACCACTTGACCGCATTTTTGATGTGCCGCGCTTTTCCCCGAGAGCAATGCGGATACAGCGCAACGATGCGGTCTACGGGTCTCGCGATGCCTGCTGTTTCATAGTGATCGTCTCGCCACTCGGCAACCACCTCAACCTGATCGCCCTCCTTGAACGGGCTTCGCCACACCCAACCCTTCACGGGCTTGCCATCGAGTTCGAACTCCACGTAATCGGCTTCTTCCTCGGTCGCCGTGGCATTGGCGGCCGTCGCAATAGCCTGTCCGCTCAGGCCCGCGATGCCGGCCGCGATGGCAACCACGCCGAGCGCCGTGCGGTCGCTGTCGGTGAACACGAAGCTCGCCTCGGCGCGCGCGCACCGGTAATGGGTGATGGTGCCGGTCAGCTTGACGAGGCCTGCCTCAGGCTGAGGTGTTGTTGTCATTGAAAACCCATTTCCTTCAACGTTTCGTGCAGCGCCTTGTCTTGCGCCTCGGCGGTCTTGTAGCCGCCAGTGCTGCGCTTCTTGCCGAAGGCCGAATGGTCGATCCATTTCTCCAGCGCATCGGGGGTGACCCACCAGATGATGACCTGAATCGCAAAGGCGCCAACGGTGATCCATCCGCCCACGGCCATGCCCAGGACGCGAAGACCGATGAAGGCGGCGGCGCGGGCGCCGACGTTGCGCACGGCAATGCCAATGACCGCCCTGCCTGTGATCCGGGCAATGAAGGGGGCAGAGTAGGTGAACGTTACGGCTAGCGTCATGACGCCCGACGCGATGCCCAGGCCACCTTTCATGACATACAGCCAATAGAGGGCCGAATAGCCGTCCTTGCCGCTCTTCCCTGCATCCCGCAAATCCAACCCGCCTCCAATGAACGAAGCGCCCGAGCTCAACACGCCACCCCATGTCTTGAGCGCTTGATACCCCCAACTCGCGTTGCCCATGCTCGGCAGGTTCTTGGCCACGGTGGCACCGATGTCGAACATGGCACTGGTGATGGCCATGCCCGAGGCCACCAGGCTGAACCAGCTCTTCATGTCGTTCTTCTGCTGGCAATCCGCCAGCAGCTTGGCGAAGTTCATGCCTTCGATGAGACCGACCACCAATGCCAGGCGCGCATCCTTGATGGCGCTGCGCGATGACTCACTGCCACTGCTCCTGAATTTCTGCCATTCGGCGCGCAGGGCATCGGCCTGGGCGCTCTTGATTTCGGGCGTGCCCGCGGCGAGAAAGGCACGTGCGGTGCGCAACCGCTTGAGGGTCTGTTCGCGCAGCAGCCCTTCGGCTTCGGCCTGCTTCAGGATCAGGTTGGCCGAATCGGCCGGGTTCACGAAGGCACGGATGCTGAAGATGTGCTGAATGATCTTCTCGCTCGCGTAGTCGGCCAGCTTGTCGATGCGGAAGTACCGAAACACCGCATCGCCCACGCTGATGGCGAACTTGTCGGTTCCGCGCATGTTGATGTGCTTGAGGCGGGCACCGAAGGCTACCGACCCCGCTTCCGATGCAGCCTTCGTGTTCCCGTCGAAGACGCTCTGCGCCTTCTTGTAGATATCGGCAAAGGCCTTGAGGCTCTTGTTGGTGTAGTTGACCCAGGTCAGCGTTGTGGCCAGGCTCTGGTGCTCCTTGTGCTGCTTGGCCTCCGCCAACGCCGCATCCAGTTCGGCCCTGGCGCTCTTCTGATTGAGCGCGACCACGCGCCACAGCAGATTGGTCTCGACCGACGCCTTGCATTCCCGGACCCAGGCATCGATTTTTTGCGCGCCCGCCTTGCATGAGCCGATGCCGAACATGGCTTCGCCAACGGCCTCCCCGAACAACAGGCCGTCCTCGATGTTCTGGCCGTGAAAGTCATTCAGGGTATCCAGGAGGAGCGGGGCCTCGAGCCAGTGAACGAGCGGAATCGTGCGGCGGTCGATGATGGCTGCCGCTTGCGCTTCGAACTGCTTGAGCTGCTTCTTGAACCTGTCGAGGGCCTTCGGATCGATCCGGTCCTGGTATTTGGGCCAAGCCTGCTCGCGTGCACTTTTTCCGAATGCATCGGCAGTCGCCGGTGCGGACTTTTTCAGGCTCGCAGTGAGAGCTCGCATCTGCTCCAGCTGACCGCGCAGGTATTCGTCGTCCGGCGAGTACTTCAGCTTTTCTTCCAGCTCCTTGATGCCTTCCTGAAGCGGCCCGTCTTCGACGCCTTTGCGGATGTATTCCTCCGCCTGCGTCTGCGCCCGATCCTGGATGACCTTCTTGAGACCGTCGTAGGTGTTGAGTGCATCGGCTTGCAGCTGGCGCTCGATTCCATACTTCTTGATCCACCCGGCCGCATCGTTTCGGAAGCCGTTGAGTTCGTGCGTGACGCCGATGGCATCCCACAGTGCCAAGACGTGCGGCTTGTTCGGCTTCTTCGGCGTGTCAGTACGCTGGCCGCGATTCTCCATGTGCTTGGCCGTCGCGTCGGCCATGCCGGTGCGCAGGTGCCAGGGATAGCGGGTGCTCATCTGCGCGAGCCTGGCCGCGCTGTAGCTGCCGTCTTCGTTGCTCAGGGGCGCGACATTGCTGTTGAATGGCAATGGCGCACTGGGCGTCGATGGCGCGTACTCCAGCACCGTTTCGAGTGTGGCCTTGTCGACGATCTGACCGTGGCTGTGCTTGGCACCGGATGCCATCACCGGCGGTTGAATGGTCTGCATGCGCTTGTTGCGCAGCTTGGTGTTGGTCTCGTACTCCTTGAGGGTCTCCTGGCTCCACTTGTATTCGCTGTAGGCGATCCAGGTGGCGCCGCACGACTCGGGCTTCTCGATCACGAGGTAGTGAACCTGCGTGTTCACGCTGCCGTGCCGCGAGCACGAGAGTTTCGGCGTACTTTGGGGCTGTGCGGATTGCGGGTCGGCTTGCCGAATCAGGCTGCCGTCCTCGCCCACTGCATAGCACTCCCACTGTTTCGATCCACGCGCGTTCTTGGCATAGAACAGGTAGAGAAAACCGGTGCGCAGGGTGCGCAATGCGTACTGGAAGTCATCGCCCAATGCCACGCTCGTCACCCGATCGCCACTGGCCCATGCCGGCAACGCGGGGTTGATGTTCTTGGGCACCACCGCATAGCGCACGGGCAGGATGGGCAGGCCAGTGGCCTTGCATTGCTCGCAAAGGTTGATGGGATTGGGTGGCATTGATTTCCCTTGATTCCTGAGAGGCCTGGCCTTGCCGTCGCTGCTGCGTGTCAGCTGGTGGCGACCAGAGCGCATTCATGCGCGATGCGCTGCCACGCCTGCTCGTCGATGTCGTCGACCAGGCCGGTGAAGTAGTCGTCTGCGTTGCGCCCTGCCAGCCTGGCTTGTACCAGCGCATGCGCATCGAATTGCGGATGGATCTCCAGCGCATACCGCGCATAGGCGGCCTGGTCGCGCCGATCGTTGAATCCGGCGGCCTGCGCACGGCGCACGGCGGCGTGCGCACCCATGCAGAGCTTGTCAAAGCGCTCGCCGACAGCTTGAGCCTGCCCCCATTCGCGAAGCGCCAGATTGAGCGGTCCGATGCAGGCGATGTCCTGCCACTGCGCGGGACTCAGCTGCAATGCGGCCGGCGCATCGCTTGTTGTTCCGGCCGCATCATTTCGCAGCGCCGTCAATCGGCCGGCCGGGTCGAGCAACCAGAAGGTCTCGATGGGGCCGAGCAAGGCACTGCGCTGAGTCGGCGCGAGAAAGGACCAGAGCCACCACAGCGTGGCGGGGTCCTGCAATCGCAGCCAGGTGGCCAGTCCAAAAGGCGACGGGTGCTGCAGCATGACCGACGCCAGATGCCGCGCCACCGTGGCAATCGACGCCCGGCTCGTCAACCATCCGGATATCCGGCGGCCCGTACCGGACTGCAATGCCTCGGGCGCCAATTCTTCGTACGCATCCTGGGCACTTTGTTCGAGCAACACACTGTCTTCGAACTGCGCAATGCACAAAGGCACCAGCACGGGGAAATGCGAGGGGTTCACGTTCGGATACGAAAGCCTGACACGGGTCTGCTCGATCTGCGAGTAACGCTCCCACAGCGCATCGTCTTCCGTGATCGGACGCGGCACCGCGTCGAGAAGCAACATGCAGTCGGCATTCGGCCTTGGATTGATCTGCGCATGCAGGTCGAGGCTGATTCGCGTGGCTTGCTCCAAGGTGTCGATCATCTTGGCTTCAGCCCAGCGTCACGGTGGGATCTTGCTGCGCCGCTGCACTCTCCACGCTGGGATTGCAGCCTTGATAGCTGGCCTCGCCCAACGAATTGCTGCTGCTGTCTCCCGCCGGCCCGACGAAGTTGTGCATCCCCCTGAACGTCACCTTCCCTGGTGCATGGATCTTGATGCTTGACCCTTCGAGCTTGATGTACGCCCCCGCGCTGGTCAGCAGCACGTGCGTGGGCGCCTCGACATCCACGTTCTTCGTCGTG
>Ga0157370_10003970_pt1 | contig 17204 bp, 11 predicted proteins | sample C35metaG_FD_113463 | JGI IMG/M metagenome (GOLD analysis project Ga0157370, IMG submission 113463) | Corn rhizosphere microbial communities from Kellogg Biological Station, Michigan, USA - C3-5 metaG | ecosystem: Host-associated > Plants > Roots > Rhizosphere > Soil | place: USA: Michigan...
CAAATAATGCACGCCGCGATTGATATTCGCATGCTGCGTAGTCTGGTAACGTACCAGCCGGTCGATTACCGGTTGCGGCATCTGGCTGGATGCGGCGTTGTCGAGATAGACGAGCGGCTTGCCGTCCACCTGGAGTTTGAGGATGGGAAAATCAGCGCGAACATGTTCTACGGAGGCGAATTGTGGTTCCAAGGTAGACTCTATAAGCTTCATGGTTCAGTTTCTCTGGGTTTGCTCAAGCACCGTCTGCTCAAGCCGGTGTTTGAGCGATGCGACGGATATACGGTCGATGATTTCAGCGCCGAACGCATAAGTCAGCAGATTGCGCGCCGTGAGCTCGGATAATCCGCGGCTTTTGAGATAAAACACCTCCTCATTATCTAGTTGGCCAACCGTTGCGCCGTGTGCGCATTTCACATCGTCCGCAAAGATTTCCAGCTGCGGCTTGGTATCAACCCGCGCTTTGGCGTTCAGCAACAAGTTGCGGCTCGATTGCGAAGAATCCGTGCGCTGTGCACCCGGACGCACGACGATCTTTCCGTTAAACACCGCGTGCGCAGCACCGTCGACGATGCATTTATGTGATTGCCAGCTTGTACCATGCGGTTTTGCGTGGTCGATGCAGGTATGCGTATCAGCAAGCTGGCGTCCAGTAATCAATGCCAGCCCGTCAATCGTGCACTCGACCCCCTCGGCAGCAAGGAGCGCGTTCAGGTTAAAACGCGAAATACGCGCGCCAAGCGCAACGCTGACTGATCGATAGCGGCTTGCGCGCCCCAGCGACACTGCACAATTTGCGATGTGAAATGCCTCGGTACTGTCGCGCTGAATCCGGATGTGGTTAACCTGGGCATTATCGGCAAGCGCGATTTCCGTCACCGTATTGGTTACATAAGCCTCTTTCTGCAATGAAACGTAGTCTTCGATGACCGTCACCGCGCTACCGGACTCGGCGATCAACAGGCAGCGCGGATGGCTTGCCGTTTCCTTTTGTGTCGCAATAAACAACAGATGCACCGGCTTCTCGACCGCTGCATTGCGCTGCGCGATGATCAGCGCTCCGTCATGCAGAAACGCCGTATTAAGCGCGGCAAACACATTGTCCTCGAACACGGCATGGCGTCCGAGATGCGGCTCTATTGCAGTTGCGTGCACAGCTGCCGCGGACGGCAGATTCGTAACTATCAGGCCTGCGTGTTCGATCCCGTTCGACTGCTTCGATAACTCCGGCGCGTAGGCACCATCGACGAACACGAGCCGGATTGCCGCTTCTTCAATATAAAAATGCTCGACGTCGGCAATCCGCAATGACGACTCGGCATGTACCGGCTGAAATGACAGCTTGGCGAGCGGAGAAATATCGGTAAAGCGCCACTCCTCATCGCGCGTGGTGGGTACTTTCAGCGCACTGACACGATCGACCGCATGGGCCCGTAACTGATTGAGCCATGCCAGGGAACTGGGCGGTAATTGTGGTTGCCCCTGAAGCAGGCTTTCAAGATAGCTGCCGCCAGTAACCATACTCACGCTCATGCTCCAGCTGCGGCACGCCGTTCAGCGCCGACCCAGTCATAGCCACGCATCTCGAGATCGAGGGCAAGCTCTTTTCCGCCGGTCTTGATGATACGGCCGGATTCCATCACGTGCACGTAATCCGGCACGATATAATTGAGCAGCCGCTGGTAATGTGTCACCAGTACGATTGCATTATCCTTGCTAGCAAGGTGGTTCACACCACTTGTAACGATCCTGAGCGCATCGATATCAAGACCGGAATCGGTCTCATCAAGGATTGCCAACCGCGGTTCAAGCAATGCCATCTGTAATATTTCGTTTCGTTTCTTCTCTCCGCCAGAAAAACCTTCATTGACACCGCGATCAAGAAAATCCGGGTTCATTTCGAGCAATTTCATTTTCTCACGTACAAAATCCTCAAACTCCAGCGGATCCAGTTCCTCCCTTCCGCGCTGCGCTTGTACGGTATTGTATGCAAGGCGCAAGAAATGACTGTTGGCGACGCCGGGTATCTCGATCGGATACTGAAAAGCCAGAAATACGCCGGCACGTGCACGCTCCTCTGGCTCAAGATCAAACAGATTATTGCCCTCGAATGTCACTGAACCGCCGGTAACCTGATAAGCATTGTGGCCAGCGAGTACCTTTGCAAATGTACTCTTGCCTGAACCGTTCGTACCCATGATTGCATGAACTTCACCGCTTCTAATTGTCAGATCGATACCTTTCAGTATCTCGATTCCATTAACGGTCGCCCGCAGTCCTTGCACGTCGAGCAGTGTTTTGCTGTCCTGATAAATCATCCGACGCTCCCTTCGAGCTTGAAGCCCAGGAGCTTGGTCGCCTCGACCGCAAACTCCATCGGTAACTGTTGAAACACATCCTTGCAGAATCCATTAATAATCATCGATACCGCTTCCTCATTGCCAATGCCGCGTTGCGCAAAGTAGAACAACTGGTCTTCCCCTATCTTTGACGTCGATGCTTCATGCTCGACTTTTGCGCTGTGGTTGCGAACCTGAATATAAGGAAACGTATTCGCTGCACATTGGTCGCCGATCAGCATGGAATCACATTGCGAGTAATTGCGTGCACCAGCGGCGGTAGGCGCGATTTTGACGAGCCCACGATAGCTGTTATTGGAGTGACCCGCTGAAATCCCCTTGCTGACGATCGTGCTGCGGGTATTTTTACCAATGTGGACCATCTTGGTACCGGTGTCGGCCTGCTGATAATGATTGGTGACGGCTACGGAATAGAACTCGCCGACCGAGTTATCGCCCTGCAGCACGCAAGATGGGTACTTCCACGTGATTGCCGAGCCCGTTTCAACCTGCGTCCAGGAAATACGTGAATTGACGCCTTTGGCCAAGCCACGCTTGGTGACAAAATTATAGATGCCGCCTAAACCGTTTTCGTCACCTGCATACCAATTCTGCACCGTCGAATACTTGATATCGGCGTTGTCGAGCGCGACCAGTTCGACCACCGCCGCATGCAATTGATTGGTGTCGAACTTGGGTGCGGTACAACCTTCCAGGTATGAGACCGTCGCCCCCTCCTCCGCGATAATGAGGGTCCGCTCGAACTGCCCCGATTCCTCTGTATTAATGCGAAAGTAAGTGGATAGATCCATTGGACATTTCACACCTTTGGGAAGAAAGCAGAACGTCCCGTCAGTAAAGACAGCCGAGTTGAGCGCTGCATAATAATTGTCGCCCACTGGCACGACGGTGCCGAGATACTGCTTCACCAGATCAGGATGCATCTGGACGGCTTCCGAAATCGAGCAGAAAGTAATGCCGACCTCGGCAAGTTTCTGCTTATACGTGGTTGCTACCGATACGCTGTCAAAAATCACATCAACAGCAACGCCGGCAAGAGCCGCACGCTCATGCATCGGTACTCCAAGTTTTTCGAAGGTACGCAACAATTCCGGATCGACCTCGTCCATACTGCTCAATTTCTGCTTCGGCTTCGGCGCTGAGTAATAGCTGATTGCCTGAAAATCAATCTGCGGGTATTTAACATTCGGCCATTTTGGCTCTTCCATCTTCAACCATTGCTGATAAGCCTTGAGCCGGAACTCAAGCAACCATGCCGGCTCATTTTTCTTAGCTGAAATCAGACGAATGGTATCTTCGCTAAGCCCTCTTGGCGCCACATCGGACTCGATTTTGGTAACAAAGCCGTGCTTATAAGGCTGATTGACCAGATTTTGTAATACTGCGCTCATTAGATTTACTCCAATATCGTTCACGTCGAAGAAAAACTTCGAACCCGTTACTCGAAATTCTTTTACACCTTTTGCTGTCGTCAATCCTATATTCGCCTGCCTCTTTATGCCTCAGGAACCCTGGAACACACCCGGCTGGACAATTAAACCTTGGCGGGTTCCTTCAGGCTGAAGCTTTCGCCGCACCCGCACATGTTGTCGACGTTAGGATTGTCGAACTTGAATGATTCATTAAGACCATCCTTGACAAAATCAACGCATGAACCGTCGAGGACAGGCAGGCTATCGGCATCGATTACCACGCTGGCGTTACAAGACTCGAACATCTGGTCGTCCGCACGAATTTCGTCTGCGTAATCAAATGTGTAAGCAAAACCGGAACAACCCACTTTCTTCACACCGATACGCAAGGCCAGTCCTTGACCGCGCCTTGCAAGCTGCTTCCGGATCTGTTTCGCCGCATTTTCAGTTAATGTTATCGCCATCACTATTCTCCAGTTACCTTCGCAACCATGATGATCGAAATGTATGGGCCATTTGTACCGGATCAAGCTGAAAAGGCGCGATGCTCACGTTCGGGCATGAGGCGATCGCGTTCGGGCATGACTTCGGGTATGACCTTCCGCATATCCAGCATTTGCACCACCCCGCTCTGCCTCGCTTTCTGTTCATCAACCAGCTGTTGCAGCGTTATGGCGCCAAGGTGATCAAAAATAAGATCGTTTAGCTTTATCCACAAATCGTGAGTCATGCACTTTTTGTCGTTGTGGCAATTTTCCTTTCCGCTACATTGAGTTGAGTCGATCGGCTCATCAACCGCAAGAATAATCTCGGCAATCGATACTTGCGCCATGTCCTTGGCCAGGCAGTAGCCGCCGCCCGGACCTCGCACGCTTTCGACAAGCGAACGCTGGCGCAGCTTGGCAAACAATTGCTCAAGATAAGATAGCGAGATTTGCTGACGCTGACTAATTTCAGCTAGTGTCACAGGATGACTGCTACGTTGCATTGCAAGATCCAGCAACGCCGTTACTGCAAACCGTCCTTTGGTTGTTAGCCTCATGATAAACTCCTCTTTACTCTTGTGAATTCAATTAATGGAGATATTAAACATAACCAGTACAGTCAATACATGACTGATTTAGTCAACTATAAGATACTTGATTGATTTAGTCAAGTATACCGAGCCCTGAGCCGAGCCTCCCCAGAGCCGAGTCCTACCGAAGTGATCCGGGAGAGTCCTTTGCCTGCACGGGATCACGCATCCGGATCGATACTTGAAGAGGTCACGAAAGCGGTTGCCGTCCTCGTGCTTTATGACATTCCGGGGAAAGCGGTTATTGAAGTTTATGATTGCATGAGTCAAAAGTCCGTCGGCAGACAACCGGGGAAAGCCTCGTATAATGACGCCATGAAGAAAACCGGCCTGGATAAGGTATCCGCCATCAGCATATCTTCTAGCGTTGGCGAAGCTTCATATGGGCTTTGACCAATTCAATTGCCTGATAACGAAACCGATTACCATCGGTATCTTTCACCCACATATGCAGCAGGCCGATAAAAAACAGATGCGTATCCATTGCCAACTGAGCGGCATCGTGGGAGAGATGCAGCTGCTCCTGAACCTTCGCACGTTCGTAAACCAACTGCAGTTTTTGGAGAATGCCAGAACAATTCGATAAAATTTGCTGCAGAACGGTAGCGAATTCCTCTACGTACTCGCACTTGATCATCATGATTTCGTAAATCTCGCGTGTTTCGATGCTATCGGTCAGCACCTGAATAGTGCCGCATAAGAAATTTTCTATGCATGTAAGCGGATCCTCGGCGCCTTCATTCAGCAACGTGTCATCCATGCGATCTATGAGCGGCAAAAAAACCTGTTCACGCATGGCCTGAAACAGATCGATTTTATTATTGAAGTGCCAATACACTGCTCCGCGCGTGACGCCGGCCTGGCTGGCGATATGCTCCATCGTGGTATGGCTGACGCCGCGTGCCAGGAACACTTGGCGTGCCGCCTGGATGAGGCGTTGCCGGGTTAATTCCGCGTTCTCCTTGGTTTTCCTGACCATTTTGAGTGTGTTCTCCTTGTGGCAATTTACATCGATTCGCTATTTACATCCATATTCGTTAGTATATAATTTACATACATACAAGAATGTATGCAAGTTGTTTTATTAGGGCTGATTTGTTTTACCGGCATGGAGTTAAAAAAATGGCAGTTGCCAATTCCAAGAATAAAGTTCTAGGCTTACAAGCGGTTATCTATGCGAAAGCGCTTGCACTGGTGATGAGCGTTGCGTTGGTCGCATGCGGCAAAAGCGATCAGACACCCGCAGCGCCCCCTGGCGGTATGGCGCTTCCTGTCAGTGTGATCGAAGTACAACCCACCAGCGTGCCGATCAGCGCCGAAGCCGTTGCACAAACCGAAGGCGCCAAAGAAGTCGAAATACGGCCTAGAGTGGGGGGTATTTTGCTCAAACGCCTGTATGAGGAAGGCACCACGGTAAAGGCCGGTCAGCCCATGTTCCTGATCGATCCCGTACCCTATCAAAACGCTCTGGCGCAAGCAAGCGCACAACTTGCTGAACAGAAAGCCCGCTTGGAACAGACCCGGCGCGAAGAAAACCGGTTACGCGAAATGCTCGACACGCAGGCTATCAGTCAGCGTGAATACGATAATTCCGTCTCGGATAATGCAATTGCACGCGCTGCATTACAGCAGGCTGAAGTTAGGGTACGAGACGCAGAGCTCAATCTTTCCTATACCTCCGTACCAGCACCGGTAAACGGCGTATCAGGTCGTTTTCAATTTTCTGAAGGAACGCTGGTTCAGGCCAATACCAGCCTTCTGACGACGATTGTCCAGCTATCGCCGATCTGGGTACGGTTCAGTTTGTCGGACAACGAACTGGCACAGCTTGGCGGGCCACTGAACGAGCAAAATGTACAGCAGGTAACCTTGATACTCCCGGATGGTGCGGAATACGGAAAAAAAGGCAAGCTGAATTTTGCCGCCAGCGAAATCGATCCGACGCTAGGTACTCAACAACTGCGTGCAACATTCGAGAACACAGATCAACGGCTCTTGCCCGGACAATTTGTTCGTGCGCGCGTAATGACAGGTGAACGTGATGGAGTTTTTCTCGTACCCCAAGTTGCGGTGCAGACATCTGATCTGGGAAATATCGTATATATCGTCAATGAAAAAAACGAAGCGACCATACAGCCGGTTGTTGCGGGGCAATGGATGGGCAAGGAGTGGGTCATCCTGAACGGTCTTAAAGCAGGCGATAAAGTCATAGTCGATAACATTCTCAAGCTTCGGCCGGGCGCCTCCGTGGCACCCAGTTTACTTCGCCCAGGGACACATCCCGCTCCCCATGCGCCGGGATCACCGCCTGCCGAGCCTTCAGTTCAGCCCGCCCCCGAGAAGCAGACTTAGGCAAAAATTACTATGACAAGATTCTTCATCACACGACCTATTTTTGCGTCCGTAATATCCATTATCATTGTTCTTGCCGGGTTGGCAGCCGCGATGCAACTGCCCATTGCGCAATATCCGCAAATTGCGCCGCCCACGGTGTTGATCACCGCAACTTTTCCTGGCGCCAGCGCCGATACCTTGGCTAAAACGGTCGCCGCACCGATCGAAGAGCAGTTAAGCGGCGTGGAGGATCTGTTGTATTTCAGCTCCAGTGCAGATTCGAGCGGTACACTGACAATCACCGTCACCTTCGAAGTCGGCACGGATGTCGATCAGGCAACATTCAACGTAAGTAATCAGGTAAATATCGCTCTGCCACGCTTACCGGAGGAAGTCCGGCGTACGGGTCTGATAATACAGAAGCGTTCCAATGACATTCTTATGGTGTTCATGCTGATTTCCAAGGAGAAAGGCAAATATGACCCACTGTACCTGAGCAATTACGCCACACTTAACCTCCTGGATGAGCTAAAACGCACGAAAGGTGTGGGCGATGCAATAGTTTTTGGAGGGCAGGATTATTCCATGCGTATCTGGCTGCGTCCCGATCGCATGGCTCAATTGGGCGTTACTACCACAGACATTGCAGCGGCTATTCAATCGCAAAATGCGCAATATGCTGCTGGCAAGATAGGGCAGGAACCGGCACCTTCGGATCAGCAACTGGTTTACACCGTCAATGCCAAAGGCAGGCTGCTGGAACCTGAGCAATTCGGCAACATCATCCTGCGTGCGGAGGGTCCTCGTGGCGCTCTTTATCTCAAGGACGTTGCCCGGATCGAGCTTGGTGCACAAAGCTACGATGTGCGGACTGCGCTTAACGGTCAACCTGGCGCGGGTATTCCCATTTTCTTGCAACCTGGTGCAAATGCCCTTCAGACGAAAGAAGCTCTTGTAGCCAAGATGGAGGAATTGAAAGCCTATTTCCCCGAAGGAATGGATTACGTCGTACCTTACGACACCAGTTTATTCGTCACTGCCTCAATCTGGGAAGTCATCAAAACGCTAGGCGAAGCGATGATACTGGTCATATTGGTTGTGTATTTATTCCTGCAAAGCTGGCGCGCCACGCTGATTCCTCTTGTCGCGGTACCGATCTCTTTAATTGGCTCATTTGCGGGGTTATGGATATTCGGCTTCTCTATTAATACGCTTACGCTGTTTGCGATGGTGCTGTCTATCGGCATTGTGGTGGATGACGCAATTGTCGTGCTGGAAAACATCGAGCGTTTGATGGACGAAGAACAGCTGTCACCGATGAAAGCGGCCATTAAGTCTATGGAACAGGTTTCGCGGGCCGTGGTTGCCATCGTATTAGTGTTGTGTGCAGTATTTGTGCCTGTAGCTTTTATGGGGGGCATAGCCGGCGAGCTATATCGCCAATTTGCGGTGACCGTTGCCGTTGCCGTGGTAATTTCAGGTATTGTAGCGCTGACCCTCACGCCCGCGTTGTGTGCCATCATACTAAAAACCACCCATGGCGAATCTACATTCTTCCGAATATTCAACAATAGATTCAAACGACTAACTAATGTATACATCAATACGGTCAAGCTGACACTGCATCATCGCATCATTGGCGCACTCGTATTCGCGGGAATCGTCGGTCTTGCGACCTATCTGGGTAAAACAGTTCCCGAGAGTTTTGTGCCACCCGAAGATCAGGGTTATGTGGTCACCGCAACGATTTTACCCGACGGCGCGACGCTGGCTCGAACGACCAAGACAGCTGAAGCTGTGCGCGCTGCTATTGCGGAAGATCCAGCCGTTTCCCACCAGTTTGTGGTTAATGGCTTCGATCTGATTGGCGGCGGCAATAAAACCAGCTCGGCAACCATGTTCGTAACATTCAAGGATTGGTCTGAACGGACTGCGACCGCCGACGATATTGTCAACAAGCTATTCGGTATCGGCATGCAGCAACCTGATGGCATAGCAATCGCGTTTAATCCGCCTGCTATTCGCGGTCTGGGAACGGCCGGCGGTTTTGAAGTTTATGTGCAAGCACGCGGTGGCTCCGACCCCTTGAAATTATCGGGGGTTGTAAGTAACCTCATCGACGCGCTGAACCAGGAGCCGCGCCTCGCTGGCATCAACACTTTTTTCCGGCCTACGGTACCGCAATTCTTTATTGAAGTGGATGAAGCCAAGGCAATTTCGCAAGGGGTATCGATTGCTGACCTGTATGCAACGTTGCAAAGCACCATGGGTTCACTCTATATCAACGATTTTAACAAGTCGGGCCGTACCTACCGTGTGCAACTGCAAGCAGAACCTCAATATCGCATGAAACCGGAAGACCTCGGCAGGGTCTACGTACGTTCCGCATCCGGCGCGATGATTCCCATGTCGGCATTGAGCACGATAAAAAGCATTGTCGGCGCGGAGCAACTGGAACGTTATAATGGACTTCTTGCCGCAAAAATCATGGGGAGTGGCGCGCCGGGGGTAAGCTCAGGCGACGCCATCAAACTCGTGGAAGAGATTGCGGCAAAGAATTTGCCGGATAATTACCAGATTGCCTGGACGGCACAGGCCTATCAGGAAAAGCGCACAGGTTCGGCGGCAACCCTTGCCTTCAGTTTTGCCATCATCATGGTATTTCTGATTCTGGCTGCACAGTTCGAAACCTGGGGATTGCCGCTGGCCGTAATCATGGCCGTGCCTTTTGCGCTGACAGGGGCGCTGCTGGCGGTGCTGGTACGCGGGATGCCGAACGATATTTACTTTCAGGTGGGCCTCATTACACTGATAGGCTTGGCGGCAAAAAATGCCATTCTGATCGTGGAGTTTGCCAGCCAGAAAATGAAGGAAGGAATGTCGGTTACAGAAGCCGCAGTTGAAGCTGCACGTTTGCGCTTTCGTCCGATTGTCATGACTTCCATGGCTTTCGTGCTGGGGATCGTCCCGTTGGTCATCGCGACGGGCGCGGGCGCCGCAGCACGCCGCTCGATGGGAACAGGCGTGTTTGGAGGCATGCTGCTCGCGACGTTTGTCGCCACCATATTTATTCCATTATTCTTTACCTGGCTTACTCGCAAGCATGCGGAAAAACCAGCGGAAGATGTGCAAAGAGAAGTAACATGACGTTCTATTTAAAGCGACTTCATTTGGCGATGGCGACTGCTTTGTTTGCGCGCTTTAAATTGACTGATCTGGCCGGCAAGCCTCCAGTCAATTTCCCCCAGTTGATGACGCCGTTTTCATCAAAAACAAATTCCAGTTGGGGAATTCGGGTGTTGTTATTATTCCCGGCTCTGCTAATCGCATCCTGCGCCATGGGACCCGACTACTCCCGGCCTCCTATCGAAACCGCGGAAAAATTCCGCATGACACAAACGGAAGGGCAATCCATCGCCAATATTCCCTGGTGGGAGCTCCTTCATGACGAGGCACTGCAGCGGCTCATTAACCAGGCGTTGATGGAGAACAGGGATCTCAGGCAGGCAGTGGCAAGCGTTGAAGAACTCCAGGCTCGCCTATCCATCGCACGCATGGATTTTCTTCCCAAATTTGATTTGAGTGCTAATGCCCCGGCGATGGGCACCCTCGGCGGGTTCCTTATTCCCGGATTTCCTACCCCCTACAGTTATTTTGGACAGGCAAACCTGAACTGGGAACTAGACATCTGGGGCAGGCTGCGCCGTTCCAATGAGGCAGCCCGCGGCGACCTGATGGCACGCGAGGAGAACCGGCGGGCAATCGTGCTTACGTTGGTGAGCTCCGTAGCACAGTCGTATTTCGATCTTTTGCAATTTGATATGCAGCTGGATATTGCCCGGCGTGCGCTATCGTCCTGGGAAGAATCGGTTGCCATTGCCAAGGCGCAATTAAGAGGCGGGTTGATTTCCCGGCTCGATCTGGATCAATTCAATGCGGAACGGGCCAACGCGGCAACCCGGGTGGCGGAACTTGAACGGCAAATGGTTCAAAAAGAGAATGAATTGAGCGTACTAATAGGGAAAAACCCGCTGCCGATTGTGCGAGGCCGTATGCTGACGGATCAACTGATGCCGCCCGAAATACCATCAGGCCTTCCTTCGGAATTATTGCAACGGCGTCCGGATATCCTGCAAGCCGAACAAACGCTGGCTGCCGCCACGGCAAGAATCGGCATGACCAAGGCAGCGCGGTTCCCGAAGCTTTCGATCACCGGCTTCCTGGGGGTAGCCAGTCCGGCGCTATCAAAGCTGCTGCTCTCAGGAAGCGAATTTGGCGCGGGTGGGCTCGGGTTGGCGGGGCCGCTGCTGAATGCTCAAAGTCTGGGCTTTGAACAACGGGCTGTAGAGGCCCAGGCAAGGCAGGTTTTAGCCCAGTACGAGCAAACCATCCTCGTCGCATTCAAGGAAGTTGAAGATGCGCTGATAGCTGTTCGCACTGTTCAGGATCAACGGAAGGCGCAGCAGGAGCAGGTCAACTCCCTGCGCTCGGCTTTGCATGTCTCCGATCTCCGCTACAAGGGTGGTATTACGAGCTACGTGGATGTGCTTCTTGCCAAAAGGAATCTGTTCGATGCCGAATTTGCCCTTACGGCAACATACCGCTTCCATCTGGTATCTGTCGTTCAGCTCTACAAAGCATTGGGTGGAGGATGGTTCGCGGGCTGATCGTACCTACTAGCATGATATCAAAGAGGCTCTTTGCATCCTGATGCAATTTCCTATTTTAAAGAGCCTGTTGCTGAGATTTTCCCGGTTGGGGACCATAGTACCGAATTGCCCGGATTTTCCTGGCCAAAGCAAAAATTGGAACGCGAGGCGGACGTTATTAGCCTATAACTTAATCTGGCGGAATATTCTCATTGCCTTAATTTAACTTCAATACGCCCGTCTCCCTCAGGATACCCCGAGAACCAAGCATATGAACCTGACAGCCCATGGTTAATTTATTAGCCGCCCGAGAGGGGACCACCGTAGCTCGCCTGAATATCGGGCTACTCCTGATCCTCTTTGCTGGCTGCTCAGAGAAAGCGCCCCCGCCGGCCCCGCCTACCCCTCAAGTGGAAGTTATTACCGTGACTACCCAAAGAGTCGCGGACGAACCCGAGTTTATCGGGCAAACGGAGGCTTTTCGTCCCGTGGAGATACGGCCGCAGGTAACTGGCATCATCCAGAAGGTCTTTTTTACTGAAGGCCGGAATGTCAAGATAAATGATCGGCTGTACCTCATCGATCCTGTGCCATTCAAAGCCATCTATCTCAGTGGTAAAGCCAAAGTGGCCCAAGCTCAGGCCCAGTTGGTCCAGGCGGAGCAAGATTTGGCTCGCGTAAAACCACTCCTCGAGGAACAAGCGGTCAGCAAGAAAAACGTCGATGATGCCGTAGCGGCAATGCTGGGAGCCAGGGCCGCGCTGGAAGCTGCGCAGAGCGATCTGGTCAAAGCGAAATTTGATCTCGATAACACCCTGATTACCGCCCCCGTAAATGGCCGGATTGGTCGCAGCCATTTCTACGAGGGCAGACTGGTCTCCGCTCAAACGGCCCTTTTGACCACTATCGATCAGTTGGATCCCATGTATGTAAACGTTGGTGTTCCCGAAAGCTATCTCCTCCGGCGACGGCGCGAACTTGCTGAGCAGAAAATCCAGAGACCTGATATTTTTCAATTGCGAGGGGTGATGACTTTCTCGGACGGGAGCGTATATCCACAGGAAGGAATACTGGATTTTGCCGATGTCACCTTGCGGTCTGAAACAGGTATGTTGCAGGCGCGGTTTACCTTTCCCAATCCGGAAGGGGGGTTTTCTCCCGGACAGTCCTACTTTTATCCCGGACAGTTTGTCAAAATTCGTCTCAAGGGTTACATCCGGACCGACGCGATTCTCATCCCGCAACGAGCCGTTCAACAGGGACCAAAGGGGTCATTTGTCTATGTGATTGATGGGGAGAATAAAGCGGAGCTTCAGCCGGTTCTCGCCAGCACGTGGCGCGGGAACGAGTGGCTGATCGAAAGCGGCCTCCGTTCCGGAGATCGGGTGGTCGTGGAAGGATTTCATCGAATTCAGCCGGGAATTCAGGTAAACGCCGTCCAATATCAGGGGAAGCCGGCTTCCTTGAATAACACCGGGGAGCAAAATAAAACGAAGAAGGCGTCATGAGTCCCCATTTTTTTATTGACCGCCCCATTTTTGCCTCGGTTCTGTCCATCGTCATTGTGGTGGTAGGCCTTGTCTCTCTGCAAAATCTGCCGATCGCGCAGTTTCCGCAAATCACGCCTCCCATGGTGCAGATCGACGCAGATTACCCCGGGGCCAGCGCGGAAGTAGTCGCTGAAGCCGTGGCACGTCCAATTGAGGTACAGCTCCCCGGTATCGATAACCTTCTATACTACGACTCCACCAGTACGAACGATGGGCACATGACGATGCGGCTCACGTTCGAAATCGGGACCGATGTGGATATCGCACAGGTCCAGACGCAAAACCGGCAACGCCTTGCTGAACCCCAGTTGCCGGACGAAGTCATTCGCCAGGGTATCACCGTAAAAAAAACGTCACCGGATCTGCTGGCGGTCATTGCAATGAGCTCCACGGACCCCCGATATGACACTGTTTTTCTTTCAAATTATGCCCTGCTCCGGATCCTCGATAGTGTAAAACGGCTTCCGGGTGTCGGAGACGCCATCATCTTTGGCGGTCAAAATTATTCCATGCGGCTGATCCTCGATCCCATTCGCATGGCCCAGCTCGACCTCACGCCGACGGAAATTGCGGCCGTTGTCCGCGAACAAAATCGGGATTTTCCAGCCGGAAGAATAGGGCGCGAACCCACGCCTCATGGTACGGAACTCACTATCCCGGTGATTACGCGCGGCCGAATGAGCGAAGTCAAGGAATTCGAAGACATGATCGTCCGGGCTTATCCCGATGGTTCCATGGTCCGGATGCGGGATATCGCGCGGGTGGAACTGGGTGCCCAATCCTACGATCTTGAGGGACGATGGAATGGAAAGCCCAATACCTTTCTCTTGACCTTTCTCGCCCCGGGAGCAAATGCACTCGACACTGTTAAACGAGTCCGCCAGGAAATGGACAAACTGGCGAAAACGTTCCCGCCCGGCGTGTCTTATGACATCCCATATGATACAACAACATTCATTGACGTCTCCATCAAGGAGGTGGTGAAAACCCTCATTGAGGCAACGTTCCTGGTCATCCTCGTCGTCTTCCTTTTTTTGCAGAGCTGGCGTGCGACGCTCATCCCGGCCGTCGCCGTTCCCATATCGCTCATCGGAACCCTTGCGGGGATGGAAGCGCTTGGATTCTCAATCAACACGCTCACCCTGTTCGGCATGGTCCTCGCTATCGGCATCGTGGTCGATGACGCAATCGTGGTGGTGGAAAACGTGGAACGGCATATGACCCAAGACGGCCTGTCGCCCAGGGATGCGGCAAAAAAAGCAATGGACGAGGTGAGCGGACCCGTAATTGCAATCGTCCTGGTGCTTGGAGCCGTGTTTTTGCCCGTCGCTTTTTTGGGAGGGATTACAGGGGAGCTATATAAGCAGTTCGCAATCACCATTGCCCTGTCTGTGGCTATTTCAGGGTTTGTGGCGCTAACTCTCAGTCCTGCCTTGTGTGCGCTGGTCCTCAAGCCAAGCCACGGCTCCCCCAGGGGATTCTGGAAACTATTCAACCGTTCTTTTGATTGGGTGCAGAGCCGTTATGTCGAGACTGTCGGAGTCGTCCTCAAACGATCGATCATTGCCTTGGTTATCTTCGGAATCCTTATATTAGTGATCCTTGGGCTGTTCAAAACCATCCCGGGCAGCTTTCTCCCGGAAGAAGACCAGGGTTATTTTATTACCATCGTCCAGTTGCCGGATGGTGCTTCGCTGACACGGACAACCGAGGTTTTGAGCCGGGTAGAAAGTTATTTCCAATCGATTGGAGCCGTCCATTCGACAGATACTCTGGCTGGCCAGAACTTTGTGTTCGGCACCCGTGGAACGAATCAGGCAACGATGTTCATCCCATTGCACCACTGGGATATGCGCAAGGATGCAAATGAGCAGGTTCCTGGCCTTATTGCGGCGGCTTTCCAGGAATTTGCCAAAATACCTGAAGCATTGATCCTGGCCTTCAATGCTCCGTCTATCCGTGGGCTCGGTTCCACGGGTGGCTTTTCGCTTCAGCTGCAAGATCCTAGCGGGGGCGATTTCTCCGAGTTCGCCGCCGTCGCCCAGGAGTTTGTAGCCAAGGCCATTGAACACCCCGCGATCGCGGCCGCCAGCACCAATTTTCGCGTGAGCGCTCCCCGGCTTTATGCCCGGGTAGATCGGGAGCGGGCCAAAGCGCTGGGTGTACCCATTTCTGAAGTTTTCGATACCATGCAGGCTTATTTTGGGAACCTGTATGTCAACGATTTTGTTAAATTTGGCCGTGTCTACCGGGTACAAACCGAGGCATTGCCGGAATACCGATCTACCCCGGATGATATCAGCAAGATCTATGTTCGTGCCCAAAATGGTACGACACGCACGATGATCCCGCTGGACTCGGTTGTTACCACCGAGTTTAACAGTGGCCCGGACCCGGTCACCCATTTCAATGGATTTAATACCGCCCTCGTGTTGGGAGGTGCTGCGCCAAGTTATAGCTCAGGGCAAGCGCTTGAAGCGCTGGAGCAGGTAGCGGATGAAATCCTGACGCCGAAAGGCTATGGGATCGACTGGAGCGGGATATCCTTCCAGGAACACAAATCGGGTGGACAATCCATCCTGGTGTTTGCCTTTGCCCTACTTATGGTCTTTCTGGTCCTGGCGGCTTTATACGAAAGCTGGTCCATCCCGTTCGCTGTCATTCTTGCCATACCCTTTGGAATTTTGGGAGCGTTGCTTGCCATCTGGACACGGGGACTGACCAATGACATTTATTTTCAGATTGGGTTAGTGACATTGATCGGGCTGGCCGCTAAAAATGCGATCCTGATCGTCGAATTTGCTCATCAACGATATGCTGCGGGTGAATCGCTGCAGGACGCCGCCCTCGATGCGGCGCGCCTTCGTTTTCGGCCTATCGTCATGACGTCGTTGGCCTTTATTCTGGGTGTGTTTCCGCTCGTAGTGGCTTCGGGAGCTGGTGCAGCGAGCCGGAATTCCATCGGGACGGGGGTGTTTGGGGGAATGTTGGCCGCTACATTTCTAGCTATCTTTTTTGTACCTCTTTTTTTTGCGGTCATTGGAAAAATTGCCCGGCGAGGCAAACCTTCAGCGCCTGAAATCCAACAGACCGCGGCTGGCGGCTCTTCTTCCACAAAAGGGAAATCTGATGACGCCTGAGAGTCTAATCGCTTCTCTCAAGTCTGCGCTCGTGCATACAGTCTTAGAACACCAGAACCAGAACGGGAAAAGCATGTTTCCCACTTACAAAACCGGCATCAACCCGGGCGCCTCCTTTAGCAGGAATGTTCTGAATGCCTGCGCCACGCTCGAAAGACGCTTGTTTCTCCGGTGCACTACATGCCAGTGACGCATGATAGGAAAATCCTGCACATCCAGAATCTTGAGCCGCTTCGTTTCCAGCTCCAGCTCAGCGGTGTGCAGTGACATGATACCGAGCCCCATTCCCGCCTGCACCGCCTGTTTGATTGCCTCGCTGGTATCCGTTTCCATGCCTCTATTAATGGAAATATGATGCGCCGCAAAAAAGCGCTCCATCGCCCCGCGGGTGCCAGAGCCTGGTTCGCGCACCAGGAACATCTCCTGCTCAAGCCTTTTGACAGGAATCCGGCGAAGCTTACATAGAGGATGATTTGGTGGAGCGATCACCACAAGCGGGTTTTCCATGAAAGATTCAGTGGCGATATCCAAGCCCTCCGGGGGCTGTCCCATAATGGCAAGATCAATCACATTGTCTGATAATTGCTTTAATACGATTTCCCGATTGGAGACATTGAGGCTGACGGTAATGCCGTTATAACGCTGACAAAATTTGGCCAGCAGGTTTGGAGCAAAATAATTGGC
>Ga0157370_10003971_pt1 | contig 17203 bp, 15 predicted proteins | sample C35metaG_FD_113463 | JGI IMG/M metagenome (GOLD analysis project Ga0157370, IMG submission 113463) | Corn rhizosphere microbial communities from Kellogg Biological Station, Michigan, USA - C3-5 metaG | ecosystem: Host-associated > Plants > Roots > Rhizosphere > Soil | place: USA: Michigan...
CCCGGCCCATGACGGCTATGCCCTGTTGCCAGGCGGCCCACCAGCCGGTAATGACCTTCGTGGCGACAGTCACCACGGCCAGCAGGAGGGCAAACCCCAGAACGGGGGGAATGGTGCGAGGGTCCGTGTTCAGGCCAAAAAGTACAAAGAACATGGCGGCGAAAAGGTCCCGCAAGGGTTCGAGCACGCGGGTGGCATTCTCCGCTGTACCACCCGAGATGGCGATGCCAAGCAGGAACGCGCCGACGGCGGCGGAGACCTGCAGGGCGGAGGCAATGCCGGCCACCAGCAGGGCTGCCCCCAGCAGCTTGAGCAGGAACGATTCCCTGTCCGGGCTGTCCAGTACTGTGGAGACCAGGTGTCCGTAGCGCAGGGCCCCGACCAGCACGGCCGAGATAACGGCGAGGGAAATGCCCAGTGCCGTCAGCCCGCCCAGCAGCGACACCCCGGCCAGGACCGCCGTCAGAATGGGCAGGTAGGCGGCCATGGCCAGGTCCTCGATCACCAGGACGGCAAGCACCACGGGTGTTTCACGGTTTCCCAGCCGCCCCAAGTCTCCCAATACCTTGGCAATGATGCCGGAGGACGAACTGTAGGTGATGCCGGCCATCACCAGGGCGCCCACGGGTCCCCAGCCCAGGATCAAGGCGATGGCAATGCCGGGGAGCATGTTCAGCACCAAATCCAGCAACCCGGCCATCCAGGATTGCCGCAGGCCCGTGACTAGTTCCTTGGCCGTATATTCCAAGCCAAGCATCAACAGCAGGAGGATTACACCGATTTCGCTGGCGATGTGGGCAAAGCCGTCGATCCCGCCCAGGTTGACCAGGCCTCCCTCACCAAATGCCAGCCCGCCCAGCAGGTACAGCGGCACAGGGGACATCCCAATGCGTCCGGCCAGGCGTCCCAAAAATCCCAGCGCAAAGAAAACTACGCCTAGCTGGATGAGGGAGAGCGTGGTCGGATCCATGGTGGACCCTATGGCCGGGACTGCAGGATTGCAGCAGCTTCCAAGAGTCCTGAATCGGTCCCCACAATGACCACCATGTCCCCGGTCTTCAGCACTTCGTCCGGGCGGGGGGAGCCAATGACCTCATGGTCCCGCAGCAAGGCCACGATGGAGGTGCCGGTGCGGGTGCGCATCTGCGTGTCGCCCAGGGGCCGCTCGGCAAAGGTGCTGCCCGGGCGGACCAGGATTTGGTGGGTTGTGACGCCGGGGACGTCCTTTTGTTCCGCTGCCAGCTGCGCGATGAGTTGCGCCGAGCCCAGCAATGAGCCCAGGGCGGAGGCTTCCTCGGCGCTGAGCGGAATGGACGCGGCACAGGTGTCCGGATCGTCCACCCGGGAGAGGATCAGCTCCGTGTGGCCGTCACGGTGGGTGACAACGCCTACGCGGCGTCCCGTTCCGAGCCGCAGCTCCCTCCGGACACCGATGCCCGGGAGGGGAGTCTCTTCAATATTCATGGTCCCACTTTAGTCGTGCACCGCGGGCAGCGGCGGGATAGATAAAAACGCCCAAAAATATAACGCCGGAAGCTGTCCAAAAAGTCCTGTGCCGCCAGCCCCGGAGCCCATGTGCGCTATTTTTAGAAGGTGCTGATCTCAGACCGCGACATACGTGCCGAAATCGATGCCAAGCGTATTGTCTTGGACCCCTACGAACCCGCCATGGTGCAGCCCTCCAGCGTTGATGTGCGCATTGACAGGTACTTCCGTCTCTTCGACAACCATCGCTACGCGCACATTGATCCCTCGGAGGAGCAGCCGGACCTGACGCGCCTGGTGGAGGTGGATCCGGAGGAGGCTTTCATCCTGCACCCGGGCGAGTTTGCGCTGGCCTCCACCTATGAGACCGTCACTCTGCCGGACGATGTGGCCGCCCGGCTGGAGGGAAAGTCCTCCCTGGGCCGCTTGGGCCTGCTCACCCACTCCACGGCCGGCTTCATTGACCCCGGCTTTTCCGGACACATCACCTTGGAACTGTCCAATGTGGCCACCCTGCCCATCAAGTTGTGGCCCGGGATGAAAATCGGCCAGCTCTGCTTTTTCCAGCTCTCATCCCCGGCGGAGCACCCCTACGGCTCGGGCCAGTACGGAAACCGCTACCAGGGGCAGCGCGGCCCCACCGCCTCCCGTTCCTTCAAGAACTTTCACCGCACCAAAATCTAGCGCCCGGGTGTTACGCCCTTGCGCCGTGCGGCGGTGCCTTGACCGGCAACAGCAGCAGCAGTCCGGCCAGCAGCACCACCAAGATGCCGATGATGCCCCACCGCTGGGCGCCAAACAGCACAATGCACAGGCCAAAGAGCTGCGGCGCCAGGAAGGAAACTGCCCGCCCCGTGGTGGCGTAAAGCCCAAACAGTTCGCCCTCCTGCCCTTCCGGGGCCAGCCGGCCCATGAAGGTGCGGGCCGACGACTGGGCCGGTCCCACAAACAGGCACAGGATCAGGCCAAAGACCCAAAAGGCCGTCTTGCCGTGGAGAAACAGCACGGCGCTGCCGGAAACCAGCAATCCGCACAGGGACGTGACAATGACGGCCTTGGGGCCGAACTTGTCATCGAAGAAGCCGGCGGAAAGGGCTCCCACGGCGGCCACCACGTTCCCGGCGATGGCGAAAATAAGCACGTCCCCGGTCTTGAAACCAAACGATCCCACCGCCAGCACGGCGCCGAAAGTGAAGATGGCGGCCAGCCCGTCGCGGAAAATGGCGGAGGAAATCAGGAAGTAGACGGTGTGCCGCTCCGATTTCCACAGCAACACGATGGTCCAGAAAAGCTCCTTGTAGGACTGGAAGAAGCCAACATGGGGTTCGTTCGGGTCCGGCTCGCTTTCCGGGATGGCCAGCATCACGGGAATCGAAAAGATGATGATCCACAGGGCGGAGAACAGGGCCACGGCACGGTAGGTCATGCCGTCCGCGGAGGTGATGCCGAAGATCCCCACCTCCGGCTTGATCAGCGCAAAATACACGAAGAGCAGCGCCACAATGCCGCCGAGGTAGCCTGAAGCCCAGCCCAGGCCGCTGATCTTGCCGATGGTGTGCTTGGTGGAAATCTGCAGCAGCATGGCGTTGTAGTTCACGCCGGCAATCTCAAAAAACACGTGCCCGGCAGCTATAAGCATGCAGCCAAGCAGCAAGTACGACTCATGCGGCTGCACAAAGAAGCACGCACCGGTGAGCAGGGCCACGATGAGCGTGTTGATGCCCAGCCACAGCTTTCGCCGGCCGCTGTGGTCCGTTCGCTGCCCGGCGACGGGGGCCAGGAGGGCGATGGCGAACCCGGAGATCGACAGGGCAAACGCCAGGACAGCCGTGGCATGGTCTGCGCCGCCGAAATCCTTGCCGGTCAGGTACAGGGCCGTGAAAATGAAGGTGGTCATGACGGAGTTGAAGGCCGCGCCGCCCCAGTCCCAGGCGGACCACGCCACGATCTGCCGCTTGGTGCCCGGCGGGGTGTCCGCTGCGGCAGGTGGGAAATCCATGGCCTGCGGGAACTGAGTCATACGGCACATGCTATCCGCCCCGTCGCGGTGAATGCTGTCACATTAACGCAACGGTTCACCGCGCCGCCTGGGGCCGGTGCAATGGCCCTTGATAGGCTGGGAAGGTCGGGAACCGACCTCTACTGTGATTCAGACGTCCCTGCCCGAACCCTGCGGAGTCCACCTTGTTGATTGTCCTTTGTGCACATTTCATCATGGCTTTGCTCGCGCCCATTTTCTTTTCCCGCTGGGGACGCGCCGCGTTTTACGTGCTGGCAGCCGTCCCCGCTGCCAGCTTTGCCTGGCTGCTGACCCAGTACGGGGCAGTATATTCCGCCACAGGCATCAATCCGGTGCTGGACATCCCCTGGATCCCCGCCCTGGGCGTCAACCTGACGTTCCGCATGGACGCGCTGGCCTGGCTCATGAGCCTGCTGGTGCTGGGTGTTGGCGCGCTGGTGCTGGCCTATTGCGCCCGCTATTTTAAGACGGACGACGCCGGCCTGGGCGGCTTTGGTGCCCAGCTGCTGGCTTTTGCGGGGGTCATGTTTGGGCTGGTGACAGCCGACAACCTGATTCTCCTTTTCGTATTTTGGGAATTGACCACTGTCCTCTCCTATCTGCTGATCGGATATGCCCGTACCCGCATAGCCGCCCGCCGCGCTGCGCTGCAGGCACTGGTGGTCACCACCTTTGGCGGTTTGGCCATGCTGGTGGGGCTGATCATGGTGGGCGAGGGTGCCGGGACGTACAGCATCTCCGGCGTGCTGGCCAGGGCGCCGCAGCTTGTGGCAGCCACTGGCACGCCGGGCACCGTGCTGGACATCGGCGTTGCGTTGGTTTTGGTGGGCGCCGTGACAAAGTCCGCGCTGCTGCCCTTCCACTTTTGGCTGCCGGGCGCCATGGCCGCACCCACACCCGTGAGCGCCTACCTGCACGCAGCAGCCATGGTGAAGGCGGGCATTTACCTCGTAGCCCGCCTGGCACCTGGTTTTTCCGGCACCGCGCACTGGCAGCTCCTGGTGACGGTGCTGGGCCTGGCCACCATGCTGGTGGGCGGTTGGCGGGCGCTGCGGCAGCATGACCTCAAGCTCATCCTCGCCTACGGCACCGTGAGCCAGCTGGGTTTCCTGATGGTGGTGGTGGGCCTTGGCAGCCGCGAGGCAGCGCTGGCGGGGATGGCCATGGTGCTGGCCCACGGCCTGTTCAAGGCGGCGCTGTTCCTGGTGGTGGGCATCATTGACCACCAGTCCGGGACGCGAGACATTCGCGAGCTGTCCGGGGTGTTCCGCTCCGCGCCCGCGCTGGGCGTGGTGGCCCTGATAGGCGCCGCCTCCATGGCAGGGCTGCCGCCACTGGCAGGATTTGTGGCCAAGGAATCCGTGTTTGCGGCCTTTGAGGCCCATGCCCGCTACGGCTCCGCCGGGCACGTGGCAGGCTTCACGGTGCTGGCCCTGATGGTCATTGGATCCATTTTGACGTTTGCCTACAGCGCCCGGTTCCTGTGGGGCGGCTTTGCCCGGAAACGTCCCGCCCCGGGCGGGGCCGCCGCGCCTGTGGCTGACACGCCCTTCAAATCCGTGGACTGGCTGTTCCTTGGCGCGCCCGCACTCCTCAGCCTGCTAACAGTGGCCTTTGGCGCATATCCGCAGCTGGCGGAACGCTGGATTGCGCCGTACAGCGCCCCGTTTCCGGCCAATGACCCACACCCGCAGCACCTGCTGTTGTGGCACGGGGTGACGCTGCCCCTGGTCTTGAGCGCCGTGGTGGTTGGCGGCGGCCTGGCCTTGTTCCTGCTTCGCCGCCGGTTTGAGTCGCTGCAGGCGCGGATGCCGGCGCTGGTGGATTTGGAACGCCTCTACCGGCAGGCCATTGTGGTGCTGGACCTGGTGGCCATCTGGGTGACCGGCCGCACGCAGCGCGGTTCGCTCTTCTTCTACCTGGCAGTCATCCTGGGCACGGCCATTGCCGCCGTGGGCGCCGTGCTGGCCACCACGGGACCGGACTGGCTGGGCCGGCACTACACGGTGGATGGCGGAACCCCTTTCCAGGTCATCGCGGGCGTGGTGATTGTGGTCGGTGCCTTAGCGGCGGCCCGCGCCAGCAAGAGGTTCATGGCCGTGCTGATGGTTTCGGTCACCGGCTACGGCGTGGCGCTGATCTTTGCGCTCCAGGGCGCCCCGGACCTGGCATTGACGCAGATGCTGGTGGAGACCATTGTGCTGGTGGCGTTTGTGCTGGCCATGCGCTCCCTGCCACCGGGTCTGCGGGAACGCACCCGCGGCAGCCACAAGCTGCTCCGGGTCATCCTTGGGGCCGCGTTCGGCGCCGTCATGGTGGTGGTGGGGGTGGTGGCCATGGGATCGCGCATCGCCACGCCCGTCAGCCTGGGCCTGCCCGCCCTGGCATACACCGGCGGCGGAGGCCTCAACGTGGTGAACGTGACCCTGGTTGACATCCGCGCCTGGGACACTTTTGGGGAAATTTCGGTGCTGGCCATTGCCGCCACCGGTGTTGCCAGCCTGATCTTTGTCCGTGGACGCGGACAGCGGCTGGCCCGGGCCGAGACCGTGGAAACGGGCAGCATTGGGCGCATTGGCGGGCCGGGAGGGTCCCCGAACCCCGTCGCAGAACTGGCCAGGCGCTTTGCCGTGGTGCCCGGCAACCCGTGGCTGGTGGCCGGGCGCACGCTGGCCCCCGAGCGGCGATCCATCATCATTGAAGTGGTCACCCGGCTGGTGTTCCACAGCATCATGGTGCTGTCCATCTACCTGCTGCTGGCCGGGCACAACGGCACGGGCGGCGGCTTCGCCGGCGGACTCGTGGCCGGGCTGGCCCTGACCATCAGGTATCTGGCCGGCGGGCGCTTTGAGCTGGCGGAGGCCACCCGGGTGTCGGCCGGAACCCTGCTGGGACTTGGGCTGGCGGCTGCTGCCCTGACGGCGCTGGCACCCCTGTTTCTGGGCGGCGAGGTGTTCCAAAGCGCCATCCTCTCCTTTGACCTGCCGGTGTTCGGGCACGTGAAGTTTGTGACCTCGACGCTGTTTGACATCGGCGTGTACCTGGTGGTGGTGGGCCTGGTGATTGACGTGCTGCGGAGCCTGGGTTCGGAAATTGACCAGCATGAGGAGGACGGCATTGGGGACATCACGCTGATTGAGGACGACGAGCCGCTGGAGGTGGGCCGGTGAGCGTCAACCTGACACTGCTGCTGATCATGGGCGTGCTGTACGCCATCGGGATCTACCTCTTGCTGGAACGCAGCCTGACCCGGGTGCTGCTGGGCCTGATGCTGCTGGCGAACGCCACCAACCTGCTGCTACTGGCCACGGGCGGCTACGACGGGCTGGCACCGATCTTCGCCAAGGATATTCCCGCCACGGCATACAACGATCCGCTGCCGCAGGCCTTCATCCTCACCTCCATTGTGATTTCCTTCGCCGTCACGGCCTTCATGCTCAGCCTGATCTACCGGTCATGGCTGCTCAGCCGGGCCGACCACATCCAGGATGACCGGGAAGACCGCCGTGTTGCCACGCAGGAACTGTTCGACGCCGAGGAAGACTCCGAAATTGCCATTGAGGTGTCCGACTTCCATGAAAACAACCAACCGGCGGGCAGCCGCGAGATGATTCCCGAAGTGACCTTGAAGAAGGCAGCGGTGCACCACGCCGTCAAGGAAGGCGGGGAATGAGCATCGCATCCCTGGCGCCGCTCGCCGTCGTCCTGCCTTTCCTGGGCGCAGCCCTGGCTTTTGTGCTGATCCGCCAGCCGCGGATCCAGCGCAGGGTCAGCCTGGGCACGCTGGCCGTGACCCTGGCATTGGAAGTGCTGGTGCTCGCCTTTGTCTGGCAGTCCGGCCCCGTGGCAGTGCACCTGGGCGGCTGGGCGCCTCCGTTCGGGATCGTCATGGTGGCGGACCAGTTTTCCTCGCTGCTGTTGGTCATTTCCTCCGCTGTCAGCCTGGCGGTGCTGGCCTATGCGTCCGGGCAGGGCGCGGCCGACGGCGAGGAAGGCGGGCCCCTGTCCGTTTTCCACCCCACCTACCTGATCCTGGTGGCCGGCGTCTCCAACGCATTCCTGGCAGGTGACCTGTTCAACCTATATGTGGGCTTTGAGATCCTGCTGACGGCCAGCTACGTGCTCATGACGCTGGGTGGAACCGGATCGCGCATTAGGGCGGGGATCACCTACGTGGTGGTCAGCGTGGTGTCCTCGCTGCTGTTCCTGATAGCAATTGCCATGATTTACGGCGCCACGGGAACCGTCACCCTGGCCGACCTGGCCATCAAGCTGGGGCAGCTGGACCACGGGACCCAGCAACTGCTGCACGTGCTGCTGCTGGTGGCCTTTGGCATCAAGGCTGCCGTCTTTCCGCTCTCCTTCTGGCTGCCTGACTCCTATCCCACGGCGCCGGCACCCGTGACGGCGGTGTTCGCCGGGCTGCTGACCAAGGTGGGCGTCTACGCGATCATCCGCACGGAGACCCTGCTGTTCCCCTCCGACCATTTCAACACCGTGCTGATGTGGGCTGCCCTGCTGACCATGCTGGTGGGCATCCTGGGTGCGCTGGCCCAGACGGACATCAAGCGCATGCTCTCCTTCACCCTGGTGAGCCACATCGGGTACATGATCTTCGGCGTCGCGCTCTCATCCGTGCTGGGCCTGGCCGCCACCATTTTCTACATCATCCACCACATCACCATCCAGACCAGCCTGTTCATGGTGACGGGCCTGGTGGAGCGCCGCGGCGGCACCTCCGCCATCTCGCGGCTGGGCGGGCTGGCCAAGCTGTCCCCCCTGCTGGCCGCGCTGTACTTCATCCCCGCCATGAACCTGTCCGGCATCCCGCCGTTTTCGGGATTCCTGGGGAAGCTGGGCCTGTTGCAGGCCGGCGTGGCGGACGGCTCGCCCATGGCGTACGTGCTGGTGGTGGGCGCCGTGGCGGCGAGCCTGCTGACGCTGCTGGTCATGGCCCGCGTGTGGAACCGCGTGTTTTGGCGCAGCACGGCCGACGCCGAGGACCCTGACCCCGTGCTGCTTGCCACGGCCCCGGACGCCTCCGGCGGACGGAGCATGCGGGCGCTGCGCACCAGCAGGTATGTTGACGCCACCGAGGGCCGGTTCGCCGGGGAGAACGAGATCCCGATCCTGCCGAAAATGATGGTCTACTCCACCCTGGGCCTGGTGGTGCTAGGCGTGGCGCTCAGTGTATTCGCCGGGCCATTGTTTGAGCTCAGCCAGCAGGCGGCGGACGCCATGCTTGCGCGCACGCCCTACATTGCGGCCGTACTGGGGGCGGGTGCTCCATGAGGCGGACCGTGGACGCTGTGCGCAAGCGCCGCACGTGGCAGCGGCTGCCGCTGCTCATTTGGCTGGTGGTGGTGTGGGGTGCCCTGTGGCAGGACTTCAGCCCCGGCAACCTGGTTTTTGGCCTGCTGATTGCCCTGGGGGTCTCGCAGGCGTTTTATCTGCCTCCCGTGGAACTGAGCGGCCGCTTCAACGTGCTGCACGCCCTGGTGTTTGTGATGTGGTTCCTCAAGGAAGTCACGGTGGCCAGCGCCCTGGTTGCGTACTGGGCTGTGGCGCATGGGCCGCGCATCCGAAATGCCGTCATCGCCGTCCCCCTCCGCAGTCATTCGGACCTGCTCATGACGGCCACCGGCCACGTGCTGTCGCTGATCCCGGGGTCCCTGGTGGTTGAGGTGGACCGCGGCACCGCCACCTTGTACATGCACGCCATGAACACGCCCACGGCCGAAAGTGTGGAGCAGGCCCGGGCCGGGATCCGGGACATCGAGGCCCGGCTGATCCGCATCATGGGCAGCCGCGAGGAACTTGCCGCCCTCACCGTTGAGATTCGAGATAACCACGCCCCGAGGGAGGAACCATGACGGGACTGGGAACAGTGGGCGTAATTGTCGCCGTCGTGCTGTCCCTGGCGGCGGCAGGCACCATTTACCGCATCGCGGCCGGGCCGTCGCTGCTGGACCGGGTCATCGCCGCGGACGTCCTGCTGGCCATTTTCGGCGCCGCCCTGGCCACCGACATGGCACTGAAGCACCACACGGACAACCTGGCGCTGCTGGTGGTCCTGAGCGTGGTGGGATTCATTGGCTCCGTGACGGTGGCCCGCTTCGTGGCGCACCGCAAGGAGGAAGCATGAACGTGGTTGATGTGCTGACGGCCATCTGCCTGCTGGGCGGGGCCGCCATGAGCCTGGCCGCAGCCGTCGGACTGCTGCGGTTTCCTGACCTGATGAGCCGCATGCACGCCGCCACCAAGCCGCAGGTGCTGGGCCTGTTCCTGATGCTGGCCGCCGTGGCGCTGCAGCTGCAGGCCTGGTCGCTGCTGCCCGCGCTCCTGGTGGCCTGGCTGTTCCAGCTGCTGACGGTGCCGGTGTCCGCTCACATGGTGGGCCGCGCCGGCTACCGCACCAAGTACCGCCGCCCCGAACTCCTCACGGTGGACGAGCTCAATGACGTGGTAGAGGCCGTTGTGGAAGAAGGCGGCGCCTAGACCTCTTCGGGGTGCTGGTTGAAGCGGGCAATGGCCTTTTGGGTGGTGCGCCCGGCCAGGACCTGGATGATGGCGGCCACGGCGGAGGAAACCAGGGCAAAGGTGAGTGCCGAGCGGAGGCTGTTTTCCAGATTGGCTCCGTCCTTGGGCGGCTTGTTGCCGGTGCTCTTTTCCCACGCGGTGTCAACGATCTTGCTGGCCACAAACCCGGCAGCCACGCTGACGCCCGTGCCGAGCAGCTTGAACACGATATTCACAAAAACACTCCTTGGGGTGGGGCGGGGTGACGCGGTGGTGGACCTGTTGCTAGCCTAACCGTTTGCCCTCGACAGCGGTCAACGCTGAGGGAAAATATGGACGGGCCATTGCCGCGCCGCCCCTCCAAGCCAAGCACGACGGCGGTGAGGCCGCCCACCCAGGGCGCCCCGCCGCCGTCGTGCGTCATCAACATTCGCCGCCAACCGGCCGTGCGGGTAGACTAAAGCCGCAATTCAACACGACAGGGGAGCGTCATCCCGACCCGGGAACCGGCGCTGAGAGTGCGGTTCGCCGCAGACCCTCGAACCTGCTCCGGCTAGTACCGGCGAAGGGAGTCGAGTTCTCTTCGGCTGCGCGGAAATACCGCCGCGGCCGCCCCTCCTGAAAAGGAGGAAACATGAGCAAGTCAGTCGCGGGCAATTCCGCAAACTCCAAGTCAGCACCCAAATCCACGTGGCGCGTGGTGGACATTGTGGTGGCCTCCGTGCTGTCCGTGGCCGTGGGCGTCATCTTCTGGCTGTGGTCCGCCGGCTACGGCGTGATCGCCGCCTTCACCGTCGCCTTTCCACCCCTTGCCGGCCTGTACGGCGGCGGCTGGCTGATTGCCGGCGTGATCGGCGCCCTGGTGATCCGCAAGCCCGGCGCCGCACTGTACTGCGAACTGGTGGCGGCCATTGTCGAGGCGCTGTTGGGCAGTTCCTTTGGCTTCACCGTGCTGCTGTCCGGCCTGGTCCAGGGACTCGGCGCGGAAGTGGCCTTTGCCGCCTTCCGCTACCGCCGCTTCACACTGCCCGTGGCACTGCTGGCCGGTGCGCTCGCGGGCGTGGCCATGGGCATCAACGACTCCCTGGTCTACAACGTGGTGTGGGACTTCCCCTGGAAGCTGGTCTACACAGTGTTCGGTGCCATTTCCGGGGCGGTGCTGGCCGGGCTGCTCTCCTGGCTGGCGGTGCGCGGGCTGGCCCGCACCGGCGCCCTGGCCAATCTGCCCTCCCGCGGGGCTGCCACCGAACCGGTGGTGTAGGGAATGGCCCGCCAGCCGGGCCGGGGTGCCCCGGGTCGGGGTGCCCCGGGTCGGAGCGCCCCGGCGCGGGTTAGTGCCCGGGGGTGGGGCTGGCAGCACGCAGGCCGCCCGGCCAAGGCCATCCACGATCTTGACCTGGAGATCGCACCCGGCGAACGGGTGCTGCTGCTGGGACCCTCCGGCGCCGGCAAGTCCACGCTTTTGCACGCCCTGGCAGGTGTGCTGGGCGGCGAGGAGGGTGCCGACGAGTTTGGCACGCTCCTCATTGACGGCGCGCCCGTGGCGGAATCCCGCGGCCGCGCCGGGCTCATGCAGCAGGACCCCGACTCCCAGGTGGTCCTCTCCCGCATTGGCGACGACGTGGCCTTCGGTGCGGAAAACCTGTCCGTGCCGCGGGAGGAAATCTGGCGGCGTGTACCGGAAGCCATGGAACAGGTGGGGCTGAAGTTGCCGCTGGACCACTCCAGTTCCGCCCTGTCCGGCGGGCAAAAGCAGCGGCTGGGCCTGGCCGGGATGCTGGCCATGCGCCCCGGGCTGCTCCTGCTGGACGAACCCACCGCCAACCTTGACCCCGCCGGCGTGGTGGACGTCCACGACGCGGTCCGGCGCAGCCTCGATGCCACGGGGGCCACCCTGGTGGTGGTGGAGCACCGCGTCTCCGTCTGGCTGGACGTGGTGGACAGGATTGTGGTGCTGGCGCCCGCGCGTGCCGGGGAGCCGGGCGGCGTGCTGCTGGACGGCGCCCCCGCGGAGGTCCTGGCCCAGGCAGCCGGCATGCTGGCCGCCGCCGGGGTTTGGGTGCCGGGCCGGGTTCCCGCCGCGCGGGCGCGGACCTTTTCGGGCACGGACGACTCCGCTTCCCACCTCCTGCTCGACGCGGAGGCCCTGGCCGTCTCCCGGCAGGCCGGGACGCGCCGGCACCCGGCCGTGCCGGCCGCCGTCGTGCCTTCCGTGCGGATCTCCGCGGGGCAGGCCCTCAGCGTGACAGGGCCCAACGGTGCCGGGAAATCAACGCTGGCCCTCACCCTGGCCGGGCTGCTGCCTGCCGTGGGCGGGCGCCTGGAAGCCAGCCCGGCCCTGGCCCGTGGCGCCGGCAGCGCGCCGCTGAAATGGCGCGGGCGGGAGCTGATCAGCCGGATCGGCTATGTGTTCCAGGAACCGGAGCACCAATTTGTGGCGGGCACCGTGCGCGATGAACTGCTGTTTGCGCCGCGGCTGCTGGGCCGGGGGGAGGCCTCCGCGGACGGGCTGCTGGAGCGGCTGCGCCTGGGCCACGTGGCGGACGCCAACCCCTTCACGCTGTCCGGGGGCGAAAAGCGCAGGCTGTCCGTGGCCACCGTGCTGGCCGCCGGTCCGCAGGTGCTGGTCCTGGACGAGCCCACCTTCGGCCAGGACGCCAACACCTGGGCCGAGCTGGCCTCGCTGCTGACCGAACTGCTCGACGCCGGCACTGCCGTGGTGTCCGTGACGCACGACTCCGCTTTCACCCAGGTGTTGGGAGGGGCCCGGCTGGTCCTCGGCGCGCCCACGGACGCCCCCGTTGAGGTTGGAGATAACCACGTGCGGATGACCCCGTCGGGGACCCCGTCGGCGCCCCTGTCGGGAGCCGAGCCGGGGGCTGAGTCGGGGGCTGCATCGGAGCCCGTGGCGGAGCCTGTGTCGCAGACGGGGGTGCGGAGATGAGCGTGGATGTTCTCGCCGCCCCCCGGTCGAAGGCCTGGCTGGCGGGGGCGAACCCGCTGGCCAAGCTGGGCGCCGCCATGGCCATCACCGTCGCCCTGCTCCTGAGCGTGGACTGGGTGTCTGCCACGGCGGCCCTGATGCTGGAATGCCTGCTGCTTCCGCTGGCCGGCCTGGGTGCCTCCTTGTTGTTGCGTCGCGGCTGGCCCGTGCTGCTGGCCGCCGTGGTGGGCGGCTACGGCACGGCGTTGCTGGCGCCCAAAACGGGCGAGGTGCTCCTTTCGGCAGGTCCGCTCCTGTTCACCACCGGTTCCGTGGAGGCCGGTGTGGCCATTGCGCTGCGCGGCCTGGCGATCGCCCTGCCGGGGATCATTGTCCTGGCCAGCACCGATCCCACCGACCTGGCGGATGCGCTTGCCCAGAAGCTGCGCCTGCCGCACCGCTTTGTGCTCGGTGCCCTGGCCGCGATGCGCCTGGTGGGCCTGCTGGTGGCCGAATGGCAGACCCTCGGCATGGCCCGCCGTGCCCGCGGGGTGGGCAGCGAACCCGGCTTCTTCAGCGGCCTGCGCGCGTCCCTGGGGCAGGCCCTGGCGCTTCTGGTCCAGGCCATCCGCAGGGCGTCCAGGCTGGCAGTCACCATGGAGGCCAAGGGCTTTGGCGCCGGACCGCGCACGTGGGCCCGCGAATCCGTCTTTACACGGCGCGACGCCGCGGTGGCGGCAGGGGGATTGGTGATGGTGGCCGTGTCGGTGGGGGCCGCCGTCGTGCTTGGAACGTGGAATCCTGTGTTTGGCTAGCCCTGCGCCGAGACAGCGGATCAACGCCGAGACCGGATGGAATATCTTGCGGATCTCGGCGCGCATCCGCTGTCTCGGCGTTGCGCACGGAATGTCCGCAGGGGGAGTACCGTAGTGGGAGACGGTTTGCGAATTAGGCCGCCGAATAGACTTATCGCATGCAATGGCTAATTTTGGCCTACAAAGTACCAAATTGCTGCAGAGGTCACGAAATGCCTGCAAAATATGCATCCCATGATATAAAAGTCTTATGACTCAAGTGGCTGCAGAAACCGTTGGTGTATTGGTCCGCGACGCCCGGAACGACAAAGGCTGGACCCAGCTGGAACTCGCGGCGCAACTGGGCACCAGCCAGAGCGCGGTGGCACGCATGGAACAGGGCAAGCAAAACCTTAGCCTGAAGATGATCCAGCGCATGGAATCCCTGCTGGGGCGAAACATTGTCAACGTGGGAACTTCACCCAAGAACGTGGTGACCCACCTGCGCGTGCACGGCGGCCGCGAGCTCTCCGGCAGCGTGGACGTCAACTCCAGCAAGAACGCCGGCGTGGCCCTGTTGTGTGCCAGCCTGATCAACCGCGGCACCACCACTTTGCGCCGGCTGGCCCGCATCGAGGAGGTCAACCGCATTGTTGAACTGCTCACCAGCATTGGCGTCGAGTGCAAGTGGCTCAATGCCACCGACCTTCAGATCCGCCGCCCCAAAGTGCTGGACCTGGCCTCCATGGACGTGGAGGCAGCCAAGCGCACCCGCTCCGTCATCATGCTGCTGGGCCCCCTGCTGGACCAGCAGGACATTTACCGCATCCCTTACGCCGGCGGCTGCGACCTGGGCACGCGCACGGTGGAGCCCCACATGCAGGCCCTGCGCGAATTTGGCCTGGCCGTTACCGCGCACAACGGTTTCTACCAGGTGCAGGCCCCGCTCAGCGATCACAGCGACCGCACCTTTGTGCTGACCGAGCGCGGGGACACCGTTACCGAAAACGCCATCATGGCCGCCGCGCACCGCGAGGGCACCACCGTGATCCGCAACGCCAGCCCCAACTACATGGTCCAGGACCTGTGCTTTTACCTGCAGGGGCTGGGCGTGCACGTGGAAGGCGTGGGCTCCACCACGCTGACCATCCGCGGCCGGGCCCGCATCGACGTGGACATTGAATACTTCCCGTCTGAGGACCCCATTGAGGCCATGAGCCTGATCACCGCCGGCATCGTGACTAAGTCCGAGGTCACCGTGCGCCGCGTGCCCATTGAGTTCATGGAAATTGAGCTCAAGGTGCTGGAGCAGATGGGCTTCCACTACCGCAAGTCCGCCGAATACACGGCCCGCAACGGCAAGACCCGCCTGGTGGACATCACCACCCTGCCCTCTGAGCTGCACGCCGCACCGGACAAGATCCACCCCATGCCGTTCCCGGGCCTGAACATCGACAACCTGCCCTTCTTCGCCGTCATCGCCTCCTGCGCCGAGGGCACCACGCTCATCCACGACTGGGTGTACGAGAACCGCGCCATCTACCTGACAGAGCTGAACCGGCTGGGCGCCGGCGTCCGCCTGCTGGATCCGCACCGCATTGACATCAAGGGCCCCACCGCGTGGCGCGCGGCGGAAATCGGCTGCCCGCCGGCCCTGCGCCCCGCCGCCTGCATCCTGCTGGCCATGCTTGCCGCGAAGGGAACGTCGGAGTTGCGCAACATCTACGTGATCGAGCGCGGCTACGAGGACCTGGCCGAGCGCCTGAACACCGTTGGCGCCGAAATCGAATACTTCCAGGACTAAGTCCAAGCACGACGGCGGCCGGTCACCTTTCGCGCGAAAGGTCACCGGCCGCCGTCGTCCTCGAGATTGGAGATAACCACCGCCCCAACCGTCGAGATTGGAGATAACCACCCACCTCATCGGTGGTGATCTCCAACTTCGACGGTGGGAGGGGTGGTGATCTCCAACTTCGACGGGGGGGCTAGATTGCTGCGAGGGCCCTTTCGAGGTCCTTCTTGAGGTCGTCCAGGTCCTCCAGGCCGACGGAGAGGCGCAGGAAGCCGTCGGAGAGGCCGATGGCGGCCCGCCCTTCCGGACCCATGGCGCGGTGCGTGGTGGTGGCCGGGTGGGTGATGAGGGACTTCGTGTCGCCCAGGTTGTTGGAAATGTCCACAATTTCCAGGGCGTTCAGGAGCCTGAAGGCGGCTTCCTTGCGGGTGCCGCCATCGGGCTCGGCCAGCTCAAAGGTGAGCACCGTGCCGCCGGCCTTCATCTGCTTCTTCGCTAGCTCATGCTGCGGGTGCGAGGGCAGGAAGGGGTAGATGACGCGGCTGACCTGCGGCTGCGCCTCGAGGAACTCGCCCAGGGCCAGGGCGCTGGCGCAGGATGCGGCCACGCGGATGCCCATGGTTTCCAGGCCCTTCGTCAGCACCCAGGCATTGAACGCGGACAGCGCCGGGCCCGTGTGCCGCATCAGGTTCTTGACGGGGCCGTCGATGAATTCCTTGGTCCCCAGGATGGCGCCGCCCAGTACCCGGCCCTGCCCGTCAATGTGCTTGGTGCCGGAGTAGACCACGATGTCCGCGCCGAAGTCGCCGCAGCGCTGCAACAGGGGGGTGGCAAACACATTGTCGGCCACCACCTGGGCCCCGGCCGCATGGGCGAGCTCGCACACCGCCTGCACGTCGATGATTTCCTGCATGGGGTTGGACGGCGACTCAAAGAACACGGCGGTGGTGGGAACGCTCAGTGCCGAACGCCACTGCTCCAGGTCCGGGCCGTCCACAAACACGGTCTCCACGCCCCAGCGGGGGAGCAGTTCGTTCAGGATGACAAAGCAGGATCCGAACAACGAGCGGGACGCCACCACGCGGTCGCCGGCCCCCAGCAGGGCACCCAGTGCGGTGAACACGGCGGACATGCCCGACGCCGTCGCGAAGCAGGCTTCCTTGCCCTCCAGCAGCCGCAGGCGTTCCTGGAACGTGGCCACGGACGGATTGCCGTAACGGGAGTACACAAAGCGGTCCACCTCGCCCGTGAAGGACTGCTCGGCGGCCTCGGCGGATTCGTACACAAAGCCGGAATTGAGGAAGATGGCCTCGGAGGTTTCCTGGAAGTTGCTGCGGTCCAGCCCGCCCCGGACGGCCTGGGTGCTGTCGGCCCATGATGCGGCGTGCTCATTAAAGTTGCTCAATTGCGTGTCATTCCTTAGTTTTCGCAGGTGGTGCCAGCTTCGGGGCCGCGCGCCCCGGGTGCTTACTTCCAGGGCAGGTGGCGGTTTTTCCAGCCGTTGACAACGCGGTCGCCGTAGCTGTCCGGGACGCCCTCGAAGCCTTCCAGGACATTGAAGGCCGTGTAGCCGGCGGCCGTGGCTGCCTCGGCGGCGGCAATGGACCGCGCCCCGGAGCGGCACAGGATGACCAGGGGGGTCTCCGCCGGAACCGCGGCCTGGAGCTCGG
>Ga0157370_10003972_pt1 | contig 17202 bp, 18 predicted proteins | sample C35metaG_FD_113463 | JGI IMG/M metagenome (GOLD analysis project Ga0157370, IMG submission 113463) | Corn rhizosphere microbial communities from Kellogg Biological Station, Michigan, USA - C3-5 metaG | ecosystem: Host-associated > Plants > Roots > Rhizosphere > Soil | place: USA: Michigan...
CTTCTCTTACGCACCAGCAGTACAAGTCAGATCGGGTACCGACCGCGCGGCGCTCGTACGTCGCACGTACGGGCTGGTGTTCCTCAGCGTCATCACCACCATCCTCGGATCGGCGTTCGCGTTCACTCAGCCGGCGGTCATGAATGGAGTGCTCCAGCACCCGTTCATCACCTTCATCTGCATGTTGGCGCCTCTCATCATGGCGCAGCGCTCGGCGCGCGAGTTCCCGAAGAACTTGATTCTGACGGGCCTCTTCACGTTCATCGAAGGAATCTGGCTCGCGCCGTTCCTGCTTCTGGCAGAGCGGAACGCGCCAGGCGTCGTGAGCCAGGCCGCCATTCTCACCTTCGCCGCGTTCGGCGTGCTGTCGCTCTACGCCACCGTCAGCCGGCGCGACTTCAGCGCTTGGGGAAGCTTCCTCATGGTCGGCGTGTTCGTGCTGTTCGCCGCCATGATTCTCAACTGGTTCGTCGGCAGTGCGGCCGGCGGCCTGTGGATCGCCGCGGTCGGCGTCATGATCTTCTCCGGACTGCTCGTGTTCGACACGTGGCGTCTGCTGCGGTCGGGCGCGTACGGCCCCGATGACTACATCCTGACCGCCGTCTCGATCTATCTCGACCTGCTCAACATGTTCGTGTTCATTCTCAGCCTGCTCGGCGGCGGTCGCCGGCGCTGATTGTCGCACCGCATCGCGGCCATCTTCGCCCATCCCGACGACGAGACGTTCTGTGTCGGCGCGACCGTGGCCAAGTACGCCGACGCGGGGGTCGAAACCGATCTATTCTGCGCGACTGACGGCGACGCCGGAAAAAATTCCGGCGTCGCCGTTTCGTCTCGCCAGGAGCTGGCCGCGATTCGTCGCGACGAGGCTCGCGCCGCGGCTCGCATTCTCGGCATCGCGTCGGTCGAGCTCGCCGGCTACGGTGATGGCGCGCTGCAACAGCTCGACCCCGCGCTGCTCACCGCGTCGATCGTCGCCTTCATTCGGCGGCACACGCCGGCCATCGTCCTGACGTTCGGCCCCGAGGGCGCCCCGACAGGCCACCGGGACCATCAAGCCATCTCGCGCGCCGCCACCGCCGCCTTTTTCCTGGCCCAGCTTCGCACGGCCTTTCCGGACCAGATCGAGCAGGGACTCACGCCGCATCGCGCAAAACGGCTCTACTACCACGCCTGGCAGTATCCCCACAAGAACCCGTCGCTCAAGCTCGAGAGCGTTCCATTCACGGCGCGAATCGACGCGACCGACCATCGCCAACGAAAGCTCGACGCGTTCATGGCTCACGCAACGCAGCGCTACGCCTACGACCTCTTCGTCACCGACGTGTTGCTGGATGCGGAATTCTTCGCCTTCGCCGCCGGCACGCCGCAGCCGCGTCCCATGATCGACGACCTGTTCGATGGGCTCTAGCCCTCTCGCGGCGTTAGCTCGCGACCACCTTCTCGATCCGCTCGGCCAGTTGGAGATCGGATTGCGTGATCCCGCCCGCGTCGTGCGTCGACAACGCGATCGTGATCTTCGTGTAGCGTATGTCAACGTCCGGGTGATGATTCATCTCGTCGGCGATCTTCGCGACGCGATTGACGAACGCGATACCGTCCATGAATCGCTCGAAGGCAAACGTCTTCGTCAACACGTCGCCGCGACGGGACCAGCCCGACAGGCTGCCGAGGGCGCGTTGAATCTCCAGGTCCGACAATTTCTGGGGCATACGTTCCGAGGTTGCGAGTTGGTGCACCGACAGGGACATTCTATCATGCTTTGCCCACGCGAGCCATCGTGCGATCCGTTCGACTGACGACCGCATGGATCGGCGCGCTGCTGCTGGCGGCGATCGTGACCTCGACCGCGCGCGCCCAGCGTGCAGACTCGACATCGCTCCCGCCCGACTACTGGCGCCGTTTCAGCTACGGTTTCACCGCCAGCATCCTGCTGCACGAGGCCGCGCACATTGCGACCGCCGTGGCCGTCGGCGGACATCCGAGCTTCGGATTCGACAAGCTCCGGCCGACGATCTTCTCCGGCATCGACTCGCGGGTCGAGCCGCACAAGCAATTCCTCTTCTCGGCGGCCGGCCTCACGATGCAGTCGTTGATCGACGAAGGAATCCTCGATATCCCGCACTCGCGCGGCGGCGCGTTCGAGCGTGGAATGCTGGGCGGCGGCATTGGGACCACGCTCTTCTATCTCACGATCGGACGCAAAGGCTCGGTCAGCGACGTCGACTTCATGGCCAGAACCCATGCCCTCTCGGCAACGCAGATCACGCTGATCTTCGGGAGCGTCGCGGCCATGCATTCGATTCGCATTTCCCGCGATCCGCACTACGCCAATTTCTTCGCCCGCGCGCGCGACGATGGCGGCGTGGACGTCGGCCTGAGCGTCGGCGCGCCATAATCGAGGGCGTGGGCCCAATCGTCGAGCACGGCTGCAGGCGCTTGCGTCTTCGGCATATATTCGGTATGGTGTGCTGAGCGTGATGCGCTGAGCGCTTTTCCCCATGCGGCGGCCGATGCGTGCAGCGAAAGCGGTGAAACGGTGACGGCAGTGAATGCAAAGCGCGGGTCGCGGGTGGCGAGGATCGAGCAGGCCGCGTTGTTCGACTCGAGCGTCCTTGGCCGGCCGCTGCCCATGGTCGGCGAGCAGAAAGACATCCGCTACTACGGGACCATCGCGCGTAGCGTCTTGAACGGACCCGAGACGACCGGAATGGGATTCTGGTCGATCAACCCGTACGTCGGATGCGCCTTTGGATGCGCGTACTGCTACGCGCGTTACACACATCGCTGGGTTCTCGATCGAGCAGCGACGTCGAATCCGGAACACGAGGAGCTGCAAGCGGCGCGCGACGAGTTGGCGCCATGGCTCGCCTTCGAGCGCCGCATCTTCGTGAAGCAGAACGCCGCCGTGGTGTTGCGCAACGCGCTCCGCCACGGCTCGGAGAAGCACACGGCGCTCCTCGACGGCGACACGATCGTCATCGGCACGGCAACCGATCCGTTCCAGCCGGCCGAACGCCGCTTTCGTGTCACGCGGTCGATACTCGAGGTGCTGGCGGAGCATCCCGGCTTGTCGATCTGCATCATCACCAAGAGTCCGCTCATCACGCGCGACATCGACCTGCTCGAGCGGATCAATCGGCATTCGTCGCTGTCGATCCATCTGTCGCTCATCTCGACCGATCGTGAGCTGGCGCGCAAGCTCGAGCCCCGCGCGCCGACCCCCGAGGCGCGGCTGCGTGCGCTCGCCCGGCTTCGCGAGCACGGTCTCGAGACGGGAATCAACGTGATGCCGGTGCTGCCGGCGATTACCGATCAGCCGGAGGCCCTCGAGCGTTTGGTGAAGGCCGTCGCCGAGCGCGGCGCGTCGTACGTCAATGCGTGCGCGCTCCGGTTGCGGTCGTCGGCGCGTGCGCGATACCTGCCGTTCATCGAGCAGGAATTTCCGCAGCTCGCCAAGCGTTACCGGGCGACGTACGCATTCGACCACAAGGTGAGCGCGGCCTACAGCGACGGACTCAAGGCCACGATCCGTGCGTTGTGCGAGAAGTACGGTGTGGCGTATGGGTCCTACGGCAGCGCACCCGACGGTCAGGCGGAGATCGTCGAGGAGCGGTTCGCCGGCGCGGAGCAGCTCGAGCTCGAGATCTGAAGGCGGAGAAAATCACATTTCTGATTGATAGCCCCGGAAGGGGCATTTTTTGTGGACTCCTTCTTGCTTTCGGTTTCTATTCGGTATAGCTTCTTCCCCCGCTCTTTTTTCTGGCCGTGTCTCAATCGCTTGTGCTTCGATGTCCAGAACCTCCATCGCCGCGCTCCGTGCACTGATCGAGCAGCGCTTCCCGGATGCCGCACCGCTCACCGGCGGCGCGCAGACCTCGGAGCAGGTGGCGACCGGCATTGGCGCACTCGACCGCGTGCTGCCCAACGGCGGATTGCCGCGCGGACGGCTCTCGGTGTGGGCGCCGCATGGCGGAGCAACGGCCATCCTCCGCGCCTCCTGCCACTCCGCCGTCGCCAACGGCGAACGCTCGGCGTGGGTCGACGGCGACAACACCGTGGCCGGCGCGTTCTGGTCCGACGACCGCGGCCTCTATCTCGTGCGGCCCAAGTCGCGCATCCACGCGCTGCGCGCCGCGGAGGAGCTGCTCCGCTCGGGCGGCTTTTCACTTCTCGTATTAGCGGGTGCTGAACCCCAGGGCACCGAGACCGTGCGGCTCACCCGCGCGGCGCGCGAGGGCGGCGCGGCGCTGGTCTCGATCGGATCCGCGGCTTCCATGGCGAGCCTGCGGCTCACGTCGCGGCTGCTGTGCTACGGCTGGCGCCGCTCGCCGTTCGGCGATCCGGCCGAAGCACAGGACGTGACGATCCGCGTGGACGCGCGCGCCGTTGGCTGGAACGCGCACGTCCAATTTCCAATCCCGGTGACGCATCATGAGCTACGTCTGTCTCTGGAGTCCGAGCTGGCCGACCGGCGCGGACTTCCCCGCTGATCTCGTCGCCAGCCTGCTGCTCCACGCGCCGCGCGTGGCCGTCGGCGAACGCCGCCTCGTCTGGGGCGACGCGCGCGGCCTGCATGGCGGCCAGCTCGCCGAACACATGCTGCGCGTCGCCGGCGACTACGGGTACGACGACGCACACGCCGGCGTGGCGATGACGCCCGTCGCCGCCGAAGTCGCCGCCACGCAGAGCACGACGCAGCTCGTCGTCGTCAAGCTCGGCCAGGACCGCCAGTTCATCGCTCCCTACGCGCTCCATGTGCTCTCGCCCTCCGGCGAGCTCGCGGCCTTGCTCGACGGGCTCGGCATCGAGACCTGCGGCGCGCTCGCCACTCTCGACGCCGAAGCGATTGAAGTCAGGCTCGGCCTGGACGGCGTGCGCCTCTGGCAGCGTGCCCGGGCCGACGATGAGCGTTGGCTATTTAAACTCCCCTTACGGTCGTTGCCGAGTGCGTCGGTGGAATGGGTGGAATACGGTCTCAAGGATCCCGAGCGGTTGTTGTTCGTCATCAACTCGCTCGCCGGCACCGTGTGCACCTCCTTGGTCGAGCGCGGCGAGCGCGCGCGCGAGATGGCGCTCGTCTTCTCGCTCGGCAACCGCACGCAGCGGACGCACGTCATCCGCTCGTCTCGGCCAAGCTCGGAGCAGAAGCGCTGGATGCGGCTCGTGCGCGAAGCGTTGGACACGATCACGCTTCCCGACGCCGTGATGGGCGTGACGCTGCGCGTCGAGTCGGTCACGGGCAACGGCGGCGCGCAGGGCGATCTCTTCGACCGCGGGTTCGCCAGCGCGCCGGCGGTCGAGGGCGCGGTCGTCCAGCTCACCGACGATCAAGGCGATGTGGTGGTGACACCGGAGAATTCCGGGCATCCGTTGCTGGAGCAGCGGACGACGTGGACGCCGCTGTCGTCGAAAACGTCGAAGATCTCGAAAGCGTCGCGACCAGCGATCCGCGATCCCCAGCCCGCGCTGACGCTCCAGCTCCTTCCCTCTCCCAAGATCGTCACCGTAGATACCGAGTCGCGGCGCGATCACGAAGTACCAGTGCGCTATCTCGATGGCAACGAATGGCACGATATTGTCGAGGCGGCCGGGCCGGATCGTGTATCCGGCGGACAATGGAGCACCTCGTACGCGCGCGAGTATTACCGCTGTGTGCGCGAGGACGGGATGATGGTGTGGTTGTTTCGCGGTTCGCAGCAGCAGACGAAGGACTGGTTTCTTCACGGCTGGTGGGATTGACACCCGAAGATCGGAGGAAGACCGATGACACAGGTGACGGGCGCATTCAAGGTGATGTGTTGGGAAGAGAAGCCATACGACGAGGCGAGCGGCCAACCAAAGCTGACGCACGCCGAAGTGACGCACGAGCTGTCCGGCGGCATCCAAGGGGAAGCGTCGATCACGTACTTGATGGGGTATCGCCCGGACAACACGGCGAGCTTCGTCGGTCTCGTGCGCGTCACGGGCGCGATCGGCGAACGGTCGGGCAGCTTCGTGATGCAGGACATCGGCACGTTCGAAAACGGCGTCGCCAAAGGACGCTGGACGATTCTTCCCGGATTGGGGACGGATGGGCTGCGGGACATCCGCGGCGAAGGACATTTCGCCGCGACGCACGAGAGCGCGTCGTATTCGCTCGACGTCGAGCTATGATGCGTGCCGATGTACGTCGAGCTCCGCGCGCATACCTGCTTCTCCTTCTCGGACGGCGCCGTGTCGGCGGAGGCGCTGGCCAAGCATGCGCGGGAGCGCGGCTACACGCATTTAGGGATTACTGATACCGCCGACCTGGGCGGCATGGCACGGTTCGCCGTCGAGGCCATGTCGCCGCTCAAGGACCCGCTCTGCCCGAACGCCGCGCGGCACGACGACGAGTATTGTCGTACGTGCCAGTACCCGGTGCGTCCGATCGCCGGTGCGGAGCTCGCCGTCGACGGACGTCCCGCCGCGTTTCTCGCACGCGACGCCGACGGCTATCGGAACCTGGCCACGCTCGTGACGCTGGCGCGCGTCGGCCAATGGGAAGAGTGGGAGAAGAAAGCGCAGGGCAAGCGACGCGGGCGACCCAAGATCACCTGGGCGCACGTCGCCCGGCACTCAGCCGGCCTGCACGCGCTGACCGGGCCCGCCTCGGGCGAGCTCGCGTCGCTCATCCGCGCCGGTAAGGAGAGCGAGGCGAAGCGCTGCCTGGGCCGCTGGCGCGAGATCTTCGCGCCAGGCACCCTTTCTATAGAAGTGCAACTCCACCACACGGGCGGCCGCGGGTCGGTGCTGGCGGCCGAATTGATTCGTCTCGCCGAGGAGAGCGGCGTGCCGTGGGTCGCGACGCAGGACCCGAGGTATGTCGACGAGGGCGGCCGTCTCGTGCACGACATGCTCACTGCGTTACGCTACGATCTCACCATCGAGGTCGCCGCCGAACGTGGACTATTGCACCCGAATGGCGAGTGGTGTTTGCTGTCGCCGATGGAGATGTCGCAGCGATGGAAGGGACGCGAAGAAGGTTTGCGTGAGAGCGTGCGCATCGCGGATGAGTGCACCGGCTTCGTGCTCGATTGGATGCGTCCTCCCCTGCCCGACTTTCGCAAAGCGAAGCTCGGCGTCGGGCTGCGCGATACGGACGACAACCACGCGTTGCGCGTGTGGACGGAAGAGGGCATGCGCACACGGTGGGGCGAGCCGACACACGAGCAGCGCGCGCAGATCGATCACGAGCTCGAGCTCATCGCTCGCTTGGGCTTCGCCGGCTTTTTTCTCGTCATGGCCGACGCGGTGCGCTACGCGAAGCGCAAGGGCATTCTCTGTCAGGGCCGCGGCAGCGCCGCGAACTCGGCGGTCGCGTTCTGTTTGGAGATCACCGCGGTCGATCCGGTGAAGCACGGGTTGCTGTTCGAGCGCTTTCTGTCGGACGCGCGCGTGAACGGCCGCTCCGAGCCGCCGGACATCGACGTCGACTTCGAGCACAACCGCCGCGAGGAAGTGCTCGAGTACATGTACGACAATTATGATCGCGCGCATGCCGCGATCACCGGCGTGACGCAATGCTTCCATGCGCCGACCGCCGTCCAGGATGCCATGCGCGCGCTCGGCTTCCCGGCCGCCGAGGCGTTGGAGATCTCGAAGCGCGTGCACGGCAGCGAGCCGGGCGACTGCGTCGACGTCGTGCGCGAGGTCGCCGAGTCCCGGCGTGTGAACTTGAACAACGCGCGAGGGCGGGCGTTGCTGATGGCGCTGCCGGCGTTTGACGGACTTGCACGGTTGCGTTCGACACATGTCGGCGGGTTCGTGTTGTCCGCCGAGCCGTTGGGAAGCTATCTGCCGGTGGAGCAGACGACGATGGGGCGCACGATCGTCCAGTTCGACAAAGACGATCTGGACATGATCGGTGTGCCGAAGTTCGATTTTCTGGGACTGGGCGCGCTGTCGATGGTACGGATCGCGTACGACGTGATCGAGAAGCGCACCGGCAAGCGCCCCGAGATGTACGACGTGGAGGACCGCGACCCCAAGGCCTATGATTTGATTCAGCGCGGCGAGACGATCGGGATGTTCCAGATCGAGAGCCGGGCGCAGATCAATTCGATCTTGCACACCAAGCCCGACCATCTGTACGACATCGTCGTGCAGGTCGCGTTGATTCGGCCGGGGCCGATCCAGGCGAGCTTCGTGCATCCGTACACGCAGCGGCGCTTGGGGCTCGAGCCGGTGGTGTACGCGCATCCCGCGTTGGAGGACGTGCTGCACCGCACACAGGGCATTCCGATCTTCCAGGAGCAGGCGATGGCGATCGCGATGCGGCTTGGCGGCTACTCGGCGACCAAGGCCGATCTGCTGCGTCGCACGATGGGAAACATCCGAAAGAAGGGCCGGCTCGAGGCGGCGCTGCTCGATTTGAAGGCGGCGATGTTGGCGCGCGCGGCGGCGGGCGAGATCGAGGGATTGGACGACGCGACGGTGACGAAGATCTGCGACGACCTCGTGAGCTTCGCCAATTATGGGTTTCCTGAATCGCACGCGTGGAGCTTCGCGCTGATCGCCTACGTGACGGCGTATCTCAAGGCGCATCATCCGACGGAGTTCTCGATCGGGTTGTTGAACGCGCAGCCGATGGGCTTCTATCCCGTGTCGACGCTGGTGCACGACGCGAAGCGGCACGGCGTCGAGGTACGGCCGCCCTGTCTCGAGTCGGGCGATTGGGAGTGCACGGCCGAGGAGACGGACGATCCGATGCGGCCGGCGATGCGGATCGGTTGGCGGTTCGTGCGCGGGATCGGCGACACGGTGATCGAGGTGTTGCGGGCGGCGAAGGAGCGCGCGCCGTTCGCGTCCATTGCCGACGTCGTCGCGCGCGGCAAGTTGACTCGCGCCGATGTGCTGGCGTTCGCGCAGGCGGGCGCGTTCGCGGCGTGGGCGCCCGACCGCCGGCACGCGGCGTGGGAGGGGCTGCGCGCCAGCGGCGACGTCCTGCCGCTCGCGCCGGCCACGATCTCGACGCACGATCCCGTGCCGATCGAACGCGACAAATTAGTGTTCTTGGATTATCATGCAGTGGGGATGAGCATTTACGGCCATCCGATGGAGTCGGTTCGCGAGCGCCTGGCGCGCGGCGGCGCGATCGACAGCCGGCAGCTCGAGCACATGCCGAACCGGCGGACGGTGACGGTCGGCGGCCTGGTGACCGTACGCCAGCGGCCGGCTACGGCGGGCGGGACGATCTTTCTGTTATTGGAGGACGAGCACGGGTATGTGAACGTCGTGGTGCCGCAGCCGCTGGTCGCGCCGAACGAGGAAGTCGTGAAGCGCGCGCCGTTCGTGCTGGTACAGGGGCGGGTGGAGAACGACGGAGCGGCGATCTCGGTGGTGGGACGGCGATTCAAGGAGCTCGAGGTCGGGGCATTGACGCACCGGGCGCACGAGTTCCGGTGATGGGGCGCGGGTCGGAATGGTTCGGGGGCGCGCGCCGTGTTGGCGAACATTCTGAGCATGCGCCCTCTCATTCCCTCGTCGCATTTGAGCGACACGCCGAATCCCGATCGGAAATTTCGACTCATGGAGATCGTGCGCCGCAAGCTCCGCGAACGGCGATATAGCCGGCGGACCGAGGAGGCGTACGTCCATTGGATTCGCCGGTATATCGTGGACAACGACCGGCGGCATCCGCGCGATCTGGGCGAGAGTGAGGTTCAGCGGTTTCTCTCGGCCTTGGCTGTCGAGAAGCGCGTCGCCGCGTCGACGCAGAACCAGGCGCTCGCGGCTCTCACGTTCCTGTACGATCGGGTGCTGGAGCGGCCGCTCGCGCGGATCGAGGGCATCGCGCCGGCGCGACGCTCTCGCCACGTCCCGGTCGTTTTGAGTCCGGCCGAGATCCGGGCCATTCTCGCCAACCTCGACGGACCCGCCCGGCTCTGCGCCGCCTTGATGTACGGGAGCGGTCTGCGTTTGCGCGAATGCCTTACGCTCCGCATCAAGGACATCGATCTCGACCGGCATCAGATCGTGGTTCGCGACGGAAAGGGAGGCAAGGACCGGCGAACACCGTTGGCCGATCGATGCCTGGCGCCGCTCAAGCGACTCCTCGGCCAGGAGTATGAGCGCGCGCGCCGAGATGCGCGGCTCGATGTTCGCACGACGGACATTCCATCCTCGCTGAGCCGCAAGTATCCCAGCGCGGAGACCGAGTACCGGTGGCGCTATCTCTTCGCGGCGAAGCGAACATTCAAGGATTCAGCCGGGATCCGCCGCCGGCACCACTTTCACGAGAGCGCAGTTCAGCGCGCGTTCAAGAATGCGGTGCTCGCCGCGCACGTCACGAAGCGCGCGACCTGTCACTCGTTGCGGCACTCCTTCGCCACTCACCTTCTGGAGTCTGGCGCGGATATCCGGACGGTGCAGGAGCTGCTGGGCCACACGGATTTACGAACGACGATGATTTACACGCACGTTCTGAATCGCGGTGGATTGGGAGTTCGGAGTCCTGCTGATGCGCTGTGAGGGGACTCCAGCGACTCGCGGGGACGTCTTGGCACATTGGCGTGCTACACTGCGAGCGCAGGCAGCGTAACACCAAGCAGTTGCCCGCGGCTGCGACCCTAACGCTATACCGTGGCGGCATTTGGATTATTCCATCGACGGTTGCCCTGGCGCTACGCTGCGTGGCGTTGCAGGATTGGGCGCGGGTCTGCAGCGTAACATGACCACCGAATTGGCGTTAGGCGCACCACGGTTCACTCAGTCCTGCAAACCGTATGACCGACCCTCTCGGCACCGCACCGTTTCAGCAGCAACTCCGCCACGAGCTGGATCGTATTGGTGCTGACGATGCTTTGCGCGATGGGCTCGCGGTCGAAGGACCCGTTACACCGGAGCAGATCCTGGCGGCGTTCCGTGCCACCCCCGATGGGGCTGGCAGTCGGACGTTCTACGCCAACCTCGCGACTGTCCTCGGCAGGGGCGCTGCGATGAAAGATCCGTGAGCGGGGCGCCTAACGGAGCGCTGCACCAGTCAAGCGATTTACTGATTGCGCGGGCTGCGCCCGCGCTCTTATATGATTCGCTTGCAGGTGAGCTTAAGCGTTAGGCGACCACATGGCCTCACATGTCAGGATGTCTCTCGAATCATGATAGTTCGATTTACGCCGGACGCATCTGAGACGCTGCGCGCCTGCACCGCGCTGGCCGACGGGCTGCGCCGGCCAGCACGAGCGCAGCTAATTCTGATCGCGGTGTTCGCCGTCGTTTTTCTGGCGGCGCGCGTCCTTGCTCCCGCGCAGTGGCCCATCATCGTTCTCCTCTCCACAGGGTCGACGATGCTGGCGTTTGTTGGCATCCAAAGCGAGTATCGGCTGCGCACGACAAGGACGTTGGCTGAAGACCCTCACCTTGCCGAGACGCACGAAATTGAGATCACGACCGAAAGGCTGCGATCCGAGTGCTCGCATGTCCGGACCGACTATTCTTGGACTGGCATCCAGCGCGTAACCGAGAACCAGGAGTTTTACCTTTTTTCTACTGGGCCAGCCGCCGGCGTCGCCGTCGCCAAGCGCTTGCTTACCGATGATGATGATCAAGACCTTCGCGCGATTGTCCGCGCGGCGGCACCAGACCGAGGCGCAAATCTGGCTCGCGAGATCGGCATCAGCGCGCCGGTCACCTAACGAACGCTGAACCTGTCGAGCGATTTTCGGAAGCTCGCTTCGCTCGCATTTGTTTGACTCGCTCGCAGGTTAGCTCAGGCGTTAGACGCCGACCGAACATCTCAGTACCTTACAATCAGGCTCTCTCCGGATTTCACTGATGCCCGCCACTACCCTACCGATCCATAGCGATCCCGAGATTCTCGGCGGCACGCCCGTCTTCGTCGGCACTCGTGTGCCGGTGCAGACGTTGCTCGATTATCTCGAAGCCGGTGATCCCCTCGATGAATTTCTCGAGGATTTCCCGTCGGTGAGCCGCGATCAGGCCGTCGCCGTGTTGGAGTTGGCGAAGGAGATGCTGCTCGCTCGCGCCTCCGCCGCGTGACGGCATCGGTTGGCCGCGCGCTATTCGATGAGTGCGTGCCACGACGCCTCCTTCGGCATCTCACCGATCTTGGCGCCTCGCATGTCCTCGATGAAGGCTGGGCGGGGCGCCGCAATGGAATGCTGCTCCGATCGATGCTTGAGGCGGGCTTCAGCACGCTGGTGACCGTCGATCGGAATCTCGTTTACCAGCAGAATGTGGCGAGCGTTGGCGTCGCCGTGATCGTATTGCACGCTCGTGGCAACCGGGTGCCGGACTTGGTCCCCCTACTCCCCGCGTTACGGAGCGCCCTCGCCGAGATTCGAACCGGAGAGATTCGCCACCTCGGCGTCTAACGAACGCTGCACCTGACAAGGGAGCTATGGATTGCGCTGGGCTTCGCCCAGCGCTCTTATATGATTCCCTTGCAGGTGAGCTCGGGCGTTAGACAGCCATCGACTCTTGTGACGATGAACGATCCTCTCCGCAGCATACTGGTCGGCACGTTGGCGCTTACCGTTGCGGGAATCTTCGCGCTCGTGCTCACGTATTATCGCATCCCCGTCACCATCGGCCGTGACAAGCTACAGCGTACGAACGCGCTCGTCATCGCATGCTTGACGTTTCAGGGCGCGCATTTCGTTGAAGAGTACGCGACACGATTCTACGAACGGTTCCCGAGCTTGCTCGGCTTGCAACCCTGGTCAGCCACGTTTTTCGTTGCGTTCAATGTGTTTTGGCTTATCATCTGGGTAGTAGCGGCGTTCGGTCTGCGTTCCGGGGCTTGCGTGGCTTTCTTTCCACTGTGGTTCTTGGCTATTGCCATGATCGCGAACGGCATCGCTCATCCGATGCTCGCGGTGCGAGTCGGCGGATACTTCCCTGGACTGATCAGCGCTCCAGTCGTGGGTATCGCCGGCGTCGTCCTGTGGAAGCATCTCATGGCGTTGACTCAACGCGCCGGGCGGTCACGTATGCGCCCATCGAGCGCATCGGAGCTCCGATGATGAGTTCATTACGGCGCATCGGTTTGTTTCTCGAGACAATCGTTTTCACCGTTCTTGTTCCCGGCACGGTGGTCTTCTGGCTTCCCGGCGCCATTCTCGATGAGAGGAAGCTCGCGTTCCCGGCGTCGTGGTCCGTTGTCCAGTTCGCGGCGCTTTTGCCACTCGGGGTAGGAACCGCGATCTACCTGCGGTGTCTCTGGGAGTTCGCAACGCGAGGGCGCGGTATTCCCGCACCGATCGACCACCCGAAGCAGCTTGTCATGACTGGTCTCTACCGGTATGTCCGGAATCCGATGTATCTCGGTGTACTGCTATTTCTCTTCGGGGAGTCGCTGTTCTTGCAGTATTGGAAACTGTTCGTCTACGCCCTCGCGTGGCTGGTCTTCGTTCATCTGAACGTGCTGTTGTATGAGGAGCCGAACCTCCGGCGCAAGTTCGGACCATCGTACGAGCGGTACACCGCGGCAGTCCGCCGCTGGGTACCCGGGCGAACATACGCGAGCTCCGAGTGTGATGTGAGTCCGGCTGTTACGCGCGGACTGTCTAACGAACGCTGAAGCTGACGGGTGAGCTGCGGAGTTGCGCGGCGCTACGCGCCGCGCGTCTTATTTGATTCACCCGCAGCTTAGCTCGGGCGTTAGCCGGATGCCTACGCTGAGTTGCCCATGACGATTTCGAATCGTCACTCGGGCATGATCCTTATCGACCGGTATCGCGCTGCGGGACTTGCGATCATCGTTGTTTTGGGAATCCCCACCGCCGGCATCGCTCAACGCCCGGTGAACATCGCCCCCAATGCTCCGCCTGATCGGCCCGTTGATGCCGCATCGCTCTGTCAGTGGAAGGCATTCGTTCGGGCGCTCGAGCCGTACGTGAAGCAGGCACGCGCTACATACCCCGCGGCGAGGCAGCGATTTCTCGCTGGCCTCCCTCCCAGGGAGACGTTCTTCGTCACGGTTCGCCTCTCTGACTCGCTCGGCCACCACGAGCAGGCCTTTCTCGCCGTCGATTCGATCGAAGGCGACCAGATCACGGGTCGCATTTGGAGTCAAATCGACTTGGTGGCTGGCTTTCGTCTCCGGCAACCCTATCGAACAGCTGAGGGCGAGATCATCGACTGGCTGATCGCAAAACCCGATGGCACGGAAGAGGGCAATGTGGCCGGCAAGTTCCTGGATACCTATCAACCGCCGCGTGACTGTCGAGATCCCGACCGCACCGGCTAACGAACGCTGCACCTGACGGGCGGTTTAAGGATTGCGCATGCTCCGCATGCGTTTTTATTTGATCCGCCCGCAGGTGAGCTCGGGCATTATACCGCTACACGATATGACGTTCATCATGCCGGACGTGCCCGATGGTGTTCATCCCTGGGAACCCGCCGAGGGAGATTTCGCCGCGAAGGTGGGTCCACTCGTCGCCTCGCATCTCGACTTGGCGATCCGGTGCGTTCACATCGGCTCTGATCTCTTGGCACGCGCACAAGGCCGGCGCGACGCGTTGGTGTACCAAGTGCATGCCACGTTGCTCGCCCGAGTACTACAAGACCTGCGGGCATGCGTGATCTGCTCGCTCTCAGGCTACCCAATGCAGGCGTGGACGATCGCGACTTCGGCTTTTGAGGCGGCTCATACCATTGGTTTCGTCGGCAATCGCGTGGACCGCGCTAACGACTGGCTGGCGCATCATTCCGAGGCCAAGCCTTTTATTCCGGCGTTTGATGCGCTCAACAACACCATCATTTATCTCGGCGTCGAGCCGGATTCGACAAAACGCGCAGAGGTGGTTCAGGAATCCTTCTCGTTGTACCGCCATCTCTGCATGGCAAAACACGTCAATCCGATCTCAGAGAAGGATCGATACGTCTACATGGTGGACGGCAAACCGAATTTGGTTCTTACTCCCCCGTTCACTAGCCGTCGCGCAGCAGAGGTTCGTTTGGGCCTTCTGCTCGCAGTCCGTTCCGCTCACATCGCACTCTGCGCCTTCGATGTGACACATCTCAGTGATCCTGGCCTTGTCGATGGACGACTCGGAGACATGGCTCTTGCGGTCGACGAACTCGTGAACGCCTCGAAGCCCGATGTCTCGCTCACTTCCGACGGCCCAGGTGAGTGAAATGCGCCAGCGGTATAACGGTCGTTGCAGCAGACGAGCGGGCTATTGATTGCTCGCTTCGCTCGCTTTTATTTGGTCCGCTCGCAGCTGAACTGGGGCGTTATGCGGACCACCCGCTACATCCAATGAAAGAACTTCATTGCTTCAGCGTTGTCGCGCTCATGTGGACTGCCGCGTGCACGGCCGCGTCGTCCTCCGGTTTCGACATCGCCGACGGCCAGTGGCACCTTCGTGAGACGCGCCCCGGCACCTATCACATGACCGTGACCGGCGATCGAGCCTCCATCGGTTCCATGGTTTCGCTTCGCGGCGACAGCAGTTCAGCTCGCAGCTACGGGCAGGTCGAGTATAGCGTTCCGATCCCTTCCACGACACCGCAGCGGATTTCACTGAGCGCTGATATTCGCCCGCACAACGTCCGGGATCGAGCGACGATCTGGATTCGTGCGGACCGAGCCGGCAAGCCACTCGTCACCGAATATGCGCAAGTCCCTGCTCGTGGAACCTCCGACTGGCAGCACCAGGAAACTGGGTTTGTAGTGCCAGAAAGCGCATCCGCAATTGCCTATGGAGTTCTGCTCGAAGGTCCCGGTGAGGTTGTCACTCGCCGTTTCAGTGTCGAGTCCATTGCGCTGCCGTCGTCGGCAACGCCGCCGAGTTCTGCCGCAGAAGCCGATCTAGATTCGGCACTTCAACTTGCTCGTACCTACGCATTGTGGCGTGACACCGTCAATTGGACGCGACTCGAAGCACGCGTGCGTCGAGCAGCTGCTGGGGCGCGCGAAACCCGCGACGTCTATCCGGCAATCCGCCTTCTCGCTGCGTCACTCGGCGATCATCACAGTTCGTTCTACACCCCGGCTGATTTGAGGGTGTTTCGGTCCGGTTTCAATACGCCCGCTGTCGATGTGCACGTCTTACGTGGGAACATCGGTTACGTGAACTCCCCGGGCTATCTCTCCGAACAGCGTGACTCGACAGCGCAATACGTTCGCGAAACCTACGCGGCAGTGCGGCGTGTGGCGCCTGCGTCGAACTGCGGCTGGGTCATCGACCTACGCGGAAACTCCGGGGGCACTCCCGAACCGATGTTCGCCGCGCTCGCGCCATTCTTCGACTCCGACAACCCGCCGCAGGTGATGCCTGCAATACTCCGCCAATTCGGCGCCCGAGTTCCGCGCGACTTGAGCGCGTTGTCGAATACGAATATCGCGGTGCTAATCGGGTCACAAACAGGAAGCGCAGGAGAACGCCTCGCTTCGGCGTTGCGTCAGCGACCGCGTTCGAGGTTGTTCGGGCAGTCGACAGCTGGCGTCGCGACCATCCGTCGCTTCGACATGTTACCAGACGGTGCAGCTCTAGCAATCGCCACGTCGGCGATGGATCGTACGCGTTCACGCGACAGCACCCTTTCGATGGCTCCAGACGTTGTTACTACCGAGCGGAATCGCGCAGGGGATGTGACGCTGAAGGCGGCCGCTGACTGGCTGGTGTCTGCCGGATGTATTCCTACAACTCGATGATGTGGAGCCTCTAAAGCAAGGCCGCCATCTTCATGATAGTTGAAGATCTCGACCGGCCGCATAACGAACGCTGAAGCTGACAAGGAGTCTATTGAATTGTGCCGGCTGCGCCGGCACTCTTATCTGATCTCCTTGCAGCTTAGCTAGGTGTCGCTACCGGAGAGGTTGTTACGCGGAGAGACGGCTGATTGGTGGTCGCCGGCCGTGGGCCGTGTGAGGTCGCGTGTAGTTGTACGTTGCCAGAAATCGGTGCAGCGCGCCAGCTCGCGCCTGAGATGAACGATATGAGTTGGCGTAGGCCCATTCGCGGAGCGCGGTCTGGATGAAGCGCTCCGCTTTGCCATTCGTGCGTGGCGTGGAGGGGCGAGTGCGCAAGTGGCGGAGTCCGCGCGCGGCGGTCATCTCGGGAAACCGCCGCTTCACGTAGCAGAACGCATTGTCGGTCATAACCCGCGCGAATAGCGATGCCGAGCGAGGCAAACCAGGCGAGTGCGTGCTCGAGGAACAGCACGGCACTGGCGGCCGAGTCATCGGGCAGGAGTTCGGCGAACGCA
>Ga0157370_10003974_pt1 | contig 17193 bp, 14 predicted proteins | sample C35metaG_FD_113463 | JGI IMG/M metagenome (GOLD analysis project Ga0157370, IMG submission 113463) | Corn rhizosphere microbial communities from Kellogg Biological Station, Michigan, USA - C3-5 metaG | ecosystem: Host-associated > Plants > Roots > Rhizosphere > Soil | place: USA: Michigan...
CCGCGAACGCAGCCGCCAGGTCGGCGCGCTGCCGGGCCCGTGCGTACGCGATGAGCCGCTGACGAATCTCGCCAAGGATGCCGCGCGACGACGCTCCTGCTTCCCGGCGATCGCCCAGATAACGACCTACGGCGGCCCGGGCGTCCAGGCCGGCGTACCAGCTGCGCAACGCGGCAAGTTCGGCTTCATCGGGAAAGCCCGGCTCAGTCCCGTCGATGGGAAGGGTGTCACGCGTTTTCATGACTTTCAGTTTATAACGTTTTCAATGCTAGACCGATAAGAAAAGTTATCGGTCTAGCACGTCTCAAGTCGCAACGACGTGTGGGTGGGAGCGATAATTTCAGGAGCACGCGGCAGACATGTTCGCCATGGCAAGTGCGCCGCCAAGCCAGCCGTCTCGGACGTAAAAGCGCTGCATGCGAAGATCGGACAGTTGGCGCTGTGGAACGATTTTGTCAGGAGCGCAAGGCCGGACTGCTGAGCGCAACAGACCCGGCCGGCATCGCAAGGTCGAGCGCGTACTACCGAGCGGAGCCGGTCAGCTAGGGCGATGAGTCATTGACGAATCGATGGACCACACATGGGGGTTTCCATTCGCAAAAGCGCAGTTGCCGACGCCGTGTTGCGCTGGGAATGCTCCCAGGCTGGCCGCCGCATGGGTCCCGAAGTGGACGCCAAAATCAGCAGCCCCTGACAAACCCTGAGCAGTTCAATTTCACGCGGGAGGGATCGGTGGAACCAGCAGAATCGGATCAACCGGCGGATTCGCAATTTGCGGAGGCACAACCATCTGATCATTTTTGTCATAGACGAACGTAGCCTCGTCTGATCGTGATGAGGGGAGCGTTATCCGAATGATTGGCACGATGCGCTTCGAGGCCTGCTGGTAATCTACCTGGTCACCTTGGGCACCCTTGAGCCCATTTGCGCCACCTGCAAGATAGAAAAATGCCATGATTGGCAATTTCTCAGGGATATCTTGCTCCCATGTAGCTAAACGCAGCTCATTTTGCTCGTGCATCGATTCTTCGCCAATCAACTTCATTGCGTCAATGCTGGTTTTGAAAATCGCGGCGGTCGCTGGGGCACCGTGATGTACGTCGAAGCCGCATTGGTGTGCGTGCTTATTACCATTTGTGTTGTTGTAGTGTGACAGCCATTCCGAAGCAGTTGAAATGCCTCGCGCCTGACATGGACCGCTGTCAGTCGGAAATGAGTTATCCGCGCCGCATCCTTTGTCCACTCGATTTTCAGTATTGGCATCGATTGGGAAGGAGCATAGGACTTCAGGCTCAATGACATTCTTCTTTATATTATATCTATAAGGAACGAAAATTACCCCATTACTGTATCCATAAGCCAGTTTGCTGAACTTAGAATCTTTTCGCAAATAGGAGAACGAGACGCCGCCACTCGCAACGGAAGCAGGACTCGGGTTCCATGAGTGGTACTGAGACGAATGTACGGTCCCGCGAAGCATTACCCCGGAACAGCGAAACGCTGGGTTTGTCGCACTACCGCAATCTGGGGCCAGGTTATTGTAATTTTCGGTGAGCTGTTGTGCGACCTTGTTGCCAGCGACTCCGAGAAGCGCGACCGAGCCACCTTCGCCCGAGTATTCATTGGCGAGTGAGATTCCCGTAAGGGAAGACGCCATTATAGTCACGACGAAAAATGATATTAATTTCATTTTCTACTTTTTCTTGCAAGAGACGCAATTCTCACGATCTGTCGAGTTTGCATCATCGACACTCTTGCTTTTAATATGATTGGGCGGATGGGCTCCACCATCTCGCTCAGGCATTAATGGAATGGACGTTCCACGGCATGGATATGCCGAAATGGCGAAGACTTGGAAACTGGCTCAGATAAGCGCCATGGCGCTGTCAACTTTCCCGACGATCTGTTGACCTCAGCGCGTCAGATCTCGTGCGTACGGACAGGCGATCGTTGACGCGGAGACGCTCGTTCGGTATCGCCATCACTCATCGTTTGTCCCCAGGGCCGGCTGCTCGTCAGAGTCTCCTGTCTCGCAGCTCCATGGCTGCTGGTCCTATTGCGTATTGCCGACAGGACCAGCCTCAGCGATGAGGTCTGCTAATCACAACCTGCAACGCAACTCAAAGCATGATTTCGGTTGCTACCACACGAAACCAGCGCCGACGCCGCCTGCCACAGTTCCTCGTGTGTTCGTCGAGCCAGAAGCCTTGATGATCCAGCGCCCAGCGTAGGTGGACAGACCCACCGCAAGAGCAGACTGGCCGGCGTACGTGCCGCCCCCCACGGCGACGACGCTCTTTCCGGGCGCCGGCGCTTGCGGCAGCGACGCAATGGCCACGGCTGACGCGGTGCCTCCATTTGCATCTGCACGATCGTGTTCGATCTGCGATCGCAAGCCGCCCACCGATTCGTCGAGTTGTTGGACGTTGACGGCATCCGTCGGTGCGACACCGGCCGATACGTTGGTCAGCGTGCGCGTCATGCCCGTAGCGCTGTTGCCAAACGAGACGGCGTTATCCGCGTCAGCCACGGAACCTGCACCAATTGCAATGCTGTTATTGCCCCAAGCCGTCGCGCCCTGGCCGACCGCTGTGCTGTTCTCGCCGTGAGCCGATGCAGCTTGCCCGATCGCAGTGCTATTGATTGCACGTGCATCCGCCCCGGCGCCGATCGCTGTCCCGCTCGACGCTTGCTGCGTCGAATTCGCACCGATTGCCGTGGTGTCGCCGGCATCGCTATTGATAACGGAGCCTGAGCCGGTCCCGATGTCGTTATTGTCACGGCGCAGATTGGCCATCGTCATGACCCGACTATCATCGCGCGAATCGCCGGTATCTGTTTCGATCTTGCTGACGCGATCATCCATCGCGCCCATTCGGTTTTCGAAATCGCTTTGCAGCGACGACAACTGGCCATAGTTCACTGCGTCGTATCGGCTCTTGCCATCGGCAACGTTGGTCAGCATCACCGGTGCTGCCGATGGGCCGCCGAGCGTCACGGAGCCATAGTTCGGATTGCCGTGCGAGTCGAGATCGTAGCGCACCGCCAGCGAGTCCGTGGCGCCATAAGCCGCAGCCGCCTGCACCGCCGCCGATACCGTTGCGTACTTGTGACCGCTCACTTCAATCGAGTGAATGGCAACGTGGCCGCTTCCATCGACGGTCGTGTCACCTCCGATCACGCTCGCAAGACTCGCAGCCGCGCCCTGCAACTGCGCCACATTCACTGCGTCGGTACCTTGCGTGCCCGCCGCAACGTTCACGATCTGGCGCTCGCTTCCAGCATTGCCCACTGAAATGGTATTGGCTCGGCTCGCCTGGGAACCCGCCCCCAGTGCCACGGCGCCGTTCGCCCTTTTTTCCACAAAGGCTTTCGCGCCGAGCGCCATCGCGTCTGTCACGTTTCGGGCAACGCTCGCCCCCGTGCCCAGCGCAATGCCATTCGTCGCGCCCACCACGGCCTCAGCGCCATTGCCGATTGCAATCGAACTCTCCCCGATCGCGTGCACATTGTTATTGCCGACAGCGATCGCGTTCTCGCCGTTCGCCCTCGCCTGCGAACCGATTGCAAGTGCACTCGCGCCGTTCGTCGTCACATGCGATCCGATCGCCACCGAGTACGGCTGCTCGGAACCTGTTTGGGCCATATTGCCTATCGCGACGGAGTTGTCCGAGTTCGCGATGGTACGCATGCCAATGGCAATCGTATCTGCGCCCGATGCAACTGACCCGATACCGATTGCGGCCGAGGTCGTACTCGCCGGATCGCCGTCGGCGATACTCGCCGCGTTCGGCAGGCTACCGTCAGCGCCCTGGCCGTCGATCAGCACGAAATTCGACACACGTTGCTCGTCCATGGCAAAGGGATCGGCAATCAGCAAGCTGCGCCGCGAGTCCAGATCGAACGAGAGCTTGTCGGTACGGCTCGAGACCTTCCCGATCGCATCAGACAGCTGATTCAAGTTGACTGCGTCGGTACCTTTCGTACCAGCCGCCAGGTTCGAAATGCGGCGCTCGCGCCCCACGTCGCCCACCGACACTTGATTTGTTTCCAGCGCGACCGAGTTGATACCGATCGCGACCGAATTGAGTCCGGTCACGCGCGAACCAGCACCCAAAGCGATCGAGCCGTTCGCCATCGCATTTGCACCGGCGCCAACTGCAACGGCATTCGTTCCCGCCGCGATCGCGTCTACACCTTGCGGCTTGATTTGGATGGACTTCATCGCAAGGCTGACGTCAGCCAGCTCATCTCGTATCGGCTGCGTAGCAGCAGTCAATTGTCCCACATTGACCGCATCGGTATCCGCACTGCCTGCCGCGACGTTCTTCAACGCCGTGCCATGCTCGCCACGCAGCGTTATCGTGCTCCCGGCGGCATCGTCGTACGCCACCGCATTCGGATCCATACCGCCGCCACTGTCTGCGGCTGCCGCGATCGCGTCGCCGACGTTACCGTAGGTTTTGTCACCGACGCGATACTTCGGCGCCGTCAAGTTACCTGCCGTGTCCACCGTCGAACCGCCTCCCAGCGCCGTCGCTACATTCTGTGACGCACGGTGCAATTGCGAACCGTTTATCGCTTCCATACTCGTCGCGCTGACCGTGCCGGCCGCCACGTTTTTCAGTGTCGTGCCCTTCATGTCAAGCGTGATCGAACGCTTTGCGAAATCGTCATAAACAACTGCATTCGGATCCGTACCGCTATCGGCGGCCGCCGCGATCGCATCCGCGATGTTGTCGAATGATTTTCCGCCGACTCGATATGTCGGCGTCGTTACGTAGCCGTTGGTGTCGATCTTCACGCCAAGCACGTTCGCCACCCGCGAAAGCTGGTTGACGTTGACTGCATCACCGGCGCTGCCGCCGTTCTTGACGTTGGAGACTCTAGAACCCGAAACGCTGATTCCCGCCCTGGAAGACAACACAAGCCGATTGCCGGCAATGGTCGTTCCTTCGGCATCGACAACGATCCGATTCGCCCTGAACGGATCGTCCCCATAAAACAGCCCGGCTGATTTACTTCCCGCCCATACTCCCGACCACAAATATGTGTCAGCCCCATTTCCGGAAGTAAGATAAGAAAAATACCGGCCCGCCATCTGGGAAAAATGCGCCCCACGCACACCCCTATAATTTGAATTATCCCATCTAGCACAATTTTCGAATAGCACGCCGCTATTTATGCAGTTACTGGCCACCGGGGTTTCATATCCGATATATGGATTATGTGCATACGCAGCAGAAGAGAACAGGACGCCACACCCACCGCCAGCGACCGTCGCAAGAACGACGGAAACCTTATACAGCTCGCGCGCTCCCACATGCAATACCATGCTTGAAACAAATTTACATCGCATACCAATCAATCCCAATAGTTACAACACAAACCGATAACCAATAAAAAATTTCCCAGCATTTGAAACTTGGTTGCATCGGCGGCAGAATACCGGCATCCGAGGATTAGCCTCAACACATAGTCTTCGCACTGTTGTAATTTCGGAAATTTTTCGAATTCCAGAATTATCTAGCAGCGTTTCGGGATGAACGCACTTATCGTTCCGGTCGTGCGGTTATATAAATGGAGAGTCTATTTTTACGTCGAGCATCGAGAGCAGGCCGACTTAGCGCGGTAAATGATGCGTCGCGGATAGGGTTGCGACAACAGGCGGCTGGATCCGCCACGGCGTGGTCGTTACGGCATGAGACAACTATGTCAGGCATTGCCCATTTCGCACCGTCGATTTCGCCGGTAACGCGCAGGCCAGCGACACCGGTTAACGCTGACCGCTCTGCACCGTGTAACGACAGAATCGCCGCATAGGGCCCTTGGAGCTTGGAATCTCGGTGTTTCGACGGTTGGCAGCCGAATTAGGTGCGCGTGAGCGACGTCACGTTCGCGCCCATTAACGGCGGCTAGCTGTTTCCAGCGACGACCCGAAAAAATGGCGATTAAGAATCGCAATAAAGCACATCCAGAGAATTTACACATCAACAGCATTACCATGAATCATTTAATTACACTACTATCTTCGATAGCAATCTTTTTTCTCAGTCAAACTGTGACTGCACAAAACACCGCAGCTCAGGCGAATGCAAAAGTAATCGACTACGTCGGACCTATTGCGATCAGTCAGCTATACGATTGGTATTACAAAACTCCCAAAAGCTGCGGCGGCCAGTATCGGCCCGCTTTCCTGTGTAGTGGAGTAATGTTGCGTGCCACCGTAGAAAGTCCCACTTTCCGACCGTGGAACCCAAGCCCCGCTTCACAAGCCAGTGGCTCCGTCTCTTTCTCCTGGATCAGAACCGATAGCAACTTTTCGCGGCTTGTTTTTGGTTATAAAAACGGATTCATACTATACCCCGGATATAGCGCACTTCAAGGCAAAGACAGCATCATGGTTCTTTGCGCTTATTCAATGGATGGAGGCACCGACCAGCGTCCTGGGAATGGTTGCGGCGCATCCTTCGATTACCCCACCGAAAGCAGACCGTGCATCGCACAGGGAATCACGGATGCTCGAAAGTGGATAGAACACTTTAATTCACTAAAGATAAAATACAACGATCAATGCGGCTGGGATGTCACCAAAGGACACTCTGGCATTGCAGATCATTTTTATCAAAGTATTCTGGCAAGGCAAAAGATGCTTTCGCCGTGGTGGGAGATCCAAAACGAGTTGCGCATCGCAACATGGAAGCAAAACAATGGCGAAAAGCTTCCAATTCATTCGTTTTTCTACATATCCGGGGACAATCAGGCCCTAACCAATGCCAAAACCGATCAAAAGAACTTCTATCAGGAATATGGAATTGTAGTCCCGGTTATTGCGATCACTCTTCCAACATCGAAAGGAAAGAAAGCCTCTTTTTCCTATAAACGCAGCGATCAGTCTCCAGAAGTCTTGTAACCGCTCAATGAGCACCTGAAACATGGGCCATCTGTCGATGACCTCAAGTCCCGTTACCTTCTCCACGCGCCCCGATAATCGGGGGGCTTTGATCAGCCAGGGCCGGCATGATTCTCGCCTTGGTGCAGTCATGATCCCGGGTATTGTCACCGGGCTTGGGGGTGGCTTGTGGTTTCTGAAAGAGGTGGCCCGGATATCCCGGCGCCGTCCGTAACGTGAAGACCGGCCATCATTGCGGAGGGCGTTCCGTTCACTCTGCTCATACGTCGATGCACCCACACGACAACACGGCGCCGTCGATTCTTCATAGACATCGACGTCGCTAGTGGCAAGCATCGTGCCGTCGCACTCGACAGGAATGGCGAGCGTCGATACGACAAGGCGCTACCCAGCGACTAGGCCATGCTCCGCGCCATCCTCACAGCGATGCTCGTTCTGCCTGAGCGCTACGCATGCTCGGTGCTCACGCGTACGCGCTGTGCAGTCCAGCGATCCCAATGTTAGCGACCAAGTAATGAAACAGATGAACACGGCCCCATGCTGAAGGAGGTTCGCGCGGTGTCCGACCTGCGGTGTCACTGCCCAGCAGACCGACTCTCGCTGGATCAAGGCAGACGTGTGCACCGGAGCGCCCGCGCTGGATTGAGCGAGTTCCGACGCTTACGCAGGCCGATGCGTCCCATTGCATTGATCCACACGGATGAGGCAAATCCGTCGACACCGGATCGCACCGCGATCGGTGGACGCGCAGGACTTGCGGGGAAGATGTCGATGATGCTCCCGCGGGGCAAACATCACCTGATTCACCCGAGCAATATCATTCGATACGAAATCCACGCTCCGACGTACCTACAGTGTGGTCCGCACGATACCGGACCTGCCTGATTACATCGGACCGTTTCAATCCTGGGTGACTCCCGCGTCATGCACGACAGCGGCAATGAGAGACGCACTCAACAGCAGGAATTCCGGCACTGTATACCCAAGTTTCCGCGCCGCCGACTCGACATGTTGGTAATCACCGGGACGCACCTCCACGATCACTGCCTTACTATCCACCCAAGCACTTCTCACTATTCCTCCTTGTATCAAGTCGCGTCGCTCTGCCGGCCATGCTTTTTTTGACGGCGGTTTGTCACGATCGGGACCGGAATCTGCCTCCTTTCCGACTTCTCGAATCTACTCGGCTTCATCCTCGATGCCATTGCCAACGTTCCCCGGCGCCGAAACACCCCAAAAAAGGGCCGTAACGATCAGCATTCTAATTACCGCTATGCTCACCAAAAATCCGCCAAAATTTGATTAATAGAAGACAACCACAAGCCAAAGAAATCCCGATAAGACTATAAGGCAAAGCGTCAATTTTAGGCATCAGCCAATGCTTATTTTTCAACCAATCACGTAAGCGCATTCTGTTTTTATTCTTTGATGAGCATAGGCGGTCTATCACTTGCTAAACTTTGTCGAAATTTATTTTGGGGATTCTAAAATGGCTTGGCGCGTTGTGCTCGCAGACGACCATCCGATCATGTTGCTCGGCTGCCGTCTTCTGATTGAGCAGAATGGCATGGAGGTCGTGGGAGAGGCGCGCGACTCGAGCGAGTTGATGTCAATCCTGGCTCACGTCGCTTGCGATGTCGTCATCACGGATTTCTCGATGCCCAATACCGGACGCGCCGATGGACTCGCAATGCTGTCGACCCTTCGACGGGAGCATGGCGCCTTACCCGTCATCGTGCTCACGAATATGGCGAATGCCGGTTTGTTGCGTGCAATGTTGAACGAAGGCGTACTAGGCATTGTGGAAAAAGGGGCGGAAAAAAGCGAACTGTTCGCTGCCGTTCGCACTGCGCTGCGAGGCGCGATCTACATCAGTGCCAGACTGCAGCGCGAATTGACGAAGCTCGGGCTGACGGAGATGGAAAGCCAGCGGGCCGCGAATTTGACGCCCCGCGAGTTGGAAGTGCTGCGCCTTCTTGCCAGCGGCAAATCGCCGACGGAAGTCGGCCAGATGCTGCATCGGACCATCAAGACCGTCAGTTGGGCCAAGACATCGGCAAAGCGCAAGCTCGGCCTCAAAAGCGATGCCGAACTGTACGAGTATGTCGTCAATCTCGGGCTCAATGGCTGATGCCGCTTGCCCGGCCGCGACGGCGGTAGGACGTGGCAGACGGCCTCGGTTCAGGCGTCATGCCCACCAGAACGATTCGGTTCCCCCCCAACCAACTGAAATATGCGTGCCGCATCTGCAGCAACATCGCAATCCAATCGCACGATAAGGCAATTTTGAAGAACAGCTTGTGGCTCAGCTTGCGGTTGAGCGTTGCCGTCGTCGTCGCAGTCCTGAGCACGTGCCCGATCGAGTCCGTGACGGTTGAAAATGTCGGAGCATCAACGCTTCGGTCGGCGGTGCCCTGGCCGAAGGAACCGGCGGTGCCGCCGCAAATTCATGGCATGGCCGACCACTTGACGCTTACGCCGGACGAACGTAGCTGGCTGGCCTCGCTTCCCCCGATCAAACTCGGCGTAGATCCGGAATGGGCGCCAATTGCCTACCTTGACGCGAACGATCGCCCGAGCGGCATTGCTGCCGACTATCTGCAACACATTTCGGCATCGCTCGGCATTCGCTTTGCTGTCGCGAAAACGAATTCGTGGGCGGAAACCTTGTCGCGCGCGCAGTCGGGTGAGCTGGATGCGACCGTACCGGTCAATACGCCAGTCATCCGTGACGGGGTCTTGCTCTATAGCGTCCCGTTCATCACCCTCCCGGACGTGATCGTCACTCGGCCTCACGTGTCGCCGCAAGGCATCATCGATCTTGCCGGCCGCCGGGTAGCCGTTTCGGACCCCAGCGAGCTTCCCGCCACGGTACGGCAGCAGATACCCGACGCGGAAATCGTCGTGGCCGCGAGCGCTCATCAAGCAATGAACGCAGTGGCAGAAGGACGTGCCGATGCCTATGTCGGAAACGCGGCGATCGTCGACTTCAACATCCGGAACTATTTCCCCGGCATTCTCAAGATCGCGTCGCCAGCCGATCTCGACAGCCGGCTGAGTATTGCAGTCAACCGCCGCTACGAACGACTGATTCCCCTGATCGACCGTGCGCTTGCCGCTATCCCAAAGAGGGAACAACAACGCATTCGAAGCCGATGGCTGTGGCCTCGATATTCGGCGGGCCTGCCATGGAAAACGTTCGAGCTTGTGTTGCTCGGCACCGCGATCGTATTGGCAACCATCACCACTGCATACGTCCGGCTGCGCCGCGAGGTTCGCCGGCGATTGGCGGTTGAACATGAACTGGCCGATCAGCTCAGCTTCCGCGAAGCGCTGATGGAGTCCCTTCCATACCCATTGGTCGCGAAAGATAGCGCGAACCGATATATCGCACTCAATCACGCTTATGAAACTGCATTCTCGGTGAAGCGCGACGAGCTGATCGGTAAAACGACGCTCGACGCGTCGCCGCTGGATCACCAATGGAATCGACGCATCCACGCGATGAGCGAGCGAGTTCAGGATCAGCAACAACCTCATCACGCAGAGGTCAGCCTGATGGACAGCGACCAGAAGCAGCGGTCCTGGCTGTACTGGATGCATCCCTTTCAGTTGCCGAGCGGGAAGCCGGGCGGACTGCTGGTCACGTTGGTGGATGTAACCACCATTCGCGATGCTGAACAGCGGGCACGCGCATTAGATCAACGATTGAGGCGCGTGACCGCCCATCTTCCAGCGGTCGTCTTCGAATTGCGTCGCACCCCGGATGGCGTGCTCCGTTTTCCTTATGTCGGAGGCAATACCCACGCCATGTGGGATCTGGATGCGCAAACGATGGAAGACGATGCGCTGACGGTGCTTTCACGGGTGCATCCCGATGACCGACCTCTCATCAAATCGGCTGTCAAGCATTCCGCACTGACCATGAAGCGCGTTTCCATCGACTTTCGCTGCCTTTCCCATGGATGTGAACGCTGGATTCACACGGAAGCGACGCCTCAAACTGAACATGACGGGACGATATTCTGGAGTGGCGTCTGGTCGGATGTCACTCACATCAAGGCGCAAGCCAAGGAACTGGCCCATGCGAAAGAAGCAGCAGAATTGGCCGCGGCGTCAAAAGCGAGATTCTTGGCGACCATGAGCCATGAGATACGCACACCGATGAACGGGATCGTAGGGATGCTCGAGCTGCTGCGACACGAATCGTTGAGCCTCAAGCAGCAGCGCATGCTTCACATGATCGGGGAATCCGCGATGACGTTGATGCAGATTCTCGACGATGTTCTGGACTTCTCGAAGATCGATGCAGGACAGTTGGAAATCGTGAACGAGCCGACCGACCTGCGTGCGCTCCTGGACGGCGTCAGTGCGGTAGCCGGCACGCTCGCCCACGACAAGGGCCTCGTCGTGCGCAATTTCGTCAGCCACCGACTCGCCGCCGAACTGGAGATAGACGGCCTGCGTCTTCGCCAGATTCTATTCAACCTGTTGAGCAACGCAATCAAGTTCACGGAAAGCGGCGAGGTCGGCATACGCGTCGAGATTATTGACTGCCGCAACGCGTGCCAGCGTGTCCGCTTCACGGTACACGACACGGGCATCGGCATCACCCCGGCGCAACTGCAATGTCTGTTCGCGCCTTTCACACAGGCCGACACGTCGATCTCACGCCGCTTCGGAGGCACCGGTCTGGGGCTGGCCATCTGCAAACGACTGGTCGAACTGATGCAGGGCTCCATTCGCATTGAAAGCACACCGCGTATCGGTACACACGTCATCGTCGAATTCGACCTGAACGTCCATCTCGTGGCTCGGTCCACGCCGGTCGCAGGCAAGCAGGCCAGTACCGATTTATCCGACATAGCGCTCGCGGCCGCGCTGCGCGAACTCCTGGTGCCGCTCGGCGTCGTCATGACCGGCGATACGTCGCAAGCAGACATACGCTTTGTGGACGAATGCCGGCTCTTCGAAATCCGCGATGACAGGCTCGTTATTGGCCTGACTGACGAACCCATCCCGACGGGATACGAGATCTCACCCGACGGCTTGTGTCGGCTCAGCCATAATCCGTTGACATATGCCGCGGTCGAAGCATTGTGCCTTCATACCACCGCCGCACCTCGCTTCGCAGAGATCGATACCCGTCTTCCAGCCGTTGAATATCCGTCGTCGGGTACTCGAATCCTTGTCGTGGACGACCATCCGATCAATCGGCTCGTCATCGAGGCGCAACTCGCCCGGCTCGGCTATACCGCCATCGCAGTCTCCAACGGCACGGACGCACTGCACGCGCTGGACGATTCCGATATCGCACTGGTGCTCAGCGATTGTGCGATGCCGGACATGGATGGTTACGACCTGGCGAGACGTATCCGCTCCCGGGAGCCCCGGTCGCGGCACATCCCCATTCTTGCGTTGACGGCTAACGCATTGCCCGATGAAGCGATTCGGTGCGCCGAAGCCGGTATGGACGGACTGATCGTCAAACCCACAACGCTGACCGTACTGCGCGAGGAGCTTGCACGCTGGATACCGGCGTCGCCTTGCACGACACAGACGGACGCCATGCGCTGGTTTTCTCCGCCCGTCTCGCCTGCAGAACGCACGCACTTGCCCATGCTGATCCGGGGGTTTCTGGTCGAGACCGCGAAGGATGTTGCCTTCCTTCAGGCCGCAGTACAGAGCGGCGACGCGGTGGCGGCGGCCGAGCATATCCACCGCATCGTGGGCGCCAGCAAATTATTCGGCTCGGACGTCCTGGCTGACGCTGGAGAACGACTATCCGCGCGACTTCGAGAGGATGGCATGACGGGCCAGGAGGCAGCACTGGCGGTGTTTTTCGCACAAGTCGAGCAGTTGACCACCAGACTCGGCACGTTGATGGCCGCACAGCGTGAATAGCGTGGCCACCCGGCCTGAAAAATCAGATTGTGGCTAGCGCCACCTCTAGAATGAATGTCGGCCCTTTCATTTGCGGGCCGGCTATTTCGCTCGGCTACAGCAGTCGATACGGCAGCCCGTTGCATCGAGAATGTCTCGTCCCGGCGAAGTCACTCTGCACGCTCGTGCCTCCGACGCAATTGACGAAAAACGTGTCGCGCGTTTCAAAATGCTCGCGACCTCGCCGGGGGTCAACCAAGGGTTGGTCGTCAACATCAGCGATACCAGGCCCGACACCTGGGGTGCCGCGAGGCTGGTGCCATGCATATAACCGGAGGATGCATCGATCTCGTTCACGACATCATTGCTGGCGGCAGCGACAACAGTCACGCGTTGCCCCACGAGATCGTCGATAGCGTGCTGAAATGTCCAACTGCAGGCGCCGACCGATGCGACGCTCAGGTTGACTGCCTTTGCAGGATGCCGATTTTCCAGCGCGCTAGTAACCGGCACCGCCGCCGCCCATCGCATTCCGTCAACTGCATCGTTATACACGTCCCGTGCCATCACGGTGCCGTAGCGTTGCCTCCCGCCGGACGATCGTCGCATCTTCACGATGGTCTCGTTGCCATAAGGCGCAGCGGTGCGAGTTGACGGCGTGCCCGATATGTCCTCGGCAAGACACTGCCGATACCACGCATCGTCACCCTCGAACGCCTTGGGTTTTCGCGTCGTTTCCTCACCGTGTGTTGTTTCAGAAATCGCGTTGCCGTGGTTTTCCTCCCACCCGCTGCTCCCTACCCCGGAATCGCCATCGCATGAGAAAAGTAATACGGCTATCATTACAAAAACGGGGCATAAGAGCAGGGATCTCCTACGATCTTCAATCACGTCGAGCTCGAAAACTTAATTTAACGATGGCACGGTCGGCCCTTTCATCGAAAAGAACCATCGTCAGCAAATGGCCAAACCGCATCAAAAAATCAGCTAGCCTCGCCAAAGCATATCCCGCACGGCATCCACCAGATCGACATTGGTCTTCACGCCGAACTTCTTCATTGCGTTTGCCTTTTGCGTACTGATAGTTTTCCGACTTCGACTGAGCTTTACCGCGATTTCCCCGACTGCCATTCCGCGCGACAGAAGCCGTACCACATCAAGCTCGCGCGGTGACAATAAATTGGTTCGCGCCTGCCAGTCGCTACCTCGACCGGAATCGCACAGCATATCTCCCGCAATGCCCGGATCCACATACCTTTTCCCGCGCATGACTTTATCAACGATCTTCGGCAAGGAAAGTGAATCGTCACTCGATTTCACGACGAACGCCGATACGCCCTTTTTAAGCACGCGCTGGACGGACAGTCCATCTCTCAACTCGGCCAACAGGATAATCTTCACGTTCGGATGGTTTCTGCGGATGGTTTCAAGCATTCGCATCCCGTCCGGCCCCGGATCGTCGCCAAATGCATAATCGCAAATCAACACATCACATTCGCAGCTGCTCAACAGCGAGGCCATGCCGGACAACGTATGCGCCTCCGCGACGATTCGCATATTTTCCACACTTGAGAAAACGTGTCGTAGGCCCTGCACTATCATCGGATAGGAGTCTGCGACGACAATATTTATCTTCCGTGCCGAAATAAAGTCATCTGCATTCATGCCAGGCGAAAGCGAACTCGAATAGCTCTCTCGATCAATAAAACTCATCGATGGAAATTCCAAACATGACTATCAAAAAACTGCCGCGACGACACCTCCGACACGACAGAAGGTATCAAGTCACTGCGACAGTACGCTACCCCAAGCTGGAAATCGTGACCCCGATGGTCGCGCGAAATCCAATGCCTGAACGATAGCGCTCGACATCGCCGTAAGGGACTAGAAAATTCTCATCGTCTGCGCAAAAAAAGCACATTCGTCGCGCATCATTGCGAAGCGCATGGCGCGCGAAAGGCGCTTGGATGCATTTGTGACCTACATGCCCAACTCGTCCGGTATGTGCCCGTGGCTCATGCCTGCCGTTCTCAGCGCAGATGGCATGTCACTCCCGATCGAATGGCATTGTCCGATCACGCGTTATGCGGTGCCCACTTGCGGAACGGATTCCGGATCGCATGGATTTCGGCTGGATCGTGAACGCGTCGCCCCACTTTCAATACGGGGTCAATTCGGGATCAGGCGCGGGTGGTTGATGGAGTCGAAGTACCACTCGCCCTGTTCGGAGACGGGCTCTCGACGGAAGGGGTGATCCCGCGTCGCTTCCCGCCAGTGCACGAATTCAGCGTCGGTCATGTCAAGCCCTTCGGCCAAGCGCTCCACCGAAGCTCCATGCTTGGCCTTGGATTGCACGTTCGTGCGCACCGTTCGCACTGAGGTGTGCCCGCCACGGTTGTGAGCCTTCGTCACTGCCGTCGGCGCGGCAGCGTAGCGCACGGGTTCACGATGCGATACCTCATGCCGTGACATGGCATGCGAATTCTGCCCCAGCCCCAGCCCCAGCCCCAGCCCCACCTCTACGTTATCAGCGCCCGATACGCGCGCTGGCGCCGATTGCCGTGTCGACACACCGGAGATCTCGCCCCGGTAAATGGTCTCGGGAGATGGCTGCGCCCTCCGATTTTCGAGCATATGTGTCGCAAGGCAGCACGACGCCGCGAACGCAAGGCCAACGGCAAGCGTCCGCCGCAACGAACGGGACGCAGGACGCTGACGCAGCCATGCAGCGTTACCGGATCCGAAATCCGCCGCGGACGCTTTTGCTTGCTCACGCGAGATTCCGTGGGAGCACAAGTCGAACACGCGCGGCCCGGGGCCGCCCCTTTTCTTGCCCGCGCTGCGGCACCGACCGTACGGCGGCGGCACATCCGAAAAAGGGGGCGTAAGCGGGAGTGCGAAACGACCGGTGATGTCCTGCATATCCGTATTTGAGCGACTAATCTGCCGACACGTGACGCGTCGTCGCTCCGTCAATTTGAATGAATGTCGAGTATCGCTGTTGACTCCGAACGCCGTAAATCAGCCAAGGACGAATCAGCGCAGTCCGGCGTCGGCCGATTCCCATCCGCCCCTGGGGTCGCGATTGATCTGGAATGCTCGTGCAGAACGCGCCCCTGTTCAACGCGATGATGCGTTCGTCAAAGCCGGTGAAGCGGCGCTCATGCTTGGGAATCAGGATCGGCTCGAAGCTGCCGTCGCGATCGCAGGGGCGTCGACCCGGACCGGGCCGCGATCGGTGATGACCGTTTTGCCGCTGGCGCCGTTGCGCTCGTTGGCCTGTCCGGGCGGCTTGGACTAGCCCGGTGGGTAGCCCAGACGCAGATTCATCTCGGCGCCCATCGCGCGCTCGATGACGGCCTTGTTGAACGCCAGCATCAGGTCCTGCACCTCGGCAGGCGTCATCGGCCCCTTGACCAACTGGTCCAGCAGTTGCTTGGGCAATTCAGGCAGCGGCCCGCGGGCCGCTACCTGGGACGCCACCGTTCGTTTCTTCTTCGTTGGCATATCCATGACTTCTACACCTCATGATATGCCCCGCCCACGAAATTACGGATAGGTCCTTAGTTCGACGATTTGGCGCCTCTCATGCGTAGCGCGTCGATCGTCTTCAACGTCACCTTGTGGCCTCCCGACGAGTAGAGACCGTCCGGCACTTCGTCCACAATGACGACCGTGTGCGGACGAATATACTCTCCCGCTATTGCCGCAATCGCGTCGGTCACACCATCCATCATCTGCTGCGTCTTCTCTTGCGAAAACGCGCCTTTCAGCAGCTTCAAGGTGACAACTGGCATTGCTTTTCTCCGATAGGAATTGCCATCACGGCTTTGGGACGCCCACATCACGAAAGCGGGTACGCCCGGAATGAAGATCTTTCAGATGTACGTCAACCCAATAAAAGATGATCACCAATGCAACGCACAAAAGCGCTACCAGCGGAATTCTCCACACTCTCTCACCAGACCCAAATCAGACAATTCTTATTTTATGAGGGCATAGAAAACGCGGGCGGTAATCGAAGGCGACAAGACAGCGTGCAGTGCGACACTGATCGCGTCGCGAGGCCGGGCAACGGTCGAGTCGACGTCCGGCACGGGCAAAAGAGTCTTGCCCCACACTGCCGCGCCGGATGACGGCGCATACCGCGGCCGCTTCCGACTCGTTGACGATCAGACCCGCGCGCCGATCGCGAATCATCCGTATACGGTGACGTCAGCCGACGCAAGCGGCCACACCGACTGTCTCAGTAGGCGCTGGGCGGCATCCCTTTCGTTCCAACAGCCCCGGGAGCGACCCGTGAGCGGCGGCTGCTCCCCGGGATCAGCGCTGGGAAGGTACGACCACAGCCTCCAAGTCGTGCTTACAAACATGGCAAATGCCGGGCTGTTACGCGC
>Ga0157370_10003978_pt1 | contig 17183 bp, 17 predicted proteins | sample C35metaG_FD_113463 | JGI IMG/M metagenome (GOLD analysis project Ga0157370, IMG submission 113463) | Corn rhizosphere microbial communities from Kellogg Biological Station, Michigan, USA - C3-5 metaG | ecosystem: Host-associated > Plants > Roots > Rhizosphere > Soil | place: USA: Michigan...
CCGACTGATCCAGTCTTAAAGGGTATTGCTGGTTTCTGAACATGGGAGCCGTAAACCACTTCCCCACTTTATCCTGTCCCTGAATATTATCCGAACCGACATAGCCTTTGGCAAAATAAAATTTATTATGATAAACAGGAACTACAATTCCTGTGAGTGTATTTCTTTCAACAATATCATAAGGCCATCTGAATATTTCGTTGAGAAAGTAGTCTGAAGTATTTCCATTCTGTATGTTTTGCAGATAAGTGGAAACAATCTTCATGATTCTTTCTTTCTGTCCTTCATCCAGCGGATTACGGTAGAAAGCAACTACATATTCTTTATCAGGCGAAAAATAAACATCTTTCACACCGCCCCGGATAGGGTTTTCATCTACATATTCATAGGTTTTGGCTGTGTCCAGAACAGAGACAACCTTAATGGTTTTTTTCATGGTATTAATAGATTATGGCCAATGTACGGTCATCATGATTTCCTCTGCTCCAGAAATCGCACCAGATTAAAAGTTCTTCATCAATTTTTTCATCGTTGATAAAATCCACTTTCGTACGGTCATCGTTGTTTCCGGCAAGTTCTTCAAAAAGCAGTTTCCAGCTTTTTGTGTCTTCCAGTTTATTTTCTGTAGTAAATTTAGGATCATAAATACCATCCGTCATCAGTACCAGATAAGAAAAATCTTCCACACACGTAATTCTAAAACGGGAAGCTATTTTTTCATTAAAAATTTCTTTCATGGTGATAAAACGGGTACCTCCGCCAAATTCTCCCACATCCATCTGGTTTAAAAGTTTGACTTCAGAAAAGTCTGTATTGATCAGATTGATCGGGCAGTCTCCTACTCCGAAGCTCAGAATAACATATCCGAAACTGAACTTTTTAAGCAACGTAAAAATAAGTGTAGCGTGCAGATCATTTACTGAAAGGGTATTTTCTGCAGCGGTTTTTTCCAACGTGTGATAAACATTTAAGACACTTTCCGATAAAATATGGATGATATTCTTCTTAGCTTCCGATTGTTCTTCACCGGAAGATTGGACGGTATACAGAACATTGATATTGTTTTCAATCTGGTTTAAAATCTCATGCGAACTGAAAAACTGATTGATCGTTGTTGTTGTCACTCTCGAACCTTCTCTTGCAGCATTAGCTGAGCCTGCTCCGTCTGAGACAGAAACAATATTCCAGCCATTGGAAAGAATATTTACAGCAAAATCATCTTCACGAAATTTCCCTTCATGAGCGTGGGAGCGGCCTCTTTTGGAAGCCACAACAATTTTTTTATCTGAAAAAGAACCTTTGAATGCATCTTCATCCGACTTATAAAAAGCAGCATTTGTATCGCTTGGAATATTTTTCCACAAATCTTTCGGATCTGCGTTGACAAACAACTGTATTTTTTTGGTCTCCATCCGATTTTGATCATGAACGTGATAAAACTGAACATCCAGATGATACATGTTATTCGTCACGGGAGTTCCTGAAATTGTATTATTTTCAAAAGTGAGCCCTGTTTCTTCAAGGTTTCCGATATCCTGAATCTTGATGTTTGGAAACTCTTCCATTTCGAAACTGAACTCATAGAATTGTTTTGCACTGGCATTTTTCAATACCCAATGAACGTCTTTGAATTCCTCTTTTTCTTTATAGATAACAGTCTGCTCCATAGTTTTCGGTTTGGATTCAGCAGCTGATTTCCTGAAAAATTTACCCATCATTAGCCCAGAGTTCTGTTAATATCAAATCCTCCACCGGAAAATCCATAATAATCGGAAGTTCCACACCATGGACATTTGCTGTATCCTTCTCCTCTCAGACAGTGAATTCCTCCACATGAGCAGGTAGCGAGAGCGATAGGATTTGCACAGTGAGGACATGATGTTCCTCCGTCCAACTCTTCAATATTGATTTTAAGTTGAGTTTTCTGATTTGAGGAAAGTCTGTAGTAGGCTTTTTCATCAATTTTATAAGCTCCATCCAATCTGTAATATCTTGTAGCCATTCCCGGTATGCTCGATTCTGCAAATGCTTTTTTAAATTTCATCAGATAAAGCCTTTCCGTTTCCTGACATTTACCGTTCAGTACTACAAAATTATTATCCGGGAATCTCTGTTCCATTTCAGGATCTACTTTTTCAAGAATCATAGAATCGATTTTAGACAAATTAATTCCTTCCATTTTGGCTTCTGTAACGCTCTGGCTGGTCGTTTTAATAGAATCCGTTACCCATTTGAAAAACTCTTTGTAAGAATTCTCATCGGAATTATTGAATAGCAAAACATTATCTGCCAGAGAACCGAGAAGCTTATAATTGGTATTTTCTCCAATAGATACGGCAATTGTGTTGGACTTTCCGTTGTATTTATGAGTCCATCTTTCAATGGCTTTGGTAGCATCATCAGTGGGAACACCGTCTGTAAAAAGGAAGACAATAGGTTTCCAGTCACCTTTTCTTTCGTAGGTTGTTTTTACGATATCCCTGTCGATACAATCCATTACTTTGATTAATCCCTGAGAAAGTGATGTTCCGCTTCCAATCGGAATTTTTGGCGGATAAAAGCTGATAATATCCTGCATCGGGGTAATCACCTCCGCTTCTCCTGCAAAACCTATCACAGAAATATAAACGGTTTCCAGTGAATAGGGATCTTTTTTTAATTCCCTGATAATATTAGCGATACCTTCCTGTACCTGCTCAATAGGCTCTCCTACCATAGATTCGGAGATGTCTACTAAAAAATAAATAGGCAGTCTTCTCATGATGTAAAGACAATTTTTTAAATAATAATAGTAAGCTCCGATGGTGGCGGAGGTAATGTGATATTTTCTCCTGTATTCTGTGATTGTCCTCCCTGTGTAATGGAAGAGCTCACCCATTTGAAAAAGGAAGAAAGAGTAATAGCGTCTGTAGTATCAAGCTTTACGACATGATCCGTCAGTTCTTTCAGAAACTGTTCATCAGCTTTCGGACCTGCAGCACACCCTACGATAGCACCAAATTCCAGTCCTCTGATCACAGGGATCATCTGTCTGTATTTCTGAATATCCGAAGGCTTTCCATCCGTAAAAATAAACAGTAACGGCTGCCAGTCTCCTTTTGCATCGGCAGATTCTTTTACAATCTCCCTCTGAACCAGTTCAGAAACCATTTCCAAAGCCGCTCCTGTATGGGTTGGACCACTATCCGGACAAGTAACCTCCATAGGATAAAAACTGGCCAGATCTGTTAAGGGTATAATATTCTTAACCTCTCTATCAAAGGTAATGACGCTTAAGTGCAGGCTGTCCATCGCCTGCGGATCTGCCCGAAGCATACTGATAAGGCCATTAAAACCATTATTCAATGCCTGAATAGGTTCTCCGTTCATAGACCCCGAAGTATCTAATAAAAAATAAGCTAATAATCTCCTGCTCATTATAGACAAGTATTAATTCTGAAGCCGGCGGAGGGAGTCGGAGACTTCCAAGCCGGCTTTTATGTGAGTTGAAAAAATTTAAAAATCTAGTTGGAATAAGCGTACTGCTGTCTCAGAATATCGATAAAGTTATCTGTATTGTGCGGCTCTCCCACAGCACGGAATTTCCAGTCTCCGTTATGACGGTATGCTTCTGCAAAAACCATTGCACATTTACCATTCATACTTGAATCGCCAGAGAGGCTGTATTTTGTAATTTCTTTTCCTGAAGCATCTACCGCACGGATAAATGCATTTTCGATCATTCCGAAGTGCTGGTTATTGGTTCTCCCCTGATAAATGGTAACAATGAACACAATTTTCTGATAGCTCTGATCCAGCTGATCCAGTTTCACAATAATCTGCTCATCATCACCATCACCTGCTCCGGTTCTGTTGTCTCCCGTAAGCCATACATTCCCGCTTGGGTGCTGCATAGAATTGAAGAACACCACATCTCCCTGATAAAGCCCCATCTGTCTTCCGTCATTGGTCTGTACCGTTCTTCCAAGATTGGCTACTTTCCCGTTGCCGTCTAAAAGAAATGCTACTGCATCAAGGTCATATTCGGCTTCTTTACTAAAGAGTTTTCCAAAGAATCCACTGCCTTGTTTTCTTACGTCCCATCCTAATCCGATGGTCACTTTTGAAAGATCATAAACGCTTTCCCCGCGGTCATTCTTTCTTAAATCTATCGTTTGTCCTTTCTGTAAATTGATTGCCATAGTTATCGTTTTTGTGTATTTGATGATTTTATTTGATGATTTGTCCCTTATAATATTTTTCGAGGAAGAAACCAAGATCTGCTCTGTATCCTATTCCCGAAGCTTCAAACTTCCAGCTTCCATTTCTTTTATACAGCCTTCCAAACTCCACTCCTGTTTCAATAGAAAAATCTTCATCCAGTTCATATTTTGCAATTTCCTGATTGGAATGATTATCTACCACTCTGATATAAGAGTTTCTCACCTGTCCGAAATTCTGTCTTCTTCTTTCAAAATCTTCGATGGTTACCACGAAAAGAATCTCTTCCACTCTTGAATCTACTTTATCAAGATCAATAATAATGGCTTCATCATCGTCGCCATCACTGTTTTTACCACTGGGATCATCCCCTGTATGGGTAAGAGCTCCGTCCGGAGAATTCAGGTTATTGTAAAAAACAAAATATTCTTCACTTACTAATTTTCTGTCAGAATCAATCATGATTGCAGAAGCATCCAGGTCAAAATCGTAGCCGGTTCCTTCATTCGGATCCCAGCCTAATCCAATCGTCATTTTAGTCAAGCCTATCTCGATTTTTTGCCCTTTCTGTAGATTAATTGCCATAGTGTTTTATATTATGATTATTTTTTGCATTAAGATAGAAGTGATTTACGAATTGACCAAATTTATTGATGAAAAAATGTTCGATACCGCTTAATTTAAAACTATTTAAGTCACAAAATGGCCACAAAAAAAGGTTCAATGAAAAAATTGAACCTTGTATATTTAAAAATGTATTGAATTAATTTTCGAATTCTTTATCAGCTACTGCTTTATTTCTTGCCTTTGCCAGCATAGGAATGGAAATCAGTCCCATTACCAGCATAATCACAATCTGCAGCGGTAAAGAAATAAAGGAATAGGTAAGTCCCATTTCACCTCCGAAGTCTGCACTTTTTCCTACAGAGATAAAGAGTGCCATGAAACCATACTTCATCGCAAGATTATATGCTCCAATTCCTCCACTGGCAGGAATAATCATTCCCAATGTTCCTACTACAATAATGAAGAAACCGTCTGCAAAGGTAAATGCTGAGGTTTCAGGAAGGGCAAAACATACAAGATAAGCTGCCAGATAATAGCAAATCCAGATTCCTAATGTATAAAGGATGAATTTTCCTTTTTCTTTTAATTTAAAGATGGAAGTTATCCCTTGAAAAATACCATCAATAAAGCTGACCACTTTTCCTAAAAATGGAACTTCAGAAAGTTTCTTTCTAAATACAAAAAATAAGACTGTTCCTACAATCAGAATTGAAAGGACTAATATTATTTTAGCAGGATTGATATTGACTCCAGAATTTTTATAAAATGACAGAATTGCATCATATTTAAACAATAAAGTCAATCCTAAAAACCCCATCATACAAATAAGATCTACTACTCTTTCTAAAATGATCGTTCCGAAAGATTTATCTACAGGTACTTTTTCTACTCCATATAAAGCCGTCGCTCTTGCCACTTCTCCACTTCTGGGGATGGTAAGGTTCATCAGATATCCAAATGATATGGACCAAAGAGCATTGGAATTTGAAATTCTATGCCCCATCGGTTCCAGCATCAGATTCCAGCGGATCGCTCTGAACCAGTAAGCAAGAAGACCGAATACGGATGCAAACAAGACCCAAAGATAATTTGCTTTTGCCAGAGACTTCTGAATAACTTTAAAATCCAGCCCTCTTAAGGCAAGCCATAAAAAAAAGCCTGCAAAAGCAAGCGATATTACGATTGTAAGTATTGATTTTACCGGGTTTTTTGATGTTTTCTCCATGGACTACGTAAGAAGGTTTGTTTTTTCATCCGGGAAAACGATCTTCGGCTGGAAGTCTTTTGCTTCCTCCGGGGTCATTTGAGCATAAGCAATAATGATGATGATATCATCTCTCTGTACTTTTCTTGCTGCAGGCCCATTCAGACATACTTCTCCGGATTTTCTCTTCCCTTTGATCACGTAGGTATCAAAACGCTCTCCGTTGTTTACATTCACAATATAGACCCTTTCTCCTACTACCAGACCGGCAGCTTCTATAAGATCTTCATCTATTGTTATACTCCCTATATAATTAAGGTCAGAGGCCGTTACTCTCACCCTATGAATTTTAGACTTGAAAACTTCTATTAACATGCTGCAAATTTATTAATAAAAATTAATAAAACAGGTCTTTAGTATCATTTTAAAACTCCCACAAACACAGGGGTTTAATTTTATAAAACACAAGGATTCTGAAAATTACTTATAGATTTAATAATCATATGGTCAAAAAAATTAATTGTTTATACAGAATTTAGGATTTAATAAATACGAAAAATAATATTAACTTTTTGCTAAAGTCAATACACATAAGCATTTGGCATGATTTTAGTAACCTGTAACGTAGATTTTCTGTGAAAAGTGGAATTATCATATTTTAACTGATTTAGCTCAAAAGCAAAAAAATTTTACAAGTTTTAATAAAAAAATTGCACAATTAGAAAATAGTATTATATTTGCTATAATTACGAACTAACTTTAATATTAAAAATTATGAACAAGTCTGAATTAATCGACGCAATCGCAAAAGATGCAGGTATCACTAAAGTTGCAGCAAAAGCTGCTTTAGAATCTTTCATTGGTAACGTAACTACTACATTAAAGAAAAAAGATGGAAAAGTTTCTTTAGTAGGTTTCGGTACTTTCTCAGTAGCTGAGAGAGCGGCTAGACAAGGTATTAACCCTGCAACTAAAAAACCGATCAAAATTGCTGCTAAAAAAGTTGCTAAATTTAAGGCTGGAGCTGATTTATCAAATGCAGTTTCAGGTGCTAAGAAAAAATAATCATTCAGATTACAAAAATTCAAGAGCTGTTTCTAAGAAACAGCTCTTTTTTATTTCCAATAGTGATAAAAAAATTAAACCATTAAGAAGTTTTTAAGCTGTTAAGAATTATTAAGTTGGGGCTAACGCCTTTTTCTATCATTGCGCACAATAAAATAAGCGGGCTAAAGCCCGTTTCTATTGATATTATACAATTTATATTTTCAGAATGCCGGTATTATATTTAAAAAAAACAAATCACTAACATCTAATTTCTAGCTTCTAATTTCTCATTATGGTGCCAATCTTGAAATCTTCCAATCCAGATCTTCAAGCTCATAAATAATCCTGTCGTGAAGACGGTTTGGTCTTCCCTGCCAGAATTCAATTTCATAGGGTCTTGCAAGATATCCCCCCCAATTGGCTGGTCTTGGAACTTCAGTATTTTCATATTCCTTCTCCAGTTCTTTTAGCTTCTCTTCCAAAAACTCTTTGTTCGGGATCACCTGACTCTGCGGAGAAACTACAGCTCCCAGCTGGCTTCCTTTTGGTCTAGAATGAAAATAACCATCACTTAGGTTTTCGGCTACTTTTTCAAGATCTGCTTTGATGACAATCTGTCTTTCAAGATTAGGCCAGAAGAAATGCAGACATGCTTTATGATTATTTTCTATTGCTTTTCCTTTCTTGCTGCTGTAATTGGTATAAAAAATAAACCCTTCGTGGGTATACGCTTTCAAAAGTACCATTCTTGTTCTCGGACACCCATCTTCCTCTACTGTAGAAACTGCCATAGCATTGGCTTCTGAGATCATCGGGCTTTCACTTGCCTCCAAAAACCAGTCTCTAAACTGCTCAATTGGATTTTGTTTTATCTCACTTTCAATAAGTTGGGATTTATCATACACTTTTCTTTTGTCGTGCAGGTTTTCCATAAATATTTTTTATTAAATTTGAGTATGAATCACTCATACAAAGGTAAAATATTAATCTCGACACCTGACATTTCCGGCGATATTTTTTCACGATCGGTGGTATTGGTTATTGAACATAATGAAAGTGGTGCATTTGGTTTGATATTGAATAAAAAGAACAGCCAGATGAGTAGTAAGTTCAAAGATTTTTTTGACTTTAAAATTGAGGTATATGATGGAGGCCCTGTAGAGAATGATAAGGTGTTTTTCATCGTAAAAGGCAAAAGAGTTACAGAAGTATACACAGACATTTCCGATGAATACTACCTTACTGAAGATATTGAACGTATCATTAATGCGGTTTTGAGCAGCGAACTGGATATTGAGCACATTAAAATATTTTCAGGATATTCCGGATGGTCTCCCGGCCAGCTGGATGCTGAAGTTCAAAGGAAGATGTGGACCGTAGTGGATGTTTACAACTTAGATTATACACTTCCTAATGATCAGACGCTTTGGAAGTCTATTATGCAGAATCTTGGAGGAGAATTTCTTCTTTGGGCCAATTCACCTGAAGATATTTCACTGAATTAATAATCAATTTCATATCAATTAAACAATTAACAAAGTTTAAGATTCCTTTAACCAATTTTAAAGAAAGTTTTTCCGTTCTTTGGAAAACTAAAATCACTGATATGAAAGGTATTACATTACTTGCTTTATCAATATTTTCTACTGCATTTTTATCATTTACTCCTATTAACAAAAAATATATTGTCATAGATGCCAGTCATGGCGGAAATGATTCCGGGGCTACTTATGGTGAATTTTCAGAAAAAAATATCACATTAAATGTTGCTAAAGAAATTCAGAAGATTAATGAATCTCAAAACAAATATGAAATCATTCTGACAAGAGATTCTGACAAATTCCCTACTCTTTTTGAAAGAACAGATCAAATCAATAAACTGAATCCGGAAATGGTGATTTCACTTCACGTTAACAAAGATCTCAAAAAAGAAACTCCTGAGCATGGATTTGAAATTTTTGTCCAGAATTCTGAGAGCTCAAAACAGTTGGCTGAAAAGATTTCTAAAAAATTCAATGCCCGCAAAATAGAAGGGCGTAATCTTCACATTTTAAGAGAAACGAAAGCTCCTGCTGTTCTGGTAGAACTAGGATTTATCAATAATACGCAGGACCGGGAATATCTTACCAGTGCGGAGGGGCAAAAAGAAATTGCACAGAAATTTGTTGAAATCATCAACGAATACTAAATAAAATACAAATTCTGATTCAATCAGAATAAAACCCGGTAAAGGACTTCTGGAACTTTGTTGTTTACCGGGTTTGTCAATTTTTTATTGATTAAAACTTTTCTTCCAGCTTTCCACCAATTCTGAGAAACGGGAGTATTCAAAAGTCTTATTTCTTATCTTACCTACAGAGAATATCCCTTTCTCGTCAGAAATCATTAAAATTTCTTCAGCTTTCTGAGATTCAAACGCGATAATCTCGTGTTCCTGGATATCGGCAAGGTTATTTTTATGTAAAAAAGTAACAAAATTTTCCATCAAAGGAGAAATGTAGGCCCCTTCAGTCTGCTTTGGTACTTTAATAACGTTTCCTTCCAAAAAAAGAAGATTCCCGGCAGTGGTACGCGCTATTCTCTTGTTAGGATTCAGAAGAATAACGTCATCAAGGTCGTTTTCCTGCGCATAAATTGCTCCGTAGATATTTTCCGGGCAGTGAACCCTGATATTGCTAAGAAGGTTATTATTAACGTTAATTTCTTTAATCAAATCCAATTCCAAAGGTCTTTCATGAACTGCCAGCACATCTGTCATTTCTGAAACTTCGTAAAAATAGGAAACAGAAGACTTTGCCAATGTCACTCCATCATTATTTCTGAATACCTGGAAATTGATAATTCCGTTCTTGATTCCTTTACCTTCAATAATTTCTTTTTGAAAAAGGATCTGGAAAAACTCCAGTGTGTAAGTCAGAGGAATATTCATTCTCATCTTTCTCATGGAAGCCATCAGAAAAAAATAGCATTCTTCGTCCATGATCAATCCACCATTTCTTACAAAGAAAGAAACCTTCACTGAATCTCCCCAAAGAAAGGCTCTGTTCTTTACATTTAACTCGTCTGATGTAAAATATTGATTTTCCAATTTTTGATGTGATTTATTTACAAAAAAATAATGAACGATAAATCGTTCATCAGTTTTATCATTTAATACAGCCCGGTATTACGCCGCACCTAGTTTTATTCTTAGGTTCTCAATAAGATTTTCCCAATACATTGCATTTTCCTCTTCATCACCTTCTTCACAGAAATCTGTAATATTTAAAGCAAGATCTTCTGTAATATCATCAATTGTGATAGTCATTTCAAAGAAATTTTTTGTTCCTTCATCTTCTTCCCATCTGAAACGCACGAAACCTTCAGGCTTATATCTGATCAAAGTGGCCTTCTCAGCAGGTCCTCCACCCCAGCTAAAAAAGAAATCATCGCCTTTCTCTGTTACCTCATCCGCAAACCATTCAGACAATCCCTCCGCAGTTGCCAGATATTCATATAAAATCTCTGATAAACAGTGCATTGGAAATTCGTAATGGACTTTATGTTTCGCCATATAATCTTTGTTTTATCGTCCCGCAATATATAAATTAATTTTTTTATTACGCAAAAAAACAATTACTTTTTTATAGAATCTGTATGATATTTATCACAGGATTTAAATCTTTATTATATTAAGTTTTAACGCCTAATGATGCCATGTAAAGCATAAAAAAATCTCTCCATTTCAGAGAGATTTTATCTTTAATTTTCGTTCAGAATATCAAGAATAATCTGACATCCTTCCCTGATTTCGTCCTTCGATAATGTAAGCGGCGGAGAGATTCTCAGGTATTCATTTCTGTACAGCTGCCAGAAAACCACCAAGCCTCTTTCCATACATTTTTTGGCTACTTCAAGAGTATATTCCGGTGTTCCGAGATTTACAGCAAGCATTAACCCTTTACCGTTGATATTTTTAATTTTTGGATGAACCAGAAGTTCTCTGAACAATTGCTCTTTCTCTTCCACTTCATTCATCAAACCACTCTCCAGTACTTCTTTTAAAGTAGCATAACTTGCTGCTGCAATGAGTGGATTTCCTCCAAAAGTGGTAATGTGGCCAAGTTTAGGTGAATGTGAAAGGGTTTCCATAATTTCTCTTGAGCTCATAAAAGCTCCTACAGGAACTCCTCCTCCCATTCCTTTACCCATTACCAAAATATCCGGGACGATTCCAAAGTGTTCGAAAGAGAATAACTTTCCTGTACGCCCAAATCCCGGCTGTATTTCATCCAAAATCAGAAGAGCTCCTACTTCCTCACATCTTCTCTTCAGTTTGATCAGATAATCGTTATTTGGAACCAGAAAGCCAGCTGCTCCCTGAATCGTTTCAAGAATAACACAAGCGGTCTTTTCTGTGATTTTATCGAAATCTTCTTCATTATTAAATTCAATGAAAGAAACCATCGGCAGTAAAGGGCGGAACTCTCTTTTATGGGTTTCGTTTCCTGAAACACTTAAAGCACCATGAGTATTTCCATGGTAAGAATTTTTGAAGGAAACAATTTCTTCTCTTCCGGTATATCGTTTTGCCAGTTTCAAACTTCCGTCAATGGCTTCAGCCCCGCTATTCACAAGGTAAGTAACTTCTAAAGGATCCGGAGTGGCTTCTGCAAGCAGTCTGCATAATGCGATAGGTTTTTCCTGCGCATATTCTCCGTAAACCATGACGTGAAGATATTTATCCGTCTGCTCTTTAATCGCATTCACAATTTTAGGATGTGAATGCCCCAGTGTGTTGGCAGAAACTCCTGCTACAAAGTCAAGGTATTTTTTTCCGTCTGTACCGTAAATATAGCTCCCTACTGCTTTCTCTACTTCAAAACCTGCTGCAAATTTTGTAGTCTGAGCCTGATATATAAAAAAATCTTTATGCATTTCCATTGTCTCCAAAAATTTCAGCAAAGCTATAAAAGATTCATTAAACGCTGAAATTAATCCACAAAAAAGACCAGTGAGTACTGGTCTTTTGTATTATTTTCTTGTTCGTTTAGGCTTTTTAGCTTCTTCTTTTGCTTTTTCATCGTCTATCGCTTTCTGCGCTTTGTCGAAGAGTTCACTGTCAGCTGTATAATGTATTTCCTCATTGTTCGGGGTATCTACAAGAATATCCTGCCACTTTCGGATCCTGTCTTTGGTATTCCAGTTAAAATCCGGAAATTTCCTTTTTGAAGGTTCAATTTTACTCATGGGATACGTATCTGAAACAGCACCAATACTGCACGAAATAATCTGCAGTGCTCTTTCTTCAAACAATGCTCCGATAATTCCACAGGTAGAAAGGGTAATTCCTATTCTTTCCGGTTTTTTGGTTTCCTGATCGGTATCATCTACATATACGATAGACTGGGCATTTCCAACTACTCTGGCTTCTTTAATGGCATTTTTTTCATAGTAAACCGTCATAAATTTTCCTTTCACCTGATTGAATTCATCTTTCAGCGTCAGAGAATCTACTTTACTGATGGCAAAAGCATTTCCGATTACTTTCAGTGAGTCTATATCTTCTGTTTTGGTATTAAAGTAAGCTTCGACTTTATCTCCGGTCACCTGTTTTTCACCGCTCCAAAGAATCGGGTTGGTATACATATGCATAACGCCGTCTGTTTCATTGAAGGCAATAGAATCTGCTCTTCCCTGTGCATTGGACTTATAAATACGGGCTTTTTTAAAGGCTCTTAAGTAGCTTTTCTTAACTTTTATATCCAGCGAATCCGGTCTTTGATAAGAGATAATTTTTTCTGATGCAAAATAAATGGAATCTTTTTCCATCACTTTCACTGCATAAGGGTTTTTCGTCATCATTGCGGAGTCTTTTTTCTCAAAGATTTCTCCGTAACCGCCTTTTATATATCTTCTTTCTTTGGGATCATCAAGGGTTACATTTCCTGTTGCTTTACCGAATCCTGTAATCTGATTGTAGTACATATCATCACCGGTAAGGATTTTCTCATTATAAAATATCCTGGAGTTCTTGGTTAGAAAAGCCTCCTTGGAATCCATTTTATAGGTCCCTTTTTCCGTATAGATTCTGTTTCTTGGATTGGTTTTGCTGGTAATGGTTGTAGGTCCTAAGAAATCAGCAATCTTCGTATTTTGATTCTGTTTGATATTCGGACCTTCTATGGTATATTGAGGGGTTTCAATTTTAACGTTTCCGGTAAGATCTACCACTCTTGTATTGAGGAAATAAGTTCCTACTTTGGCGTAGGTTACATTCTGACCGTCAGAGATTGTTCCCCCTGTATTAAAATAAGCCTGATTAGCCAGCCTGTCATAATACAGAATATCTGTTTTTATGGTTTGTTTTGGGTCAGTTAAGACAACGTCTTTTCTGGCAACACCTTTTTGGGTATTGGCATCATATTCCATTTCTCCTGCTGTGATTACAGAGCCGTCTGTATTTTGAAGCCTTGTATTGCCTATAGCTTTTACAAAGTTTTCTTCATTGTACAAAACTACTTCATCCGCAGTAAGAATGGAGCCCTGATGTTCTATCTGAACATGTCCGGTAAAATATTGATTCCCGTCGTATTTTTCAGGGTTTTTCTTGATTTCGTCTGCGTGGATGATCTTTACTTTATCTTCAGGTCTTACCTGCACCTGCTTAGGCTGGGCGGGAGTCTGTAAATAAGGATCTCTTTTCACAGGAGTTTTATCCTGCGCCAAACTCAGCGTAGAAATAAAGATTAACAGAAAAAGGATTATTCTCATTAATTAGTCATTCTTAGTGCCATAAAAATATAGCGAATGAGAATCAATTCTTACGCCAAACGCTTCTTCGATGGCTTCTTTGATTCCTTGGATTCTTGGGTCGCAGAATTCAATAATTTCTTCAATCTCTTTGTCAGAGTCTTTTTTGTAGATCACCAGGTGGTCATGCTGTTTGTCAAAATAAGACTTCTCATAAGATGAAGAGGTCAATGTCTTTTCTCCGAACTGATGCTTACGGATCAGGCCTGCATCAAGGAAAATTTCAATAGTGTTGTAAATGGTAGCTTTGGAAACATGGTATTTTTTCTGCATCATCAGAAGATACAGATCATCAACATTAAAGTGATGATCCATATTATAAATCTCTTCCAATATCGTATATCTTTCAGGTGTGTTTCTGAACCCTTTTTCTAATAAGTAGTTTCTCAAAACATCCTTGATCAAAGCTATATTTTTTTCTTTTTGTATTGTATCCATTAAAAAAATTATCTACAAATTTATTGAATTTTATTTAAATAGATAGTATGGTTAATGCTAGTGGGTTAAGAGTTGTGACGGAAATATCCGGACTGCTCGATCTTATTATCGTAAACTGTTAATTCTGTAATCGGTGCAGATTCTACTTCAACGTTGTGAGAAGATACTCCCCAAGCCTTAAAGTCATCACTTCCGATATACTTCACAAAGTTATAAATGTTAAGAATAATCTTTTGTTTAACAGTTAAAAGTATATCGTTGATATAAGTATTATCTATGATCACATATTTAAGATCCGGCGGTATTTCGTGAGCTCTTAAAGATGGGTGGCTGCTTCTTGAAGGAATGGTTCCGTCTGCCATTAAATCTTTAAGGACCATATTGAAATAATCGTTGATTCTTCGGTCTACTTTGAATCCTAAAAGGAAGTTGATTTTATATACTGTCCCGGGAAGAATTTCGTCTACCGTATATCTGAAAGTATATGGATCTTCCTGGTTTACGATGCTCAGGATAAAGTAATGGTCTGCTCTTTTCGGCTGTTTTTTGATGATGGAATAGATAATTTTTGATTCTACTTCATCATTTCTTTTTGCTCTGCTCAGGTATGCAAGGTTTGTAGCATATTTCGGGATTGTTTCATCCAGCTTCATGTCTTTAAGGATAGACACATATTTTTCAATTTTTACAAACTGGATAAATCTTGTTTTGATCAATCGTCCGTTATACCATGCATACATAGAAAGTCCAATAGAGCCAGCTAAAACAACAGTGATCCATCCTCCTTCCATGAATTTGATAATATTCGCACTGAAGAAACCTAGCTCGATCGCCATGTATACTAATGCGAAAAACAAAATTAATATTTTACTTACTCTGTGTTTCAGCAACCAGAATACCAGCAGGACGGTTGTCATCAACATCGTCACTGTAATGGAAAGTCCGTATGCAGCTTCCATCTTTCCGGATTCCCTGAAGTGAAGAACTACAATGATACACAGAATAAGAAGTCCCCAGTTGATTCTTGGGATATACATCTGTCCTTTAACTCCGGAAGGGTAATCAATTTTTTGATTCGGCCAAAGGTTAAGAGACATTGCTTCTGAGAATATAGTGAAAGAACCTGTAATCAATGCCTGGCTGGCAATAATTGCAGCGGCTGTTGCTAAAATTACTCCCGGGATGATCATCCATTCTACCATAATTCCAAAGAACGGGTTTACTACGGAGAATCCAGGTTTGTTGTAATTGGTCAAAAGCCATGCTCCCTGTCCAAGATAGTTGAGAATAAGCATGATCTTAACGAATGCCCAGCTTATTCTGATATTTTTAGCACCACAGTGTCCTAAATCTGAATACAATGCTTCTGCTCCTGTTGTACAAAGGAAAACAGCTCCTAAAATAACAATTGCACTCGGTGAGTTGACAATAAGCTTATAAGCGTAATAAGGATTGAAAGATCTTAAAATCTCAAAATTCTCGCTCAAATGCATAACTCCCAAACCTCCTAATACCAGGAACCAAACAACCATTACCGGACCAAAGAACTTCCCAATGAAGCTTGTTCCGAACTGCTGTACCACAAAAATGGCAATCAGGATTCCGATTGTGATGGGAACAACGGGAGTGTGCGGGTTATAAATTTCAAGACCTTCAATAGCTGACATTACCGTCAGTGATGGGGTAATTACTCCGTCCGCAATAAGTGCTGCGGCACCAATAATGGCAATGAGATACAGCCATCCTTTTTTGAGGTTTCTTACTAATGAAAACAAAGCAAGAATTCCTCCTTCGCCTTTGTTATCTGCTCTCAAAGCAATGATCACATATTTGATTGTAGTCTGGAGAGTAAGGGTCCAAATAATACAGGAGAGAGAACCAATAATCAGTTCTTCATTTACCAGGCGTCCCCCGATGATTGCATTGTACACATAAAGTGGCGATGTTCCGATATCACCGTAAATAATTCCTAGTGCAATAAGTAATCCCGCTCCGGTGACTTTATTAGTCGGTATTCTCACGTTGGTGTAATGTTATATGACGCGAATCCTGGCCTAACGGGCCTGGCAATATGCAAAGGTAGAGGAAACGCATAATGTTCCTCCTTCTCTTAATGTAATACTAAAACCTTTTGCATCTTTAAATAACAGGCCCGGTTTTGGCTGGCAACCTGTAACTTTAATTCGCAAAAATTCAAGTCATTATGCTTGGCAAACGATTGGTTTTCCTTTTACTCCTGGTCGCTACCACTTTGATCGCTGATGCCCAAAAAATAGTGTATTCTGAACCTGACAGAGATGACAGCCGGCGTATGGACTTTGAGATCGCAGGAAAGATTGGTGGTAATTTCCTGATATACAAAAATACCCGGGGAAAGAATTGGATTTCGGTACTGGACAACGATATGAAAGAGATCAGCAAGGTAGAGCAGGAATATGTTCCTGACAATGACCGGATGATCAATGTTGACTTTTTCCCATACAACGATTTTTGCTATATGATCTATCAATACCAGCGTAAAAGCATTGTGTATTGTGTAGCTTCTAAAATAGGTGCAGATGGCCATAAGATCGGTGATATTATCGAACTGGATACCACCCATCTTGGGTTTGCCGCGAACAATAAAATTTATACGGTATTAAGCAGTGAAGACAAGAACAGGCTTATTGTATTCAAAATTAATAGCAAGAATAAGAGTAATTATATAATGACCACACAATTGCTCGATGACAAGCTGCATACATTGAAAAAAAGCAGGTTTGGTATCGCTATGGAAGAACGCAATGATTATATCAATGATTTTTTCCTCGACAATGATGGCGACCTGGTATTCAGCCGTTTTACCAGAAGCAGCAATGATAATATTTCCAAAGCTGCATTCGTCGTGAAATACGCTCAGGCGGATACCCTATTAATGAGAAGCTTGAAAATCGAA
>Ga0157370_10003982_pt1 | contig 17177 bp, 10 predicted proteins | sample C35metaG_FD_113463 | JGI IMG/M metagenome (GOLD analysis project Ga0157370, IMG submission 113463) | Corn rhizosphere microbial communities from Kellogg Biological Station, Michigan, USA - C3-5 metaG | ecosystem: Host-associated > Plants > Roots > Rhizosphere > Soil | place: USA: Michigan...
AACCTATAGTTACGAACGCAAAAATATACTTTTTATTATTTACTGTAACATGAAATACTATATTTTTACTTACTAATTTTTTTTTGATTAAATTTCGTTTTTGAAACCAATGAAACAAGCCCTATTCTTATTCCTTATACTTATTCCAACTCTCTCATTTTCTCAGTTAAACGGGAGCTTCACCGTTGATTGGCAAACTAAAAAAGAGATAAATTACGGGGAGAGCAAAATCACGATTCCTTACTTTTCAGGAAGTGCTTTTCGGTTCGATACTACAAAAAAAAACATAACGTTTCTGCTAAATCTAAACCAGTCTAATGCTTCAGACAACAGTTCAGTCGTACTAAACAGCGTCAATTATGAAGCAGTCTCAAGAGCCGATCTAGGAGATTTATCTATAGAAAACATCCCTGACAAACTTAATGAAGCCCTAAAAATCACTAATTCTCGAGACCAAAAACAGGCATTTTTATTCCTTAATCCTATAATTAAAGAAGGAAACAGCTTTAAACGAATCAAATCTTTTTCTTACGTTATAACAAATAGCTCAACCGCCAGAAACAGCAATTCTTCTACCTTTCAAAAAGCTGCTGCAATTTCAAATTCAGTTTTAGCATCTGGCGACTGGTATCGATTTTACATTGAAAAATCAGGCGTTTATAAAATCACAAAGTCTTTTTTACAAAGCCTGGGATTTGACCCTTCCAAAGTTGACCCCAAAGCAATCAAAATATATGGAAACGGCGGACGAATGCTGCCTCTTGCAAACAACGTTTATTACCCCGAAGATTTACAAGAAAATGCCATTCAGATTATTGGCGAGGGTGATGGCATTTTCAATAACGAAGACTATATCCTATTTTATGGTGAAGGAATAGAAAATTGGGACGCCGAAAACCAGACAAATCTTAATTTATACGACACTAAATCGTATTATTATGTTACAATTTCCGGAAACGAAGGCAAAAGAATTTCTAACCTAAATCAGCCCGCAGGAAACAGCACCCTGCAGCTGAACACGTTTGATGACTATCAATTTCATGAAATTGACCAAACCAATATTGCGCATTTAGGCCGTCAATGGCTTGGAGAAGCCTTTGACATCAATCAGGAACAGGAGTTCACTTTCAATTTTCCAAATCTTGACACTACAACTCCTGTAAAAATAGACTTAACCGCCGCTTCGGCTGCTTTTACGACAACTTCATTTGCTGTTTCGGCTAACGGACAAAACATCGGAACCATTAATTTTGGCAGTATCATAACAAATGGAGATACGAAATATTTCAGCGAAAAACTCCCAAGCAACACCACATTTACAGGAGCAGAAACTATAAAAATCAAACTTGCCTATAATAATAATGGCGTTCCGGGCTCAAAAGGATATCTCGATTATATTAATCTTACCGCTAAAAGAAAACTTTTAGGAACCGGTAAACAATTTAAGTTTCAATATGATCTCGCCGGTTCAACAGCTGGAATTGTAAATTACACGATTGGAAACGCTGCAGGTATTTCTCAAATCTGGGATATTACAGACCTATATAATGTATCCAAAATAGAAAACACGAATCAGACCACTTTTTCATTTAAAGCCAGCTTAGGAGAAATTAGAAAATATATCGCAGTTGATCCGGCAGATTATTATTCTCCTTTAAAAGAAAACCAATCAAAAATTGCCAATCAAAATTTAAAAGGAACCATTTTTAGAAATAACCAAAACAGCTTTCAGGATATTGATTACGTAATAGTAACTCCAAAATTCCTAAACTCTCAGGCAGAAAAACTAGCCAGTTTTCATCGTACTTATTCTAATCTAAACGTAAAAGTTATTTTGCTGGAAAATATCTATCAGGAATTTTCTTCGGGAAAACAAGATATTGCCGCGATTCGAAACTGCATTCGATACATTTACAATAACGCATCTTCTCCAGATAAAAGAATAAAATACTTAAATCTGTTTGGAGACGCATCGTTTGATTATAAAAACCGAATTTTAAACAACAATAATATTGTACCTATATATCAATCCCTAAAAAGCAATACGATTGGCGAGGCCGGATTCGCATCTGATGATTTCTTTGGGCTTATGGATCCCAACGAAGGAATAGTTGCTTATCCGTTTGGCGGAATTGATATTGCTGTTGGAAGAATGCTGGTTTCAGACAATGCGCAGGCACAGGAAATGGTCAATAAAGTTTTAGAATATCACGACACAAAATCGTACGGAAACTGGAGAAACAATTTCGTCTTAATAAGCGACGATTCAGATAGAGCTTCGGACGCTACCTTACAAGCGCGCCAAAATAATTTAGCCGATGTTATTGCTTCTGAAAAACCATTCTTTAATATTGATAAAATTCTTCTCGATGCTTATACTCAAGAAGCTTCTGCTGGCGGATCCCGTTATCCAAAAGCAAGAACCGATTTTTTTAATGCATTCGAAAAAGGCGCTTTAGTTTTTAATTATTTAGGCCACGGAGGCGAGGACGGACTGGCAAGCGAGCGAATTTGGGAGAAATCCGACGGACAAAACCTTAACAATCAATATAAATATCCTTTATTTATTACTATTACCTGCGAATTTTCAAGATTCGACGATCCTTCAAGACCAACCGCAGGAGAATATGTTTTCTGGAATCCAAGAGGAGGCGCCATTTCGATGTTAACCACAATTCGTGAAATTGGACAGCCTAATGCCGAAAATTTTAATGATGTTTTAAACAAAAACCTCCTTTCATACGGTTCAAATCAATATAATAGTATAGCCGAATCGCTTCGAATTTCAAAAAATGAAACTCCAAGTTCTGCAAGTAATGTAGTGGTTTGCATTGGAGATCCCGCTTTAATGCTTTCAATTCCAAAACCACGAATTAATTTAACGAAAGTAAATGATATTGTGATTTCGCAGCCAATTCCTGACTTTAAATCATTGGCAAAAATGAAAATTACAGGCGAAATTACCGATGAAAACAACACACTTTTAAGCAATTACAACGGAGAACTTGCAACTGCCATTTTCGACAAAATGATTACTTCTACAACCTTAAATAATGATGGATATAGCCCTGCAATGTCATTTAAAACTTTGGGAGAAACTATATTTAGAGGAAATGCAACAGTAACCAACGGTCAGTTTGAATTTAGCTTTGTTGTACCAAGAGACATTCGCATACCTGTTGACAATGGCAGAATTAGTTTTTATTCTAAAAAAAATCAGGCTTTAGAAAACCAATCAGGCTACAATACTGCCATTAAAATTGGGGGTATAAATGAAAATGCACCTCAGGACAATATAAGTCCGAAAGTTAAGTTATATATGAACGATGAAACATTTGTGTCTGGCGGCATTACAAACGCATCTCCTTTTCTTTTAGCCTTTTTAGAGGATGAAAATGGTATAAATACAGCTAGCGGAATTGGGCATGATATTGTAGCAGTATTAGACGGAGACGTTAGTAATCCTTATATTTTGAATGATTATTATCAGACAAAATTAGATGATTATACAAATGGAAATTTACGTTTTCCGCTTCGAAATCTAGCTGCAGGATTACACACAATTAGTTTCACCGCATGGGATGTTTACAACAATCCCGTTACAAGCGAAATTCAATTTGTTGTCGTAGGTGACGACGCGTTGACATTAACACACGTTCTTAATTATCCTAATCCATTTTCTACTTACACTCAGTTTTGGTTTTCGCACAACAGACCTTATGAACCCTTAGATGTTCAGGTACAAGTAATGACCATTACAGGAAAAGTCGTTTGGACTAAAAACCAAATTATAACAACAGAAGGCTTTTTATCAAGAGAGATTACGTGGGACGGGAGAGATGATTTTGGCGATCGAATTGGAAAAGGAGTTTATATCTATAAACTCACGGTTAAATCTAATTTAACAAATAAAAAAGCAGAAAAATACGAAAAACTTGTCATTTTATAATCATTGTATATATTTGTAACATAAATACCATTAAGCCCACAAATGAAAAAAATATCGTTCCTATTAATTTGCTTATTAATTACCGTATTTGCAAAAGCCCAAGATATTGAGCGCCCAATTACTACCGGAGTACCCTTTTTATTAGTCGCAGCAGATGCGAGAGCTGCTGGTTTAGCAGATCAAGGTGTTGCTACTTCTTCAGATGTTTTTTCTCAACAATGGAATCCTGCCAAGTATGCATTTGCAGAAGATGCGCAAGGGCTTTCTATCAGTTACACTCCTTATTTAACAGATCTTGCCAATGATATTTCTCTTGGACAAGTAACATATTACAACAAAATTAATGAACGAAGCGCCTTTGCAGGTAGTTTTCGTTATTTTGGTTTTGGAGGAATCGAATTAAGGCAAACAGGAGATCCTAACGAACCAACCAGAGAGGTAAATCCAAACGAATTTGCCCTTGACGGATCGTATTCATTAAAATTAAGTGAAACATTCTCGATGGCTGTTGCCGCACGTTTCATCAACTCTAATTTAAAAGTAGCTTCTGAAGATGTTGACGCATCTGCAGCAAGTTCTTTTGCGGTTGACGTTGCCGGATTCTATCAATCAGAAGAAATTGCTTATTCTGATTTTAATGGAAGATGGAGAGCAGGTTTCAACATTCAAAACCTAGGTCCAAAAATCAGTTATGATAACGACGATTTAAGCGCCAACTTTTTGCCAGCTAACTTAAGAGTGGGTGGTGGTTTCGATTTTATCTTTGATGAATACAACAAACTTGGAGTAAGCGTAGAGCTTACAAAACTTTTAGTCCCAACTCCTCCGGGACCTGGAACACCTTATGATGCTAATGGAGACGGAGATTTTACAGATCCGGGAGATATTTCACAAGCGCAGGCAAACGCAGCAAACTATAAAAATTACAAAGATATTGGGTGGGTATCCGGAATTTTCAAATCTTTTGGAGATGCACCAGGCGGATTCAGCGAAGAATTAAAAGAAATCACTTATAGCGCCGCTGCAGAATACATGTACCAAGATGCTTTTGCAATGCGATTAGGTTATTACCATGAAAGCCCAATGAAAGGAGCAAAACAATTCTTCTCTTTAGGAGCTGGATTTAAATACAGCAGACTAAAAGTGGATGTTTCCTACTTATTCTCGGCATCAAAAATGAAAAATCCTTTAGAAAATACACTTCGCTTCTCTTTAACCTTTAACTTTGGCGACAAATACGAAGTTTATTAAGCAAAAAATATAACAAACAATTACAATCCAAATTTCTGCATTTTAGAAATTTGGATTTTTTTTCCTCAAAATATAATGAAAGAAATAAGCATTACATCATCATTTACAATTTACGACAACATCAATGAACTTTCTCAGGATGTACAAGATTTAATGAATCAAGCGGTTGAAATTCGTAAAAAAGCTTACGCTCCTTATTCCCAATTTAGAGTTGGAGCCGCTTTACTTCTCGATAATGGTAAAATAATTTTGGGATCTAATCAGGAAAACGCCGCATATCCGTCAGGATTGTGCGCAGAAAGAACTGCCATCTTTTATGCCGGAAGCGCTTATCCCGAAGCCAAAATTTTAAAAATAGCAATCACGGCCGCATCAGATACAAACCAAACTAAAGCTCCAATTCCGCCTTGTGGTTCTTGCCGTCAGTCAATTGCAGAATATGAAATCAAACAAGACACCCCTATCGAAATTTATTTTATGGGCGAAATTGGCGAAGTTTACAAATCGGCATCCCTAAAAAATCTGCTTCCTTTTATGTTCGATAAAAAGTTCTTGTAAAAAAAAGCCAAAAAAGACCTTTTAAATTTTAGTTCTTAATAGGAATGTCTTATTTTTGCATCCCGACCTTTCGGGCGCAAATTTGTGGGAGGAAACTATTTTGCGTTACAGGCAACAATTGATAACACAAACAACTTTAGCAAAAGAAAGAATTCAGATGAAAGAAGTTACAAAAGAGGTATATTTAAAGTGGTACGAAGACATGCTGCTTTGGAGAAAGTTTGAAGACAAACTTGCAGCATTATACATTCAACAAAAAGTTAGAGGTTTTTTACACCTATATAATGGTCAGGAAGCTGTACTAGCGGGCGCTCTGCACGCTATGGACCTGACTAAAGACAAAATGATTACTGCATACAGAAATCACGTTCAGCCAATTGGTATGGGAGTTGATCCTAGAAACGTAATGGCAGAACTTTTAGGAAAAGTTACAGGAACTTCTAAAGGTATGGGAGGTTCAATGCACATTTTCTCTAAAGAACACCGTTTTTACGGAGGTCACGGAATCGTGGGCGGGCAAATTCCTGTTGGTGCAGGATTAGCTTTTGCTGATAAATATTTCAACACAGGCGGTGTTACCATGACTTATTTTGGTGACGGAGCTGCAAGACAAGGTTCTTTACACGAAGCTTTCAACATGGCTATGTTATGGAAATTACCAGTTGTATTTATCGTTGAAAACAACGGTTATGCAATGGGAACTTCTGTAGAAAGAACTGCAAACCACACAGATATCTGGAAATTAGGTTTAGGTTATGAAATGCCTTGCGGACCTGTTGACGGAATGAATCCTGTAAAAGTTGCCGAAGCAATGCACGAAGCTATCGAAAGAGCACGTCGTGGAGACGGACCAACTTTCCTTGAAATGAAAACGTACCGTTACAGAGGACACTCTATGTCTGATGCTCAATTATACCGTTCTAAAGAAGAAGTAGAAGAGTACAAAAAAATTGACCCTATTACTCAGGTTTTAGATGTAATTAAGGATCAAAAATATGCTACAGATGAAGAAATTGAAGTAATTGACCAAAGAGTTAAAGACTTGGTTGAAGAATGTGCGAAATTCGCTGAAGAGTCTCCATATCCAGACTTACAACAATTATACGATGTAGTATACGCACAAGAAGACTATCCATTTACACCTCACAAACTATAACATCATGGCGATTAAAGTAACAATGCCTCGTTTGAGCGATACTATGACGGAAGGAACGGTAGCGACTTGGTTAAAAAAAGTAGGCGACAAAATCAGTGAAGGAGATATCCTTGCTGAAATTGAAACAGATAAAGCAACAATGGAGTTCGAATCTTTTAACGAAGGAACTCTTTTACATATCGGAATTCAAGCTGGAGAAACTGCTCCGGTTGATTCATTATTAGCAATCATTGGTAAAGAAGGAGAAGATATTTCAGCTCTTTTAGCTGGTGGTGACGCTCCTGCTGCCGAAGCTCCAAAAGCGGATGCTCCTGCTGCAGAAGCAAAAACAGAAACTGCTGCTCCTGCAAAAGCTGCAACTGAATTACCAAAAGGTGTTATCGTTGTAACTATGCCTCGTTTGAGCGACACTATGACTGAAGGTACAGTAGCAACCTGGTTGAAAAAAGTAGGTGATACTGTAGCGGAAGGCGATATTTTAGCAGAAATTGAAACAGACAAAGCTACTATGGAGTTTGAGTCTTTCAATGCTGGTACATTATTATACATCGGAATTCAAGAAGGAAGCACAGCTCCTGTTGACAGCTTATTAGCTATCATTGGGCCTGCTGGAACTGATATTTCTGGAATTGCTGACAATTATACTACCGGAGGCGCTGCAACTGCAAGTGCTCCTGCTGAAGAAGAAACAAAAGCTGCTCCTGCTGCTGAAAAAGCAACTGAAACTGTTGCTGACAACTCTAACGGAGGAAGAATTTTAGCTTCACCTTTAGCTAAGAAAATTGCTTCTGACAAAGGAATCCAATTAAACCAAGTTAAAGGATCAGGAGAAAACGGACGTATCGTGAAAAGCGATATCGAAAACTTTACTCCAGCTGCTCAAGCTCAGACAACTTCTTCTTCAGCACCTGCTGCTAAACAAGAAGCCTCTGCTCCTGCCGCACCAAAAGTATTTGTTCCTGCTGGTGAAGTTTACACAGAAGAGATCAAAAACTCTCAAATGCGTAAAATTATCGCAAAACGTCTTGCAGAATCTTTATTTACAGCTCCTCACTACAACTTAGTGATAGAAGTAAGCATGGACGAAGCAATGGGTGCAAGAGCAACAATCAATACTGTTCCGGATACAAAAGTATCTTTCAATGATATGGTAATTAAAGCTTGTGCTTTAGCATTGAAAAAACACCCAAAAATCAACTCTCAGTGGAAAGAAGATGCCATCATCATCAACCACCACGTAAACATTGGTGTAGCTGTAGCTGTTGAAGACGGATTAGTAGTTCCTGTATTGAAATTTACAGACGCTATGAGTTTATCTCAAATTGGTGCTTCTGTAAGAGATCTTGCCGGAAGAGCTAAAAACAAAAAATTAGGACCACAAGAAATGGAAGGAAGTACTTTTACAGTATCTAACCTTGGAATGTTTGGTATTACTGAATTCAATTCAATTATCAACCAGCCAAACTCTGCTATCCTTTCTGTAGGTGCAATTGTTGAGAAACCAGTAGTTAAAAACGGTCAAATCGTAGTTGGTAACACAATGATGTTATCATTAGCTTGCGACCACAGAACAATTGACGGTGCAACTGGCGCTCAATTCTTACAAACATTAAAACAATACATCGAAAGCCCAGTTACAATGTTGGCATAATTTCAATGTCGACCTGAGCGAAGTCGAAGGTTATTCATAATAAAATCCCGTTTTGTTTATTCAAAACGGGATTTTTTGTTTAATTTTCATCCTCAAATTCAAAACCTCACAAAATGAAGAAACTAACCCTTGTCGTTTTATTTCTGACAGCAATTGCCTGCCAGAAAAAAGACCAAACAGAAAAACCAGCCGTTGTTACAGACGAACACAGCTATTCTAAACCGGAACTTGCTGTAGTTAAACACCTTGATCTTGATATTAAAGTTGATTTTGATACACAAACCATCTCAGGAAAAGCTTCCTGGACGATTGACAATGTTAGCAAAGGAAATGAAATCATTTTCGACGAAAACACTTTAAATATCACTAAAGTAACGCTAGGCGACGAAGAAAAAGAAACCAAATTTGAACTTGGTCCAGACGTTGAGTTTCACGGAAAACCTCTTCATATTACCATCGAACCTAATACAACCAAAGTAAACATTTACTACAGCACAACTAAAGACGCCGTAGCTTTACAATGGCTGAAACAGGAACAAACTGCAGACAAGAAAAAACCTTTCCTTTTCTCTCAAGGAGAAAGCGTTTGGTCAAGAACCTGGATTCCTTGTCAGGACTCGCCGGGAATTCGTTTTACATACAATGCAAAAGTTACCGTTCCTAAAGATTTATTAGCCGTAATGAGCGCCGTAAATCCTCAAAAGAAAAACGACACCGGAGTTTACACCTTCAAACAAGACAAAGCAATTCCATCTTATTTAATGGCAATTGCAGTTGGAGATATTGAATTTCAATCTATAGATAATAGAACGGGAGTTTATGCAGAACCATCAATGCTAAAAAAATCAGCTTGGGAATTTGCTGAACTTGGAAAAATGGTTGTTGCTGCCGAAAAACTTTACGGGCCGTACCGTTGGGGACGTTATGATGTATTAGTTTTACCTCCTAGCTTTCCTTATGGCGGAATGGAAAATCCAAACCTGACATTTTTAACTCCTGGCGTTATCGCAGGCGATCGTTCTTTAACTAGTTTATTAGCACATGAATTAGGACACAGCTGGAGCGGAAATCTGGTGACAAATGCTACCTGGGATGATATATGGCTAAACGAAGGTTTTACAACTTATGTAGAACATCGTATTGGCGAGGCTATTTTTGGAGAGAAAGAATTTGAAATGCAAAATGTGATCACTCGTAAAGAATTAATTGATAACGTAGCCGAATATGGAGAAACAAGCCCGGATACAAGACTAAAAGTAAGCCTTACAGGAAGAAATCCTGATGACGGAATCAGCATGATTCCTTATGTAAAAGGTTATGCTTTTTTAAGAGTTATTGAAAACGCAGTTGGACGCGAAAAATTCGATGTTTTTATCAAAAATTACTTTGATGCACATGCTTTTAAATCTATTACAACAGAAGATTTCATCAAGTACTATAACGAGAACCTTATAAAAGGAGATAAAGCACTTGCAGATAAAATAAAAGCAGAAGACTGGATTTACAAACCGGGAATTCCATCAAACATTACCACTGTAAGTTCTGCTGATTTTGATGCAATAGATAAAATCCAAAAAAGCTGGAGAGAAAGCGGCGTTGCAGGTTTAAGCAAAAAAATCACTACAACAGCCGAAAAACAGCATTTTATAGACCACCTTCCGGCTGATATTACAGCAAAAGAAATGGAAGCGATCGATAAAGAATTCAATTTTACCAATGGCGGTAATTTCATTATTAAACGCCAATGGTTTATTCAGGCAATCAGTCATCAATACAAAGCCGCCAATCCTGCTATTGAGCAATTTTTAATTGGAAGCAGCAGAACCGGATCTGTAATGATGCTTTATAAAGAAATGGCTAAAACCCAAGAAGGAAAAGTTTGGGCAAAACAAATTTTCGACAAAGCGAAATCCGGTTATCATGCCACGACTATTCAAGCTGTTGAAGACTTATTGAAATAGTATTCAGTTTGCAGTATTCAGTTTTCAGTCGCAGTTTGCAGTCTCGGTAAACAGTTCAGTACCGTCTGAAGACTGCGACTGAATACTGTAAACTGCGACTAAAAACAAAATCTGAAAAAAATTCCCCGATTACAAAGTTTTTTTCAGATTTTGTTTTTAGCTTCAATCCATTTCGACATGTACATGGTACTTTTATAAGCGTGATGCTGCAATAAAATCCCCATAAAATTATGAAGACGATGACTTTTAGAATCAATCAATAAAGAATTAACTATCGCCATTAATTGATCTGAATAATTACTTTTCTGATAACATTCATTAATAATCGCAATACCACCTATCTGAGCATCTTTCCAAAGATTTTCATCCTGATAAAGCGTAATGGCTTTTTGAGCAAATTCCAACGCATCATCTTCTATAAATCCGTTCCAGGGTAAATTAGCATGCATAGCCTCAGAACCAATAGTTGTGGTTACGCTTGGCGTCCCGCATTGCATCGCTTCAAGCAGCTTGCCCTTTAAACCTGCCCCAAACCGAATTGGAGCCAGAACAACCCGTGCTTTTCTAACCACTTCATTAGCATCTTCTGCCCTGCCCATGATAAAAAAACCATTTTTTGGCTGGTGCAATTGCAATACTTTTTGCGAAGGATAAGCGCCATACACTTCTAAAACAGCCTCGGGAAAATCTTTTTTTATCGAAGGCCAAATCGCTTCTTTTAAATACTGAACGGTATTCCAATTCGGTTCATGAAGAAAATTTCCAATGAAAACAAAACTTTTACGATCTTCAAATAATGGCAATTTCAAAAGATCATTTTCAGACATTTTATCAACCAAAAAAGGAAGATAAAAAAGTAAATTTTTATTTATTTTGAAAACATTCTCTAGAATATTCATTTCAAAATCAGAAATAATCAAAGACAAATCACATCTTAAAATACTTGCGATTTCCCTTTTTGCCACTTCCTCAGAAAACAAATCCTGTATTTCAAAATTTCGATTTTCTTTAAAAGCTTTCTGTCTTGCTGTACGCAGACAATGCAAATCTTCGGTATCTAAAATTCGGATTGCTTTCGGGCAGTTTTCGGTTACCCTCCACCCAAATTGTTCTTCAATCATAAAACGATCAAACAAAACAACATCCGGATTTAATTCTATTATAAAATCATCAAAACTAGCCGAATTTAATTTGATGCTTTTTTTTGCAACTCCATATTCAGACAAATCAACCATAAAATCACTGTCTAAAGCCGCACTGGCAAACGTAATTTCAAATCCTTTTGCTGCGAAAATAGAAATCAGCTGCATCATTCTGCCGCCGGCTGCCGAAGAATTTGGCTCAGGCCAGACAAACCCAATTATGAGAAGTTTTTTTATCTGATTCATCGTATTTTTTTTCAACTTACAAAATAATGCTTTTTTGAGCGTAATTGCACGATATTTCCTGATTTTAGTAATAAAAAACACTAATTTTGCAAGAACTAAAATGCAGGGAAATTATGTTGGGATTAAAATTAGCTACAGACCCTAGATGGGTAAATATTGTCGAGTCAAATATCGAAGAAATCTTGACAGATCACGCATGGTGCGAACAAAAAGCCGCTTCAAACGCCATTAGCATTGTAACATATAACTCTGAATTAGAGGAATTAGTAACCGAAATGCTGGTAATTGCAAGAGAAGAACTGGAGCATTTACAAATGGTTCACGATGTTATAAAAAAACGCGGTCTTACTTTAGGACGCGAACGAAAAGACCATTATGTAAATGAGCTTTTTAAATTCATGAAAAAAGACGGAAGCCGACGCGACGCGCTTTGCGATCGTTTGTTATTTTCGGCCATGATCGAAGCACGAAGCTGTGAACGTTTTAAAGTGCTTTCTGAAAATATTAAAGACGAGGAATTAGCTAAATTTTATCGTGATTTAATGATTTCAGAAGCTGGACATTACACTACTTTTTTGGGATTCGCCAGAAAATACCAGGACAATATAAACATCGATAAAAGATGGAAAGAATGGATCGAATATGAAGGTTCTATCATTACCAATTACGGTAAAAAAGAAACCGTTCACGGATAATTATACGCTATTTTTTGACTCTATTTTTTATTTAAACACCACAAATTGCTATGCAAAAAAGTAAATCCAGATCAATCGTATTTAAAATTGCGAAGTATTTCGGAATAACTTTCGCCGTTATTTTAGGATTACTATTTTTAACGCCTATCGTTTTTGAGGATCAAATTAAAGAACAGATCAAAAAAACAGCCAACGAAAGATTAAGCGCAGAACTCAATTATTCTGATGTTTCTGTTTCGTTTTTTCGTCATTTTCCGTCTCTGACTTTAACTTTAGACAATTTAAGTCTGAATGGTTCAGCGCCGTATAAAAGCGAAAAATTCATTACTGCAAAAGAGGTTTCTTTTGGGATAAATGTGGCGAGTTTAATTTTTAGTAAATCGGTAAAAATTGACCAGATTTATTTATCGGATTCGTTTATAAATGTAAAAGTGAATCCTAACGGAGAAGCCAATTACAACATTTATAAATCACAAGCCCAAGCCACAGAAACAAAAGACAGTACTGACACTGCTTTAAAACTGGAAAGAATTGAAATTTTAAACAGTAAAATAATTTACGACGATCAATCTACGAAAGTTCATTTTGATGCTTTTGGTTTTAATTATCTTGGAAAAGGAGATTTAAACAAAGCTGTTTTTGATTTGTATTCAAAAGCTAAAATCGAAAAACTGAATATCGTTTATGAAAATGAACCATATTTAATGAACAAAAAAGTCGATGCCGACTTAATTACAAAAGTAAACATCAATTCCTTATCGTTTTTCTTCCAACAGAATAACCTAAAAATCAACCAGCTGTTAGTCGATTTTAAAGGAAAATTTGACATCTTGAAAGACGGCTACAACATGGATTTTGTCATTAAATCTGACAACAGCAATTTGTATGATGTATTTACAGCTTTTCCGCCAAAGTACATTACATGGCTTTCTAAGACTGAATTAAAAGGAAATACAAACCTTCTTTTAACCTTAAAAGGCAATTATATTACTTCGCAGAATATTGCGCCTGATTTAAATCTAGATGTAAAAATCGACAACGGATTTGTCAATTACAACAAAAGCGCTTTTCCGGTTTCTAATTTAAATTTAGACGTAAAAACAAAAGTTCCATCGTTAAATCCTGATCTTGTAACGGTTGACGCTAAAAACCTGTCATTAAACATCAACAAAGATTATTTAAAATCTAAATTCTTTGTAAAAGGCGTAAATACACCTGAAATAAATGCCGATTTTAAAGCAAAAATTGACTTGGAAAAACTAACAAAAGCACTTGGAATTCCAGAAATAGAACTAAAAGGATCTTTGGCCGGAGATGTTCAGGCAAATGGAAAATTCGATCAAAAAAACAAGCTTTTCCCTGTTACAAAAGGAGTTCTCGATTTAGGTAATGGGTATTTGAAAACAAAATACTATCCAAACCCAATTACCAATATTATTATCAAATCTAAAATCGACAATCAAAAAGGAACGTTTGACGACTTAAAAGTGAAACTAAAACCTGCTCAATTTACTTTTGAAGAAAAACCTGTTTTTGTTGAAGCTGATTTAAGCAATTTTAACGATTTAACATACGATATTAAGGCAAAAGGAGAACTGGATGTCAACCGTGTTTATAAAGTTTTCTCTCAAAAAGGATTGGATTTAGACGGTTTCGTAAAAGCCGATTTGGTTTTGAAAGGAAAACAAAGCGATGCCGAAAAAGGCAATTACAGCAAATTGCATAACAAAGGAACTCTGGAATTAAGAAACATTGGAATTGCCTCAGAATATCTGCCTAAAAAATTCATTATTAAAGAAGGAATTTTCAAAATCAATCAGGATAAAATGTCGTTCAATAATTTCCTGGCTGCATACGGGCAATCTGATTTTAAAATGAATGGTTACCTGCAGAATGTTTTCAACTATGCCACAACAAATACAGGCGTTTTAAAAGGTTCTTTTAAAGTTACCGCAAGATATATCAATGTAGACGAATTTATGTCGAATACAACTGCAAATACATCAGTAACAACAAACCCAGCCCCAAAAGCAGAAACCAAAACACAGCCTGCACAAACCGGCGTTATTATTATTCCAACAAATCTAAATTTACAGTTATTAGCCAATGCGCAAAAAGTAAATTTCGATAAACTGAATCTTCAAAATGCAACTGGATATTTAATCATGAACAAGGGTAAATTGACCATGCAGAATACCGGTTTTAATTTAATTGGCTGTAATGTGACCATGAATGCCAATTATCAAGCCGTTACCCCTCAAAAAGCAAACTTTGATTACGCCATAAAAGCAACTGATTTTGATATTAAAAGGGCCTATAACGAAATAGAAGTTTTTAGAAAAATGGCAAGCGCTGCCGAAAAAGCACAAGGAATTGTTTCTTTAGATTACCAATTAAAAGGCCGCTTAAACGGAAATATGGATCCTGTTTATCCATCACTTGTTGGAGGCGGAACTCTTTCTGTAAAAGACGTAAAAGTTCGAGGCTTGAAAATGTTTAATGCCGTAAGCAAACAAACCAATTCAGAATCGATGAAGAATCCTGACCTTTCAAAAGTAGATATTAAAAGTACGGTCAAAAATAATATCATAACCGTAGAACGCTTTAAATTTAAGTTTGCAGGCTTTAGACCCAGAATCGAAGGTACAACAAGCTTAGACGGAAAACTGAACTTAAAAATGCGTTTAGGACTGCCTCCATTTGGAATATTCGGAATTCCGTTAACCGTTACCGGAACCCAGGACAGCCCAAAAGTAAAAGTAGGTCGTAAAACGGAAGATTTAGAAGAAACAAAAGATACAGAAAACTAAATTTAAATTTCAAATTAAACCTTAACACATCAGCCTTTGTCGAAGTTTAAAACTTTGGCAAAGGTTTTTCTTTTACAAAGAATACTAAATTACAAATATCACTTTAGAAACATACAAGATCCCTTTACCAAGCAGCCATAATAAACCAGCCAACCCTAATAATTTCCAAGCCCAGGCTTTTCCTCTTTTCCAACCGGAGAAAAAAGAAAAAACCTCAAAATACTTCAATATCACAAATACACTTGCCGCTATTAACGAAAACCAAATAATTTCGTTTAAATGAATATGAAAACCATACAGAAAAACCGCCGCAAGGAAAAGAACAGTCAAAAATTGCAAATAATAATAGTTGTTATAGCTATGTTTAAAATTCGCCTTTAAAGATAATATCAGGAACGACAACAACAATAAACTCAATAAAGCCGCTATTACATTATAGAAAACAGCATTCCATTGACACACAAGCTGAACCGTAATAACAAGCGCTATAACGGTACACGCCGCAAGAGAATCTAAGCTTCTTGTTCTGTAGTCGCTTTTCCAAGGAAACAAAACAGGATACAAATATTGTTCTAAAGAGCGCCAAAACGGTAAAGCATAAACCGCTGCAATTCCGGACACCACAATTTCATAATTATAAAAAACATCGGCAGGAACTTTATACAATACATATACGAGAGCCAGCGTAACAATAACAGCTGGAAGACAAATTGTTTTTACCGTTTCCCACGGATCTGTTCCCCAAAATTTATTTTCTATTTCTAAAACATACTTTTTAACCCAATATTCTCTAGTAAAAACAGCCGTTGACTGACTCCACAATAAGAACAATCCCAAATGAATAATTACAGTTCGCAGTACAAATTCCTCAACAAGACATCCATAAATTATACAAGCGGCTCCAATTAAAAACAATTCATAGGTTAACAAAACCGGCGAAAACAAAAAACGAAACAAAGGAGCTAAATTTTTAACCAAAACTTCAATCAGCAGACTCCAATATTTTTTAAACAGGGCAATAAGGGCGCAGATGGCAATAAATGCCGACAAATAAAACATCCAGTTTGTAAGCAATTGTGTCTGCATCCAAAACTGAACTGCCGAATCTTTTGGCGGTGAATAAACAACATGAGAATTCACAAAAACCTGTCTGGCCAATTCATCTCTCAGCGCAATATTTAATTCTGGAAATTGATTTTTATTTTTCAGCCAAAATTGTTCTGTACTAAAACCGTTTGTTTTAAGAATTTCAAACTCATACAGAATATTTTGCTGCTTATCATTTAATGAACTTAAATGAGCAGCGATACTGTCAGATACTGTTTTTCCATAGACACTAAAACAAGACAGCAGTATAAATAAGATTATTTTTTTCAACTTCTAAAATTTAAAGGCAATTAACAAATGTAAGTTTTTAAACAGAATAAGCATCAATTACAAAACCATCAAAAATAAAAAAACCCGATCTTTTCAGAACGGGTTTTTTATAAAAAGTAAATCTTTAATTATTATGCCTCGAAAGGAATAATAGATACATAAGATTTGTTATCTCTTTTCTTTTGGAACTTAACAACTCCAGCTACTCTTGCGTGTAGTGTGTGATCTTTACTAATGTAAACATTTTCACCTGGATTGTGTTTTGAACCTCTTTGTCTAACGATGATGTTCCCAGCAATAGCAGCTTGACCACCATAAATCTTAACGCCTAAACGTTTTGATTCTGATTCTCTACCATTCTTCGAACTACCGACACCTTTC
>Ga0157370_10003983_pt1 | contig 17176 bp, 27 predicted proteins | sample C35metaG_FD_113463 | JGI IMG/M metagenome (GOLD analysis project Ga0157370, IMG submission 113463) | Corn rhizosphere microbial communities from Kellogg Biological Station, Michigan, USA - C3-5 metaG | ecosystem: Host-associated > Plants > Roots > Rhizosphere > Soil | place: USA: Michigan...
TGTCGACCCCATTAAATATGGACATGATAATACATTGACGACGCTTGACAGTCACGTCATTAAGTGAGACTGTGCAGTCTCCCTGCTGTGTGTTGATGTCGCCCGGTTCGCCGGGCTTTTTAATCGGTAGGGATTGACGAGTTCGTCAGAGGTGGTAGAGTGTCGGTACACGAACGGGAGGTCAAATCATGAGACGCACCTACGCAACTCGGCTTTACACGTTTCGGGAACTGATGAAACGTTTTAATAGCGACCGTTGGTATCTGCACCACCACGGTGGGGATAACTACACGTTCATGCCAGTGAATCAGGCTGAGGGTGATTGAGTGATGAGACGCATATTGGTTATTGGGGCTCTATCACCCGCACTCGTGCGCAGTATGCATGACGCCATGATCGCGTACGCCACCGCTGAGACAGAATATAAAACGGTGAATCAGTCACCACGTCGGGATTGTCAAGGTCCGCGTGATAAGTGGGGTCGTCTGAAATGAGTAAAATCCCACACGCCCCGATACCAAACCAGCGCAACATCCTTGTCACCCTGGCGATTATGGCGTGCCTTTCAGTCGGATTTATTCTCGGGTTTATGGTTCGCGGCGCGTGATCACTGTGCGTACTGTTGCCCGCGCATCAACGATGCATTCACACGGGCAACAGCCTCACCACGCGTAATCTGATCATCCCGGTTCACGTCCAACCCTGCGTTTGCAGCGTACTGACGCGCATATTGACCCACCTTCGTCCACATCACGTATGAGTCTGGACGACTCATCGCCACCGGCCACAGTACTGCCATGTAGCAGTCGCCCAGGTTCGTGATCCGACTCGCATACTGCGCGAAATACTTCTCGACATAATCAAGCTGCTCCACAGCAGTCATTCGACGCAGTGCCGAGGTTGTCGTGCCGAGTCCACGCGCTGTAGTCTCAAGAAACTGAATCAGACCTGTCGCCGAGCTGCCTGGGTTACTTGCCGTCGGGTCGAACGTGTAACCTGTTTCAAAACCCATCACCGCCATCAACCAGTCAGGGTTTATATTCAGGTTCGAACCCATCTTACGAACGCGTACCCGGAACGGTTGATCGACTCGGGCACCCCATACCAGTACGCCCGTTGTAGTCGGTGCGGCGGTGGTGGCGGGAGCTGTAGTTGTCACTGGCGGCGTCGCAACACTTTCACGGATGCCGTCGATTTCGGTCACCCAAAGGTTATCGTGACTGTCACCGCGTTGGCGTAGGGCGAAAATATTGTAATCGCCGTTCGCCGTCGCATCGCCGCCCAGCTCCGTGAAATACAGGTTACCGGTGTTGTACGTTGTAAATTCGCTCTGGATGGTGATTTTCCCGTTGACTCGGAAGTAAGGGTTCATCTTCACGCTGACGAACACACCCAACCCATCAGGACCACGAGTTACCTCGGGAATACCCTGCATACCGGTGAACTGGTTGATCAGCGTCGGTGCGACCTTACGGGGCATAGTGCGGCGGGTGATGATCAACCGACCACGTTCCTGCACCCACTCGAACCCGAAGGCATACGCCAGCTCGAACAGGACCGTCGGGATGTCACCGTTTGTGGTGTAACCACTTGTGAACAACGGCGAATCGGAAAATTGTGTCTCGTCGATATCCAATTGCACCGGCCAGGATCGCGCAAGGTCGCGTAGGACGTCGACGATACGAGTACCCTTACCGTACGAACCCTGCGCTGACCCACGATCTTTGACGGGGTCTCCCGACTTGCATATGAGCCGCGTGATGATCTCTGCTGACCCAGGGTCACGCTCACGCATCACATTGGTGATGTACCCGGTGAAAATGGTGTCGTTTGCGTCCTCGAAACCGGCACGGAACACAATCGATGATCCCTGTTGAATCGCCGTCGTCTTCAGCAGGTTATAAACCCGAATATCAGCAAGCGACAGTGCATCGCCCGGACTGATCTGGATATCGAACGCCACGCGGAAGGTGCGCAGGCCGATTTGAGGTTCGATAAACGGCTCACCATTGATGTCCATCGACCAGACGCGACTGTTACTCATGATGTGACCCACACTAAATGGTTGGCAATGCCGAGGTTATCGATGGTCGGTGGATCGCCAACGAATATCAACAAACCGATACCAGCACGGTAGGGTGCTATCACATCGCTTCCAGGCTCAAGCATTGCCCCGCACACCAGCGGCGACCCATCGCGAAACAGGTTCATCGACCATGCGGGTGAATCAAGGTATGAAATGAAATCGATTTCGAAGTTGATCAGGTTCACGCCAAGTTGAATCGAGAATCGCTGGTGTGCGTTCGTTACGCCTGCCGACAGGGGAATCTCTACCATCAGAATATACTCCCGAGGACCGCGTCAACCTGTGCAGAGACAGCAGCCTTCGCATTAGCGACCAGTTTTTGACCACGGTTGATTACCCGGGTGATGGCCGACTTAGCTTTATCGCCGTCACGAAGTTGAGAAGGTGCGGGTGGCCCGACCACCGAAAGTCGATCAAGGGTGATCAGCTCCTGGAGATCGGCGATGAATATCAACCCGTTTTCGTTGCTGGGATCTTTGGTCCGCGACAGCCGGGTGATCACCATATTGCGCAGGATAATATCGCCCGCATCAATGTCGAACGGGTCACCGCCCTGCATCAATGTGATAAGAAACTGTAGTGTGGTGCTGGCCCGTGTCTCATCACTACCCGCCAGGAACCCCGCCGATAGACCCGCGATACTCGACACGAGAGGGTTGTTCGTCAGGTTCGACAGTGCACCACCGAGGAAATCGGTCAACTGTACCGACAGTGGGTTGTTACTGACTGCGCCGACCAGCGACCATTTAAACGGTTGCAGGATACGGTGGTCAGATACGCGCACACCCGATTCAATCGCATACGTGGTCACTTCAACCGTGGCTTCGAAAGTGTCTTCTAGAACCGCGTCGAACGAGTAACCCGCGATGGTCGGGGCTTGCTTTGTGAAAAGATTAACGATACCCACGGGTTACCTCGCCGTCGATGAGCGGACATCGTCGATTGTACTGTAGTTGGCTCGCTCTGTAACTTCTGTGATTTTGGCGTCAATCGCCTGACCGTCTAACATCACGCTCAAATTCACATTGTTAGCAACGTTGACCTTCGCGGACTGGATGGCTCTCACCAGCGTGTCGTTGGCTTCTTCCGATGCCGGACTGACATCCTTGTAAGGCGTCGACATCGTCTCAGGTGTGTACTGCGATGGGTTCGTCAGTGACCCAGGCGATGTACCGGATTCAGATGGTGACGACCCAGGTTGTGAACCACCCGTGGGTGACTGACCCTGTTCGGGGTTAAACAGCCAGTCGGAGAAGTCAACGAATTTACCAAGTCCTAGGTTGCGGGCACCTTGGTCGATTGCGGACTCGGCACTCTTCAACCCCGGGAAATGATTTTCCAGTGTGTCGAATACGATGTCTGTTCCGAGTGTTGCGCCACCCACGATCTGACCAGCCATACCGGCTTTCGACGCCAAACCGCCGACACCTGAAAGCCCGACCTTGCTCGCCAGTGCACCGAGTATAGAACTGGTGGCACCCAGACCGAGTGCAGTCGTAGAACCCGGATGTTCAGAGACAGTGTTGATCACCTGTGAAATATCGTCGCGATGTTCCTCGACGAATTTATTCGCCCAGGTGGACAAACCGATCAACCCGGGGAGGGTCTTTGCGGTCAGCTCGTTGGTGATACCTTCCAGCCTCAACCCCAACTCCGCAAATTGCAGCTTGAGTTCACGCGAGCCTTTGGTGAGGTCTTCGATACCACCGGTTAGATCTTGGGCGCGTTGGAGCAGACCCTCGAATTCATTGCTACCGCCGCTCATCGCTTTCATGGTCGCATCAGACAAACCGAGCGATTGTTGAACGACTTGCTTTTGCGGATTGGTCAGTGTCGGAATTTGTTCAGCCAGTTTCGACAGGAACTCCGAAGCGCTCTGCGATTTGGCCAGATCGTTGAGTTGTACACCGGCGAAGGGAAGTTCGCCAATGGCGCCAAGCTCACCTTTGAGTCTGAAGTTCGCAAGGGTTTCCTCGATGCTTTTTACTTCGGTCAGGGCATCGGCGGCATCACCGCCCATCAGTTTCATCGCGCCGCCAAGGTTCGACACGAACTGTTTATTCGTGTTCAGGTTTTGCGTGGCCAGGGCGAGGCTGTCGACACGATTGGCGGTAGCGATGGCAGCGGTAGCGAGACCACCGAAAACCCCCAGGATCGCGGCAGAGATGCCTAATGCGGACACACGGACACCCTGCATCGATGATTCGATGTGTCGAGTTCCCCGGTCAAAATCGTCAGTCGACCAACCAATTCCGACCAAAAATGACGTCAGCACATTCTGTGACATTTGTCAACCACCCAATAGATCAAACCACGTGTTGACTTCAGGATACCACATACGCCATTCCGTGGCACCGTCAAAGCCTTTCAGACCTGCTGAGGGGAACGCATTGTGAAATTCGCGCTCAAGCATTGGCGGGTATGTTCCGTCTTCACAATGTAGTTGACGGTGAACGGTGAATCCGAATGGTGTTGCACGACGTAAATCGACATGTCGCCTATCAGGAACGTTGCTGATTCCGATTTTTATCATTGTCCGACATTCGGAGAGTAGCCCATAAAGAGTACCCGGAATAATTTTTGAGTAACCACCACCTATTGAGCAATTTGGACATCGTGTCATACTATTTACGTATCGGGAAACAGTTAATCGGTATTCCCCGTGGTGTGGACAATTTATAATGATACCGGTGTGAGCATTTTTATAGCTCCCAATCCAACCAATGAATGAGTGCCCATCGTCATCTGCCAATACCCGAATTTGTTCTTCACGCACATGTTCGGGTATTTTACTAGTACCCGAACAACCGATACATCGAATTCCACTGTTTACGAAATCATTGATTGTTGGTGTCCAATCACCGTGGGTCACACAGTTTATTCGCACCCTACTATTACTATTTATATACTCACCAACCCATCCGACAAACGAATACCCATCATCATCTGCTAATTCTCGAATCTGTTCTTCACGCACACCCTGGGGTATTTTACGGATACCCGCGCAAGCACTGCACCTGTATCCGCTATTTATGAAGGATGTCGAATCTGTTTGCCAATTACCATGCTCTTGACAATTCATGACTAGCCTACTTTTATTATTTTTATAACCGTCAACCCATCCGACAAAGTGGTAACCATCTATGGTGGCGAGTTTTGATAGTTTAAATTCTTGTTCGTGTTGTGGCATGCGCCGAGTTGACGCGCCATTATGTATACCGCAAAGTTTGCATCGTCTCCCACCATATATTACACCATGAACAGTAGTGCGCGATTCACCGTGCAACTTACAACTTATTAATATTTTGGTATCTACACCTTTGTACTCACCTATAATCCCAGTTAATGTATACCCATCGGGTTCTATTACTTTTCGAATTTGCTGCTCACATTCGCTCAGGGGCGTCCTAAGTCTCTTCCCGTTGATATCATTAGAACATTTCCTACACCTACTACCCCGGTCAACAAATGTATTCACAGTTGTGTGCCAATCGCCATGCTTCTTGCAGTGAACTATTGCCTTACTCGTATTCCGTTGATACCCGTCAACCCACCCAACAAACGTATAGCCGTCAGCATCGGCAAGCTCTCGGAGCTGTCGTTCACGTACACCCTGTGGAATTTTTGCAGCCATTTCAGAACCTCGGTCAGAAGGTAGTCAGAGGAAGTGCGGAAACCAGTGACTAGCTGGCGTTCGGAAGCGATCCTATCCGCACGGGTATTCTACTACTAACCTTCCAATTGTGCCACACGGGCGGCATGCATCTCACTGATCGCGACGTTAAACCGTTCGACGTCGGCGATGGAATAAGTCCCGTCGTTCAACTGCGCCCAGGTACAGAGCGGTGGGCAGACCCCATCAATCCCCGTACATGGGCGCATGAGAAACCAGTTTATTGCGCTGGTTTTTCTTCCGGAGCTTGTGGTTGTGTTACGCCGACGGGTAGGGCGCTTCGCAACCATGAGGAAAAATCCCCGAGATTCCACATCAGCAGTTTCGCCAGCAACTGGTTGTACTCGACCATGCGACCGGAGAAATCCTCGATGGTTACAGGGATCTCAGTACCGTTGATGAATACCGAGTTCATGATGATCGACGCAACCTTGACCTTGGTTGCGTACGGCATACCCATCAACATCGGCCACACCACTGCGTCATCCAACACTTTACCGGTGCTGGCCGCTGCCAGAGACCGATCAAGCAACGAGGCGGTCAGCATGCTTAGCAGTTCATCCTGCTTAACTGCTGACGCCATTACCGCGTTATACGTCTTTTCACCCACGGTGAACGCTTGAACCTGACTCATTGATTAACCCCGGGTGCCGTCCCATGTGTTGAATTCAATGGAGAACTGGTCGTCGCTGATAGTAGTACCGGCGCGACCACGCTCGCCATCGTTCACCATCACGCCTTCGGTGCCCAGCGCTGTTTCCAGCGTACCGATCTGAGTGAAGGTCAACGTGATGTTGGCGTTCGACACAAACAAACCTTGCAGGTACGCCGCATCGGGCGACCCAGGGTTGAGGAACAAGTCCACCTTGCGCCCCGGGTTGATCCGGTTGAGGCGCACGGCGTTACCGCCCTGGCCGCGCCGCAGCGATGCTTTCGGATCGATGGGGGCGTCTTTGTAAGGGGTGGCAGTCTCGCCCCAGTCTTGGATGCGACGACCGTTAACCGTGACGACGCTGAGGTCAGTGCTAAAATTCTTCAAGCTCATGAGCAGCTACCCTTAGTAAATGTCGAGGTTAACGATGGCGGAATGGATCGCACCGGCGCGGAACAAGCGGCAACGCAGTGCGGCAGATTTGCGAGCGCTACGGTCGGCACTGGAGATGGTCAAGATGTCTTCAGGCTTGGTCAGGATCTCGAAACCAATGGTGTAGTAGTCGAGACCGTCGTCCGGGTTGGTGTAAACACGTGGACCCAGGTAACCGTTCGATACGTAACGTTTCAGGATGCGACGAGCGCCGCTGATCAATTGAGCCTGACCCGGTGGCGTCTGTGGCAACTTGCCGATAGCGTTGTACATGACGTTGTACAGTTCGACTGTCAGCGCGTTGATGCAGGCGTCGAGGTTTACGACGTCGTCGATGAACTCGCCGTACGTGCTGTGACTGTAGGTGTTGATCCACCGACCGTTATCGACCGACCCTTGGTTATCCACGACGGTGTAGAACACGGCCTTGTTGGTCGCGAGTTTCATGTTCGCGTACGAGGTGGCGTCCAAGTCTTCAGCCGCAACACCTGGGGACTTCTTACCCTCACCGGTGATGGTGGTGTTATCGCCGGAATAGTTGACAGCCGCGAAGTGTTTCGCCAATGCCACACCGGAGTAAGCGTCGGTGGCGTGAGCAGGGGTAAACGCGTGACGGTAACCCGAAGTGGTCAGCACGTTGGCGATGTTCAGCGCGGTGTTCGCACGAATCGCTGTTGCGGCTGACCCAGTCTGCGAGTTGATGTACATGCTACCGACCGATTCACACCATGCAGCGATCAATGGTGGGTTGGTCAGGATTGCCTGAATCGGCGCGGTGAAGATCGTCCAGTACCACCAGACTTTGTTACGGGCTTTACCCAGCGTCGCGACCACGTTGGCGTCAGCCGGAGCAGAACCCCAAACCATGATCTGGTTGGTGGCAGGCGTACCACCGAGCCATTTCGATGCAGCCTTGTACGTCTCGGTGGTCGACGCGAAGTCGAGCATTAGCGACGGCAGGTCGAAGTAGGTGCGATAAGTATCGACGGTAAAACCGACTGGTAATTCACCGTTCGGAGCAAACAGCATCGCGCTCGCGAAGTTGGCATTACCAAGACCTGTCGGGCTGATATTTGCGTTGATCTGGATAATTTGCGAGGCGGGATAGCTCATTTGCTAGCTCCAAAGGGTTTGCAATTCCCCGCGAGTCTATCACGGAATATTGACGGTGACCAAAACCTGTGCGTTCTCATTCTGCGCGATCACCTGTGTACTCAGAATATTGTTGATATCGCACACATCCGAGACTTCGTACATGACACGGACCGTGACCTGTGCACGTTGCTCCCAGTTCGACGACTGAAGCGCTGTCAGGTTGTTCACGGCGCTTGCGTCGAGCCATCCCACACCGGCCAGGAACAGCGACGATGAGACATCGGGGCGCTTGTTGCATTGCTTCAGGCGTTCCGCCCGGGCCATCGCATCACCCCGGTAGAAGTTGATACTGCACGACGCGATGATCTGCGAGCGCACGTCCGTGGTCACGAGGTCGCCGACCTTATCGGTTGTGATCACGTTGGCTTGACCGCGCTCTGATACGCTTTGACGCGGTCGGATCGATGCGTACTCACCAGTGGGTGACTTGGCGTTCTGATCCGCCAGGATGCACTCAGGCACGCCAGTAACGGTAATGACGATAGGTCGCAGGATGGCGAATAGCTGTTCGTTGGTCACTGGTCGTCGATCCTCGATACGATAACTTTGCAGTAGTCGCGCCAGTAACGATTATCGCACCGGTGCCCTTTCCATGTTTGACCGAGGAACGTCCACGTACCGGTCTGGTCGATCAACTGCATGTTGCCGTCGTTGATGTAGATCCGGCGCGGGTCGACGATACGTTCACCACCTTGTTGCAGAAAATCAAGTTCACGCTCGCTGACCGGCTGAATGTTCACGGTGTAGGCGAGCGTACTGGTCGAGCCAGGGGTGAATATGCCGTCGACGTAACCGCCGCCAGTCATCGCTGTGCGGGTAGCTGGGACCGACACGAATACCGCGTCGATGTGGCCCGTCATTGCCAAACTCATCCCAATCCCTCCGTAGGTACGTCATCGGTTGTAGTGGACGTGACAGAGGCGCGCAAGTGGCCTTTGTCGATCAACGGGTTGTCCGAACCTTTCATCATGATCGTGTATTCAGCGTTCGGTGGTGTTTTCAAGTCTGTCATGAACTGCTGAGTCGCACCAGCCGCCAGGACACCTACACCCTCGATAACTTGATCCATGCCCGCACCACCGCTGACCTGATCCACGATGTACTCGATGTAATCCTGACGCCCCGACGCCACACCAGTGTCAAGCCAGGGGCGCGCTGGAATCTTTGGTGGTCCGTCCGTACCGAAATGCAACGTTGCGCCGAGTTCAGCCATTGTCATTTCCGGAGCGTTCTCGACAGCCGCTGCGTCCTCGTGAATCCCGACGAGCGCGTGCTTGCCTCCCCGGAACTTTTTCACTTCCGTATTCAGCTTGTCGAGTGCCCGTTGGAAATCAACGGTTTTCAGTGAGATGGCCATGGGTCGAATAATACCACAACGGTTGTCTTGATAATCCTTACCCCGGTAATTCGATACGGGGTACACATTCGGGGTATCGCTGAAAGTACCGGAATAGACACCTGCTTTTATTCTATACCCCGATACCCTTAATAAATAATATTAGAATAGGAATGATACATATGTAATACAGTAACAGTATATAGCCAGCGGCGTGAGAGTGAGATCGATGCGGGGTATTCGGGTAACACCCCTCAAACCCGCGAGCTAGAGCGCTAGAATCGTACCCCGGATAGTTTGCGAGTTCCGGGGTACTGGGTATGGTTTTAGCACTGGCAAGCCTGGAAAAGACATTTCGTGACTATTAACGACTACCCAGTCACACATCGACTGATGCGTCACCTTCATTTCAGTGACCAGAAAATTACAGCGGACGTTTTGTGACTATTCATACGTTTCCGGTCATTCTTATCCCGACGAACGGCATTGACGACCCCGTCAGTTGAGCCATACTTACAGTGTCAGAACCGACAACAGGAGACGAGCAGTTGCACGGACGCTACCCAACCTAACAATTTGGAGTAGTGAAAATGAACACATTAGCAGCGGACTTCCTCAACATTGCCCGTAAAGCGAAAGGCGTAGAAAGCGCCGCAAACGGGATGTTCTCGACGCTCAAGTCTGAGGACGTAAGAGACCTGAACCATTTCAACGAGCTGACCCGCGACGCCTTCCAGGCAAACGGGTGGAGTCAGACGGCGGGACGCCCCGCAGCAAGCGCTAAAGAGAAGCCAGCACCCGACGCCGTGAAGCTGTACGTGTCGACGTTCCGTGCAGCTTACCGCCTGAAACTCGATGTACTGTCGTTCGAGACAGTCGGGGCGATGCGTACCACCATCCGTGAGATACGTCAGGCCACGCATCAGCGCAAGCTTGCCGAGCCGCCAGCACCGTCGCGCCCTGAGATGGAAGGTGTGGACGTCAAAGGCCCAGACAGCCTCATAGGCGCCCTGTGGCATGACGCGATGTTACTCGCTGAGAAGATCCCCACCGATCACCAGCAAGAGATGGAACGCGAGGTACGCATGGTGATGCAGCGGTTCCTACGCTTCGCACCGCCTGAACTCACTTTGGTTCCCCAGGCTGCGTGATGAGTGTTGACGACCTCGTCAGAGTGTCATACGATGGGGTCGTCAACTTACAGGAACCCAAACCATGATCGCGATCACCATTTTCGTACTGTTCATGACTCGCGACGCGAAGTCCCCGAAACCTACCGTGGGGTACACCTTCCAATGAGATACGTACCGAAAGAACATCATGTCGAGATACATCCTGAGAACGACGAGGATGTTAAGCGGTTGCGGGAACAGTATCCGCACTTGTGGCCGTTTCAATACGTATGTGTCGCCAACGATCCGGAAGATAAGGTGTCGCTGAAATGACGTACTACGACGAAGGCTGGAACGCGTTTATCAACGGTGACGCATTCGACGCCACGGCGGCGTTTGACTGGCGCAGCGGTTGGAAAGACGCTGAACTCGCGACCAAGAAATATGGTAAGCAACCGATAATTTGAAGGGTATGTGATGAACATTGAACGATATCCAGACGAGAAGCCTTCTTGTGTTACTGCTGAGCTCATCAGGGCGCTACGTGAGCGAAGCGGTGAAGGTATGATGTCTTGCAAACGGGCACTCGAACGTCACAATGGCGATTTCGATGGTGCGCTGGAGCATCTGCGTTGCGAAGGTCAGGCGGTGGTACGTCGCCCTGGCGCATTACAACCCTGCGGATGCCCTGTCAAATGACCAACGCAACCATAACGTTCAAGGGTGCCAGTCGTGCGACGCTGTCAAAGATCGCACGTGACGCGCTCCAGGCTGCCGGGTTCGTGTGCAGCGACATGTTCTACAACGACGCACATCAGAACGAGAGTTTCGTCGTGCAGAACCCACGCAAGACCGAGAAGGAGCTGAGGCGATGAATATGCGTGACCAATGGAAAATGGCGTTTAGCGCGGCACGTCTTGCAAATTGTGTCGACACCTACGGCGACCATTATTACGTTGCCCGAATACCGGTCAAGGCATTTCGTGACGCAGTGAATTATGCCGCAACCCCATACACTGACCCACTGCGTCACCGCTGCAAAAATCATTATTTACGAATTCAAAATGACAAACGCTACTACGCTGCAAACCCGCATATGCGCCCGAGCGGCATCAACTGCCGCTGCGTGGTGTTACCCATCACACCGCAATAGCACCCATCCCCGCACGACGACGTAGACGATAGAACTGCTGACCGTACACTGTGAAGGTCAGCCAGTCGTCGCCTACGTCCATCATCTTAGGCACCCGATACGAGATCGACTCATCGCCTACTTGCTTGCTGGCGACGTTCAAGCGCGCCTCAGAGTTAGGATCAGCGGTCACACCGGCTGTGCCGTAGTTCGTCGCGAGCCAGTGCGCAGCGAAGTAGAACATACCGCGCCGCTTGAAATTGTGGCACTCGTCCTCATACGCGCCCCAGCGTGCCGAACCCGTCTCAGCGTCAGCCTCGCACAGCGCGCAACTGATCAACGCGTCGGGCCAGTTGGTGACATTGGTGAAAGCTTGGAACTCAGCTCGAAAGCTGGTAATCATTGCCGGTGTGATAATCACAGGGTGACTCCTGATTTGATGGCCATATAAGCTTCGGAAGATGCTGTTAATCCTGTGTCAGTTGTCGCACCCCGAATGATTATACCGGCTATGTATCCCTTGAACGGTAGGGTCGTACCACCACGCCTACCAATATACAATGGTAAATTACCAAAACCGCCAGTTCCCAAACCCGAGGTATCACTAGCAACGGTAACGCCATTCAGCCTCAAACGGGTTGAGCCCGCAGCAATATCAGCATCCCCGCTGAGTACAACAGTTACTGGTGCGGCATACGTCAATGGTGATGTGCGATCTTTACGAGTTGTACCCTTGAACCCGACACTCAACGATGCCGACGCCGACCCACTCGGGGCAGTCACGATGAATGATCCATCATTGGTCCCGATGTTCGCACTCAGTTCCATAGCGACACCCAATGTAACGTCACTAACCTTGGCGATCCCAGCAAATACACACATTTTGTCAGTCGATACAAAGTTAATATTTGACGTCACGAAAAAGTCATCGACACCGTCAAATTCCAAGTACCACAACGCGCCTGAATTGCGCAGGATAGGGCGAGACGAGGGTGTGGACTGACTGGCGTGGTTACCACGTCCGGACTTGTCGCGCATTAACCCGACCTGTTGATTCGCGGTGGTGACAGGTATCGTACCAGCGGCGTCCTGAAACATCGTTGACATGTCGCTAGGGTCGTACCATGCGCCTTGCTCACCAGCGGCAAACAATGTAGCGGGTGAGTAGGCTACGCTCCCCTGGGGAATGCCACGGCTTATCGAGCGGCTGATACTGCGCATCATGTCTGTAATTCCACAGTGGTCGGACCACCGGTGATGGCGACGCGGTACGTGGCGTTACGCAGTGACAGGATTTTCGCCACCGCTCCGGTAAATTGTAGGTCAGGGAAACCGCGCCACACGCCGTCAGCGCATAGTCGCTCAATCGAAACCGGGCCAGTACCCGACACGAACAGTGATACCTCACCGCTCACGCTATCCAATGGGATGGCAGGCCCCGTGAAACTCGTTTGGTTTAAATATTGAATGACCATTAATACACCCCATCGTTGACGTGCTATAGAATAGCATATTGACAGACGTCAAAAAGCCCCGTTTTGCACGCTAACGAGAACCGTTGATCCTCAGGTGTCGGGGCTGTGTTGGGGTGGAACCGCATGTGCGGGCAGCGACGGGCGAACTTCTCCAGACTCACCATTCTTTCGCGGTCTTTATAACACCGGAGATTTGAACATCGTCGAGAGGCTTACCGGTTTGGCGCTGGTTGTTCGTTTACGCGTGAGCTTTGTCAATCTCGGCCTGGATGCGAGCCGCGTCCCACTTCTTGTCGACCTTGATACCGAGCAACATCGCTTCGTCGCTGAGCGCGCCAATGTCAGGTTCGTCGCTGACGGGTGCGGTCACTTGGATCAAATCGCCGATCTTGATCAGGTTCTTCACGAAATCGCTGGAGCACAGCGTGTCAGGTACTTCAGCCGCTGGGTTCTCACCCGGGAGGATGTCGTAAAATTCACTGTAACCACTCTCGGTCATTGGACCATTGACAGTGATGAGTCGCTTGGAAAGGTTGCGGAGCCACATGTGGTGTTACCTCGGGTACGTATGTGAGTGGGTTCGATGTTGACAGGATGGTCACCCGGTGTCAATGTAGCGGTGCGGATAGACCGGCCAGTTGAACAGCGCTTAGTCAGCGCCTTCCGCGTTCCCCTGACTCCTTTTGACCGAGGTCACATCGATGAATTCCGTAATATCTCGCGCTGATGCCACGTCTGCTGGTCTGACTCATTATTTCACAGGTGTTCCGTGTAAGCATGGGCATCTAGCGCAGCGTTACGTCAAGAATACCAAGTGTGCAACATGTGTTTTCAACACTGTAACCCGCCACAAGATCGCCAACGCCGAAAAGGTGGCCGCGTATAAACAATCGTACCGGGATGCCAATCGTGAAAGGCCCGCCGCCGAGACTCACGCCCGTAGGCTTATGAACCCAGACAAAGTCAAGGCTTCAAAGCAAAAGTGGCGTGATCAAACACACAATCGTAAGAAAGAGTACGCCTATCACGGTCGGCGAAGGGCTACAGACCCTGTGTTCAGAATGTCAATTCAAATGCGGGAAATGGTGCGCCGCGTAATGATGGTAACCGGTGATAATAAAAGAAGACGACCGTCGAGACATATTTTAGGGTACGCGAGTAATGACCTCAGGATACACCTCGAACAACAGTTCAAACCCGGGATGACGTGGGAAAATTATGGTGAGTGGCACATCGATCACAAGATTCCCATAAGTCTGATGATCCTTTTCGGGGTGACCGACCCCTCACTCATCAATGCACTGTGGAACCTACAGCCCCTGTGGGCGCACGAGAATCTAGCAAAGGGTAACCGCTTCGTATCACCATAAAAAAACCCCGCCGAAGCGGGGTCTGTCAAGCGTTACGACTCAAAGACTGTCGCGATACGCGCCGCTGAACGGATATCGGAACTCAACACCCGACATTTTGTATTCCGCAGGAATGAATACGTTCAAACCTTTCATCTGTGGTGCCAGTGCGCGCCATGGGATGGGTTGTACCATGCCCAGGTTCTCGTCGTTCAGTTCGAACGCCAACATGCGATCCTTGCCACCGTTCGACACGCCAGCAGCGGTGAGCTGTGCGGCGGTCAGTTGCAGACGTGGAACAACGCGCAGTGGTTGACCGGTCAGCGAGGTGTACAGGTTGTTCTTGAGGAAGTACTCAAGCACGGTGGTGTCCGTACCGATGTCCATTTTCTTGCTGGAGATCTGAGCCCAACGAGTGGAGTCGAGAACCAGAACGTTTGGAACATGAACGTTCGCGGAGTTGATCCAAACCTTCACCAGCAGCGAGTTCATGTCCGCTACGATGTTAGCGCCGGTTTCGGTCAGCCAGTTGATGGTGGACGAATCCACAGCCAGGTTGGCGTTGTTGAACAGGCCGGTCATCTGACGACCAGCGTCACCGAAGTAAGCCACACGCTGGGTGTGCTCCTGCGCACCACGGAATGCTGCCTGCGCCTTGGTAACGTCTAGGGGGATACGCATTTGTTGCGACTTGCGCAACTCATCCAGGCTGTAATCGTAGCTGTTGCCAGCGTAACCGATTGGCACCGAGGATTTGTTGGCCGAGATGGCAACGTTCGGCAGGTCGTCGGCGCTGGAACCGATGAATTTACCGATGGTGACGGCATCGTACGAGATGTAGTCCCACTGGTCGACCCACTCAGGCACGTTGGTGTTGATCGGCACCAGTTCGGCGAAGTTAATCGCGGTGTATTTCGACTGATAGATCTTGGATTCGAGGTTCGCCAGTTGCGAGATGTAGAACGCGAGACCGTCGTCCACAGTCGGCAGACCGTCGATGAAAGTAACCTGATGACCCTTCGCCAAGCCGTTACGTTCGGCGTATGCGTCAGCGCCGGCTACCGAGATTTTAGTGCGCTGAGTCATGATTAACCCCCGATCCGCAGAGAAATTTTAGCCAGCGCACCGGCACCCGCCGAGCTGACCCATTTAGCGTTAGGGAGCAGTACCGCCAGTGTGGCCGCAGCGCCGATAACGTTGGAGAACTGACCTTGGTTGGTGCCAGTACCGTCGCCGACGACCAGATACACCGGGTCATCCTTGGCTACGGCCACACGGGCAGTTACCCAGATGTTGGAAACGGTTTCGACGGTCATGTCGCGCTTGGCAACTGCGCCGACGACATCGGTAGCGGCGTAAGCGCGGTTCAGTTCACGAACCACAACACCGACGAACTGTGCGGCGGTCGATGCAGCGACTGGCAGTTTAGCGCCGTCGTCACCATCGGTAACAACGCCCAGGCCGAACGCGATGTTCGCGGTGCCTTTGTTGAGTTTCGACACACCGTTGTAGAGTTGACCGTCGGCGATCATGCCCGCATAGGCTACGCCGTGGTTAATTGCATTGCCGCCTTGTACTGGCATGATTATTTCCCCTTCCAAGCGTTGGCTTGAGATTCTTTAAACGTGGAGTAGGCGTCAGCAACGACGACCGGTGCGGCAGTGGTCGACTTACCGGCTGCATCAGCCGCCAGGGCGGTCAGTTGAGCGATCAGATTGGATGCATCACCGGTAACTGTTGTCTTGTCATCCTTTTCTTCCGGGTCAGCTTCGACTGCCATGTCCCAGGATGCTTGGATGTAAGACGGGGACTTCGCAGCCCAGTCAACCGATGGACGCTTGACCAGCAGAGCGGCGCGCATCACTTCGGTAGGGTCGACGCTGTCGCAAGTGAATGCGTCACCGGCAATCTTACGGGCGGTGGTGTTGAGCGCACCCAGCACGGCCACACGGGCCTTGATCGCGTCGTCGCTGCCCAGCGCCAGAGCGGCGGTCAGTTTCTCAGCGGTGCCGTCGGCGGTCGCTTGAGCTTTCTCAGCGGCAGCTTCAGCAGTGGTTGCGCGTAGGGTCAGTCGGTCGAACGCGTCGGCGACTACCTGGGCGTTTGCAGGATCAGCAACATCAACGCTGCGCCCGCTATCAGTGGTAATGAGTACAGGCATTGTGTTGCCTCCAATGGGGGTTTTGTTGTCGAACACTTTTGCAGATGGACCAGCCCTGGCTCTATCAACCAAGGCTATGTGGTTAATTTTGATATCGGTCTGAATGTAGTCGTACGGCTCACCGTCGGCACTGATACCCGGGCCTTCGACATACACGGACGTATAACCGGCACTGAGTTCACACTTGCCGGAGTTGATCGAGTCGATGGCTGACTGGTCCTTAACGATCAGGTCGCACTGGACGAAATCACCATCGCGTCGACCAACGCCACGCACGACACCAGCAGAAACCTTTTTAAAGTTCTTACTGTTGACGAGGCCGTCAGGGTGGTTTACAGTGACGTCAACGCCATCGAATGAGGCGAGCGATTCATCTTTAAACACTTCTTCAGCGGGACGGTACACGCGGATGATGTGATTCGGATCGCCAGGAAGGCCCAGCTCACGAGCGAGATATTCCTGAATACCGGTACGTGCGACGTTACCCGGAACGCGCAGAAATCCCTCGTCGGTATATTCACGACGAGTGACGCGATAGCTTGATCTGTCACAAACGATGATCGGCATTAACTGATCCACATGACCCAATGCGGGCAATCATAACCGTTAACAA
>Ga0157370_10003984_pt1 | contig 17172 bp, 17 predicted proteins | sample C35metaG_FD_113463 | JGI IMG/M metagenome (GOLD analysis project Ga0157370, IMG submission 113463) | Corn rhizosphere microbial communities from Kellogg Biological Station, Michigan, USA - C3-5 metaG | ecosystem: Host-associated > Plants > Roots > Rhizosphere > Soil | place: USA: Michigan...
CGTGAGCCGCGACGGTATATACGATATACTGCCACAAAGCATTACTCACAATTATAGAGGACGTGACCAGCGCGAAGATCCTGTACAGGATTTTAAAAGCAGAAAGAAAGAAGAAAAAGAAGCAAGGCATTTTTTTAATCCGTTAGAAAATGAGTTTTTCCTTTTCAGGCATGAAATTGAAAAATTCGAATCTAAATTTCTTTCCGGATTAAGCACAGCCGGTGTAGCAGATATTATAAAGACAATATTAGGTATTGAAAAGCCGATGCCTGACAATTTGGTTATTAAGCTATTTTATGCACTTATGATGCAAAAGAGTAAACCTGCCAATAATATAGGTGAGTTATGCCAGATACTTAAAGACATTATTGGAGAACAGGTGTCTTACACAACAGACAACATTATGCTGGAAAACAATTTTGATATTGAAGAAAAGCAGGAAGAAATGATAATGGGCATTAATACTACCCTTGCCAGCAGTGAGAAAATATTTTTAAAGAAATACCATTTTAAAGTTGGCCCGTTAGCCAAACCTTCAAACCTTCCGTTATATTTTATCGGAGAAGAGCTTGAAAATTTCCTTAATGCCTTCTTTAATCTTTTTATACCCTTTCATTCTCAGTTTTCATTTGAGATGAGCCTTAATACAGAAGACGAAATGTTTTCTATGGACGATGAAATTATTTATAAATCCCGATTAGGAATTTCAACAGTTTTATAATGCGCAGATATTTAAACCAATTAGGTGGTGGAGAAGTTTTAATCTATGTGCTGTTAGCCATTGCAATTGCGATGGTTTTGAGCATTCTTGTAGGTAGCAGAATTCCAAAATTCAGGCAGGACAAAAAGAGGTATTTTATATATATACTTATTCAGGGCCTGATATTTTTAATTTTTGGAGCGATATTATATAATCTTAAAGGCACGACTTTAAACGCGCGTTTTATATCTACACAGGTATATATGCTCATTGCAGGATCGGTGCATCTTATACTATTTCGCTCACACTTTAAACGTTTCGATTCAAAAGCAATATATAAGGAAATTGTAATTTCTATCATTACAGCTATATTTTTGTCGGCATTCCTTATAATGATAGTCGTACACTTCAGGGAATTGATTTACCTGCCATACATGTTGGGCACGATGCTTATCTTTTTATTGCCTACACTTTGCTACAGCCTTTTTGAAACGGCGGTATCGATACCTGTAAAACTGCATAAACGCTGGTTTTATCCGGTTAACAACAGATATCCTAACCCACAGGCATCAGACATGAGAAACATTATCATTCTTAATCTGGTTTTCCAGAAAAAGGATGGTGACAAGCATATAACAAACTTTAAAGTAAAAGCACCAAGAGCATTTGAATTTGGCAGGCTGTTCTATTACTTTATTAACGATTATAACGAAAAGAATCCTAACAGCCAGATACATTATCTGGATAATAACGGAGAGCCTTACGGCTGGTATTTCTATTCTAAGCCGGCATGGTTTAGTGCGTCAACTTATATTGATACTGAACATGCAATAGATACCAATAATATTAAAGACGGTGAAACAATAATTTGTCAAAGAATCTAACAACATATACAATGGCTGAAAATATCAAACATTTTCCTGTAAACTGGATCGACGGAATGAAGATCAATAAAAACCATTTTATTGATTTACAGGACAATATTGAAGATCTTGTACGTGATGCAAGGACTATAGGGGTTAATTACCTTAATTACGGGCTGCTATCAACGCCGCTAACCCGACCTTTTCAATATTCTATCTCAATAGATGCGCACAAAGAACTTACTGTTACTATTAAGTTTATAAAAGCGGTTACTCCAGGTGGTGGAAGGATTGAAATTACAGATTATACAGGCGAATTCTCTGAAAGGATAGAACTGAATGATTTTGATTTCAGGGAAAATAATTATTTCCTGCTCCTTAATATAGATCCGTTCCAGAGGGTTCCTTCGGGTGAGCAAAAAATGGATGAAGTACCGCCAAGGTTTCCTAATGCGCTGCCTCGTTATTTCCTGACCAGTATACTTGAATCTGAGGTAAACCAAAATAACATTGGTGCATTACAGTTTCCTTTGGCAAAGTTTAAAACAATGGCAGACAGCTATGAAATAATTACAGATTTCATTCCACCATGCCTAATGGTAAACAGCCACCCAACCCTACTGGCTCTTTTTGAGAACTACGATAATTTCTTCAAGCAAATTGAATTTAATGCTGTGCAGATATCACAAAAGATACGCTTTAGGAATACTACGGAGGATGAAAATATCATTGCAAAAATGGTATTTGATGCCTGCGATAAGATAAAAGTATTAACGGCACAGTACATAACCCGTAATAAATGGTCTGGCAATAACATGAACCCAATGGAAGTTCTTGAAAATATAATAAGCCTTGCCAGGGTGATTAAAAACACTTTCGATTCTTTTTCGGGAGATGGAAAAGAGGTATTATTTAATTACTTCTCTGAATGGACCGAAATTTCAAGTGGTGATTATGAAAGACTATTTACAGATACCATCAACGTAAAATACAACGCTTTTGATATATCACCAACTGTGAATCAGGCAATACGTTTTATAGACAGGATCGGGACATTATTTGGCATACTTAATCAGCTGGATTACATTGGGAAGAAAAAAGATTCCGGAATTTTTGTTAATGAGAACATATTAAGAACTGCCAAGCCATCATTTTTTGGTAATTCTAATGATGATGACGATCAACCACGAACTTCTCCTTCGTTTTTAGCTGAATAATAAATTGAACTATGGAAATATTAAATAAAAAAGAGAGGACATCGGCATTTTTGCTTTTCCTTTTAATGTTTGTAATCACTACCGGAACACTTATCGCTGCTATATTTTTCAACTATAAGTTACCGCTTAAGGAAAATGAAGTATTGAAAGCCGAAAATGAAAAAATACTAAATGAGTTTAACTTTCAGAAAGGCTTTTCTGAAAAAATAGAACATATCTCTAAGCTGGTTGATTCGCTTGATAAAGCTCCGGAAAGTTTCCAGTTTATTGAGCAGGGAATCACATTTGAACTTGTTAAGATAAAAGATAAAATACCGGCAGAATCTGAACAGTCATTGCGATTATACGACAATTATATAATGACTGTGACTGATCTTGTAAATACAAAGAAACAACTGCTTCAGGTAAACGATTCTAAAAAAGATATTGAAATGCTTAACAGCCAGTTAAAAGCATATGAAGATGACAATAAGGATTTAACACGTCAGCTTGAGCTTGAAAGACAGCTAAACATGAGACAACAATAATAGCGTATGACAGCAGATAATCTACAGGAATTGCTACATGTAGCAAAGCAGCTTGCACGTGAAAACATGAATGCAAAATGCTCTCCTGCACATGTAGTTAAAGCATTACTTAACAGGCAGTTTCCGTTTATCAAAGAACTGGATGCCGCCGGCATTGACGTTTTTTACCTTGAAGAATGGGCAGATATACGCATTAGCGAATATCAAAAGACCACAAAGCCTACAGAAGATCCTGAGACAGACAGTTATGTAAATGCTGTTGTCGAAGAAAGCGAATCTATCGCCTCAAAAACGGATAGTGAAACAGGTTTTGTACATGTTCTTACAGCTTTAGTTACGCCGGGTGTAGGTTTTTCTAACGATCAGCTAAAATCACTGCCATTGTCTGTAACCGATATACAGACTGCTTTTGGAACCGGTAAAGAAACTAATAAAAAACAGGCTGCTACACGTAACAATAATGCAGCACCGCGTGGTACTTCAACTATAGATAAATACTGTATTGATAAGACCAAAGAACTGCATGGAAAAGATTTCATTCCTGTTATAGGACGTGATAAAGAAATTAAAACTATAACAGAGGTATTAAACCGAAGGCTGAAACCACACATCATAATTACAGGTGACAGCGGAGTTGGTAAATCTACACTTGTGGAAGGCTTTTTTCATAAAATTGCCAACAAAAGTGTACTTGACATATTTCATGATGCTGCTGTTTTTGAAATTAGTATAGCGTCATTATTTGCAGGTGCTTCCTATAAAGGCGAAGTGGAAGACAGGCTTCAGAAATTATTCAATGAAATCAGGGAATATAACAGGCCCATGGTTTTTATTGATGATATCCATGAGCTTTTAGATTCCGGTCAGGGATCAGGGATAACAAGCCTTATAAAGTCAGAGCTTTCTAAAGGCGATATTACATTTATAGGTGCTACAACTACCGATAAATTTCGTAAGTCATTAGGAAAAGACGATGCCCTTACAAGGCGTTTTGAAGTATTAGAAATCCACGAACCTAACGCTGAACTGGCTCATAAAATGATAAAAAATGTGATTGAGCACTATCAGTCACATCACGATTATACCATTGACGATGAAGGACTTTCAGAATCGATACGTTTATCTAAACGATACCTGAAAGAAAAATCTTTGCCTGATTCTGCATTAGATCTTATAGACAGAACAATGTCTTCACTCAAAGTTGCAAGGGAACTGATACGTAAAGAACTGCCTCAGCTAAAGCTACAGCTACAGGAAATAGAAGATACTAATGATGAAAAAGAAAACAGGCTTACTGATCTTCATACTGATATTTACAATAAAGCCGGTTATCTTTTTAGCGATGAGGATACCAACAGTGAAAATACATCTAAATATGATCTTATAACATCATTATTTGAAAAACTGGAAGAGTTGGATACACAGGATAATAAAGTGCTTCCCTCTCACCTTTCAATCATAGTTTCGGGTATTACCGGTATTCCTTCAGGTAAGGTAAAATCTGATGAGCGCGAACGATTAATGGATATTGAAAATACGTTAAAGAAACGCGTTATCGGTCAGGATCATGCTGTAAAAGTAGTTTCTGATGCCATTATGGAATCCCGTTCAGGGCTTACAAAACCGGGGCAGCCGATAGGTTCATTCTTTTTCCTCGGACCAACAGGAACCGGAAAAACGGAATTAGCAAAATCATTAGCCGACTTCCTGTTTGGTGACGAAAGTGCCATCATCCGCTTTGATATGTCTGAATTTAAGGAAGAACATTCGGCAGCATTACTTTATGGTGCACCTCCCGGTTATGTAGGTTATGAAGAAGGTGGACTTTTAGTAAACAAAATCAGGCAAAAGCCTTACTCCATTGTGCTTTTTGATGAAATTGAAAAAGCACATAAATCTGTATTTGATGTTTTCCTTCAGATACTTGATGAAGGAAAACTTCACGACAGATTGGGCAAAGAAGGTGATTTTTCAAATTCGGTTATACTCTTTACATCAAATATTGGATCTGAATATATTGTGAATTCATTTGGTCAGGACGTAATCCCTGAATCAAACGACCTTATAAAATTAATGAGCCCTTATTTCAGGCCCGAATTTTTAGGTAGAATAACAGAAATTATTCCTTTTGCACCTATCAGTGCTAAAAATGTGGCAAGAATTTTTGATATACATCTTAAAAAAGAGCTATTACAGTTACTCGAAAAACTGGACATAACCCTTGAAATAGAAGAAGCCGATAAAGAAAAGATCGCTTTAAAAGGATTCAGCCCCGAATATGGTGCACGACCTATAAAAGGAATCATCCGCAACCAGTTGAAAAGGCCATTATCCCGAATGATAATATCTAATGAAGTTAATAAAGGCGATGTATTAAAAGTAAGCCTTGACGAAAATGGCATTATAAAATTTGTAAAAGAACATGAAGGATCTTTATTATAAAATACCTTTCGACTTTAAGGGTCTTACTAAAGGCCAGGACATTCGCAAAGTCACAATAGAAGAATCGCTTGCGCAATTTATATCGCTTATCATAACCACAATTTTTGGTGAATATAAGTATGATGACAATTTTGGCACCATGATTTGGGAAACCGATTTTAATCTTCTGGCGAATGCCAACCAGCTTAAGGATATTATTAAAGATTCAGTTTTCAGTAAAGTTAAAGAGTATGAAAAAAGGCTTACCGTTACCGATGTTACCCTAAGCGTAAGTGAAGATACAGTAAGTTATACTAAAAATATCCGTGTAAAAAAACGCCTTGATATTGTAGTATACGGAATCATCAAAAAAACAAATCAGCCTTATTATTATAAAAGCTCATACTTTTTAGCACCATTTTCCTTTAAATAATATTCTATGAACCAGTTATCAAAAGACCAGATTAAAGACCGCTTATTAAAGCGTGCGGCAAGGCAATGGGGTTATAGTGATATTGAACTTGAAAATGTTTTTGACCCTATAGTTAACCTGCTTTTTGATGTATGCGCGAAGGAACTTGAAAAGATTTCCGGTGAAATATATTCAAGCCGCAGGAGAATGACCGAGCGACTTATAGATATCCTTACTCCTACTGCCGCAACAAAAGCAACGCCGGCAAGGGGAATAATGAAAGCATATCCTGTAGAAAATGAAGTGACATTAAACGATCACCATCAGTTTTATTATCAACGAAAAGAGACAAATCCATACAATCCTGTAGAAAGTAACCTGAAAAGTTATTTCTTTGGCCCTACTGCGCCAATAAAACTAACCCGAAACAAATTACGATATGTAGTTGTTCCTAACGGAATACAGGATGTAACTAAAGATCAGTTCAGAGAAACCTTAAATGCTGCCGATTATCTTAAACCTGCGCCCTATGGCACAATGTGGGTAGGAATTAAACATGAAGGAAACGGAATAATTAAAGACCTGATGCTGTATTTTTATCTTAAAAATATAGACCACAGAAACACCTTTTACCATTTTCTTCCAAAGGCAAAATGGTTCTTAAATGATTACCAACTGCAAACATCGCAGGGTTACAATACAGACGAAAGGTATGGCTTTAATCAGGACACGCTAAGCAGCGAAAGTTTTTATCATATAGAAAAGACACAGGAGCATGTTAATGACTTTTACTGCAAACAGTTTATAACCATAAAAGACATTCTTACGATAGATGCTAACGATATGTCTACTCCTGCTGAATTTGCAAACTTTATTCCTGCGGAAAACATTAAAGAAATGGCTGCAGAAAAACTGTTATGGTTAAGAGTTGAATTTCCGAATGTTATTGACAATACTTTTCTTAGCGATATGTTTTGCGCTATAAACTGTTTTCCTGCTATCAATAAAAAGCTAAATGAAATGCAGGGCAGCATACGCAACCTGCTTAATATATATCCGTTAAACCTTGGTCAGGATTACTTCTTAGAATTGCTATCGGTAACAGATGATAAAAACGAAGAGTTTGATATTGTTACCAATACAGATGAAAGAGATGAGGATAAAGATTATACGTACCTGAGATTCGGAGGGATTGCTCGTTTTGATGAACGAAATGCCACAGAAGAAATCAACTACCTGATAGATCTTGTTCGTGATGAAGCTGCCGCTTTTTCGCGATTAGGTCATGATTTTACTGATAATAACCTTAAGGAAATCAACCAGATCATCTCCAGGTTTAAAAATAAGATGGTGCAACTGGGAATGCAGAATGCAAACAATCCATATCTCGTTTTAAGTACAAAAGACAAAGACCGAAAAGGCAACCTTTTTGTAAAATACTGGACTACCAATGGCGAAAGCGCTAATAAAATAAATACATTTTCAAAACTTACTGTACATAAAGGTTCTGAATTTGAGAAGGATGGTATTATGTTCCTCTCTACTACACAAGGCGGAAAAGATGAGCTTACCAACTCACAGAAAATTTATGCTTACCGCGAAAATTTAATTTCAAATCAACGTGTGGTTACACGTCAGGATTTAATTATTTTAAGTAAAAATCATTTTGGTGATGCGGTAACAACCGTAGACGTTAAAAACGGTATTCAGACAAGCCTTGAAGATAATATAGGCTATACTCCTACAATTGATATTTATATTCATAAAAAAGACCCTGAATTCTATACTGAAGAAGAGTGGCATTATTTAAGTGAAAATCTTAAGCATACCATCGAAAAAAGAGCTGTAAACATTGTTCCATTCAGGATAATATATACAGCTTAAAATAATAGAGCCGATAGTTAACTATCGGCTCTATTATTTTTAAAATTCCAGCATTTCCTCGTGAACATAACACCAAAGCCAGCGTTCACCCGGCTCAGCAGATGCAATTACAGGATGCCCCGAAGCTTTATAATGTTTCGTCGCATGTTTGTTAGGCGACTGATCGCAGCAAAGCGTTACTCCACAGTGCTGACAGGTACGAAGATGCACCCAATCGCTGCCAATTTTTATACATTCTTCGCATACTCCTTTGTCACTTATAGTAACTTCGGTAATAGCGTTTAGATCTTTACAAAATCCATTATTGTCCATTGGTATTTATTTAAATTATAGTTCTGCTAAATATTTATGTACCATTGTAACTGCCATTGCTCCCTCTCCTACTGCCGAAGCCACTCTTTTTATCGAATTAAATCGTACATCGCCCGCTGCAAAAGAACCTGCCACGCTTGTTTCTAAGTGATATGGTAATCTAACTTCATTCCAGCATGCTTTAAAAGTATCAAGGTTAATAAGGTCGCTCCCGGTTATAAGATAACCATTTCTGTCACGGATAATACTCGTTTCTTCAGCCCAGTCGGTGTTCGGTTTTCCTCCTATACAAATAAACAATTTACCTGTATCGTGCCATGTATCTTTTCCTGTTTCAGAATTAAATATGCGTATTCGTTGTAATAAGTCATCGCCTTCAAGTTCCTTAACCTGCGAATTATAAAGTATTATAATATTAGGAATATTAGTAATGCGCTTTAAAAGATAATCGCTAAGTGTTTCGGCAAGATTATTTCTACGGATAACCATATAAACAGTTCTGGCAAATCCAGAAAAATAAGATGCTGCCTGCCCTGCCGAATTACCTCCTCCTACTATATACACATCTTTACCATGACAAAAACATGCTTCAGCAGCTCCCGCTCCATAGTAAACACCTTTATTAAAAAAATCTTTTTCGTTAGGAAGGTTTAGTTCTGCATATTCAACACCTGTTGCACAAATATTAGCTTTAGCAACCATTTTATCGCCATTGGCAAGATCTACATGTATTCTTTTATTATAAAAGCTACCTTTAATACCCTCACCAAGCAGTAGTATTTCCACACCAAATTTAAGCGCCTGTTGGCGGGCACGTTCTGCCAGTTCAGCACCGCATATTCCTTTAGGAAACCCCATATAATTTTCTATAAGCGAACTGGTTCCTGCCTGCCCACCAATAGCTTGTTTTTCTACAAGTATCGTTTTTAGCCCTTCGGAAGCCGCATAAACAGCTGCACTTAATCCTGCGGGACCGGCTCCATAAATGGAAACGTCATATTCGGAAAGGCTTGGTTTTTTAATCCAGCCCAAATGCATTGCTATCTGTTCAACAGTAGGGTTAAGAACTAAGTCTCCATCAGGGAACTGAATAGCTGCAGAATCGCTATGCTTTAAAGGAGAAATCGTTTTGTCTTCCGCAATCAAATCATCATTACTAATTTCAATCCAGTCAAACTCCACAACACTCCTGCTGAGGAATTCCCTAAGCGGATAAACATCTGCAGAATCGCGTCTGCCATAAAATTTAAGTCTGTCCATACTACTAAAATATGAAATTATAAGCAAACGTTATAAAAGATATATAGGCATCTGCGATTACACAGATGCCTACATAACTATCACTATTTTTAAAGTATTACTTATTGCTAAAATGAGATCTTAACATCCATGCCATTTCTTCATGTGTTTCTAAAAGGCTTGTAAAATAGTCACTTGTACCAAAATCTTTAAATTTGGTAGCAAATGGATCAATATTTCCTCTAAGGAAGGTAATTATACTTTCGTGATCTTCCAGTAATTCCCTTAAAAAACCCTGGCTATCATTTTTGCGTTCTATAACTTCTGTAAGATGTGTTAATTGTAAAAACTGTTTTAAAGTACCCGGTGCATAATGCCCTATTTTCCGCATACGTTCTGCAACGCTGTCCATTATTTCATCTATTTGCTGGTATTGCCCTTCAAAGAAGATATGCATAGAATGAAAGTCCGGACCTTCTATATTCCAGTGTGCATTTCTTGTTTTAGTATATAATAAAAACTCATCTGCAAGTAATTTACCTAATTGGTCTGCAACTGCCTGTCTGTTCTCTTCTGTAATTCCAATGTTTGTTTTCATAATATTATGTTTTATTAGTTGATTATAAATTTAAGAAATTACTGTATTACTTAGTAAGAGAACAGCTTTTTTTTAGTTCACATTCTTTTAGAAAAGTAGTTTAACCAAGTGTATAAGAAATACTATTAAAAATCAGAATGTTAAATAAAATAAATTAACTTTATAAGTCTATAACCTTCTGAATATAAATTAAATATAGTCTCCTGTTTTTAAGATCCAACCTAAAACTATATGTCATGAAGAAGCTAATAAAACAATTTACGAAAAAGGTATTGGTAATTGTAATAGTCGTGACACTATTATTTACCCTGCCCTCTAAAGCACAACAAACTGTTCCTATTAAAAATATTGTATTGGTACACGGTGCTTTTGTTGATGGATCCGGATGGAAACCGGTATATGAAATCTTAGCAAGTAAAGGTTACCATGTTAGCGTAGTCCAACAGCCACTTACTTCTTTTGAAGCTGATCTTGCTGCCGTAAAGCGCGTACTGGCGCTACAAAATGGTCCCTGTATTTTAGTCGGACATAGTTATGGCGGAGGTATAATAACAGAAGCAGGCAACGATGAGCGTGTAATAGGATTAGTATACATTGCCGCCCATGCTCCCGACAAAGGAGAATCTGAAGCGGATAATGGCAAACGTATGCCTCCTGCCTATAAATCGCTTGTAAAGGGAGCAGATGGTTACGATTATATCGATCCTGCTCAGTTTCCATTTGATTTTGCAGGTGATGTGCCTAAAAAGCAGGCAGAATTTATGGCAGATGCCCAAATGCCTACAGCCGATGCTGTTTTTCACGCAGTAATTCAAAACCCATCATGGAGAATAAAACCAAGCTGGTATATGGTTGCTAAAGCAGACAGGATTATTAACCCTGATTTAGAAAGAATGTATGCTAAACGCGCCGGTAGCTACACAGTTGAAATTGAGGCAGCAAGCCACTCCGTTTTTGAGTCACACCCTAACGATGTGGCAGACCTAATAATTAAAGCAGCTACAACAAAAGGAAATAAATAAAACTCTATAATCATTGATTATAAAATTAATTAATAATGTATAAAAATTATTAATTTGTTTTATATATTCAATCGCAATACATTTGCTACATAATAATCACAAATAGTTTTATAGATATGGGCACAGAAAATCAATTTACTATATATCGTAAATAAAAAAAAGAAAATCCGAATTAATAAGCTGAAAGTAAGCACATTATAAATTTGGCAAAATAATAGATAATTAAATAATACATAATAACAATAATTTTTAATCAATGAAAACAAGATCATTCACACAGTACCTAAAGTATGCATTCTCGATTGCAGCACTTTTATTTCTATCAGTTAGCGGTATAGCCCAGTCTAAACCGGCAGTAAAAAATATTGTACTTGTACACGGAGCCTTTGCAGATGGTTCGGGCTACAAAGGCCTTTATGACATCCTTTCAAAAAAAGGTTATAATGTAACCGTTGTACAAAACCCTTTAAGCTCTCTTGAAGCAGACGTTGCTGCAACAAACGCAGTACTTGACAGACAAGATGGCCCAACTATTCTTGCAGGACATTCTTATGGAGGTTCTGTTATTACAGAAGCAGGTAATCATAAAAACGTAGTAGCACTTGTTTACATCGCAGCTTTTCAGCCTGATAAAGGTGAATCAGCTCTAGACTGGGCACAAAAACTACCTCCTGCACCTGAAAACGGTATATTGCCTCCAGATGAGAAAGGTAACTTATATTATGACAAAGCTAAATTCCATGCAGGTTTTTGTGCAGACCTACCTAAAGCAGAAGCAGATTTTATGTATGCATCTCAGGGAGCATTTAATATTCAGGCAATCGGCGGTAAAATTAACCAGGCTGCCTGGAAAACTAAACCTTCATACGGCATCGTAGCAACCGAAGACAAAAGTATCGTACCGGATACAGAACGTAATATGTATAAACGTTCTAACACAAAAGTTACAGAAATTAAAGCCAGCCACGTAGTATTTATATCTCACCCGCAAGAAGTTGCCGATATTATTATCAAAGCTTCTAAAGAGGTTAAAAAATAATTTCACAATCCATTATATAAAACTCCGGCTAACACCGGAGTTTTATTTTTTAAAACAATTACAAAAATGATACGCAAACTATTCTTATTCATAGTACTACTATTTTCTGTAAACTCAGCTTTAGCACAGCTAACACCTGAAGAAAAAATCAAACAGTTAGGTATTACGCTGCCTCAATTAACTGCTCAGAACAATAACAGTTATTCCAATGCTGTTAGAAGTGGAAATTTTATTTATCTATCGGGTAAAGGCCCTCTTCAGCCTGACGGAAAATATACCACCGGAAAAGCCGGGAAAGAAATATCTGTAGAAAAAGCTAATGAAGCCGCACGCCTTTGTGCCATACATCAGCTTGCTGTTTTAAAACAGGAATTAGGCAGTCTGTCTAAAGTAAAAAGGATTATTAAGGTAACAGGCTTTGTTAACAGCAGTCCTGACTTTTATGATCATCCCAAAATAATGGACGGCTTCTCTAATTTTCTTATAGAAGTATTTGGCGAAAAAGGCAAACATTCCCGTACTGCTGTAGGCGTTGCCTCTCTCCCCTTTAACTGGACTGTGGAAGCAGATATAATTGTGGAAGTGGAACCATAATTTTTAATGCTATACTTAAAATATAATTTCACGATATATCGTAATATAAAAACCACTTAAAAGTAGTAATTACCTACAAACAAAGGATTTATAATTCTGGCAAAGTAATAGCTTATTATTTAGAGGAGAATGGATTAATTCATTCTCCTCTAAATAATATGTCATGGAGCAAAAAAATATTAATACTGTTACATTATTGCTTACTGCTGTAGCGGGTTATTGTGACACGGTAACTTTTGTGGCAGGCGATAATATTTTCTCAGCTCATGTAACAGGAAACTTTATAGTATTTGCCTACCAGATGGTTAACGGAAGTGATATTAATGCCTGGATAAAGCTACTTACTTTTCCTGTGTTTATTATCGCGGTAATTGTTGGCGGATTGCTTTCTTCTAATCCTGATAATAAAAACAGAACACTACTTACAGAAGCTATACTGCTTATTTTTGGAGGAATACTTGCTTTTAGTTTTCGGGATCAGCTAGATCAAAAAATAGTTAGCTATAGTATTGTTATGATTGTAGTTTTTGCATTAGGCTTCCAAAACGCTTTTGGAAAACTTTTTAGTAAAGCGACACATGGCCCCACTACCATGATGACGGGAAATGTAACGCAGGCATCATTAGACCTTGGATCAATAATCTTTAAAGGGTTTAAAACCAGCGATTCTGTAGTAAGTTTAAAAAAACAGGCCATAACACTATCCGGTTTTTTGGTTGGATGCATTTCTGGCGCTTTAGCAGGTAAAACATTAGGTCTTTCGGCCATTGTATTTGCCGGAGTATCTATGCTATTGTGTTATATTTTATCGGGACATACTAAAGTAGAAAATACGTAATCATGAAATTTAAAATAATACTAACTCTTCTTTTTCTAAGCTCTTTCAATGCTTTCAGCCAGTCTGTTAGCTTGAAAGAGTTTTATGCTGTTATACGACGGATTCCAATTGAAAAAAATAAATCAGTTACGTATTATTTAGAAAAAAATAGTGAGGACAAAAACATTCAATTACTAAAAGAGAAAGGGCAATTGCAACAAACAAACAAGCCCTATAAAAATGTAATATTGTATATCTTTATTATAGCCTTGGCCGTTTTGCTTATCCTCGTTGGATTCTCTTTTTGCAGGTACTGTATAAAATGTAAAAAGGACAAAGAGCTTAAAGCAAAACAAGATGAAATTGACAGGCAGAACATTCAGCTAAAACACCTGGGCGATGAAAAAGAATGGCTGATAAAAGAAATTCACCACAGGGTTAAAAATAACCTTCAGATAGTGATAAGCCTATTAAATACACAATCGGCATACCTTCAAAATGAAGATGCCCTGCAGGCTATTCAAAACAGCCAACACCGTATGCATGCTATGTCTATTATTCACCAAAAACTATATCAAACCGAAAATCTTTCAGGTATTGATATGTCCTGGTATATACAGGAATTGGTAAATTATTTAAAAGATAGTTTTGATACTGAAAATAAAATTAAATTTAACCTGGAAATACAGCCTATAGAACTTGATATTGCACAGGCTATACCACTGGGGCTTATAATGAACGAAGCTATAACCAACGCTATTAAATATGCTTTTCCCGACAGAAAAGGTATCATTGATATTGAACTGAAAGAAATAGCTAATCTTAAAAACAAATTAAGTATAGCCGATAATGGTGTTGGTTTACAACCTGAATTTCATAATTTAGAGCGGGATTCACTCGGTATGAGCCTAATGATGGGGCTCACCGAACAACTTGACGGGATATTTAAAATAAATTCTGAAAGAGGAGTTTTAATAACAATTGAATTTACTAAAAAAGAGGCTGAAATTTAAGCCATGAAAATGGATACAAAAGAAAAAATATTAATTGTTGAGGATGAGTTTATCGTTGCAAACGACCTTAAAATAATCCTTAAAAAAGCCGGCTATGAGGTAGTAGGTATTGCACCGTCTGTACCACAGGCAAGGGAACTTATAAAAAGTAAAAAACCTGATTGGGTACTATTGGACATCATTTTAAAAGGTGATGAAACCGGTATAGACCTGGCATGGGAACTAACCGAAGTAAAGATTCCTTTCTTATTTATCTCTGCTAATACTAACGAGTCTACGCTTGAAGCTGTAAAAAAAACACAGCCTTACGGCTTTATGGTAAAACCGTTCAGGGAGAAAGACCTGTTGGTTATGCTGGATATAGCACGCTACCGCTATAGTCTTGTTAACGATTTACCACAACAAACTGTTGTTTCTAATGATGCTCAGGCATTTGATGGTATTATAGGGCAAAGTAATGCTTTAAAAGAAATACTTAAAAAAATAAGTATTGTAGCACCTACAGACACATCAGTATTAATTTTAGGAGAAAGTGGTACGGGAAAAGAAAAGATTGCGCATGCAATTCATGATCATTCCTTTAGAAAAGACAAACCTATAGTAGTGGTAAATTGTGCTGCTCTGCCTATTTCGCTTATAGAATCGGAGCTTTTTGGCCATGAAAAAGGAAGCTTTACAGGAGCTAACGTACGCCGCATAGGCAAATTTGAACAGGCTAACGGAGGAACCATTTTTCTTGATGAGATAGGTGAACTTCCTTTAGATGCACAGGTTAAATTACTACGCGTATTACAGGAAAAGGAAATTGAGCGCGTAGGTGGAGATACTACTGTTAAAGTAGACGTGCGCATCGTTGCTGCAACTAACAGAAATCTTGAACATGAAGTAGCTGAAGGTCGCTTCAGGCTTGATTTATATTACAGGCTAAACGTTTTTCCTATTGAACTGCCGCCACTTCGTGACCGTATAGAAGATGTTATATCGCTTGCCGATTATTTTCTTAAAAAGTTTAATATAAAAGCCAGAAAACAACTAACCGGCTTTAGCAACAGTGCATTACAAGAGTTAAGACAATACAACTGGCCGGGCAATATTCGTGAACTGGAACATCTTATAGAACGAAGCACATTGCTGGCTACAGGAACTGAAATTACACATATAGACTTACCTGCTGCGATACCAACTGCGCAAACGAATACCTCATCGGTTGGTGGAGTAAAGTCTTTAGAAGAAATGGAACGCGAACATATATTGCACGCACTTAATACCTGCGGTGGCAAAGTATTTGGCCCTGGCGGCGCAGCTGAACTACTAAAAATACCTGCTACTTCTTTGTATAGTAAAATGAAGAAGCTTGGGATAAAACAAGGACATTCTTAAACAAAAATAGAATTATGACTGATATAAAATTAGTACTCGACGAAAAAAGGCATGGCTTTTTTAATCTGTATGAAAATGATACTAAAATTGGAGAGATGGTCATCAGCGTTACTGATACTGTTTTAACTGTTTACCATACAGAAATTGATCCTTCTGCCGAAGGCAAAGGGTATGCAAAAGTGTTGTTAGACCATCTTGTAAATTACAGTAGGGAACATAACCTGATGGTAAGGCCGTTATGCCCTTATGTTCATGCACAGTTTAAAAAACATCCTGAATTATATACTGACATCTGGATAAAAGCAGACGGTGAATAATACTTACTATGAAAGTAAAGAAGGAAACAACAAGAATAGAAGGTTTTAGCGATGGAGTATTCTCTATTGCTGTAACCCTGCTTGTTTTAGACCTTCATGCCCCGGCAAATACAACATTTACTACCTGTGATGAATTTCTTAGATTTTTAAGGTCGCAATGGCCTACATATTTTGCTTTTACCCTTTCATTTTTAAGTATTTTTATACTTTGGGTAAACCATCATAAAATTTTTAAGCAAATTTATGTACGTAATACAGCCATTACTTTTGCTAATGGATTAATACTGTTTTTTGTTTCGGCAGTGTCTTATCCTACAGCTTTGCTTTCTAAATATTACAATAGCCCGTTAGAAAATATTGTTGTAGCCCTTTACACAGGATTATTTACACTGATAAATCTTTCTTATATACTTTTATGGTATTGTGCTGCAAGAAACAAAAATTTGCTGATACCTAATATTACAGATGCCACAATTAATAAATTAAGCAAAAATTATTGGTACGGGCTTCTCGTATATGGTATTGCCTTTGCACTATCGTTTATACAGCCTGTAATATCCTTATTTTTATGTGGCTCGTTATTAATATTCTGGGCATTATCATCGGGCAAAATAAAAGATTGATATAGTTAAAAAATTTACGAAATTGCATACAATATAATCTTATGGCAGTAGACCCGCAAAACGAAGCTATCTTAAAGCGAATACAGGAAAGAGAACAGGAACAACTATCACTGCTCTCTTTAATTCAGCGTTTTGCGCCAATTACAAACCATAATGAACTTAATGAGGTTATTAACACACAATTAAAGCCGCAG
>Ga0157370_10003985_pt1 | contig 17171 bp, 13 predicted proteins | sample C35metaG_FD_113463 | JGI IMG/M metagenome (GOLD analysis project Ga0157370, IMG submission 113463) | Corn rhizosphere microbial communities from Kellogg Biological Station, Michigan, USA - C3-5 metaG | ecosystem: Host-associated > Plants > Roots > Rhizosphere > Soil | place: USA: Michigan...
ATCCCAAGGCTGAACCCATGGGAACCGGCCCGCTTCCAGTTCGGCAATGATCTTGCGCGTCACCTCGTCATAGAGGTTCGTGCGGGGCTGCGCCCCTTCCTCGCGACCTTGCCTCGCCGCGCGACGCTTGGGGGAAATGCCCATGCCTTAGCCTCCTGTCACAACCAAAAAACCGACCGCAAACCCACCGGGCGTGGGGGGTGGGCGGCAGGAGCGACCGGAAAGGGCCGGACAAGCGGCGGGCGGCACCCACGGGGGCGGAACGAAGTGGAGCAGCCGAAGCGGAGCGCAGGCTTGCCGCACGGCGCGGCGGGCCTAGCAGGAAGCGCCGACCACCCCACGCGCCCAAGGGGATGCAAAACAAGACGCGCCGGTGCGCGGAACGCGCGCCGGGCTGCATCAGGGGCAACGCCACCGGCCAGCGTCATGCGATCGTCACCGCAAGGCCGGGACGCCGGAACGGTGGCCAAGCGGAGCTTGGCGCCTATGGGCGTCGAGCGAAGTAGAGCGCGGTCGTCCGCTTGCGGACGGGACGCCAGACCATTGTTTCACGAACAACTGGCTTGCGTGCAGGGGAAGCGCCCGTTTTCCGTTGCATGCCGAATGGGGCGCTTGACTTGTGAGCCGGAGGACGGCCAGAAGTGGCCATTATCGCAAACTCAGGCATTGATTGAAACGAATATGACACTCGACATCAGGGGAAGCATAAAAAACACCAAGATAAGCTCCAACCCTTATGTTGTCTTTGAAGAAATAATCTCCAATGCCATCGACTCTTTTCTTATCAGAACTCACGATGACGCGTCTGATCCGAACTTAAGTGTCAAAATCAGGGTCGATTTCTCAGCCAGCGATCTTTTCGGCGACGGAGAAACAATGGCGTTGTCGTGCAAGGATAATGGATGCGGTCTTGGCGACGAGCAGCTCAAGGCCTTTCTGACGAAGGATACCTCCTACAAAGACGATCTCCCCATCTCAGGGATCGGGCAATGCAAGGGTGCTGGCCGCATCCAGTATTTTCATCATTTTTCGGGCTTGTCGATCGACAGCAGCTATCGCCAAAACGAGGACGTCGTCCGGCGCCAGATGCGCTATTCTGAGCCACAAAAGCAGATCGACTATGACGATTTCAAATCGTCTTCCGGCAGTGAGGGCGACATCGGGACGCTCATCCAGCTTGAGCAGTTCAAGGACACGGCCCGCGCCCGGATCGCGAATGGGGAAACGCTCAGCCATCTGTTTTCGGCACCTGCCCTGAAAAAGCAGATGCTGGTTGCTTTTCTCCAAAGACTGGTTGGCCTTCAAAGCCGCCTGGGAGATTTCGAATTCGAGTTTCGGACCACTCACTGGAAGGCCGGCGACCAGACCGAAACGCTGAAGCGTGCGGACTTGCCGACCGTGACAGCCGATCCGGTCGTCCAGGTGGAGGAGCGCGATCCGCAATCCGGCGACGGCTTGGGGACCTATCAGAGCTTCAGGCTGTCGCATTATCAGCTTGATGCCGCCCTCTACGACCTCCCCAAGAATGCGGTCGCATTTTGTGCGAAATCCTCCCCGGTAAAGAATATCACCGCCCGCTATCTGCGAACCCGGACCGAACAGAATAATCCTGTCGGCGGCTTCCATCACATCGTTCTCATTGAAAGCGATTTTCTCGACGAGCATGTCAACGAGCAGCGGGATGATTTCGATAATATACCGGATGACATCCCCAGCGGCGATATGTTTTCGGATGCCAGGCTGTCCTATGCCTCGATCCACGAGGCGATAGACCCGATCATCGACGCCATGGTGACACCGGCAGACTGGAAGAAGGAGGATGTCCTCAAGGAGATCACCGATCAATTCGGCGTCAGCGAAGCCATGCTGAAAGATACCTCGACCAAGATCGTCTATGGCGAACCGGCAAAGTCCGTGGTCGAGCGCGTCCTGAAAAAATATCAGGAACGGGTGATCGACGAGACGGCGGAAATCTATAGCTTGAAGGAGGAAATCCTCAAGGCGGAGCCGGACTCGGACGAATACCGCAAGAAGATCGACGAAATCTCGTGGAAGTACACGTCCTCGCTCAAAAACTTCGACATGGCCAACCTGTCGCAGCTCATCGTCCGCCGGGCAGCGATCGTCGAAATCCTTGCGCTCGCCTGTGGCAAGAATCTGGCGATGCAGGCGGTAGCGGAAGGTGTCCGCCGGAAGGATGAACAGATCATCCACAACATCTTCTTCCCCATGCGGAAGGACAGCCAGGACGTATCCGACCATGATATCTGGCTGCTGAGCGAAGAATATCATTATTACGATTACATCGCTTCCGACATGCCGCTGGCCAGCATCAAATGGAACGATGGAGCAGCGGTTTTCGAGAGCGACATCGACCAGAAGTTTCAGGAGTTGCTCGCACGCAGGGCCGACGACAACAACGGAAAGCGGCCGGATATCGCTCTGTTTAGCAAAGAGGGATCGGCCATCATCGTGGAGTTCAAGGCTCCCGGCGTGTCCACCGACGAGCATATCGGCGATCTGACCGAATATGCTCATCTGCTTGCGGCCAAATCCGGCGGAAAACTGAAGAAATTCTACGGATATCTGATCGGTGATACGGTCAACAATCTGCGGTTGGGAGGAACTTGGACGCCGTTTCCGACCGGGAATGGCTGGTTCCAGTCGAGTCCGCTGATGGACCCGGCTACTCGCCAGCCGCTGGGAGAGACCTATTTCGAGATTTTGCATTTCAGCGATGTGATCGACCGGGCGAAAAAGCGGATCGGTGTCTATCAGCAGAAACTCAATCTCAATTTCGACAGGACGACACCCTGAAGGATTGTCCTGAACGCGATTTTCTGAGTGTCGTATCAGCGCAGCAAATGCCGCCAGCCCCCGCCGATCAATGTGTTCGCGGTACGCAACAATCGTTTGATATGCGTCCGCATATGGTCGGACTTGCCATACCAATGATCGCGAACGGCCGCCTCGCCGTGAAGGACGTGGGCTATGTCCCGATGGCTTGCCCCGGTCCGCCGCCCGTCCCATGCCTGTAGCGCAAGCGCCCACCGCCTCGCCCGGCGTTCGGGCGGGAACAGCGTCGCGGGAAAGCGCCCCAGGCTGCAAAGCGCGGTCAGGCGGCGCAGCGTCAATATCTTCGCGCTCACGTCACCGTCGCCGCGAAGGTGATAATCGAGACGGACGGGACCACCCAGTAACGTGCCGGAACGGACCTCTATGCGGATGCATCGTGGCCCATCGGCGATCAGCACATGCTCGCCGCCTTCACGGGAACGCAGGACGACGCTGGGCTGGCGAAGCGTGCGAAGGTCGAATGCTTCGGCAGCATTTGGCGGGACGGAGAGCGCATCAAGGGCGAGGACCGGCGCATGAAGCTCCGCGCACCAGAAGACGTGCCCTGCAAAGTCGGCAAGACCAGCAAATGCCGCCAGCGGTAGGGCACCGTCGTGGTGCTTGCAGCTTTGCGTGAATGTGAGAACGCACAGGGGCGGGTCGGCGCGCAACATCGTCCACGAGGTGCCAGGCGGCACAGGGGGCTCATGTCCAAGCGATCGGCGCAGACATTCCCATGCCCATGTCGCCCTGTCGAACCCCAGCAAGCGATCGTAGCGCGCACGCTCACGCCATGCGGATGCGGCATCCGCCCGGATGATCTCCACCATGATCTTCTCCAAGTGGTCCGTGCTGCGCAATGCGTTTAGGACTGCCGTCAAGGTGCCAGCACGGCACCGCTCGCCGTTCGGCACGACGCGCGATCCGGCGGCGGGAGAGATTTGGCAAAAGGAAGCTGGGCCCGTCTCCCGGTAAGCACCGGCAATTGCCGGAAATCAGGGATTGAATACCGGTGAAAGCACTATTTGCGGAGGTTCTTCCGGGTTGCCATAGCTTATGCCGTTTGAAACCAGCGCGTGTGGAATTGCGATCCCCGAAAATCCTTTCATTTAGACGATCCATGGATGCGCGCATGACCGCGCGCTTTGCGTCATCTCGGCGATCGAACTGCGGGGCAGACCAAAGCCACGGCGATGTCCTTCACTGGGATCTCATCCATTGTTGTGCATCTTAGCCGAGGTGCCGGTCATCGCCTTGCCGCCGCTTCCGCTTGAATCCTGTGCAACAGCGCTTGAGCGCGCTGAACATTGCCGCCGTGAGGATCGGCGGCGATCGGCCATATCGCGGCTGCCGCCTCCGCATAACAATGGCGATCCGCTAAAGCCGTTGCTGCGTCGATCGCTATATCGCCCACCAACGGCGCAAGCTCGTGCGCCGTCTGAAGTTCGCCAAGGACCTCTTCCGATTGCGCTGCCTCAGCGTTCGGCGTTGTGAGCGCGTGCCGGTAGAGGGCGGTATAGTATGAAGGATCAACCGCGATGGCCTTTGCGAACCAGCCATGAGCCGCCGCATAAAGTTCGGCACGCCTGGCTTCGTCACGGCGACCCGTGAAAAAGTCCGCAATTCCGCGATAGTAGAACAATTCCGCATCGGGCGGCGTCTTTGCGATCAAATTGTCGATGATCGCGACACCTGCGACGCGGTCGCCAGAGCCTATCTCCGCGCGAGCCAACACACGCTGGGCATAAGCGTCGCCGTGATAGCGTGCGGCAACCGTCCGTATCGCTTTCCGTGTCTCCGCCTCGACGGCAGGGTCGGGAATGCCGAGGTTGAGCGCCACCTGGTGTAACAGCAGATCATCGGCGGAGTCCGACAGGGCGCTGATCGCAATCGCGGGAGGCGCCCCCTGATCGCGTCCCATCGCACCGAACCCGATGCCGCCATCCCTATAGCGTTTGAGAGCGGCATCGAATGCGGCATGATCCTTGCCGAAGGCGCTCTGGAATGCCGCTGGTTCGGCGACGCCGCGGTGCAGATCAGCGAGATAGCGGGCCAACGCCTCGCGCCGCTCGGGCGCCGCGAAAAGATAATGAACGATCAGCCAACTCTGCGCGTAGAATTGCGGAAGCTGAGCGGCGGATAAGCCGCTGCGGCCCGAAGCGAAGATGCGCTTGACCGGCAACCACGTGCCTTGCACCAGATTGGCCGCACGCCCCGGATTGGGGCGGCCAATCTCGATCCGATCGCTGAGAAAGCGAGCGGTCATCACATATTCCGCAAATCCCTCGCTATACCATGCCGGATACGCAGCCGGATAATAGCGGTTCATGAAATGATGGGCATATTCATGCAGCAGCACCTCTTCGCCGCCAAGACCGGGACGATCGCCCCGAACCGCTAGGGCTGCCGTGCCGCCGACCCGTGCCATATAAACGCCCAAGGCATTCTCAGGAAGGCGAACGACCTGGCGCAGCTTACCGGCCGATCCGACCAAATAGACCTTAAGGGGCGCTTGCGATGGCAGGGCGCTGGTCCCCGTCAGCATCCTGAGCAGCCGATCGTAGTTTTCGAGCAACGCCGTGGATTCGCGCAGATTGCTCTCGCTCCCATCGCTGGTAACGATGAAATTGTCAGAACGCGCTTCCAGCCAATGGGCATCGGCCACGGATGGGAGTATCGCGCCAAGCGCAAGCCATAGCAGCCTTGATCGCCATATAAGGATCATTATCGCTTTGCTCATGAAGAGGGTGCTTTCGTTGTCCAGCAGTTCGCAATAGAGCGGTAGGAGCCACACGGGCGGAGAGGTTGTCGTCCGGGAACGAGAGGGGGCCCGCCCTGTTGTTCCCCGCGACCGAAATCCTTCGTCTTCGGGGAAGGGAGGGAGATCTCACTTAAATCACTCTTACCGTAGCTGTATTTTGCCTGGCTGCGAAAAGATCTGCTACTCGGACATTCGGCGAATGTGCCTAGCGAGAGAATTGGCCAAATAACGGGCCAGAAAGGCGGCGGCCGTGAAGGCAGAGATCATCAATAGAATGATCAACCATACAGATACCCAATCACCTGAGCATGGTTGTGGCCGCCCCTCACATCCGCCTCCACTCATCATGAGGCCCCCAAACACTATGGCGACTGTGAACACGCCAACAAGTGCCACAAGAAACGCAGCTCGTCGTCCCCATTTCATGTCATCATCGCCATACATGAAACTTAGCTCCACTTACTTGAAACCGCTACCATTACGACAAATCTAACCTAATGCCGCATTAGCTGCCGCATTGATGGTTCATTTCGCCCATCCGATGAGCGAATGCCTTTGCGGCTAATTCATATGAGTTGCCTTCATAGGCACCTGTGCCGGAAATCCAGCCCATCGCCGAGGCACCGCCGTACATGGCATAGAACCCAGCTTCACCGTACTGGGCGAACTGTGCGGCATGGAAAACCTCCTCGTAGGCGGCCACGTTCTGGAAGCTCGCAAACGAGTCAAAAAGTTCTGGCCGAACGTAGATTATATTTCCTTGCGTAACGGCACTCGCGCCGGTGGCATAAGCCTGGCTCGTGATCCAATTCTGTGTGCCATCGAGCCCCGATACAAACTGAACCTGATTGAGGAAGTTCGATGGCATACCCGACAGTCCGAGTTGGCCGGCGAGGAAGGCACGCTTGCAGGGGTCTATATCGTCCCGAGGATTTGGGACGTCGTCGGTGTCCTCACCTTCGCCTCCCGCTATCAAATCCAACTCGTCCGCCATCAGGAGACGGATTCCTTCAAATTCACCGCTGAAATGTCGCATTGATTGTTCCTTTTCTTGTCTCTTTGCTATTTCACTTGTTATTTTCAACGAGCCTGATCGGCTTAACTTTTCCATCTTCGATGTATACCGAAACACTATTCTGGCCGATTATGGTTGTCGGTCCAGTAACCGTAATAGATGAGACTGATTTGCCGCAAAGAAACTGAGAGCTATCTATCGCTTTCAATGGACGAAGATATATATTCCACTTTTCTAGCTCACCTTTTCCTAGCTTTTTGGGCCCAGCGGAGTAGTTCTCCACGTTCACCACGCCGTCGCGTGCGCTGAATTGCAGTGCGACCCGTGTGCCTTCACAGTCATAAGTCGATGAGGTGGATACTCCTGCGGGAGTATATGCTTCGACCAACGGCGGAGGCCCCCCCTGGGCAAAAGCTTCACCGCCGATTCCGAGGGCTATCAGGATGAAAACGGATTTCGCAGCACAATCCATTTTAGCAACCCTTCTCCGGATGGTAATTTCCTGATTGCTGGGCGCGCCTTGCCGCCTCCTGCGCTTCATATGCCGTATTGTTGTTCAACACATTGGCGCCCAAGTAGTTGTATTCCTTCATGCCGCTCGCTGTCGAAATATAGGTCCTGACCTGCTCCGCTGAGGGGCCGCCTGCTAGATCTGCGAAATACTTCATCTGCGCCATATCCGCAGCCGAAGGACCAAATCCGGCAGGATGATTGTGGACGATCCCCACCACTTGGTTCCAATCGGAAAAGCCAAGAAGCTGCGGCGTATAGGTGCTGAAGTCGACCCCGTTAGTAGTGCCGATAGCTAAGTTTGATGTGTGCAGACCGCCGTTGTTGTCTCGCCATATGAAGCCGGCATACTCACGGGAAGTATGGTCCGTACGTTGCTTGATATCCCACTCCAGCGATGCGGCTAGTTTGTCGGCAGTCCAATCGAGATGATAGTCCCAGTTCGTGGGAAGGGACGGGGCTGCCCCCAAGCTGGGGTCCCATGATCCACCGCCCGGGCACGGATTTGCGTCTGTGGGAGGGCCGTCGCTTCCGCTTCCTCCTCCGCCGTAACCGCCACCAGGGGTAGGAGCCCAACCCGCGCCAATTCTTCTGGCAGTTACAACGATGTCATCTCCGTCTGAGGGTGGGGGTGGCGGTGGAACATCGTCAGTATCTTCACCCTCACCGCCCGCGATCAGGTCGAGTTCGTCCGCCATGAGCAGGCGTAAACCTTCAAATTCGCCGCTAAAATGCCGCATGATTCCTCCTATTTAAAATGAGTAAGTAGGCGAGGGGTCTCACCTTGCCATCAAGGTACGAAACGAAGTCCTGCCTTCTCCCAAATTGCAAAGACTCGAGTTCTGCTAGACGGATTAGCTCTGTCCGTCCCAACAATCATAACTCCGTTCATCTTAGAATGACATGTAATATCAATTAGATATATATTTTTTAGCTTACTTAAATGCTTTGACCACAAATCAAGATCTGACTTTCTTGCTGCGCCGAATGTGCCATTGAAGTAGGAGACGTTGACAATCTGATCAGATACCGTCGTTCTGATCGATATATCACGACCTAAGCACTTCGCTTCTGTTGTAGTCGTGATTGAAGTCGCATTTTGCGCTTCCACGAAGGGTGGCGGCGCAACGCTTCCCGAATGAGCAGAAGATGAAAGTAGATACGCTAATATAAAAGCAGTCATAGCGGTCAACCAGGGCACTGAGCATTGGGGTCATAATTGTTTGACTTAACCGAACTCATCCACCGGTCGTCGCCGCTAAGGCTTGTATTATTATTCTGGTTATAGATATACTCGCTAACACTACCATTATGATAAATATATTGGCGCAAGTTATTGACGCTCACGCCTTGATTGGCGATGAAGTCCATATACGCATGGTCGCTCCCGCTGGGCTTATCCCAGTTCGCAACCGGCCCTCCCGATTGGGTATTTCCATTTGAGTCAATGTATGTGGTCGGGTGACTGTGAATCACGCCCACAACCTGAGACCAGGATGTCAGGCCCAACTGCTGTAGGCTCTGCATACCATCGACGGAGTCGTGGTCGCCGGTCAGAATGTTGCTTGTGTGGAGCTGGCCGTCATTACCGCGGTAGATAACAGCGCCATATTCTGTGTTTGATATGCCACCCATTCCACCCATAGCGTTGGCGAGCTGCTGGGCGCGGTTGTCCGTTTTGCGATCGTTGCATGGGTCCCATGGATCTTCAGGCACATCGTCGGTGTCTTCGCCCTCCCCGCCAGCAATCAAGTCGAGTTCGTCGGCCATTAGAAGGCGTAAACCTTCGAATTCACCACTGAAATGTCGCATGATCTATCTCCTCGGTTGAATGATAAGTTCGCGTTTTCCACTTGCTATCACGGCAGGTCGATCTCCGGCTTGGCGATCTGGTGAAGCCATGTCTCCAGCAGATCTGTCATCTGGTGCCTGCGGTGCCACACGCATCGCCTGACCATCGACGATGTGATAGATGATGTCGGCCATCTTGATCGTTTCGGGGCGGTGCGCCACGAGAATGCGGGTGCCGCCAAGCTGCTTGATGGCTTCGACCACGCGACTCTCTGTAGCAACGTCTAGATGAGCCGTGCCTTCATCGAGCATCAGGACGCCCGGGCTGTGATAAAGGGCGCGCGCGAGCAGGACGCGCTGTTTCTGGCCACCGGACAGGTTCGATCCCATATCGCCCACAGAGGTCTCGTACTTCATCGACATGCGCATGATGTCGTCGTGGATGGCCGCACGGCGACAGCAGTCGATGATGCGGTCCATGTCATAGTCCGGGTCGAAGAAGGCGATATTCTCTGCCAGCGATCCGGCAAACAGCGTGTCCTCCTGGCTTACCGCGCCCAGATGCATGCGATAATTGCGGGCACCGAACTCCTGAACCGGAATGCCGTCGATCAGCATCCTCCCCGATGTTGGTTGCAGCAGGCCGCACAATATCTTGAACAACGTCGTCTTGCCCGCGCCGGATGGGCCTACGAGCACCGTTGTCCTGCCCGGCTCAATGCAAAGCGACACCCCCTTGAGAACAGGCGGTTGCCCAAAACCGTAGGAAAATGTCACATTCTGCAGCTCGATGATGCCGATCTGGGGTAGCGGTGCGCTTCCCTCCTCCGGTTCGCGCTGTTCCAGCGCGATGTCGGAGATCCGGTCAAGATGGACATCCAACAAGCGGTAGTTGAGCAACTGATCGATCAGCCTCGTGGTGGCCCCTATGAAGCTCTGCTTGTAGGCCTGGAAGGCGAAGACCATACCGAGCGTGATCGACCCGCCCAGCACCATCCGGATCGCCACATAGATGAACAGCAGATTCTCGATGGCGACGATGAAGCTGTTTGCCGTGTCGAAGCTGCCCGTCAGACGACCCAGCCTGATCGTGCCGTTGACGACGTCAGCCTTCCTGTTTTGCCACTGGCGCTGGCGATTGCCCTCCTGGCAGAACATCTTGATCGCAGAGATACCGCGAATATTCTCGATGAAGGCTGATGTCTCAAGCGCCTGCGCGGTCAGCACATTGGCGTTGGCGAACTTCATCGACTTGAAGGATGCGAGCTTTAGAAGCGCGTAGATGAACACGACCCCGCCGGTGAGGCTCGCTAGAATCGGCGAGAAGACGATCATCAGGCAAATCGTGGCCATAGCCAACGCGCCGTCGACGACCGAGCTCACCAGCCCTCGGGTCAGCAAATCCGTGATCGGCTGCAGCGAGGAAAAGCGAGAGGTCACGTCACCCAGGTGCCGTTTTTCATACCATGCGGTCGGCAGGTGGATGGCATGGCGAAACAGGTTCACCGCTGTTTGGATGCTCAGGCTGTTACTCAGACTGAGGACGAGGCGGCTGCGCACCCACATCGTGACCGCATTCAGGAGGAGAATGCCCGCAAAGCCGATGGCGATGATATTGAGGAGATCGAAGTCCGAACCTGGGAGCGCGGTGTCGATCGCCAGTTGCGTGTAGAAAGGCACGACGAGCGTCACGATCTGCATGATGATCGACAGGGCCAGTATTCGCGTCAGCGCTGGTCCCAGTCCCCTGATACGCGACCATAGTTGACTGAGGTGCAGGCGCGTGCGCTTGACCACCGGCGTGAAGGCCGCGCCCGGTGTCAATTCCAGAACAATGCCGGTGAAGTGGCTCGAAAGTGCCGCCTCGTCTAGGTCCAGCATTCCCTTTGCAGGGTCGAGAATCGAGTACCGCGTGCCGCGCAAGCCTGGCCGAACCTGATCGAGCACGACGTAGTGGTTGAGGTCCCAATGCAGAATCGCAGGCAGCGTGAGTTGCTGGAGCGAAGCTATGTCGCTTTTCAGCGCGCGACTATGAAATCCCATCTGATCAGCGATCGCAATCAGATCCTTGAGCGAACTGCCGCGGGTCGATAGCGGGAAGCGGCGGCGCCAAGCGGATAGGTCACGCTTATCGCCATAATGGCGCGCGACCATCGTCAGGCAGGCGAGACCGCATTCGCCACCTTCCGCCTGACGGACATATTTGTCCGGTCCGAAGAGAAAACCGCTGCCGCTCACGTCCGTTTTCTCACCGAATTGAGCGGCTGCAGTAGCCAGTCTACGAAGGACCGTCGCTCCAGGATCACTGTACCCTGCAAAGTCATGCCGGACTGGAGCGGCAAAGGCCTGCCAAAGGCAGGCACCGTCTCATTGGCGAGGCGGACGCGAATGAGATACACCGGCTCCTCAATCTTCACCGGCACGTCGATTTCACCGGGCGCATAGGCGGTTTGAGAGATTGAGGCGATGGTCCCGGCAAACGTGCCAAACTGTTTGTAGGGGAAGGCATCGTAGGAGATGCGCACTTGCTGCCCCACACGGATGAACCCCACGGCCTTGGAAGGCGCATAGAGCTGCACCTGGAAAACCGAGCGCTGTGGCATCACGCTTAGCAGCGGTACTCGAGGATCCACGCTGCGCCCTGACGATGCTTGAAGGGCTGTGACCCGGCCGCCAACAGGTGACAGGATCGTGTAACCGACATCAACCCTTGCGCGCGAACGCTGTTGGAACAAGGAGCCGAGCTCTCCTTGCAATTGGGCTTTCTCGCGCAGCTCATCCATCGGCAGCCGGCGCAACTGCGCGACCGTCTCGTTACGCCGTGTGGCGAGTTGTACGAGCTGCTGCTTGATCTGCTCGGCGCGCTGCCGCTCGGCAAGCAGGGATTGCCGTCGACGGTCCATTTCCATCTGACTGATGAAACCTTTCTCGGCGACGGGCGTGATCCGCCGGATTTCCTCTTCCTTCGATCGGATTATGGCTGCCTGAATCACCGACTGCTCGCGCAGCGTGGCCTGTTCTCCCGCGTTGGTCTCAAGCGAGGCGGACAATTTTTCTCGCTCAGAGGAGAGCGCGTCGTGCGCCGCCTGCATTTGTGCCTTGACGCTATCCGTCTGGCCAGTGAGCGCCGTAAGGCTATCCCTGGCCGCGCCGCGTGTATCCTCGTCACGCATGTCGACGCCGATGAAGACGAGGGGCTGGCCACGGCGCACCGCCGATCCGTCACGCACGAAGACCCGCTCCGCCACGCCGTTACGGATTGCAAAAACCTTGGCGGAGGGCTGGGAGGTCATGACCACGCCGGGCACGGCTTCCGTGCGAGGGTAAGTCGCGGTCGTGGCCCAGACAATCAACGAAAGGCTGATCGCAGCAATTCCTACGACAAGGCGGGAGCTAATGCGGCTGTCGGAAAGAACAACATCGCCGTAGAGACGCTGGCGCCGCCGTTCGGTCACTTGCTCCCGGAAAAGATTGTTCGCAGTTTCGGCCGTCATGGCAACGCCTCCGTTATGCGAAGGCAGGCATCGGAGTTTTCTGCGGCACGGCTATCTGGATGATGTCGGCCTTCGCCAGATCGCGGATTACGGCTTCCAAGGTGCCGGGTTCAACGTCCGGCATCTCCTTGTGAAGGCCCTCCAGATCGAGTGCGGTGTGGCGAGTGAGCACCAGCGCGACACGGTGATGATCACCCACGAGCTGTAACGGTGATCCATTCACGTCGAACCGCTCCGCATTACCGTCGGCATGGCGCGTGTTCAGCATCAGCCGGGTGGCTGCGGGAAGCGGCGTTTCGGCCTGCTTGAGGAGTTCGCCGATATTGAACGGGGAAACCACGCGCTCACGTTGGCGCGAACGAGCGTAGAAGGCCTCCAGGGTGGCGGGGTGCATTAGCGCCTCGCTGACCGCCGACACGGCTTCGGCCACATGGCGGGGGTCTTGCGCGTCACCCATCACCGCATGGCGAACCTCGAGAAGGCCGGGCAGGACCGAGCCGCAGGCCCAAACGAAATAATCGAGAATCAACGGCGTGTGGATCGCCACCGTCAGGTGGAGAGTATCGCTGCCTGCCACCGGCTCGACCTTGTGCCACCAACCGCGGGGCACATATAGTGCGTCACCTGCCTGCAATATCTCTTCAATCACCGGCGCGCTAGGAAGCTCGTCCTTGCGATCATTGCTGACCTGGCTGCTAATGGGAAGGGGGTGGGTGGGCTCGTATATCCGCCAATGTTTGCTACCGCCGATCTGCAGGACGAAGACGTCATGCGTATCCCAATGGACGTTGGTCGCCGGCTCACCGCCCAGGCATGCATAAGCGTTGGAGGTCGTCTGAGCACCCACAAATCGGCCGATCTCGGTGCAAACGTCCCTAACAATGGGTGAAACGAGTTCGATGCGGTTCAGCACGACGGTCGCGCCCTTGGACATCATCTCATAGAGTCGGTCCTTGCGAATCCGGCGCGTTCTGATGCCGATGTCGACATATTCTTCGACATAGTGGGACGGATCGACCCTGCCATTATGGAGCACCTTCAACAGCTCTCGGGTGGGGTCCTGAAGATCCAGCGCCGCATCGATTGTCGACCAACTGAAGGGTGACGGATCAAAGCACCGCCGTACAAGCCAAGGCCTTTGCTCAAATAATTCCTTACGGAAATTGTTCCGGCTTAATGGAAAATCGAACATCATACCCCCAAGCACTTTATTATAGTAATGGTCTTATATTATTTATCATTATCACAACATATATGAGATGAAAATTATTATTATTAATTTGGAAGTGCAGCCCTGTTGGATAAAAGCTATATCAATTCTTGCCTTCGTCAAATCTATTTAATTTCGTTTCTGATCAAAAAATTTCCGGAATCTCGGGCCGGTTGTTCGTTGTTTATATCTCATTCAATAACCCTCATATTCGCCGCTCCCGCGGCCGTTCCGAGAGGATGTGCCATGCGCGTTTCTCACCGCGATTTCTGGCCTACGAGATAGAGAGGGGCCTGAAGGCATTTGCGATTGGTTCGCAACAAAGAAAATGCTACGCGCTTTGGTTGGTATCGTCGCTAGGTAGGGGCGTCGGGTTGAGTGTCTAAAATCGATAGCCTTCAGCTATTTCTTGCATCTCAGGCGGACCTTCTCCGTTACGCGACGAGGATCACTGGTGATTCTGCAAAAGCGCAAGATGTAGTGCAGGATGCCTGGTTGCGCTTTCGCGCGACCGCCAACTTGCGCACCCTTGATGAGCCGGCCGGCTATCTCTTCCGGATAGTTCATAACCTCGCACTGGACAGCCAGCGGCGGGATGGCCGCGAGAGTCGCATCTTCACAACCGAAGCAACCGTTGCGACCGAGCTTGTCGCAAGCGACCAACCTTCCCAGCAAGTGAGCGCGGAGGCCAAGAACGAACTCGCCCTGCTTCACAAAGCCTTGGGACAATTACCCGCCCGGACCCGCCGGGCATTCGAAATGCACCGATTCGAGGACATGAAGTTGATTGAGATCGCGAAAGAGCTTGGCATATCGAAGAGCCTCGCCTCGGAACTGGTGATTGAGGCCGTCGAGTTCTGCAAGAAGGCCCTGCGGAGGCGCTATTGAACCATTTTTCGAGTATTTTCCGGAACCGTGGGAGTTCCGTTCGTTAAATGCATAAAACGATAGCATACGCGCGCTGCGCGCTCAGATGGAAGATGCTGGAAACGGTGACCGGGGAAAAGGAGGTGGACTCAATGCGGAGCGCGCTCAGCCGAGAGGCCACCGCTTGGCTGATTCAGCTTGAGGATGAGCCGGACAATGAGGCGCTGCATGTCCAATTCATAGATTGGCTCGCCACCAGCTCCGCGCACCTCGCCGCGTGGGAGGAAACTGCGCATGTGTCGGGATTGATGTCGGCAGCTGGTCCGTTACGCACCGACACACCGCCGTCGCTGTTGAGGCATCCAGCTTGGTTTCCAAAGGTCGGGCGCGCCAGGACGTTCGCAGTGCTGGCGCTGGCGGCATGCTTCGCGTGGTTCGCCGCACCCGACCTCTCGCTTTGGATGCGCTCGGATGAGATCACGCGGACGGCGGAGCTGCGTGTGGTTCGACTCAAGGATGGCAGTATTGTCCATCTCGCTCCGGGGACAGCTATCGCCTTTAGCGACGACACGAAGGGGAGAAGGCTGGATCTGCTGCAAGGCGAAGCCTTGTTCGATGTCGCACATGATGAAGCACGACCGTTCCGCGTCGTCGCTGGGGATAGTCGGGTGACTGTCCTCGGTACGGCCTTTTCTGTAGAGAAAATGGGCGGTGGCACCGCCGTCGCCGTTCAGCGCGGCCGTGTCTCAGTGGAAATGCTTGATGCGGCGTCTCCGCACCGTGTCGTGCTGGTCGCGGGTCAATCGGTATTGATGAGTGCAGGCAGCGCGATCCGCGGCGCGATCAGGCCGGACCGGGTCGCGACTTGGCGTGAGGGAATCGCAATCGTCAACGATCAGCCGATCGGCGACGTCATCGATCAACTCCGCCCTTGGTATAAGGGCTACATCGTTGCCAGAGGGTCTGGGTTAAAGGACCGGCGGGTCAGCGGCGTCTATGACCTTCGCGATCCAGATCTCGCTCTGGAGGCGCTGACACGAGCGCATAAGGTGACGATTTCCCAAGTGTCTCCGTGGCTCCGGATCGTCACCGTCGACTAAGCCGGTCAAGAAAACTTCCTCTCATTTCATTTTTTTCTGGAATCGGCCGACGCCCACGCGTTTAGTTTATGCAACTGCTTCGCAATAGCGTTGTGGTTGATAGTCCATTTCGACGCGGGGGATCGGTTAGGTGAGTTCGGGGAGTAGCTACAGGAATTTCGGAAGCCGCCAGCGTTGGGTCAGGGCACTGCTCGCCTCTGTGATGCTCGTTGGAGTGAGTGCGCCAGCATTGGCGCAGGCGCAGTCGGTCGCGCAGGAGCGCGCGCTATCGTTCGATATAGCACCGCAGCCTGTTGTCGACGCGCTGACAGATTTCGGACGGCAGTCGGGGTTGCAGGTCAGTATGGATGCCGATCAGGTCCGGGGCCTTTCGTCCCCAGGCGTACAAGGCACCATGACGCCTTCGCAAGCACTGGGGCGTCTGCTTGCCTCGACAGGATTGGTGGCCCGCATCGAAGGCAGGATCGTTTCGCTGCGCAAGGTCCCGGTCGCCGGAGTCGATCCTCCTCAATCCGATACCGTCCTCTTGGGTTCTCTTCGTGTCGAGGGTACGCCCATCGTGGCCGCTTCTTCGGAAACTGGTGCTGAACGCGATGCTCGGCAGAAGGACGCCATATACGATCAGGATATCTCATCGACCTTCGCAAGCCGCGAGGAGGTGGAGCGCTACAAGGGCGTCAACACAGCCGACGTCCTTAAGGGCATGGTCAATGTGTTCAGTGGCGACGCACGCAATGGCGGTGCGCTCGATCCCAGCATTCGCGGGATCCAGGGACCGGGCCGGGTGCCCGTTATCATTGACGGCACTGAGCAGGCCCTGACCGTCTGGCGCGGCTATAATGGCGCAAGCAATCGTAGCTATGTCGATCCGAGCCTGATTTCTGGGCTTCAGGTGCTTAAGGGGCCGGTTTCGACGCGGGGCGTTAACGGCTCGACCGGCGGCGCTGTAGTCATCAACACGCTTGATGCAGCAGATATCCTGCAACCCGGCAAAAATTTTGGTATCGAACTGAAGCTCGAGGGCGGCAACAACTCCACCAATCCGCGCCTGCCGACGCTTCTCACAGGCCAGGATTACCGAACAATCCCTGGCTTCGTCTGCCCAGGCGTAGGTGCATCGCCGACCTATGCCTATTGCGATCCCTCGCTGCGCGTGAACCGACGCACGCCCGACGACAATGAGTCTTTCTCCGCCGGGGATCGCGCGATCCGCTTGGCCGTCGCAGGCCGCATAGGCGATTTCGATCTCTTCGGTGCCTATGCGTTCCGCGAGCGCGGCAACTATTTCTCGGGTGAGACCGCGCCGGATTATTACAGCCAAGAAGATCTGCCTCTCAATTCGCACACCTTCGTCCGCAAGCTCGGGCTCAACTACGAGCCGGGCAACGAGGTCCCCAACACGTCGAGCGAACTGGAATCCTTCCTGTTCAAGGCGACGTGGCGGATTGCGGACGATCAGGCGCTGCAGATCGGCTTTCGCGACAGCAAGTCGACCTTCGGCGACATCCTGCCGTCGCGCATCTTCACGGTGGGCGGCCCTACGTTCGGGAATGTCCAGTGGCCGCTCAGCAAGGTGCATGCGCAGGCC
>Ga0157370_10003988_pt1 | contig 17160 bp, 11 predicted proteins | sample C35metaG_FD_113463 | JGI IMG/M metagenome (GOLD analysis project Ga0157370, IMG submission 113463) | Corn rhizosphere microbial communities from Kellogg Biological Station, Michigan, USA - C3-5 metaG | ecosystem: Host-associated > Plants > Roots > Rhizosphere > Soil | place: USA: Michigan...
ATCCATACGTGAAGGTGAAGAGAAGCGCCGCGGCAAAGGCGATGAACATCCGCAACACCGTGCGCGCGGTGTAGTAGGGGATGAACGCTACGTCGAGAGAAAGCGACGGAGGGTGCAGTTCGTCGAAGCGCACGCGCATGTCGCCGCTCAGAACCACGAGCAACCACAACGTCACGAAGATGGCCAGGATGACGACTGCGTCGATCCAGCCGAAGCGCGAGCCGCGCTCGAGCTGCTGGCCGGTTGTCTGGGGGTACGCTCGCGCGGTCATGCCTGGCTACGTCGTGCGCCGCGAGCCGGCGCGAGTGGCGGCTGTCAGCGCACCGTCACGACGCGCCTGTCCTGGTCGCCAGACATGAAGGACCGCAATGCGTTGTGCCGCAAGTCGTGGCGCACTCGGAAAAGCATCACACGCGCACGAATTCCTTGCCCTTGTTGGGATCGACGATGTACTTGTAGAACGCCTCGTTGACTTTCGTCCAGCTTTTCAGCGCTTTCATGTTGCGCAGCCAGCGCGAGATGTTCGGATAGGCGTCGAACCTGCATTGGATGGCCTCGCCGCCGAGGACCATCGTTGCGCCCAGATAATCCGCAAGCGTGATGTCATCGCCGCAGAGAAATGCGCTTCGCGGTCCGATCAGACCTTCGTCCAGCACCTTGAGCCAGATCAGCGCCTTGTCCTTGCCCCATGCGACCGTTCCCGCCTGCACGTTATCGTCGGGCCGGCGCATGAAAGGAAAGATCTGCGGATAGAGGAGGCCGTAGGAAAAGTCGCGGTAGAAACCCGTGTTCAGCCAGTCCATCCGCTCGTTGACGCGCGCACGCTTGCGTAAATCCGATGGATACGCCGGGGAGCCCGTCTTGTCGGCAAGATATTTGAGTATTGCCGAGCTCTCTGTCAGGCGGAAGTCCCCATCCTCCAGCACCGGCACCTGCCGGCTCGGATTGATCGCGGCATATTCCGGTTGGTACTGCTCACCGGTGAATAGATCGACGACCTGGTAATCCAGGTCGATGTCGGACTCGGTAGCAAACAGAACGATCGGCCGACTCGTCGTCGATACCGGATGATGGTAGAGCTTCATTCCTGCCTCCTCGCACAAGATGGCGTGATTGCTTGCAGCGCATCCTATCCCTTCGACGGAACAGCTTCCGGCGCGCTTGCATCGCGATGCGAGAACTTCTCCATCGACACTGAATACTCGCCCGTGGCCGCGTTGTGACGCACGCAATATTCGGTCGGATAGAGCCCGGACGCAGCGACCGCCTTCGGCGCTTTGATCGGCAGGCAGCCGTTGGGCTTGCTCAGCATGTACGCGCGCGTGACCATGGCTTCGTAGAAGATCACCTTGCCGTCGTACGTTCCGTAGATCCAGCTCCGGGTGAAGGGCTCCTTTCGGAACTCGGGGCCGGTGGTGTCGATCAGGTGATTGCCCATGACCGGAACGACTGCCTCGACATCGACATAATCCGGAGCCATGTAGTTCGGGGGTAGTGGCTTCCTCGCCGTCTGGAATTGGTCGCAGCGGACCAATTCAGGCCCACAGGGTCCGGCTTCGATCGCGAACGCGTCCGCAATCGGGCCCATTTCGAAGTGAACGTCGAAGTGCGGTACGTCGTAGACTCCAGGAGGAATGTGCCCGGCGGGGTTCCAGTTCAGGAGGACCCACTTGAACGGGATGTCGGTTCGTCGAGCCACGCCATCCGGCAGCGGAATGACGAACTCGTGCGTGTGCTGGCATTTCGTGTCGGCGTCTATCGCGCCGCCCTTGGTGCGGCCGAAGCAACGGTGCTCATCGGAATCGCTCGGCAAGCCATCCAGTGCGCTCGACGACCAAACGACGCCAATCGCCGCCGGTGCGCCACCACTCGCGACTTCGGCGTAGCTCGACACCGTCCCACCGCCGACCTTCAATTGCCAGCCCACCATTCGGGAGGGCGACGTGTCGCCATGTTCGCTCGAACAGCCCGCTGCGCCTAGCACCGTGACGCCCAACATCGTGATGACGGCCAACATCGTGAATCGGGAAGCCATGCGTTCCTCGCCGAGTCCGATCAAGCGGCTCTGGAGTGTGAAGGTGCGGCGGCAGGTGAATCTGTGACCTTACCATGAAGCGCGTCGCTCCCGAGCAATCGCGCCTTGGTCTTCCTGACGTCAGCTTCGATCGTCCGACATTCCGGCCCGGAGAACTTTTCGGTGAGCGCGTCGAGGAACACCCGCGTTCGCGTTGGCATCAGTCGCCAGCCCGGGAACACCGCCCACGCATCGACCGGAGGGAGACGCCAGTCGGGCAATACCTGCACAAGCTCTCTGCGCTGCAGGTAAGGCAACGCGAAATGGTCCGTTATCACCGTGATCCCCGCGCCCTCCAGCGCCATGCGCATGAGCAGCTCCGGCGAATTGGTGGTCGCGCGCCCCGGTGGAATGCCCTGCCAGCGCGCATTACCACGCTTGAGGACCCACGGCATCGCATCACCGGTTCGCGAGAGGATACGCAGCGCGTCATGGTCCATGAGGGCTTCCGGTTTCAATGGCATTCCGCGGCGGGTGATGTACGCGGGCGCGGCATAAAGACTGCCGGTGAATGCAGCTACGCGGCGGGCGGCGAGCGATGCGTCGTCGCGCAAGTCACCGACGCGAATCGCGACGTCGAAGTTTTCGCCGATGAGATCGACGAAGCGCGCCGAGAGATCGACCTCGAGCGTGATGGCCGGATATCTGAGAACGAATGCCGCGAGCAGGGGTGCCAGCACGAGGTTGGCGAGGTCTCCCGGCATCGTGACGCGCAGGCGGCCGCTCGGCTCGATTTGCCGGTTGTGCGCCAGTGAGGTCGCGGCGGCAACGTCCTCGGCGACATGATGCGCATGCTCGAGCACGGCGAGCCCGAAGTCGGTGACCGTCAGTTTGCGGGTGGTGCGCAACAGCAGGCGTTCGCCGAGTTGCGCTTCAAGGGCAGCGACCCGTCGCGAAACGGTGGACTTGGGCAGGCTCAAGCGCTCCGCGGCTCGCGAAAAGCTGCCTTCGTCGACGACACGGGCGAAAAGGAGAAGGTCGTTGGGCTCGAGGTTCATTTTCGTCGCGTCCGGACGAAGCGCTCGCAAAAGAGCCGCGGCGCCACGATCCGACGCGGGTCCCATTGTTGCTGGAATGGAACGATCATATCCATTCTAACGGCTTCCGAATCATCCATGCAACAAATACATTCGCTCCATCACCAACCCGATTGGATGGAGTGCGTCATGAATATCCTGCAGATCAATTCCAGCGCCCGTCGCGATGCATCCCATTCGACACGCCTCGCGAATCGGCTCGTCCAGCGGCTGCGCGAGAGTGAGGCTGCGTCGACGCTCACCGTGCGCGATCTCAACGATGCGCCACATCCGGTTCTCGACGAAGCGGCCCTGAGTGCGCTTTTCACGCCGGCCCATGAGCGCACGCCCGAGCAAGCTGCGCGCGTGGCGCTCGACGACGCATTGATTGCGGAGATACAGGCAGCCGATGTCGTCGTATTGGGCATCCCGATGTACAACTTTGGCGTGCCCGCGGCGCTCAAAAACTGGATCGACGCGATTTCGCGCGCCGGTGTCACTTTCCGCTACTCCGAGAAGGGACCGGAAGGCCTGCTCAAGGGAAAGAAGGTCTACGTGGCGCTCACGCGGGGCGGGCAGTACCGCAATACGCCGTCCGACACGCAGGTGCCGTACCTGCAGACGGTATTCACGTTTCTCGGGCTCACCGACGTGCAGTTTGTGTACGCCGAAGGCCTGGCAATGGGTCCGGACGCCGAGCGAAACGCCATCGCATCGGCACACGAGCAGATCGAGGAAGCGTTGGCGGCGTAACGCGATCCAACTGGCCGGCGCTTGCAAGATCGCATACTTGGATGATCTGACATGGAGATTGCAATGATGACGCTGATGAACAGCGAAACAGATACCGTAACGAAGCCCCGCGCGGTCGAGCGGTTGATCGCGGGCGAATCGACGTCGGATGGCGCCGGCGTGAAGCTCACGCGAGTGCTCGCTCAGCCGCTGCAGCGACGCCTCGATCCGTTCCTGATGCTCGACGCATTCGGTACCGATGACCCGCGGGACTACATCGGCGGATTTCCCGATCACCCGCATCGCGGCTTCGAGACCGTCACGTACATGATCGCCGGCCACATGCGTCATCGCGACAGCGCGGGCCACGAGGGCTTGCTGCAGAATGGCGGCGTGCAGTGGATGACAGCCGGCCGCGGCGTGATCCACTCCGAGTTGCCCGAGCAGGACGACGGGCGCATGGAAGGATTCCAGCTCTGGCTCAATCTCGCCGCAAAAGACAAGCTGCGTGCGCCTTGGTATCGCGACATCCAGAGCGCGGAGATTCCGGAGTTCGCCACGCCCGAGGGCGTAAAAGTGCGAGTGATTGCCGGGCGCAGCCACGGGATCGACGGGGCCATGCAGCGCGAAACGACGGAACCGTTGTATCTCGATCTCGAAATGCCCGCGGGCACCGGCTTCGCGCAGGCGATTCCGGCGTCGCACAACGCGTTCGTTTACGTGTATCGCGGGGAGTTGCAGATCGGCGATACGCAGGTTCCGGTGAAGCGTATGGCGATTTTCCGGAACGACGCCGGTAGCGATGGTGTGGCGATCAAGGCTTCCGCCGCGTCGCGTGCGTTGCTCATCGCCGGCAAGCCGTTGGGTGAGCCGATCGCGCAGTACGGCCCGTTCGTGATGAACACGAACGACGAGATCCGCCAGGCGGTGCAGGACTACCAGGCGGGGAAGCTCGCGGCAATGCAGTAAGATCAGTGCGTTAGAATTCCTGCATGACTTTCAGCGCTGCCCGGCGATAACGCCGCACTCATGCCGCCGGGCACCGCCTACACGATCGACATCCATCCCCGCATCCCGGCACGCATCGCGCGCCTGGCAGACCTCGCGGGCAACCTCTGGTACAGCTTCGATCGGCCCACGCGCATCCTGTTCGCGCGGCTGCATCCGGCGCTGTGGGACGCAGTCGGGCATTGTCCCAAGACCGTCCTCAAGCGGATCGACGAGCGTCGCCTGCTCGCGGCGGCCGACGATCCCAGTTTCATCCAGGGTTTTCACCGCGTGCTCGCGGCATTCGACACCTACATGTCCGAGCCGATCCCGCAAAGCGAAGCGCACGCGAAGGACGGGCTCGTCGCGTACTTCTGCGCGGAATTCGGCATCCATGAAAGCCTGCCGATCTATTCGGGCGGCCTCGGCATCCTCGCCGGGGATCATTGCAAGGCGGCCAGCGACCGGCGACTGCCCTTCGTCGGTGTCGGCTTGCTGTATCGACAGGGCTACTTCATCCAGACCGTCGATCGCGAAGGCAATCAGCGCGCCGAATACCGCGACGCCGAATTCGACGATCTGCCCATTGCCGTGGCGCGTACGCGCGACGGCGCCGAGCTGATCGTCGATGTTCCGCTCGACGGACGCATCGCGCATGCGCGTGTCTGGCAGGCCGCCGTGGGCCATGTCACGCTTTACCTGCTCGACACGGATCTTCCCAGCAACACGGGGCACGATCGCGACATCACGCATCGACTCTATGGCGGCGACACGCACACGCGCCTGGAACAGGAAATCGTGCTCGGCATCGGCGGTGCGCGAGCGCTGAGCGCACTGGGCCTTGACGCCGCCGTCTGGCATGTCAACGAGGGCCACGCCGCATTCCTGATCGTCGAACGGATTTGCCGGATGGTCGCGGCGGGTTGGAGCGAAGACGCCGCGCTCGAAGCCGTAGCCGCGAGCACGGTGTTCACGACGCACACGCCGGTGCCCGCCGGCCACGATCACTTTCCGGACGCCGCGGTTGCGCCGTACCTGGAGCCGCTATGCAGGAGCGCCGGCATCGCGATCGACACGATGCTGGCGCTCGGTCACGGTCCGACGAGTGAAGACTTCAACATGACGGCCCTTGCGCTGCGCGGCTCGCGTCATCACAACGGCGTGTCGCGTATCCACGGCCGCGTTTCCTCCGAGCTGGCGCAAGGCTTCTGGCCCGAGATACCCGCGGACGAAAATCCCGTCGCCGCGATCACGAATGGCGTGCATCTGCCGACGTTCCTGGCGAACGAGTGGATGGACGCGTTCGATCGCTTTCTCGGGACCGGCTGGCCGCGACGCCTGGAAGCGCCGACGACGTTCGAGCAGATATGCGCCATTCCGGATCACGTCTTCTGGAGCGTGCACCAGTATCTGAAGGCGCAAATGCTGCATGTCGTGCGCCAGCGAATGGAGCAGCAGCGTATTCGCAACCAGGAAAGCACGTCGCACCTCGACCGCCTGCTGCGCCATGCCGATACCGCGAATCCCAACGTGCTGACGATCGGCTTCGCGCGCCGATTTGCCACGTACAAGCGCGCAACGCTTCTCTTTTCGGACATGGAAAAGGTGCGCGCCATCGTCGGCGATCGCGATCGTCCGGTGATCTTCATCTTTGCCGGCAAGGCCCATCCCGCCGATCGGCCGGGCCAGGACCTGATCCGGGCCGTCACCCGCATGGCGCGCATGCCGGAGTTCGAAGGCCACTTTCTGTTCGTCGAGGATTACGACCTGCGCCTGGCCCGGCGTCTCGTCGCGGGCGTGGACGTGTGGCTCAATACGCCGGTCTATCCGCTGGAAGCGTCGGGCACCTCGGGCATGAAGGCCGGCATCAACGGTGTGATCAATCTGTCCGTGCTCGACGGCTGGTGGGGTGAAGGCTATGTCGGCGACAATGGCTGGGCCATCCAGCCCGCCGCGTCACTGCTGGATCCGGAAGAGCGCGATCGCGAAGAGGCACGCAATCTCTACGAACTCCTGCAGGGCGAGGTGATACCGCTTTACTACGATCAGCGATCATCCGATTACTCGCCCGCATGGATTCGAATGGCGAAGCACTCGATGGCGACGCTGTTGCCGCGCTTCAGTGCGGCGCGGATGCTGAACGAATACGTCGAACGCTTCTACCGGCCCGCTGCCCGGCAAGGCGCGCGCTACCGAGCCGACGGCGGGAACGACGCGAAGATCGTCGCCGCATGGAAGACGCGGGTACGCGCTGCGTGGGACGGCGTTCGCCTGCGTCGGCTCGATCAGCCGCGCGCGAGCGCGTCCTGTGGCGAATCGTTCACCATCGAGGTGGCGGTGCGCATGAACGGGCTGCACACCGACGATGTGGCCGTCGAGCTCGTGTTGTCGCCCGTGCTGGACGGATGGCGCGAACGCCTGCATTACGCGTTCGCACCGGCGCCGCCGAGCGAGGCCGACGAACAGCGCTTCGTTCTCGATCTTCGTCCCGAGCTGTGCGGCAGGCTCGATTACCGCATACGCGCCTATCCGAAACACGCGCTGCTGACGCACCCGTTCGAGCTGGGATTGATGCGCTGGACTTGAAGCGCGGCGTGGCGCAGCGGCGCGCCACGCCCGTGACCTTCGACGTCAATCATCCGTGTCCTGGAATACGCCGATGCAACCGTTCACGCAGGGCGATGTCGGGCCCGCCGTGAGCGGAACGTAAATCTGGTTGCTCCTCGGATCGGCGGCAACCGAATGCGAATTCGGAGACGTCGGCACGTTCTGAATCCAGACATTGGTTTCGGCGTCGACGATTCCGAGCACCGGGCCGCCGGGATTGTTTCTGGCCGCAAGGTAGTAGCGGTCGTCTCCGCGGTTGAACCATACTTCATCCGAGCCGCCAACCTGCTCGATGGACGCCACGAGTTGTCCCGTTGCCGCGCTGATGACGATCGAGGGCTGCTGAGCGCAACCGAGCAGGAGATGCTGACTCGGACCGAGCGCGATGCCGGAGGGCCCGCAGCTTCCGACGTTGTACACCGTGTCGACGGTGCCGGTTCTCGGATCGAACACGGCGACGCCGCTTTGCGTCGAATCGCCGTTGAGCTCGGGCACCGAGATATAGAAGCGCTTCGTCTTCTGATCCCAGACGGGCTGTTCGAGTCCGCCCGTCGCTCCCGGCACGATAATATGACCCAACAGGATCGGGTTGCCCTTCTTCGTCGAGATCAGCGTCATGAACGCAGGCTCGTCCGCGTTGTTGACGACGAGCAGTCGCTGGCCGGCGGTGTCGAGCGCCATTTCGTCGACGCGCTTCTGTCCTCCGGTGTTGACGCTGTTGATGATCTGCATGCTGTCGACGTCGATCACCTTGAGCGTGCTGTCGCCATTGCCGGCGTACACGCGATCGCCGTCGGCAACCAAACCGTCGGGACCGCTCGTATCGTTCGAACCCGTGAAGCCGGCAAAGCCGCCAACGCGCCCGACGAATACGTTCGTTCGAGTGTCAAAGATATCGACGCCCGCGTTCGTGCGGTCGGAAAGGTAATAGTGGTGGCGGCCTGGATCGACCCAGCTGATGTCATAGGACACGAGCGGCGCTCCCGGCACCGGGATCAACTGCACGAGCTGGGTCCCGGCGCCGACTGCACCCTGCGCCCAGAGCGCGGTTGCCGCAAACACGGCAAACGCAACGGACCTCCATCCCGCGCGCGAAGATGCTGACGTGTTCGCGTAGCGGACAGTTGATCGACGTTGTACGTTCATGGCCATTTCTCCTTGGTCGATGGCTGCACCGTATGCGCGTCCTGGTCAAATCGGCACGGCATCCGGAGAGCCGATAGAGAAGATGCGACGAGCAATTTATGCACCGATAATTGCAGTTTGTTGATTGCTCGCTGTTGTCGGCTCGGCACGTGATTCGTCGCTTGCAAAAGGTGTAAGAGGAATCGACGCTTGCTTTGTCAGCGAATCGTCAGGATTGACCGCCGCGCGCGAAGACGCCGATGAATTCAACGATGCATCGCGCACCGTTCACGACGGACATTCCGGCGCGGCTCGACCGCCTGCGCTGGTCACGCTTTCATACGTTGTTGGTCGGCGCGCTCGGAACGAGCTGGATCATCGACGGGCTGGAGGTCACGCTCGTTGGTTCGCTCGCGAGCGTGCTCATGTTGCCCACGGGGCTCGGCCTCAGCTCGGCGCAGGTCGGCGAAACGGCGGGCGCCTACGTGGCCGGTGCCGTGATCGGCGCAATTCTCTTTGGCGGATTCGCCGATCGTTACGGCCGGCGCAAGCTGTTTTTCATCACGCTCGGCCTCTACGCCGCCGCGACGGTCGCTTCGGGATTCGCCCCCGACTTTGTCACCTTTGCCGCGCTGCGCTTTCTCACCGGCGCCGGAATCGGCGGCGAATACGCGGCGATCAATTCGGCCATCCAGGAGTTCATGCCCGCGCGCCTGCGCGGGCGCATCGATCTCGCCGTCAACGGGAGCTTCTGGGTTGGCGCCGCCGCGGGCGCAGCCGGCGCCGTCATCGTCCTGGATTCAGGACTCTTTTCGCCCGCGTGGGGCTGGCGCGTAGCGTTCATCATCGGCGGCGTGCTCGGGTTCGGGATTCTTGCGCTTCGGCGCTTCGTCCCTGAAAGCCCGCGCTGGCTGCTGCTGCATCGGCGCCAGGCGGAAGCGGAAACGATCGTCTCGGCCATCGAGGCGCGGGCGGGACAGGCGTTCGACCGGCGGACGGCGCAAACCATCGTCCTGGACCCGCAAGGACCCATCGGCTGGTTTCCACTTTTCGGCCTGCTGCTGCGCCGGTATCCGCGCCGCGTCGTCCTCGGACTCAGTCTCATGGGGGCACAGGCGTTTCTTTACAACGCGATCTTCTTCACGTACGCGCTCGTGCTGACTCGCTATTACGGCGTTGCCGAATCGCAGGTGGGCCTGTTTCTCCTGCCGTTCGCCGCCGGCAACTTCCTTGGGCCGCTCGTGCTCGGAGCATTGTTCGACCGGATCGGCAGACGCATCATGATCACGGTGACGTACGCGCTGACCGGAGCCCTCATCATCGTCACCGGGTTGTTGTTCATGGCGGATCTATTGACGCCGATCGGTCAAACGCTCGCCTGGAGCGTCGTGTTCTTCGTCGCGTCCGCCGCAGCGAGCTCGGCCTATCTTACCGTCGGCGAATGCTTTCCGCTCGAGGTACGCGCCCGTGCCATCGCATGGTTCTATGCCCTCGGTACGGCACTCGGCGGGATTGCCGGACCGGTGGTATTCGGCCGTCTGATCGCTTCGGGCGCGCGCGGCGACGTGTTCGTCGGCTACGCCGTCGGAGGAGGCCTGATGCTGGCCGCCGCATGCGTTGCCGCGGTTTTCTGCGTGCCCGCCGAACGCTGCTCGCTCGAATCGGTTGCCGCGCCGTTAGCGTTGCGCGAAGGGCCGCAGATCTTCACAGCCGACGTTGCGCCATCGTAGGACGAGCGTGTTATCCGCGTCGGGTAGCGACAGGGCTCGATGGCTTGCGACATGAAGCCCCCGCTCACGCCTGCACCAGCAACGCTACCGGAAAAGCGTCGAGAATCGCTGCGACGCTCAGCGTCATCGCATCCTCGCCGCCTTGCGCGGCGTAACGGGCGTTGGTCAACACGTTGCGCCAGCATCGAGGCGCGTTTGCAGGCAGCACGATGCGCGTATCGTGCCAGACGCTTTCGCCGAGCGGCCACCCGTCGATGGCCAAGCCGACGAAGAGCCGCGGCGCAAGCGTCACCATCAAGCGCGCGTCGTGCGGCCGTGCGAACGCGCACATGTGCGCCGCCTTCGCACCCTGCGTCGTCAACGCGAGATAGCCGCCATCGTCAAACCAGCGCGGATGCCGCGCGCGCATCGCCAGCACCCGCGACATCGTCCACAATTTCACGTTGCCGTCGGTCCAGCGATCGAGCAGTGCGCGCGCAGCAACCGAGTGATCGGCATCGCCTGAGAAAACATCCGCGAGCGCGTTCAGGTCGGCGATTCTTCTCGCGTAGTCGACAGGGCGCCGATTGTCCGGATCGACGAGGCTCAAGTCCCAAAGCTCGGTCCCCTGATAGGTGTCGGGGACGCCGGGCGAGGTGAGCTTCAGAAGGGTTTGCGACAAGCTGTTGAGCGCCCCGTAGCGCGCGATGCTCGCGGCGACAGGCGCGAAATCCGCCACGAAGGGATTGGGTGCGAGGGTTGCGAGCAAACCGTCGATGAAGTCGGACAGCGCCTGCTCGTAAGCGGCGTTCGGATTGATCCAGCTCGTATGCGCCTTGGCTTCCCGTGCCGCCTTTTGCATGTAGCGCTTGATGCGGTCGCGATAGCGCGCGAGCGCTCCGGCGTCCATCGGATCGAGCGGCCAGGTCCCGAGCAGTGTCTGATACAGCAGATACTCGTCGTTTCGCGACGGCGCCTGAACCGCGTCCCTCGCGTGCCGCAGGCGGCGATTGAGTTGCCGCCAGCGCCGCAGGGCGAGGCGCCACGCGCCCGGCATTTCCGAAAGCACGTCGATACGCGCACGCACGTCTTCGCTGCGCTTGTTGTCGTGCGTCGATGTGGCGAGCATCGTGTGCGGCCAGTGTCTCGCGCGATCGCGCGACGCGGCGTGAAAGGCTTCGAGCGAGAAGCCGAAGCGCCGCGGATCGCCGCCGACTTCGTTGAGCGACGCGAGGCGATGATGGATGTAGAAGCTCGTGTCCTCCATCCCCTTGGCCATCACTGGCGCGGTAAATTGCTGGAAGCGTCCGATGAAGCGATCGATCGCTTCCTGCAGCGCCGCGTCTGCGGTCTGCCGCGCACCGGTCAGGACATCGCGCACGAACTCGTAGGCGCTCGTTTCGGCAGCCGGGCTGTTGCGCGTGGCGAGGCCAACCGCCCACTCGATGTACGGGCGCGCATCGTCCGAACGGCGGCCGGGCGTGACGTACGTCCGGTACACGGGGAAACATGCGACGATATCGACCAATGTACGGCGCAGGCTGTTGAGGGTGAAGTCGCAGGTGTCGCGCGCGCGCTTGGCGATACGCGTGAGCGCCGCCGCCAGCAGATTGAGATCGCTGGCCATGGCATGCACGGCGATCAACGTTTTCGAATCGCGCAGGATGCGGTCGAACGCGAGATCTTCCCCGATGAAGTCGGCATACAGGCGGTCGAAGCGGCCGCGCGCCGCCACGTCGACGAAAAGACCGTTGACGACATTCATGAAGCGATAGCCGGTCGTTCCATGCACGGGCCACGCCTGCGGCAGACGCTCGTGGTCCGCGAGAATCTTTTCGAGCACGAGATAGATCGGATGGTCCGGACGGTCGCCGGCAATCTGTACCGCAGGCTGTCCGGCACCTGCCTCGACGGCTCGAGCCTGCACTTTGTCGCAATAGCTCCGCGGATCCAGCAAGCCATCGGGATGATCGATTCGCAGCGCATCGACCTTGCCGTCCGCGATCCATTCAAAGATGCGGCGATGGGTCGCTTCGAACACCTCGGTCCGTTCGGCGCACAGCGCGGCCAGCCCGTTGATGTCGAAAAAGCGGCGATAGTTGATGTCATCGGCCGCCACGCGCCAATACGACAAGCGATAGAACTGCTCCTTGATGAGCGCATGCAGGCCGTCGAAGCTCGCGGCATTGCCGGCGATGCCGTTCAGGCTGTCGACATTGGCGTCGATGAGCCGCGCAATCGCAGGCGTGTCAGCGCACAGCGAGGCCAGCCGACACTTGAGCGGCGCACTGCGCGCTGCAGGGTCGGCGTCGGGATCGGTCAGTGACGCTTGCAGCAGCGCGAACTCGTCGCTCAGCGCGGCGAGGACGCCTGCGATCTCCGGAGCGACAGGCGTCTCGCTCGGCAGACGATCGAGGCCGACGCACAGCAGCGCGCGATACGCACTCGGGCGCACCGGCATCCGGTGTTCGTAGTACCAGAGACTGAAGGTTCCGGCCCCGCGATCGAATGCCAACCGGATCTCGCCGCGCTCGAGCACGGTGCCGTACTGATCGCCGAGAATGGGCAGCAGCACCTTGCCGCGCAACTCCTCGCTCAGCGGTTCCCAGTCGATGTCGAAATAGCCGGCGAAGCGCGACGCCGGGCCATGCTCCAGGATGTCGAGCCACCAGCGGTTGTCGGCCTGGAGCACTCCCATGTGATTGGGCACTACATCGATCATCAGCCGCATTCCGTGATCGTGAAGCGCCCCGATCATCGCCTCGAAGTCGCCCTCCGTTCCGATTTCGGGGTTGAGCGATTCGTGATCGATGACGTCGTACCCGTGAAGGCTGCCGGCCCGCGCCTTGAGAAAGGGCGACGTATAAAGATGGCTGATGCCGAGTTGCGCAAGGTACGGAACGATCCTGCATGCGGCGCGAAAATCGAAATCGCGATTGAGCTGTACGCGGTACGTGGCGCGCGGAATAACGCTCATCGGCCGCGACCCTGGGCGCGAATCGCTGCACACGCGGCCGCGAAACGTCCGTCGGAATCCCACTGCTCCAGCTCGGTCGGTAGCTTGCGCCGCCAATTGGGGTATCGCTCGCCGGTCGTGCTCGGCAGGTTCGTTTGCTCCACTACGCCGAACACGTCTTCGAGCTGGAACGTCATCAGGCGCGATGGCGTACGCGCGAGATACGCGTGGACGGCGTCGCACAGCGTCTGGTCGAATCGCAGCGCATCGGCGTTTGCGCAGGCCGCGTCGCCGATGAGCAAGCCTGCATCGCGCAGTGCTTCGTGCAAGCGCCGGCGATCGTCGCGGCGTAATGCATATTGCCGCACCCGCATCGCTTCGTCGGGGAAGAGACCCAGTGCATCGCGCGCCTCGAGGTCGGCTTCGACCAGGAAGCCGTGCAACGTCGGCAGATCGTGCGTGCTGAACGTGCACAGCGCGTCGCGCGGATACGCCTCCGGACGCGTAAAGCCGCCATCGGCAGCGTGCGTGAAGAGCAGTACACGGTACGACAGGACCGCGAAGCGCGCCATCGCGTCACGCACAGCATCGGGCACGGTACCGAGGTCCTCGCCGACGACGATGCATTTGGCGCGCGTGCTTTCGAGTGCGAGCACACCGAGCAGGGCATCGAACGGATAGCGTACGTAGGCGCCGTCTCGCGCATCGGCGCCGGCGGGAATCCAGTAGAGACGCATGAGACCCATGACATGATCGATGCGCAACGCACCGGCGCAATGCATGTTCGCGCGCAGCACGTCGATCCACGGCGCGTAGCGACGCTGCACGATCTCGTGCGGGATCCACGGCGGCAGTCCCCAGTCCTGCCCCTTCTGGTTGAATTCATCGGGCGGAGCGCCGACGTGCATGTCATGGGCAAAGAGCGATGGGTCGTGCCACACCTCGGAGCCGCCGGCATCGACGCCGACTGCAAGGTCGCGATAAAGGCCGATCGCCATCCCCGCCTGTCGCGCACGGTCGGCGACTTCGGCGAGTTGCGCTTCCGCCTGCCATTGCAGGTACTGGAAGAACTCGACGCGCTCGCGGTGCGATTCGAGAAACGCGGCCACCGCGACGGAGTCCGGATGACGATAGTCCGACGGCCATTGCCGCATGTCCCGAAGCGCGGGATCGCGCCGATGCAGCCACTCGCCAAGCGCCTCGAACAAGGCATGATGCAGCAGAGGCTCGCCGGCACGCTGCTGAAACTCGCGGAAGGCCAGGCCTCGCGCGGTTGCAGCATTGGCATGGCGCTCGCGGAAGTGGCGGTACAGGAGCTCCAGAATGTCGTACTTGAGCGCGGCAACGCCCGGATAGTCGATCAGTGCCGCCGCGCGCGCGTCGGCGAGCCGGCGCTGAAACGCCGCCGACCGCACCCGATTGTGCGCGGCCTCGCACGCTGAAAACTCCTCGACGGCCTCGACATCGACGTACAGCGGGTTGAGCATCGCGCGGTTGGACGGGCTGTACGGGCTGCAATCCTCGGGACGGCCGGCAAAGAGCGCGTGCAGCGGATTGACGCCCACGATATCGGCGCCGTGCGCCGCAGCGATCCCGATCAGCCGCGCAAGATCGGTGAAGTCGCCGATGCCCCAATTGCGGTGCGAGCGCAGCGTATAGAGCTGCACCGCCGGGCCGAACATCCGCTCGATCGCCGCTCGGCCGGTTCCTGCGAAGCAGCGCGGCGCCACGGCCGGCACGACGGGCACGATCGATGGCGAAGGCGTCGCGTCTGCGTGCCTCGCGGCGCCCATCGTGGCGAGAATCGCCCGCCTGGTCGTGATCGACGCTGCATGCACATGGCCCCAGATGTCGGCGTAGGCGATGTCAACGCCGCACTGCGCGCATAACCGGTCGACGTCGGACTCGTCCATCATGCGACGCGCAAGCCGCCATCGACGATCGCGAACAGCGCCGACCACGCCGGCATCGTCGGACCGTGTTCGCCAACTCCCGGCGTCGCGAACAGTATCCGGCCGCATTGCACTTCGTCGGGCACGTCCAGCGCGTGGCGGCCACCGAGGTTGGCCGCCAACGCCAGGCGATGACCGCCGCTCAACGGCCAGTGCACGAACAACCCGCGATCATGCTCGACGCGAAATGAACGCCGGTCTGCAGAGATGTCGGGTATCAGGGGAGCGATCTCGCGCCGCCGTATCGCGAGAAGCCGCCGATAGTAGGCAAGCCATTGCGCATGCGGCGCGCGCGAAAGCGACAGCCAGTCGAGCTTGCAGCGCATGAACGTCGATTCCGCGGTCGGGTCGAGAACGTCGGCGACCGACTGCGCATTATCGAACTGCGCAAGGCGCTGCAATTGCTCGCGCCGGCCGCGGACGATGGCGGCCGCGAGTCCGGGCTCGAAGTCGCAAAAGAACTGAAACGGACTCGCGGCGGCGAATTCCTCGCCCATGAAAATCAGCGGTGGCGAGGGTGCGAGCAGCAGAATGGCCACTGCGGTCCGCAGCGCTTCGATCGACGTCAGCCGGTGCAGGCGCTCGCCGCACGCGCGATTGCCGATCTGGTCGTGGTTCTGCAGGAAGGCAATGAAAGCCGTCGGGGGCAGGGCAGCGCTCGGCTCGCCGCGCGCGGCATCGTCGCGCCATGGCGAGCATTCGCCCTGATAGGCAAACCCCTCGGCGAGACAACGTCCGAGGCGCTGCAACGAGTCGTCGACGTAGTCGACGTAATAACCGTCGCGCTCACCGGTCAATACGTGATGCACGACGTGGTGGAAATCGTCGTTCCACTGCGCGGAGTAGTATCGCGGCCGTCCATCGCGATCACGTGCGAGGCGCCACGCTTCGTTGTGGTCGTTTTCGAGCACGAGGTGGATCTCGCGCTCGCGCCCGGGACCGCTTTGCACCGCCGTTGCGATCTCGGTCAGGATGTCGGGGGCCGAATCGTCGACGATGGCATCCGCCGCATCGAGCCTCAGGCCATCGAGATGAAATTCCTCCAGCCAATAGAGCGCGTTGTGGATAAAGAAGTCGCGCACCGGGCGCGCGTTCGCGCCGTCGAAGTTGATGCCGGCGCCCCATGGCGTGTCACGGCGGTCGGTGAAGAATTGCGGCGCGTACAAATGCAGATAATTGCCTTCGGGACCGAAATGGTTGTAGACGACGTCGAGCAGCACCATCAATCCACGACGATGCGCGGCCGCCACCAGCGACTTCAGGCCATCGGGTTCGCCGTAGGTCGCGTCCGGTGCGAACAGGAGCGCGCCGTCGTAGCCCCAGTTGCGGCCGCCGGGGAAGTCGGCCACGGGCAGCAATTCGACGGCGGTCACGCCGAGGTCTGCCAGGTAGTCGAGGCGCGCAATCGCATCCGCGAATGTGCCGCCCGGCGTGAACGTGCCGATATGCATCTCGTAGATGATCGCCTCGCGCCATGGCCGGCCTCGCCAGTTGCCGTCGTCCCAGTCGAAGCGAGCAGGATCGACCACTTCGCTGGCGCCATGCACGTCGCCGGGGTTGTAGCGCGACGCCGGATCAGGCACGAGCGCTTTGCCGTCAATGCGGAAGCGATAGCGCGTCGCGTGTCGCGCTTCCGGCAGCATGCGCGCGAACCAGCCGTCGGCATGCGCCTCGAGCGCGTGCCAGTGCGCCGTTTGCGCGACGTCGCCGACGCCGATCTCGACGCGATGCGCCGCCGGTGCCCATAACCGAAAGTGAACGCCTTCGGACGTGACCGCTGCGCCGAAGGGCATTACATGCGCCCGCTTCATGCGCGCGTACGAGTCAGCAATACGAGCGATCGACCCTGCAGCGGATATTCGGCGCCCGACCCGACGGCCGGTACTTCCGGAAACCCCTCCGCGTACGATGTGTCGACGGCCACGGTCCAATCCCGACCGTCGTTGGGAAGCCTGAATGGAATGCGATCGTCGTGCGCATTGAGGAGCAGCAGCACGTCGTC
>Ga0157370_10003991_pt1 | contig 17154 bp, 11 predicted proteins | sample C35metaG_FD_113463 | JGI IMG/M metagenome (GOLD analysis project Ga0157370, IMG submission 113463) | Corn rhizosphere microbial communities from Kellogg Biological Station, Michigan, USA - C3-5 metaG | ecosystem: Host-associated > Plants > Roots > Rhizosphere > Soil | place: USA: Michigan...
GACGGCCGCCGCACTCGCGGCATGCGCACTACCCGCCGCGACCGCCCGAGCCCAGATAAAATATGGCCTCGCCGGCGGCCTCTCAGCGCCGGAGGGAGATTTCGGCCGCGGCGTGGACGGCGGGTATCATGTGACGGGCCTCGTGGCCGTCGGGGCGCCCGTTGTTCCGATCGGACTCCGTGTGGAAGGATCGTTCAGTGAGTTCGACCACAAGGCCGGTCTCGGATCAACGAGCGCAAAAACCAGACTCCTGTACGCGACGGCAAACGCAGTGCTCACGTCGCCGGGGATCGTTGCTCCATACTTGATCGGTGGAATCGGGATCTACCACGCGTCGGCGGTGTGCAGCTCCTGCACGACGTCGAGCACGAAGAGTGGGTTCAATGGCGGCGTCGGATTCAGGTTGGGTTTGGCTGGATTCTCGGCGTTTGTCGAGGCGCGGTACCACTATATCCCCGGCGCAAACAATCCGACCAACGGCGGCGTCAAGGGCAGCAGCACCCAGTTCATTCCTATTTCATTCGGCGTGCAGTTCTGAGCAGGTCTGACAGCGGGCGTTACGGAAAGATCACCGGAAAGACGACGTCCGTCGTGAAGATGCACCGATCGTTGTGCCCGCATTCCGACACGATGATCGCCTTGTGCTTCGCTCCGAGCGTCTCCGTCACGTACTTGAAGAACGCCTCGCCTCGCGCGCGACGCGTCGGCCCCTGCGCCATCGCGTTCGGCGACGAATCGAATCCGCCGAGCGGCAGCACGTCGACCTGGCCGAGCAAGTACGTCGTCGGACGCTCGGCGAGCTGGCGCTTGAGTTGGTCGTCGCTCATCCCGGCCACGTACCCCGTCGTTCGATCCTCCAAACCCGACGGCCAACGATCGTAGCGCGGCGCCTTGGTCGTGTCGAAGGGACCGAACGTGAAGTTCGTGTGGAGACTGTCGCCCTGCCTGCCGAGCGACTCCTTGTACGCGTCAGTCGGGTCGGCGTCGCCCGTCGGCAGTGGCCGCACCGAGGCGGGCCAGGCGTACGTCGACGGGTTCGCGACGACATAGCTCAAGCTCACGCCCGGCGTGTTGTGAACTCTGTTCGTCATCTCATATCGTGTCGCGACCTGGCCGCCGGCGGAATGTCCGGCGATGACGATTTTCGTCAGGTTGGGAAAGATCTTTTTGTCGGCGAGTCGGAGCACGAGGGTGTCGAGGAATCCGAACGCCGTGAGCGTCGGATTGGTCGGCGACGTCCCGCCAGACCGCCAGTTCTCACCTCGTTCTGGCCACATGACTTCGTTCGGCGCCGGCTTGTCGTTTCCCGCGATGAAGTGCGGCGCGATGATGATCGTGTTGTCGAGCGCGCCGGCGAGGAAACCCGCGGCCAGCGACGTCTCGAAGTAGTGATCGGCGTTGCGGCCGGCGCCGTGGACCATGATCAGCGCGCGCGTGATCGCGGGATTGGCGACGTTCAGTGGATAACTGGCGTAGACCATCGACTTCGCGGGACCCTTGCCGAACGTCACCCAGCGCTCGCACGCCGCCGCCGCCTTCGTGCAGGGCGCGGGAGGTGCCGCCGGCGCGGACCGTCCGGTGTGCGCGGCAGTGGGTGCGAGGAAGGGAAGAGTGCCGACGGCGAGAAACGTGAATGCACGCATGGTGAGTATCTCGAGGGGAGCGAACGAGCGGTGAGGTCATTGATGATACGCGGAAACCGCCAAGTTTGAAGTAGGGCCATTCATCCGCCATGGGGAAGGGCCTCGATGCGGTACCGTACCGTCGATACGTTGTACCTCTACACGCGACCACGGTGATCCAAGTGAAATACGTTCTTTTCTACGACGCCGCTCCGGATTTCAGGGCCAAGGTCCCCGCGCACATTCAGGCGCATCGCGCGCTGTGGGGAGCGCTCCAGGCCGACGGCCGGCTGCTCATGATCGGACCGTTTGCCGATGAGCCGGCGGGCGGAGCAATGGGTGTCTTCACGACCCGAAGCGCAGCTGAGGAATTTGTTCGACTCGATCCGTTCGTCACGAGCGGGATCATCGCCCGTTGGACGATTCGTGAGTGGAACGAAGCGCTCGTTCCGTGAGACAATCGCGGGGCTCTACGGCTACGCATCGCGGCGCTGTGGCGTCCAGCGCGAGCTCGCCGAGGACGTGACGTCCTCGGAAACCTCGGCATGCGGTATGTCGTATATTATGCCAACCCCGAGCCCAATGCGTGAGGAGATCATGAGACTGCGCTCCCTGCTGGTCTGCTCGTCGTTCGCCATCATGGCGCTTCCAGTGAGCGCGCAACAACCGTCCCGCGCCGCGCTCCTGTCGCGCATCGACTCGCTGGCGACGGGCTTCCTCAGCGCCACGCACACGCCGGCCGTGTCCGTCGCCGTCCTCCGCGGCGCCGATACACTCGTGATGAAAGGCTACGGCGATGCGAGCATCGGCGCGCGGCGCGCGGCGACGGCGTCCACCGTCTACCGCATCGGTTCGATCACCAAGCAGTTCACCTCCGCGGCGATCATGCGACTCGCCGAGCGTGGGAAGCTGTCGATCGACGATCCCATGTCGAAGTACCTCCCCGACGTGCCGACGCACGGCCGCACCATCACGATCCGCCGGCTCCTCAACCACACGTCGGGCGTCCACAACTACACCGCCGAGGCGGCGTGGCGGCCGCGCTGGGCCGAAGACATGACGCCGCGCGAGATCGTCGCGTTCGTCGACCACGACTCGCTCGACTTCACTCCCGGCGACGCGTGGAGCTACAGCAACACCGGCTACGTGCTCCTCGGTATGATCATCGAGAAGGTCACCGGTGAGCCGTATGCGACCTACCTGCAGCACGATCTCTTCACGCCGCTGGGATTGCGGCAGACGAGCTACTGCCCGTCGCGCCCGACCGATCCGTCGTTTGCCGACGGGTACTCGTCGCAGGGAGGCACGGTAAAGCCTGCCGAGTTCCTCAGTATGACGCAGCCATTCTCCGCCGGCGCGCTCTGCTCCACCGTGCGCGACCTCGTGATCTGGCAGCGCGCGCTGGCCGGCGGCCGTGTCGTCAATGCGAATTCATATGCTCTGATGACGACGCCCGACACCCTGAACGACGGCAAGCGCCTCACCTACGGCTTCGGCCTCTCGGTCGGAAGGCTCGGCGCGCATCGATCGATCGGGCACAGCGGAGGCGTCAACGGCTTCACAACGGCGAGCATGTATTTCCCCGACGACAGCGTGAACGTGGCCGTGTTCAGCAACTCGGACCGCGGCCCCGATCCGCTCGCGCTCAACATCGCGCGCGCCGTGTTCGGGATGCCGCTCGTCGCCGCCCCGAAGCCGCTCGTCGCCGTCCCGCTCTCCGACGTCGATCGCGACCGGTTAGTGGGAGTCTACGACCTGACGCCATCGGGCGGCGGGAAGTTCGTCATCCACATTTTTGTCGAGAACGGCCAATTGATGACGGAAGCCGAGGGAAAGGGACAGGGCAAATTCCCGCTCGTGCATGTGGGCAACCTGCAATTCCGCGCGGCGTTCGATCCCTCTCTTCGCCTGACGTTCATCAGCGAGAACGGCAAGATCACCAAAGTGCGGCTAGAGCAAGGAGGAGGAACGATGGAAGGCGTACCGCGACGATGAGAACGGCGGAAGAAGAGAGAACAAGGCTGATCGTCTAGGGGGGCGACGCGCTGAACCCCGCGACTGCCGAACGGCGACTTGCAACGGCGCGGATGCCAAAGAGCGCGACTGCCGAACGGCGCGGATGCCAGAAAGCGCGACTGCCAAAGAGCGCGGGTGCCAAAGAGCGGCTCAAACGGCGCGGTAGGGGCGAAACTGCCCAGATCTACTCAGGTCGAAATTGCTCGCCGCCGGGACGTCATCTCGCTCTGCCAACGGCGCATCGGCGAGCCGGTCACGCCGTTTGCCGTTGCGCCGGATGGCGCCCGTTGGCCGTCGCGCTTCTTGGCCGTCGCGGCGTCTGGCAGTCGCGCCGTTCGGCAGTCGCGCTCTTTGGCATCCGCGCCGTTGCAAGTCGCCGTTCGGCAGTCGCGGGGTTCAGGGCGTCGCGCCTTCGGCGCGGCGTGCCGTTCAGCCCTTTGCTCCGACGAACCGTTTCGATTGTTGCTCGTATCCGTGCGCCAGCGCAAGCACTCGGGCATCGTCGCCCGGCAGTCCGACGACCGACAGGTTGAGCGCCGGCATTCCGTCCGATCCCAGCCCCGCCGGAACTGACACTTCGGGCAGCCCCAGCCAATTGCCGTAGCCAAGGGCCGTGCGAACGTTTGGCCACGGGTCGACGGCTCGTGGTGCGTTGAATGGCATCGTCGGATAGACCATCGCGGCGACGCCGGACGCGCGCATCGACGCCGCCAGCGACGCCACCACCTCGGCGCGCGAGTGGGCGAAGGAGCGGCCGGCGGGGTCGTCCGCCATCGGCTGATTGAGCAGCGGCTCGCACTCGTCGAATGTCGCCGGCAGGACGTCGTAAAACTTTCTGTATGCGGCGTAGCCGCGGCGCACTGCCGCGCGCGCGTCGTCGGTTCGACCGGCGAAGTAGCGAAGCAGCGCGTTGGCCGTCGGGGCCGGCGATCTCGAATTCGGGGCGACGTCTCCGCGGGCGCGGGCCGCCGCGCTGAAGGCATCTTGATAGTTGACGCGCGTGACCACGGCATCGAATGGCTCGACCACCGCGCCGGCCGCTCGCAAGTCTCCCACGGCGCGATCCCACATGGCGAGCGCTTCCGCGCTCATCTGCGTGCGGGGAACGTGCGCGTCGACGATCCCGAGCCGGACGCCGGCGAGCGCGTCGTCGCGAAGCGCGGTGAGCGGCGCTCCATTCCACGGGTCACGCAGGGCGAGCGGATCAGATGCATCCGGTCCCGCGATTGCCGCGAGGAGGAGCGCCGCGTCGGCGACGCTGCGCGCGAGGGAGCCGTGCGTGTCGAGGTACGGCCACGTGGGGATGACGCCGGTGCGCGGCACGAGCCCGAAGGTCGGCTTTATACCCACCACGCCCGTGAACTGCGCCGGAATTCTGTTCGAGCCGCCATCATCCGTTCCGAGCGCGGCGAAGGCCATCCCACATGAGACGGATACCGCCGAGCCGGCGCTCGATCCGCCCGGCGTGCGTGTACCCGTGCGGTCATGTGGGTTGAGCACTTGTCCCGTGTAGCTGCTGGTGCCGTTGCCGCGATACGCGAAGTCGTCGGCCGCGGTCTTTCCGAGAATGACGGCGCCCGCCGCGCGAAGCCGGGCGACCTCGAGCGCATCGCGCCGAACGACGTCAGGAAAGAGCCGCGCCCACTCGGCGCTGGAACCGGTAGTCGGCAATCCGGCAACGTCGTAGATCGCCTTCGCGAACACAGGAACGCCGTCGAGCGGTCCGCGCGTTTGGCCGGCGCGTAAGCGCGCATCGGCCGCTCGGGCGTCGGCCAGCGCCGCCGATTCGGCGAGCGCGTCGATCGCTCGCAAGCGCGCTCCAGCGCTCCGGCAGCGGTCGAGCGCACGCGCGGTGACTTCGGCCGCGGTCCAATCCCCGCGACGACGACCCGCCTGGTAGTCGGCGATGGTGCCGTCGAGCGGATCGCCTGCGGTGAGCGTGAAGCGAGTGAGCGGTAGCACCGCGAGACCGGCGAGTTGCACGAGCGCTTGGCGACGAGTAGGTGACACGGTCGATCACCCGCGCTTCAAGAGTGCGAGCGCCGCTTCGTTCATCTGGCGCTGGATCGCCGCCGCCGGCGCTTCGGAATTCGTCGTGTTGAACACGGCGATCACCGCGGCCTGCGTCTCAGGATCGAAATAGTAGAATGATCGAAAGCCCGCCTGGCTGCCCGTGTGGCCGAGGATCCGCTGGCCGTTGCGGTCGAGCACGAAGAACGCGAGTCCCATCCATTGGTTGGGCGACGACTCGTAGCTCTGCGACATCGGCTGGCCCGGCTTCCACATCTCCGCGAGGCTCGCGCGCGACAGAACGACGTCGTATCGCGCGCGCGTCATTCCCGGCACCATGGCGTTGGTGAGGAAGGCGACGTACTTCACGAGATCGCTCACCGGCGCGTTCCACGCTCCGTTGGGCGACGTGATTCCCGGATCGAAGTCCGCGCCGTTGTCGATCAACCGGGGCGAACCCGGCGACGTCGAATCACGACGCACGTAATAGTTGTGCGACCGGTGCGCCGCGAGGAAGTAGGGCGTCCCGCGGAAATAGCTCCGATCCATACCAAGGGGCGCGAAGATGTTCTTCTGCACGTAGGCGTCCCACGGGTCGCCCGTGATCTGCTCGATCACGCGCGCGAGATAGATGAAACCAGGATTCGAGTATCCATATCGCGAGCCCGGCTTGAACAGTAGTTGCTGATACGGCATCATCGCGACGAGCTGGTTCCATGTCGTCGGTTCGAACGGTTCCCAGGGCTGTCCGCTGCCGTAGGGCCAGGTGGGATTCTGGAAGCCGGCCGTATGCGACATCACCATGCGAATGGTGATGCTGTCGATCATGCCGTACGGATCGTGCATCGCGCGGAGCTCAGGCACCCATTTCACGATCTTGTCGTCGAGCGACAGCTTGCCGCGATCGCGGAGCTGCATGATCGAAATCGCGGCGAGACTCTTCGTGATCGATCCCCAGTGGAAGATCGTCTGCGAATCGACGCGTACGTTGGCCGATCGGTCGGCGAAGCCGGTATCGTAGCGCCCGGTCTCGCGCCCCGCGTTCACGACAACGACGCTGGCGCCCACGACCTTGTCGCTATCGACGTATGATTGAAAGAGCTTTGTGAACGCACTCCAGCCGGCGGGCACCTGGGCGGCAGCGGGGGCCGAAATAACGGTTGCAACGGCGGCGACGCGGAGTAAGCGCATGGTCAATTCTGCAGCTACGGCGCCCCGTAATCAATTCCCGCGAACAGCTCGGGCAGGGTGCGGACCGGACACGAAAAATCCAGACCGTCCGTTGCATAGGGAATTTTGGCAACGTACGCCTTAACGGCGCGACAGCCAAAGGACGATCGGCAACAGCGCGGATGCCAGACAGCGCGACTGCCAAACACCGTGGCTGCCGAACCACGCGACTGCCAAACTGCGCGGATGCCATAGATCGGCTCGAACGGCGTGAAAAAAAAAAGACGAACCGTCCGGACCGTGCTCGGGCTGAAGCCGCTCGCCGCGGTTGGCCGTGCGCGCCGTTCGCCCCTTTGGACGTTGCGCAGTCTCCATTCGCCGTTCCGTCGCAATTCTTGCTCTGGACTGTTTTGGCTTTCACCCTAACTTCCGCGGACACTCTCGAGTGTGTACACCCACTCACATCAAGGATTCGAGCCGTGACAGACACATTTACGGCGGAGCACCGCTCCTGGCAGTGGGAGCTGGTGTTGCAATACGAGGACGGTTCTCTTCCGGCGTCCGTGTGGAACGAGGCCACTCTCACTGCGATCGCCGGCTGGTATGCGAAGAACGTGGCGCCGGAGCAAGCGAAGGCGCGCTACGAGCAGTATTACCACCGGAATCATCATCGCCTCACGAATCGCCTCGGGGCCGCGCCGGTTGCCACGAGCGCAATCGAGGCAGTGGACAAGGTCTGGGAGTCATTGTTGACGCGGGCGTTGGAGGCGGCGACGTAATCACGGCGTCTTTCGAGCGTCGGCGGCGCTCGCGCTGTGGACGAGCGTGCCCCGCAGCGGTGGCGCCTGGCCTCGCCGTCCTGTGCGGCGTATGTTGGCGATCCTGTCACTCGAGGCCGAGATGCCCGACACAGTCGACCTCTACAACAACGTATACCGTGACTTCGCGAGCAGCGCCGAGAGCGACGTCCGGCGCGCCGCCTTCGGCGAGGACATCGGTCAGAGCAGTTGGCTCACCGCGCAAGACTGGCTTCGCTTTGCCGATGACGTGAACGCGGGTGCGGGGAGCCGCGTGCTCGAGGTCGGCAGCGGGTCGGGCGGTCCCGCCGTCCACCTCGCCCTCGCGCGCGGCTGTCACGTGACCGGCGTCGACATCAACGAGCACGGCGTGGCAAACGCGCGGCAGCTCTCGGCGGCGCGGGGTATGTCGGACCGCGCGGTGTTTCACGCGATCGACGCGAGCCAGCCGCTCCCATTTCCCGGCGCCGCCTTCGATGCCGTTCTCTCGAACGACGCGATGTGCCACATCCCGAATCGTCTCGATGTGCTCCGCGAGTGGCATCGCGTCGTGAGGCCGGGTGGGCGGATCCTCTTCACCGATGCCTTGGTGATCACCGGACCAATCACGCACGAAGAGGTGGCGACACGGAGCTCGATCGGCTTGTACATCTTCGTGCCACCAGGCGAGAACGAGCGCCTCCTCGCCGCGGCCGGATTCAGGCTCGTCGCCGCGACCGACATGACGGCCTCCGCTGAGACGATCGCGCGGAACTGGCACAAGGCTCGTGAGGCACACCGATCCGCCCTCGCGGCGCGCGAAGGCGAGGTGAATTTCGCCGGGCTACAGCGGTTTCTATCGTGTGTGCATACGGTCTCGGCGGAACGACGATTGTCGAGATACTGCTATGTGGCAGAAGCCTGAACGGGCGCGCCGTCGGACGACGTGACGGCCGAACCGCACGACGGCCAACCGGCTCACAAACGCCGTTGCCTCATCCGTTCAGCAAAGACGTCAGCATTTTGACAATGGCTACCAGCCGATTGCGCAGCCGCCAGAACACTGCCTGCGCGATCCGCTCGGACTCGAGATTCACTCGAAGATGACGAATCGTTTCCTCCGCTTCGCCACGTGCCACGCGAAGGGAATGATTTCGATGGCCTCCCGGCCCGTGGCCGAATCCTTCGCTGATGTTCGCCGCAATGGAATGCGCCGAGTCGCGCAACTGCCCGGTATGGATGAGCCGCCGCGGAGAGCTATCGATGAGTCGATTGATCTCGTCCGCCACCTGGTCCGCGGCATCAAGGACCGCCAGATCGCGATGATTACCCATGGGCTCCACCCTAATACGCGGAGCCGTCCGATCCATCACCGTTCTGTCCCTTCTCGCATCTCCGCATCTCCGCACGTCACACCTGTGCACGTCGCCTCTGCGCCTCTCGCCTCTCGCCTCTCGCTTCTCGCCTCTCGCTTCTCGCTTCTCGCCTCTCGCTTCTCGCTTCTCGCCTCTCGCTTCTCGCTTCTCGCTTCTCGCTTCTCGCTTCTGGCCTCTGGGCCTCTCGCATTTGCGCATTTCGCCGCCGTTTGGCAGCCGCGCTGTTTGGCAGTCGCGCTTCCTGGCAGCCGCGCCGTTCGGCAGTCGCGCCGTCCGGCAGTCGCGCAGTTCAGCAGTTTCGCCCTTAGATCGGCATTCGCTCTCTTCCTTCCCAACAGTTACATTCTGCCCCGTGCCAGACCTTCAGTCCCAGCTCCAGGCCACGTTGAGCGGTTCTTACACCCTCGAGCGCGAGCTCGGCGGCGGCGGCATGTCGCGCGTCTTCGTCGCCGACGAGACGCGGCTCGGACGCAAGGTCGTCGTCAAGGTCCTCTCCCCCGAGCTCGCCGCCGGCATTAGCGCCGAGCGGTTCGAGCGCGAGATCCGGACGGCCGCGTCCCTACAGCAGGCCAACATCGTCCCAGTGCTCGCCACGGGTGACACGAATGGCTTGCCCTACTACACGATGCCGTTCGTCGAGGGCGAGTCGCTCCGCCGCCGTCTCTCCGAGCAGCCGCCTCTCTCGATCTCCGATACCCTCCGCATCCTCGGCGACGTCGCGCGCGCGCTCCAGTACGCGCACGAGCGTGGCATCGTGCACCGCGACATCAAGCCCGACAATGTGCTGCTCTCCGGCGGCACCGCGGTCGTCACCGACTTCGGCATCGCCAAGGCGTTGAGCGACTCGCGCACCGGCGGCGGCGCCGGCGCGACGCTCACACAGCTCGGCACGTCGATCGGCACGCCCGCGTACATGGCCCCGGAGCAGGCCGCGGGCGATCCGAACATCGACCATCGCGCCGACATCTACGCGTTCGGCTGCATGGCCTTCGAGCTCCTTGCCGGCAAACCTCCGTTCCACGGAAGAACCCCGGCCCGCGTCCTCGGCGCACACATGGGCGAGGCGCCGCCGCAGATCGCCGAGCTGCGTCCCGATGCGCCGGCCGCGTTGAGCGATCTCATAATGCGCTGCCTGGCCAAGGACGCCGACGCCCGGCCGCAGAGCGCGGCCGAGGTGATCGTGCGGCTCAACGGGGTGACGAGTGGCGGCGGCATGCCGGCGCTGCCGCCGGTGCTCATGCACGGCCCCGCGGCATTTCGTCGTGCGCTCGGGTTGTACGCGGTGTCGGTCGTCGGCGTGGCGGCCGTCGCCAAGGCGGCGACGATGACCATCGGCTTGCCGGCCTGGGTACTCCCGGGTGCGCTCATCATCATGGCTCTCGGCCTGCCGGTGATTTTGTTTACCGGCTACGTGCAATCCGTGGCGCGGCGTGCGCTCACCGCCACGCCGGCGCTGACGCCGGGCGGTGGACCGGTGCCGCACGGCACCATGGCGACGATCGCGCTCAAGGCGAGTCCGCACGTCTCGTGGAAGCGCACGACGCGCGGTGGAGTGTACGCCCTCGCCGGATTCGTGGCGCTGATCGTCGCGTTCATGGTAATGCGTGCGTTCGGCATCGGACCGGTCGGCTCCTTGCTCGCCGCGGGCAAGCTCAATCAGCGCGATGTCGTCCTCGTCTCCGACTTCAGCGTGAGCCGCGCCGACTCGAGCGTCGCGAGCGTCGTCGCCGAAGGGGTGCGGGCGAACCTCGCCGAGTCGCGCTCGATCACCCTGTTCAATCCGACAAACGTCGCGGCGGCACTGAAGCGAATGCAGATCGCGCCCACGTCGCGCCTCGACCTCGCGCTCGCCCGTCAGCTCGCCCTTCGCGAAGGCGTCAAGGCGATCGTGACCGGCGACGTGACGGGACTCGGCAACGGCTTCGTGATCGCCCTTCGCCTCGTTGCCGCCGATTCGGGCACCGTGCTCGCCGCGTTCCAAACGACAGTCGACGGACCGAGCACGCTCGTGAGCGGTGTCGACGAGGTGACGCGCAAGCTGCGTGGAAAAATCGGCGAGTCGCTCAAGAGCGTGCAGGGGGCTCCCCCGCTCGAGCAAGTGACGACGTCGTCGTACGAGGCGCTCAAGGCATATACCGAAGGGGCCCACGCGTTCGATGTCGAGCACGACTTCGCCAAAGCAATCCCCCTGCTGCGCCACGCCGTGACAATCGACACGGGATTCGCCACGGCATGGCGCAAGCTTGGCACTGCGATGAACAACGCCTTCTATCCGCGATCGGCGTCGGATTCGGCAACCACCAAGGCCTATCAACTGCGCGCACGCCTGTCCGAGAACGAGCGCTATCTCGCCGAAGCATACTATTTCCAGAGAGGCGCCGGACACGACCGCCAACGCGCCATCGCGGCGTATCAAGCCCTGCTCGATCGTGGCGACACAGCATACGCGGCCAACAATCTCGGCGTCGCCTACTCGGACATGCGCGACTTCGCGAAGGCCGAGTCGTTCTATCGCATGTCGTTGCGCACCGGGAATCTCTCGATCCCGTTGCCCAACCTCGTGAGCGTACTCATCGACCAGGGCAAGCGCGCGGCACTCGACTCCGCAATGGCGCAGGAAGCGAAGCTGCTTCCGAACAGTTCGCCCTACGCGTATCACCTGGCCGTCATTCCGTACAACGATGGCCAGATCGATCGCGCCGAGCGGCTGCTCGACAGCATTCATGCCTCATCTCCATCGCTCGATGCGCGCACGATGACATCAATCGTGTCGAGCCAGATCCTCGCCGTGCGCGGCCGCCTGAATGAATCGGAGCGCCGCTACGGCCGGTTCATGACGGAGGCGACCGAGCTTGGAAACGCGAGCTCGGCCATCACCGACTCGATCGACCTCGCCGCATACGACGCCTGGTTTCGCAATCAACCGCAGCGTACGGTCTCGCGGTTGGACGCGGCATTGAGTGTCCACCCGCTTTCCGAGATTCCGGAGCAGGACCGGCCGTACCCGTATCTGGCCCGCGTGTATGCGATGGCCGGTCGACCCGATCGAGCGCGGGCAGTGCTCGCGCAGTTCGCGCAGATCAAGGACACCGCCTTCCTCCGCAACAGACAACCGAATGTCCACGAGGCGCTCGGCGAAATCGCCTTGGCCGAGAAGCGGTACCGCGATGCCATCGCCGAGTTTCGCCGTGCCGACCTCGGTGCGGACGGACATCCGGTGGGTGAAGACCCGCTACGTTTGCACTTCAACCTCGGTCGCGCGTTCGATCTCGCGAACGAACCGGATTCGGCCATCGCCGAGCTCGAGGCATACACGACCACCCGGTGGGACAGCCGCACGGACGACGATCTCTTCGCGCTCGCCGGCACGCACAAGCGCCTCGGCGAGCTGTACGACGCGAAGGGCGATCGCGAGAAGGCGATCTCGCATCTGTCCAAGTTCGTCGAGCTCTGGAAGAATGCCGACCCCGAGCTGCAGCCGGCCGTGGCCGACGCCAAGCGACGGCTGGCCAAGCTTCAGGCGGGCGGCAAAAGCTAGCCCGTTCCGTCCACGCCACCCCAACCCCGTCGACCAATGCTGAAACAACTGCTCGTGGTAGCTGCTCTCGCCGCACCGGCCGCCGCGCAAAGCGCATCGCAACCCGCGTCGCCAACCGCCGAGGCGCACGCCCTCTGGAAGGGCGTGATCGCGAATCTGACGCAGGCGGCCGACGAGTTGTCGGAAAAAATGTACGCGTATCGGCCGACGCCCGACGTGCGAAGCGTCGGCGAGCTGTTCGCCCACGTCGCCGGTTCGCAGAACATGTATTGCGCGATGGCGCTGGGCGAGGCGGTTCCCGGCGAGGGCGACGTCGAGAAGACGGCCAAAACCAAGGCGGCGATCCTCGCGGCGTTGAAGGAATCCAACGCGTACTGCGAGCGCGCGTACACGCAGGAGGACAGCAAGCTGATTCCCCAGGTCGAGATCTTCGGTGAGAAACACCCGAAGTTCTACGCGCTGATCGCGAACGCGTCGCACGACGACGAGCACTACGGCAACATCGTGACGTATATGCGGCTGAACAAAATGGTGCCGCCGTCGAGCCGGCCGCGCGCTGGCGGCCGCTGACCGGGGAGTCCGTCGTTGGTGACACCGTCGCGGCGGATGTCTTGATCTTCGTCAGAAGATAAGATATTATCTCCAGCAGATAGTTTCTTATCTCAGGAGCCGACATGGTCAGCGACCTCCGCGACGCGCTGCGGTCCCTACGCCGGGCGCCGGTGTTCACGACCGTCGCCGTGCTCACGCTGTCGCTCGCCATCGGCAGCGGGGCCGCGGTGTTCAGCGTTGTGGATGCGGTGTTCATTCGCGGGCTGCCGTACCCGGCCGCCGACCGCCTCCAGACGATCTACGAGCGGAGCGACAATGGCGGCCTCCGCGTCCCGTCCTTTCCGACATTCACAGACTGGCAGGCACAAGCCGCGACCATGCGCGGCGCCATCGACGGCCTCGCCTTCGTCCGCGGCGATGGCGTGCTCATTCCCGGTTCCGATAGCCCTGAGCGCCGGATCGCCGCGTATGTCACGCCGGGATTCTTCGACCTCATGGGCATGCGTCCAATCGCCGGGCGCACGTTCTCGCCGGACGACGAGACACCAGGAGCGCCGCGGGTCGCGGTGATCTCGTACAGCTTCTTCATGCAGCATTTCGGCGGGGATCGGTCGGCGATCGGCGCGACTGTCAGCCTCGACAGCGTTCCAACGAAAGTCATCGGCGTAATGCCGCGCGGATTCGATTACCCCAATTTCGCCGGCGCCGGCGGTTGGCTGCCTCCCGTGGTGTGGCAGCCTGTTGCCGTTTTTCAGGCGGCTCATGCGGCGCTCACCAAGCGCGGCCTGCACGTCGACAGCCGAGCCATCGTCCGACTGTCGGCGCGTGCCGACTCGGCGCGTGTCGTCAACGCGATGAAGGTGCTGCAGCAACATCTTGCCGAAGCGTATCCCGTCGAGCAGGCGCACTGGACCTCGGTTTCGTTGCAAGGCATCTCCGAAGAGCTCTTCGGCCAGCTCTCGACGACGCTCGCCTTGATCGCCGGCGCTGTCGCGCTCATGCTCGCCCTCGCCTGCGCAAATATCGCGAACCTTCTGCTCGTCCGCGCCAGCATCGGCGCGCGCGATTTCGCCATGCGCGCCGCGCTCGGCGCGGGCCGGTGGCGGCTCGCGCGTCGTCAGTTGACTGAGGTCGGCGTGATCGCCGTCGCCGCCGGGGCCGTCGGCCTGGGACTGGCGTCGCTCGTCGTCATCGCGGTACGGCCGTACGCCGCGCAGCGTATGCCGTTCGCCGGCGACATTCACATCGATGTGCGCGCGGTCGCATTTGTCTTCGCGCTCGTCGTCGTCGTCGCGCTCGTCGTCGGCATGCTGCCCGTGCTGCAAATGAGCCGCGGCAGTCTGGTCGAACGTCTGCGAGGCGGCGGCCCGGCGACTCGCGCGCACGGAATCGCGGACCGGCGAACGCGCGATGCGCTCGCCGTCGTACAACTTGCGTTGGCGATCGCGGTGCTCATCGGCGCGGGACTCCTCATCCAGAGCCTTCGCCGGGTTTCGAACGTCGCACTCGGGTACGACCCCGACGTGCTGTCGTTCGCGATCTCGCCGCCGGCGCATCGCTACGCCGAGCCGGTCGAGGCGGCGGCGCTCTACAAGAGGATCCTGGCTGCCTCGGCAGACGTGGCATCGGTGCAGGGAGTCGCCGCCGCCGGCGGGGCGCTGATTCCCACGAAGGTCGAGACGGACGCCACCCGCGGGGGCGCCGCGCCGCCCGAGGCGCTCTATCATCCCGTCTCGGCCAGCTACTTCCATGTGATGCGCATTCCGCTCGTCGCCGGTCGGGAGTTCACCGACGACGACATGCGTTCGCCGTCGGGCTTCATGATCACGGAGAATCTGGCGCGCAAGCTGTGGCCCGGCTCGAGCGCGTTGGGTCAGCGCATCACCGTGCGCAGGCAATCGCAGGCGCGTGCCGACATCGGAGAGCCGATTACGCTGCCGGTCATCGGCGTCGTCGCCGATCACCGCATCTCCGGGCCCGAGGCCGATCCTTCGATGCAGGTCTTCCTGCCGTACACGCTCGAAGTCTGGCCGTGGATGACCTTCGTCGCACGCGCGCCGCGTACGGCCGCGGTGGCCTCGCAACTCGAACGAGCGGTTCGCGAGGTCGAGCCGGCGCTCGAATTCCTGGGCAAACCCGCAGCGGCGCGCGAAGGACTCGCGACGCTGCTCACGCAACCGCGCGTCTTCGTGATGAGCCTGATGACGATCTTCGGCGCGATCGCGCTGTTCATCGCCGCGATCGGCCTGTATGGAATCATCGAGTACGGCGTCACGCAGCGGACGCACGAGTTCGGCGTTCGCATCGCTGTCGGCGCCACTGCGCGCGACGTCGTCGCACTCGTCATGCGCCGCGCGATGGGCATCGTGATCGCGGGGGTCGCTCTCGGCCTCGCCGCCGGCTTCGTCGGATCGACGCTGGTCCGGTCGATGCTGTTTGCGACCAGCGCCGGCGATCCGGCGACGTTTGTTGCTGTTCCATGCCTTCTTGCGTTGGTCGCGGCCGGAGCCAGCTTCTGGCCGGCGCGGCGAGCGGGGAGCGTCGAGCCGATCAAGGCGATACGCGGCGACTGACGAGAATCGGACGACAATGACTGAAGCAGAGCGGATCGAATCCGTCATGATTGTGCCCGACGACCCGCGCTATCTCGCCGTGGTCGACAAGCGTTTCAATGAGCGAGCTTTTGGCTTCCTCTGTCGCCAGCTCGGCCTCGCGGCGGACTATCTGTATGCCGTCGAGGTGGTCGGCGTCGGCGCGGACGGACGGGCGGGCGCGGTGGTGGCAACGTGCGACGCGTCCGATCCGAATCGAGACCTCTGGTGGGCGCATACCGGTGGCGGCGGTGGCAACTTCGGCATCGTCACCAGGTATTGGTTCCGATCGCCGGCGAAATGTGTTCCGGCACGCGTTGTCGATTCCGGTGCGATGAGCTGCGTCATCGCAGCACGCGGCCGACCCGCTCCTCGCTCTCGATCCGCCAGATCCGACTCGCCGCCCGCCGCACCTCTGTCTCGGTCGCGGCGCCGCGAAATTGTCCAAGCCTCACCGCCTTCTCCTCGAGCTCGGCGCGCGACAAGGAATTCCCCGGATCTCCCTTGGGCACGTCCACGCGCGCGCTGAGGACCCGACCGTCCGTCGTCTCGACCTCGACCTTCCCGATCCAACGCCGCGGATACTCGGCATCCACCTCGTGATCGAGCACCATCCGCACGCGTCGCCGGAACGCCGCCACGCGTTCGTCGGCGAGGACGTGCTCGAATTCGTCCAGGCCCGCTCGCCCGTGGACGGCGATCAGGGCGAGCACCGTGCCCATCGAGAATTTGGCTTGGTGTACGCTCGTCGGCTCTCCCACCTGACCGAGCACGTCGATCGCGCCCTGATGCACGCGGGCCGTCACGGCGGCGATCTGATCCGGCGACAGGTGCTCGCGCTCCACGAGCGACAGGAGCGCATCCGCCGCCGGGTGCGTGTGGCGACAGGACGCGTGCCACTTATAAGAAGTCTCAATCGTCGCCCACCGCGTGCCCAGGCCGTCCGTCAGGCGCGACGGATCGGCGTCGGTCGACGTGCCCGCCGCCAACCCTTGCGTCCCCTCCAGGATGCGCCTCGCGCCCGTGACCCCCGCGCGCGCAAGGTACGCCGATGAGAGTCCGTCGGCTGCCGCCTTCGCCGTGTGGATCTGCTTGGAGTCCGCGGCGTCGCGGAGAAATTCCCACAACCCCGCCGCCTGCGTCCCCGCCGAGCCGAGTGCGTGCTGCGTCGCGTCGGCATCGAGTCCGAGAAGCCTGGCGACGGCGGCGGCCGACGCGAGCGTGCCGGCGGTGCCGGTCGTATGAAAAACCTTATAGTGCGACCGGCCGAGGAACTCGCCCACTCGAATGCCGACCTCGTAGCCGGCGATCGCCGCCACGAGCAGGTCGCGTCCGGACGCGCCTTCCGCCTGTGCCGCCGCCACCACCCCTGGAAACACCACCGTGCCGGGATGGAATACGGACCCGTTGTGCACATCGTCCTGCTCGGCGACGTGCGACGCCGCTCCGTTGATCAACGCCGCGAAAAGGGGGCTCGTGCTCCCGCCGCTCGGAAGGATCTCC
>Ga0157370_10003993_pt1 | contig 17144 bp, 7 predicted proteins | sample C35metaG_FD_113463 | JGI IMG/M metagenome (GOLD analysis project Ga0157370, IMG submission 113463) | Corn rhizosphere microbial communities from Kellogg Biological Station, Michigan, USA - C3-5 metaG | ecosystem: Host-associated > Plants > Roots > Rhizosphere > Soil | place: USA: Michigan...
AATCAAGTTATACTCTGCCATAATCGCTTCTATAATTTTTATAGTAGTTATCATTGGCTTTTTTGCTGTCTCGATCATCCGCCACCAGCGCCGATATATTGCTTTGCAAAAGGCCAATGCGCTGGCGGAAATTACAGCAATGGAAAAAGAACGTGCCAGGATCTCTGCTGATCTTCATGATGATCTTGGCCCTTTACTATCCGTTGTAAAATTCCGGGTGGATCATGTAGAGGTGGTTCGGGGGGATGAAAAAGTGGAACTGGATAAGGCAAGCAGTCAATTGGATGAGCTGATAGGAAGATTAAGAGAGGTTGCAAATGATCTTATGCCTAGTGTATTACAGCGAAAAGGATTATTTTACGCAATAGAAGAGTATATTAATAGTGTGCATAGCACCAGCAATTTGCAGATCGAGACGGAGGACCTTAGTAAAACAAAAATAAGCGAAGAAAAGATCATACACATTTACCGGATCGTACAGGAGACCATTCATAATTGTTTAAAGCATGCGCAGGCGACAAAAATGAATATTTGTTTTGACGAGGTAAATGGTAGTTTTAAGATAAGTTGCAATGACAATGGTAAAGGCTTTGATGTTGCCAGGATTCAGCAGGAAAGCGGTGGCATCGGTATGAGGAGTTTAAAGAACCGCACCGAAATGATGGGTGGTAGAATGACGATCGACTCAAAGCCAGGAAAAGGAAGTCGCTTTTTATTTGAAATCCCATTAAAATGAATTACATGTACAATCCCATCCGGATAGTAATAGCTGACGACCATGAGATTTTCCGCGATGGATTCAAGGTTTTATTGAAGAACCAGACTGAGTTGGAATTGGTTGGAGAGGCAGAGAATGGAAAAGAATTGCTCGAGGTTGTTGATCGGGAGCTGCCCGATGTAGTTATTGTGGATATTAAAATGCCCATCATGGATGGGGTGGAAGCCTGCAAGCAAATAAAGAGAAAGTACCCTGATATGAAGATCATTGCCTTGTCAATGTTCAATGACGATAATCTTATCGTGGACATGCTGGAGGCAGGGGCCAAGGGCTATCTTTTAAAGAATACTAATAAGCCTGAACTTCTGAATGCCGCAAAGGCAGTATATGAGGGATCTACCTATTATTGTTCGGCCACCTCGGATAAGCTTACAAAAATGATAGCGGACAGTCGCTTCAATCCCTATAAACATAAGCCCGTGCAGAAATTTACAAGTCGGGAGCTGGACATCATACGACTGATCTGCGAGCAAAACACCAATAAGGAAATAGCCGTGAAGTTGCGTTTAAGCAGAAGAACCGTGGAAAGTCACCGGGAAAAGATCCAGGAAAAGACCAATTCAAGGAATACGGTCGGGGTGGTTATTTATGCGTTGAAGAATAAGATATGTGAGTTGTGAGAGGGAAGGCTGATGGCTTATGGCTATTGGCTGGGGGCTCTACGTGAATAATATTAATGATCTTTGTATTTTTCAAGATTCAATTTGTTCTAGTTCCCCTCCAGAATTGCCTTTGAAGCTTACCGCTTTCATCTCTCGTAACCTATTTGCGGCTAACCGAAATCATTCTTCAGCTCAACGTAAGAATGTAGCCCGTAATTCTCGCAGCTACCATGGCAAGCGTGATAAATTAAATAGTTGGTTTTCATTAAATATTTTGTAGCATCCTATCATTTACTGAAAAGTTTTGAATAAAACATCCGTGTAAATACTGACAGTATAACCCGTAGTAACCGTTGTTGTGAATTCAAGAATAAGCAGTTGCTTGAGTTTTTATTGTTAACCTATAAAACAACTATAATGAGAAAGCTTATTCTATGTCTTTTATTAATATTCTTTTTTGGATCTACATTTATTAATAAGGCGAAGGCCGAAAAACGATCTCCCCTCATTGATTCTACAAACTGCTGCACCCCAGATAGCCTTCGAGTGATAAGTGTTACAGATTCTATTTTCTGTGTAAGGTGGCATGTCAAAACAGACAGTAACTGCACCCATCCACAGGCATTTGAAATTCATTGGAAGCTTCGTTTTGGGTCAGTTTGGAAAACCAAGACAATTACATATACTTCAGGGAACATCATAGATTTTTGTGACACAGTGGATTGTGGAGTTAATATCTGGGAAGTGCGCACTAAATGTAATGATAGTACCTACAGTGATTGGGTGCCAGGAAATAAATTCACAATATTATGCGGGCCAGGCTTTCCCCTGCAAATTCCTAAACCTTCTATATTTTCTAATCAAGAGTCCAATGCTATTTATATCCCGCTTAAAGTAACAGAACTGGAGTGTTGGAACGACAAAAGAACTCTACGCTTGTTGTCAGTAATCTTCTCAACATAATTAGGTTTCAGGTTTCTCCATTACAAAACAATTTTTGATTATTTGAGAGGTAAGAATTGCTATTCGATTGCTATAGGCTATCGGTAATTGTAAGCTCTCGTAACAATATTGCGGAATACCTTACAGTTTTTATTCATGCAGCATAAACAATCTATGCGTAGTATTTGGTAAGAGAAAAATACTTTGAAAAAATAAGAAACTGGTTGTCATATTGTTTGTTTCGGTTATTCAGTATATACCGAAAAATATTTAATAAACTATCCGTGTAAATACGGATAGTAATAACCGTAATGACCGTGATTGTTCGGTGAAAGATTAGTTATTACTTCATTCTACCAATCGCCCTGTATTATGAGAACATACGTTTTCATATCTGTATTTGGGATCGGATTTTTCCTAAATACTAATGTTTCAAGCGGTCAATCGCCTGATAACTTACTTAATAGTACAACTCGCATTAAGGATACGCTTATTGGAGAAATTATTAAACTCCCTTCTTTAGAAAGGCTGGCCGAGGATGCAAAGTCCAGATACTTTTCCTTAGGCACTTTTCGTAACAATAAACTTCCAGCATTTAATCAGCCAACGATTCAATATCAAGGTGGACTACTTGATCTTAATGGATCAGCTGATACCTCCTTTCTCAATCATAATTACTATTATTTAGGTGCGGTGAATGCAATTAGTAGCTGGTTGATTGCAGGTATTCCTATTTCCGTTAGTGGGCAGGAGTTAACTAATTCAGAAGATCCCAGGTTCCCAGGTCCAATTCTCAGGGTTCATTTTGATAAGGGCAAGTATCTCGCAGATTTGAAAAAAAAGGTATTAGATAGAATGGGTCCTGAAAGCATATTACAACTCATTCAAAATCCACTAAAGGAGGCTATTCAGAAAGAAAAGTCTATGATTTTTTCTGATTTTCAGGCTATCAGCAATAAATGCAAAGGATCATTAAATAAAGAGATCAAGGAATTGGAAGGAATTCCGTCTATCATTGAACTGGACGCTAAAAGTCTCAGGGACAAGTATTTGAATCAAGCGATAGTAAAACAAGCCAGTGATGCAAGGGCATTATTAAATTCATTACAAAACAAACTAAACAATGGTGAATCTATAGATTCGGTATTGTATGATAAATTAAATACTCAAGTATTAAAATTCGATGGTAGCGTAGAACTAGTCAGAAAATATGAGGAGTACAAAGAAAAATGGAAAAAATCCGGATTACTTCAACTTTTGGGAAGATTTAACGCACTACAATCACAGGCTTTCCAAAAGATCCTTTCGGACCCACAGTTTCTTTCAAAAGTTGTAAAAGGAGGCATGTCTCTAAAGGGTATTCAACGCTTTTTTCTTTCTGTGAGTCGTTTTGATGGCGGTAAAAATAGCTTGTCAATAAGTCCCTTTACCTTCCAGCATTACTTAAGCAATGGGATCAATCTTGGAATTGAAGGGGCCAAAAAGAATATCCTATTCATTGCTGGCAAACAAAAAACGCTTAATTCTTACCTCGACTTTCCTTTTTCAAAAACTCCCCGTTCGGAAGATGGAACGGTAAAAGCTTTTAGTTTAGGTACATCTGCAGGTAAAGGGTTTAAAACCGATGTTTTGATCTCTTCATTCAATCAATCTGTTGGTTCTTCAGGGTATTTTGGTATGGCAGGTACCAATACTGGGACTATGAGGAAAATACTTGTGACCTCTATTTTGAATAATTTGAGCTTTGGGGAGAACGGCCTATTTACAGTTGAACTTTCCAGGTCTGCAATTCAATACGAAAAGCACAATTCATTAGGGGACTCTGGTCTTGCCTACGTTACCAATATTTCCAAGGTTGTTTCATCCTCAAATCTGCCCAATTTGGCAATAAGAGTAAACTATTCCGAAGATAATTCAGAAAAGGGGCTTAATTACTCAGTCAATTTTGCCAAAACTTCCCAGGGGTACGTTAATCCTGGTAGTTCGAATTTAGAATCGGGTAATACTGAATTCGGTACCAATCTCAGGAAGAAATTTATTAAGAACAAATTGGTTTTCCAGCTCCGAACAAAAGATAAGATCATTCAACTTGGTGAGGGTAGTTTATGGAAATGGCATTATTCGAATTATTTATTCGACTTAAAGTGGAAGATCGATCGTACTCATTCGGTTTCGATTCACTACCAGCCAACCAAGATGAAAAATCTTCGATCCGGAGCCTTATTTAATCAAAACAGGTCCTTTACCGCGGATGCGACCTTATTAAAAAGAAAGGGAAAGATGCTTATGCAGAATTTTGTTAGCCTTTCTTCTCAAAAGAGTCTATATATGGTTTCAGGCCTCCCAAATGACAAGGTCGAAACCAATTCTGTTATATTTTCTTCTACTCAGAATATTTCCATAGGTGACAAAGGCTTCTACACAAATTTGAATTATAACTATACTGGTCGTTCTATGATATTTTATTTGAACTCTTCTTTACAAAGTGAAATTGGAGCATTCTATAAGATCTCCCAATTCAATTTTACTACGGGCTTATATTATTCTGATTTCAAGGATTGGTATAGTCAGGTAGGGATAAGACAAAGTTGTGGTGGTGTAATAGGTAAGGTGTTTAGCCTGCATATTGAATGCGCAATAAGCAAGAAGCTTCAAGTGATAAAACCTTCTTTCAGCAATATTTTAGTGGGTGATATATCTGTTCGGTACCTGATCGGTCACACAAAAAGTGCAAAATGAAGAAAAGACCATTTTTACTGATTTGGGCAGTGATATTTTTGCTTAATCATGGCAAGGGATTTTGTCAGATCTCCATAAATTTTAATGCTGCAGTTAATGGTCAAAGTGTAGATGCCCTTGCTTTTGTTCAAATAATCAACTCATCCGGAGAAGATGTAAAGGCATCAATAGTGATCCGTGTTGAGGAGTCAAGCAAAGGAAAAGTATCGACTGCACATTTTTCTAATGTGCCGCTGGCAAAGGGAAGTAATACCATTTCTCCGGCTAGTTTTTCCAGGGGCCAGTTCTCATTTGGATCTAATTATAATGCTAATATTTTAAGCCAGACAGGTCGTTTTCCTGAAGGGGATTACGAATATTGTTTTGAGATCGAGATCACGGATTCAAAAACTCAATGGGTCACTTCCTACTTTGAATCCTGCTTTAATTTCCAGTTGCAGCCTTTAACTCCTTTACTATTGATCAATCCACCGGATGAAGAAGAAAGTTGCAATAAAAGACCACTGTTTACATGGCAGCTTCCTATTCCCCTTCCTCTCAACTCAAAATGCCGCCTGATCCTAACTGAAATCAGGGATGCCCAGGACATTGCTGAAGCTATCAATTTTAATATTCCGTTAATTAATCAAGGAAATATTTACGGCAACCGATTAGTATTTCCTGCCGGATCAAGTTCTCTACGGGAAGGGGTAAAATATGCCTGGCAAGTGACTGTATATAATGAATTGTCTATTATAAAAAAATCAGAGATCTGGATATATTCTGTTAAATGCAATGAGGCTGATATGCAGCCAGGCGGAGAAGGCTATAGAGAGCTTAAGGAAGATTTTGATGGCAACTATTATCTGACAAGTAGAATGGTAAGATTTTCCTTTGAGAATCCCTATACCAAGGGCTTATTAAACTATTCGATTGCCAGTAAAAAAGATCCTTCAATAATCATTAAAGGATTGCCTCAATTTTTCCTGGTACCAGGCCTACAAGTTTGATTTGGACCTTTCCGAAAACAAAAATATAAAAGTTGATGAAGAATATATATTGACAGTTCGCCTTGCCGGCGGCAGGGAAATGAACTTGAGAATTCTATATAAAGGTGAAAATGAAAAATAAACTGACCTTATTGTTATTGGTTATTGTTGCCTTTTCATGTCGGGGCAAAACAAACTTTCATGATTATTTAGCCTATTTAAACGATCCAAGGCATAAAATAACCCAGCAGATCAAGGTGGGGAATATCCAGGTGACACTTAAGTTGATCCCGGAGTTTCTTCAAAATATATCCTTTCAATCCTATTCAGATATACCCAAGGGAAATAATTCCTATTATTTATTTGATATAAGATTTGATAAGGTTAATGGAGAAAAACCATCTAAGGAAAAACTTCTCTATATGGATTTCGATTTGCAAAAAGATTTTGCAATGCAAATCGGGCGATATACCCTATTTCCGGCGATATGCCAGAAAATTGAAAATGGCATCCCTGGTAGCTATCAATACCTGATTGCATTTCCTAAAGGTGGAAGGTCTGAGAAAGACTTTGATTTTGGATTGCTATACGAGGATAAGGTATTTGGGGTCGGAACCATTGCCTTTTTATATAAGAAGGATGATATAAAAAAGATCCCTGTTATTAAAAGTTCAGTTAACTAATGAAAGTATTATTCTTACATCAAAAGAAAGTTGCCTTATTTCTATTCTTTACTTTCCTTGTGGAGTTAACGGCTCCAATGTTTGCCTATGGCTTAACATCGGGTCCTTCCCAGCCAGAAATGAAAGGCTTCGAACCAATTGGAAATTCGGATATGGTTGATCTTTTCTCCGGAGATTTTTCTTATAATATTCCTCTGATGGATGTGGGCGGATATCCTATCAATATTGCATACCATTCCGGCGCGAGTATGGATGATGAATCAAGTTGGGTAGGTTATGGTTGGAGTTTAAGCCCCGGAGCTGTCAATAGACAACTGAGAGGTCTCCCCGATGATTTTAATGGGACAGATAAAATGGAGCGCGAGTTGCATATGAAGGATCATATTACAAAAGGCGCTAAGTTTTCGATGGACCTTGATCTATTAGGAGTGCCAAAAGAAAGAATAAAATTCAGTAGCCGGAAGAAGAAACTGAATCTTGAACTTACTGTTAGTGTTGGTGTCAAGATTGATAATTACAGGGGAATTGGGATGGAAATGGGCGCGAATACCGGGGTTAGTTTATCAGAATATGGTGCAGATGATAAAACAGCAAAGGACTCCACTATGGATCTGTTGCACAAAATAGGTTTGGGAAAAGCCGGTATTACACTTAGCTCAATGGAAGGTGCAGGACTTTCTTTAAATGCTAATATTCTCCGTAAGAACGTTGGCGAAGGTGAAAAAAACAGCTTATCGAAGTCAATAGGGTTTGGTTATAATACGCGTGCAGGTCTTACAGGACTAACCTTAAGCAGTTCCTTTTCAATGAGCGGTGACAAGTCGAATGATAACAAACGGAAAATGTTTGGGAATGGTTTTGAAATTGGATCCGAGTCTTTCATTTCATTCAATGGTGAAAGTTATACACCGACCATAGATCATCCAACCACGAATAATTCATTTACGTTTACTGTTCATTTAGGTCCTGAGGTAGCTGTGGCCTTTGTGGGATTGGGGGTTACCGGATTTTATTCAAAACAAAAGGTGAGTGAAACATATAAAACTGCCCCTGCCTATGGTTATTTAAACAGTGAATTGGGCAAGGATATTCCTGAGGCAGTAATGGATATGAATAGGGAAAAGGATATTCCTTACTCGAAACAGGTCAAATACCTTCCTATCCCAATACCTACAAATGACTTTTTTACAGCCAGTAGCCAGGATGGCGGAGGTCAATACAGAGCCTATAGAGGCAGCTCTGGGATCTTCTTTGATCGGCACACAAAGTCGGTTAATGAGGATAATACGGCTGCTGTTGAATTAGGAGCAGGCTTGTTTTTTGATGCAGGCGTTGACCTTTACCATCAATCAATTGTTACTGAGACAAAAAAGTGGGTGGCAAGGAATAGTTATCTTGCCAAGGGTGATTTTCAACCTAATAGCAGTTCGGATCCTCTTTATGAATCTTCGTATTTTAAACGAGTAGGAGAACCTGTTCCCTTTGATTACAGTTATGCTTCAAAACTTAAAGGCATTTATCCAGTTGCAGTAAAGCTTCCTTCAAATATTGATAATGCAATTGAAGGTGCAAAAGCATCGGAACTTTTACGTACAGCAGGAACCCCTAATGGTGAAAATATAAGTACATTAAAAAAAGATCAGCGCGAGGTCCGAAACACAACGTTTAATTATCTTAATGCAAGTGAAGCCTCCCTGCATGGAAATGAAAAGTATATAGTAAGTTATAAACCTGACTCTATTCCCACCGGCAAATGCAACAGCGGAGCTGTAAAGTCGGCCATTGGCAGAACTTCTGGCTATAGAAAAGGGCATCATATTTCTGAAATAACCATAACCGGGGACGATGGAAAACGTTCTGTATATGGGATACCTGTCTATAATACCTACCAGGAAGAAGTCACCTTTAGTATTGGATCAAATCAAACGATGAGAAATCGGGGCCTGATAGGGTATAATAGTACCGATAATTCTATTTCTAATTCAAACGGAAGAGAGAACTATTATAGCAGGGAAAAGACACCCGCTTATCCGACTTCTTATCTACTTACTGCAATTTTATCTCCGGATTACATTGACAAGACGGGTGATGGACTTACAGATGATGATGCAGGAACCGGGGTGAAATTCAATTATACAAAACTCGATTCAATTTACAGGTGGAGAACACCTTATGCATTTGGCCAGGATTCAGCCAATTATAATGAAGGTTTTTTAAGCGATAATCTGGATGATAAAGCAAGCTATGTTTATGGAGAAAAGGAAATCTGGTACCTGCATTCTATCGAATCAAAAACCATGGTGGCTCATTTTATTACTGAAGACCGCGACGATGGGCTAGGAGTAAATAATAGCAGGGGAGGCGTTAATAGTACCAACAAGCTCAAAAGACTAAAAGAGATAAGGCTTTATTCCAAATCAGATCTAAGATTAAATGGTAATGACCCCTCTAAAACTGTTCCGATAAAGGTTGTACACTTTGTATATGATTATTCGCTGTGTCAGGGTCTTCCGAACAGCGTTGGCCATACAGGAAAATTAACGCTTAAGAGGATCTATTTCACCTTTGGTCAAAATAATAAAGGCCGGCTTAACCCTTACAGTTTTTCCTACGATTCATCTTATAATACTTACCAATACAGGCAATATGACCGGTGGGGAAATTATAAAAATGCCAGCAATAACCCTGGCAGCCTAAATAACTCCGAGTACCCATATACATTACAGGATTCTTCCTATACGAATAAGTTTGCCTCAGCCTGGCAACTTAATAAAATAAACCTTCCATCTGGAGGGGTAATAAATGTTACCTATGAATCCGATGACTATGCATACGTACAGGATAAACGAGCAGCTGAGATGTGCATGGTAAACGGGATAGGTTCCCAAGGATCTTCGAGCGGTCTGATACATGCTGATTATATATATGTCCGTTTGCCTCAACCTGTAACATCCTCGAAGGAAATGCAGGATAAATATTTTGATGGTATCAGCAATCTTTATTACAAATTTCTTATAGACCTGGATGGGAAAGGGCATAAAGAATTTGTACCTGGATATGCAGAGCTGGATGGTAAACCTACACTTGTTGGAACCAATGTTGCAAAAATAAAACTAAAAACAGATCATGGGATCAATCCTATCACCAAGGAAGGATGGCAGTTTATCCGAAATAATCTTCCAAAATATGCCTATCCGGGATCTGAAAACCTGGAGGATAATGGCTCAGATATTGTAAAAGCGATAAAGGCCCTTGTAACAGCCTTTGGTACAATAAAAGAACTTATTCAAGGGTTTGAAAAACGTGCACAAAATAAAGGTTATTCAAACTCGGTAGACACAGCCAAATCATGGATACGGCTTTGTGTTCCCAATCAGAAAAAACTGGGTGGAGGTAGTCGTGTAAAACGTATAGATATTGCTGATGATTGGGCAACTATGTCGGGGACCTCGGGTGCGCAAACAGCTACATATAGTCAACTATATGACTATACAACAAAGAATTCAAAAGGTGTTAACATATCCAGCGGGGTAGCCTCCTATGAGCCGATGCTTGGAAATGACGAAAATTTCTTTCACCAGCCGATCCGGTATAAGCAAAGTCAATTCCTTGCACTTGATAATTATTATTATATCGAAGAGCCCTTCTGCGAATCTTTATTTCCTGGCGCAAATGTGGGATATAGCAAGGTAAGTGTAAAAACCATCGGAACTGGAGATGCTACAACCATGAACCGAACCGGAACAGTGGTGAGTGAATTTTTCACTGCAAAAGATTATCCAGTTAAAGTTGATGTACTTGATCTGGAACAGCGTAAGCCGATCACTAGCAATATATTTAAACTGATAGGAGGAATATCTCTGGATATGGTAGGATTATCACAGGGATATTCTATCGAGCTAAATGATATGCATGGAAAGCCTAAATCGGTAAACGTCTTCAACAAATCAGGTCAAAATATAAGTAGTGTACAATACTATTATAAGACAAAAAATGAACTTGCGGCCACTAAAGAGCTTGATAATACTGTTAAAACCATAAGCAGCGATGGAACTGTTAGTGATGGCACTATTGGTGAGGATATTGAGATGTTTACAGATATGCGACAGCAAACCACCGATAATCTTGGCGAAAGTCTTAAGATCAGTGGAGGTGCCGGCTCCATATTCATATTTCCTCTACCGTTCTTCTTTCCTGGTATTGGGGTCAATTATGACCGAAGATCATACCGGGCCAGTTCCACCATAAAAATCATCAACCGGTTTGCCATTCAATACAAGGTAAAGAAAGTGGAGAATGGCTCGTCCATAACCACAGAAAATCTTCTCTGGGATTCAGAAACAGGAAACGTGCTGCTGACTAAGACACAAAATGAATTTGATGATCCCATTTATTCTTTTGCTTATCCTGCACATTGGTATTATCCACGAATGGGGCAAGCATATCTGAACCTTGGGACTTTGCTTTCCGGCTTTACCAGCGCTTCCAATGGAACAATAAGTAATTCGACCTATAATAGCCTGCTAGTACCTGGCGATGAACTAATAGACGTGAGTTCAGCCCATCGTTATTGGGTAGTAAACTCTCCTGTAAGCAGCAGTTTTGCAAATCGGATCATTGACAGTACAGGCAATATCACAGCATTGAGCAATAAAACGGTCAGGATAGTCCGATCTGGCAGGAGGAATATGGCTAATACAGCCATAGGAACTATCGTCTCCCTTAATAACCCGATAGTTGGTGATAAGCTGGACATAACCCAATTAAGTAAAGTTTTAGATGCGAAAGCAACTGTTTTTGAAGAAAAGTGGAGTGTTCCCGTATCAAGTACTTCTGCCTTTATACCCTATAGTAGTTGCAGTATAGATCCTGAATGTATGAAAGAGTTTATTTGGGCGATTATGGTATATCACAAGGATATAGGGGCTGCACCGTTTTTTCTTTCTCACACAGGTTATACCGCAGATGATATATTCAGCTGGGCGACAATAGAATCAGAATGCACAGAGAATTTTATTGGGGGCGAAAGTGCCGATCATTTTGAGTTTTATCAATACGCTGTACACGGCTCTTCGGGGGATTATTATATAAATAGTGGCGATTCTGCATCATTAGGATCCTGTAAACTTTATTTTGATTTTGTTAAGGCCAGATTTAATTCAATAGTAAACACACCTATAGAAAAAGCAGAAGATCTTCATAACTGTAGTTTAGCTCCCTGCAAAACATATATCGATGTGGTTCCAGATGATAGCGTGGCCTGTGGGTATGATGTTGTCGAGGAGCCTTGCCCCCTAAAGCAAATAAGTATCAATGGCGATGACGATTGTGGCCTAACTGATACGATTATGAAATTTCGCCTTGCGTGTCCAGATTCTATTAGAGGATGTCTCAATCCGATCGGACGAATCGTTAATCCCTACCTGGCTGGAATTCTAGGCAACTGGAGGCCTCTGTCTCAATATGCATATCACGTTAACCGGGAAAATCTTCAAACCGACCCCGGCACACTTGGCAACACAGATGTACGAAAATCAGGAGCATACAGCATTTTCAATCCATTTTGGAAATACAGTTCCGGCTGGCAAAAGAACTCTACTAACGACATTAGGTGGATCGCAGCCAATACAGTAACCTACTTTAATAATAAAGGTATTGAAGTTGAAAACAAGGATGCTTTGAACAGGTATAGCGCTGCTTTATTTGGATATCTCGAATCATTACCGGTTGCGGTAGCTTCCAACGCACAATACAGGGAAATTGGATTTGACGGATTTGAAGATTATGGATTTAATTTAGAATGCAGTTCTGAGGACAGCTGTAATAATAATGGTCATTTTATTTTTAGAAAACTTCTTAATGGAGGATCCATTGATACTACCAGTCATTATTCCCACAGCGGAAAATACAGTCTCAAGATAAATAATACCTCGGCAACACTTCTGAAAACGGTCTTTAATGGCCCTCCTGATAGCCTTTATAGTTATGATGGGTCCGGAAGATTTATTCTTGGTGCCAATGAACTGAGCAAGGGTTTCTCTCCCATCCCAGGGAAGAAATATGTCTTAAGTTTTTGGGTCAAGGATACCTCGAGAAGAAACCCGGCAACGATCGTACAGGCGACGGTCAACGGAACGAATCTAATTAATAGCACTACAGCATGGCCAATAGTTGAAGGGTGGAAGCATGTGGAAGTGCAATTTACCCTAGCCAGTATGGCAAGTAATTTCATTCTTCAATTGTCATCTGGTGGAGCAACAGTTTATTTTGACGATATAAGGATCCAGCCATTCGATGCGCAAATGAAAACATATGCTTATGACGCATCAAGCCAGAGATTAATGGCCGATCTGGATGAAAATAATTTTGCTACTTATTATGAGTATGACGATGAGGGGATCCTTGTCAGGGTAAAAAAGGAAACAGAGAGAGGGATCATGACAATAAAGGAAACAAGATCTTCCTATCGTAAGCAAAACTGATCTCAAAAAAAAAGTTATGAATCCAAAATTTATAATATTACTGGTATTTGCTCTTGGCCTTGTAGTTATAGTATTAGGAGGGGCCAATTCGGCACATCATACTACAAGGAAAGAAAAGGTCAGTAATGTTTCAACTGCCAATTTTGAAACAATCAGTGTTATAAGTGATAAAGGCACTCAAATATCGGAGGATCCCTGGACCGAATTGGAAAAGCTTATGGGGGCCTATTACGATAAGGAAATGGCAGTTCGATACAGTGGCCACATGCGCCTGGTTGATAACAATGGGGAAAAAGAGAAAGTGATCGAAGAGATGGAATTTATGTTTCAATATTATAATGGGGAATATTATTATCGAATGGGAGCACTGGAGTGTGTTAACAAGAAGAAAATGACGTTAGTGGTAAACCACACTGATAAGACCATCGCCATTACTAATTCCAATGACTCAAAAGAAAGCACAACACCATTAATAAACTTTGCATCCTTTAAAGAACTTTTAAAGGAAAAGGCGGGAGAAGTTAAGGTTAGCTCTGATGGCACACAGAGGATCCTTACTGTAAATAATATCCAGGACCCTTCGATCCAGGGGTATCAAATATATTATGACCCGGTTGATTATTCTATTAAGAAGATGATCATAGGGATGATCCGTCTTTCTCCGATAGAACCGGCTGAAGGAAATGGGACTGAAGTGGATTCAACAGGTGGCGATTCTGATGTAGAAGGGTACTCTTACAATTTGGAAGTTTATTATGATGTAAGACAGAAGAAGGAGCCAAAAGGATTAGATAAAAATCCGGAGGATCAATTTGTTCAAAGATCCGGCAGCTCTTATATACTGAACAAGAATTTCAGTGATTATAGGTTTTTGAATTAAAATCTAATTGTAATGCAATTTGGCCGACCAATACTATTTAGGTTCTTCCCATCTTTCTTAAGCCTGGTTGTGTTTTTTTGTGCAAACTCTAAAGGTGCCCAGGGAGCGGATGAACCGTACGTGAATGAACTAAAAGGGAACCAGGTAGCTGCAAATAAGGTTTTAACGGTGAGCGATGAAAAATTCAACAATTCAACGTATTGGAATCTTATTCGGCAAAATATTGCAGTAAATGACTTGGTTACTTTTGAAATAAATTTTGATACAACTGTTCATTTTTATGCTACTCCTTTTCAATGTACCATAAATTTCAAGATCTACATTTATGGAAATCAATCGGATACAAGCCTTGTAACGGACTCCACCACCCATTCCAGCATTTCCCTGACAGTCAATTATGATACAGTTACCGGAAAGCCTTACAAAGGGATTGCATTATATAAATTCAATGGGGCCTACAAATACAAAATAAAAATACTTAGCGTTACATCAGCACAATTGGGTTCAACCCCATCTATATTCAGGTTAAAAAGTGAAATATTTATTAACAGGCAATATAAATTTCAAAACACCAGCACAGATGTTACCCAATATACTAAGCTTAATGGAAGCCAATTAAAGCTGGAGTGGATACCTTCCAATTATCCTGGTGCCGAACAATTTGACCTCGAATACACCTTTATTGATTCTTCGAGCAGGATAGGTAGCAGTATCAAGGCATCGTGGTCAGGAGGGTATTATTATATCAGTTCCACTGATACTCTTGAAAAATGGTTTCGAAATAATGCTACCAGGATCACTACCGCTTCTTCGAATTACCTCATCAATGCCGCCTATGACAGTGGTTATATTATGTTTCGTATCAGGGGGGTTCAGGACTCCTTGGGAATCCGTATCGAAGGAGACTGGAATTATCTAGCAAAACCTTCTTCCGGATTACTTTGTTCCGGTGGAAGTTGCCCCAGTGGGATCGTTTTCTTCCCCGGACATGAAGTGAATTTAAATTGGCAATATTCCGTTGTTTTTGCAGAAGAAGGTAAGAAAAAGGAAGTGATCAGTTATTTCGATGGCAGTCTCCGTAATCGTCAATCGGTTACTTTAAACAATTCAGATAATAAGAATATTGTCCAGGAAACAATCTATGATGTATTGGGGAGACCAGCTGCCAGGATTTTACCTGCTCCAACCAATGACAGCACGCTTCATTACTTTAAAAACTTCAACAGGAATCGCGCTGGAACCAATCCTTATAGTTATTCGGATATAAATTATTCCAGTTGCCAGTCGGTAGCAGATTCACTCAGTGACATTTCCGGCGCCAGTAAATACTATTCTGACAAAGATTCATTCAGTTATTATTATTCCAAATATGTTCCGAAAGCAGATAAATTTCCTATTGCTGTCACAGATTATGTAGCAGATAATACGGGAAGAATTAAGGCACAAGGAGGCGTGGGTCCAACCTTTCAGATAGGTACTACACATGAGACCAGGTATTTCTATGGAAAACCTACCCAGACTGAACTTGATCGCCTGTTTGGTATTGAAGCGGGAAATGCCAGCCATTATCTTAAAAATATGGTTGTGGATGCCAACGGACAGGTTAGCGTCAATTACCTGGATGCAGGCGGTAAAACAATTGCTACCGCTCTTGCTGGAGAACCTCCTTTAAATGTCCATTCATTGCCTTCTTCATCAGGCGCAGCTGTAACGGTCACAAATAACCTTATACTCCCGGAGGAATTTGAGCGAAATGCTGCTGATGGGTCCCTGATAGCTACGACTACTTTTCTCGCCCCGGTTACAGGTACCTATATTTTCAATTACAATGTTGATTCTCTTACTTACCGTAAACTATACGGCGCTAATAAAGACAGCTCCCTTTGCAATCATTGTTATTACGACCTGGAACTGCTCATTAGAAGCGCATGTGAAGATACGTTGAGACGGGATACGGTTTCTGCGGGGCACGTATTTGATACGGCGTGTGCGGCACCACCTTCATCGATCCGTGATTCTATTCATGTAAATGTTGCCACAATTGGTGAATACTATATTTCATTTAAGCTTTTTGTAAGCCAGGAGGCACTGGACTTTTACGATAGTGTTCACTTAGTCAAGAATACGGATATCAAAAAACTGGATTATTTCTTACTTGATGAATTAAAAAATACAGATTTCTATGGGTGTTATAATGATTGCAAGACCTGTTATGACAAACTGGGCAAAAAATCCGAATTCATTGACCTTTTTAAAACATTTTTTGCTGCAGATTCTGTTTCATTTTCACCGGCTGATTCTGTAACGATCGGGGGGATATACGATTCCCTGTATAGTAACTGCCAGCATTTGCAAGATAGTTGCGGCTTAAATGTGTGTGATGATAAGTTGAGATTACTTAAGATGGATGTTTCCCCTGGAGGGCAGTACGCGCTATATGATACCAGTTCCTACGCATTGCTGGAAAGCCCGATCAATATTATCGCCAGAAGAAGCCAGATCGCTTGGTTCCCGAACCAATATGGGCTGAGAGATTCTGTGATGTTGTATGATGTTAATGGTAATGATTCATTAAAGGTTGACGTAAAGCAATTAAACGATTCTTTATTTATAAGCAGGTGGAAGGACAGTTGGGCCGATTCGCTGGTGAAATTGCATCCTGAATATTGTTACTATCTATGGTGTGTCGTTAATTCGGCAAGTCATGATTTTGATAATACCATTGAAGACTGGGCAGATGCTGATACTGCAATGGCCCGAGGCTGGTTTTACCCACCTAAATATGACACCATTCTTGCACATGATCCGTTTTTCCTGTCTGGTGGAAAAGGTTATAGCTTAAGAAACAAAATGCGCGACAGCCTGAGACTTTTTTCCAGGACCATGATAGGTTTTGCGCAAAGTGATAAGAATATCCTGAAATTTATTGACTACGCTTTATACTGTAAACGTGATTCCAGCTGTAATGCCTGGGATAGTTGTACGGCAGACGATGGATGCAGAAGCAGGAACCGGGAATGGTTCCTGTATAAAGAGCTTTATTTGAATTTAAAACAACAATTTTATGAAA
>Ga0157370_10003997_pt1 | contig 17137 bp, 12 predicted proteins | sample C35metaG_FD_113463 | JGI IMG/M metagenome (GOLD analysis project Ga0157370, IMG submission 113463) | Corn rhizosphere microbial communities from Kellogg Biological Station, Michigan, USA - C3-5 metaG | ecosystem: Host-associated > Plants > Roots > Rhizosphere > Soil | place: USA: Michigan...
CGGCCCTACTGCCGCCGGCAATCACGCCCACCACCAGGGAGGGATCGGTGCCGAAGGTGGGAGGGCACTCGCTGGCGTCGAGGACGCCCATGCGCCCGGGCGTGCCGGCGCCCACGTAGATGAGGCGGCCGCCGCCGGCCATGTTGGCGGCGATGCGGTCGATGATGGCGGCGATGTCGGCGGTGTGGCGGGCGATCGCGGCAGGGACCAGGGTGTCCTCGGCGTTCATCGCGGCGGCGAGTTCCTCGGTGGTGAGTGCGGCCAGATCGGGGTGGCGCGGGTTGGGGGACTCGGTGGTGAGCGTGCCCAGTTCGGTGCGGACGGCGTCCTGGGCCTGCGTGGTGCGTGGGGCGCTCACGGTGTTCTCCCTAGTGCGGCGGGTGCGTGGTGGCCTAAAATTACGGCCATATATAACGATTGTAAATTATTTACGCGTTTTGGACAGGGGCGGCCGTAGACTGGCGGGAACTGGAGGGGGTCCGGATCGTTGGAGGAAGGCTGCAGTGAGCATTCAGTCAGTTATTTATTCCCGGCGGCAGGGCCTCACGCCCGCTGCCCGGCGCGTGGCAGATGCCATTATTGCCAACCCCGCCGTGGTGCTGGACCACACCGTGACGGAATTGGCACAGCTGTGCTCCACCTCCGATCCCACCGTGGTGCGGTTTTGCCGTGCCGTGGGGCTGACGGGCTACGCGCAGCTGCGCCTGGCCATGGCCGCCGAACTGGGCCGCGAGGATGCCTCACTGACGGAGGTGCACGAGCCCACCTTTGGTGACGACATCAGCCCGGACGCCACGCTGGCGGACATTGTGGCGCGGATCCGCTTCACCGAGGTGATGGGCCTTGAGGAAACCACCCACAACCTTGACCTCGCCTTGCTGCGCAGTGCCGTGGACCTGGTCTCCGGGGCGCGGAGCGTTAACATCTACGGCGTGGGGGCCGGTGCCATCGTGGCCGAGGACCTGCGGTACAAGCTGTTCCGCATTGGCTTGAACGTCAGCGCGTTTGGCAATGCCGACAATGCGCTGATGGGGGCCTCCCTCATGAGCGGCCAGGACGTGGCCGTGGCGTTTTCCCACGGCGGCCGGACGGGATCCGTGGTCGAGTTCCTCCGGCTGGCCCGCACGGCCGGTGCGCCGACAGTGTTGGTGACCAATGCGCCGCAGTCCCCGGCGGCGGCGCACGCCACGGTGGCCCTGGCCACGATGGTGCGTGAGACGGCGTTCCGGGCGGGGGCCATGGCCTCGCGTATTTCGCAGCTGGCCGTGGTGGACTGCCTGTTTGTGGCCGTGGCGCAGGGCAAGTACGCGCAGTCCGTGGCCGCCCTGGGCGCCACGCGCTCCGCCGTCAGGGGCCCGGACTCCGCCTCCCGCGCCTGACCCCGCCGGCCCGTCCGCCCCTCCCTCCCGCCCGCCTTCCTACCCTCCCTGGCTGCCCTCCCTCCCAACTGTGCGTCAGAAACTGCACGGAAAGTGGCCGATTTGGCGTCTTTTCGAGCAGTTTCTGACACCTAGTTTTGCGGACGCCAGCCGCGACTGAACAACGCCGAACGAATCTTCCGGACGGCGGCGCGGGCGTCGTCCGTCATGTGGTTCTTCGCGATCCGCACCTCGGTCCATCCGGCCGCCGCAAAGTCCTCCTGGCGCCTGATGTCGCGAATGACCTGGTCGGGGTCGGCGTGTGTGCCGCCGTCGTACTCCACCGCGACCCGATACTCGGGGTAGGACTGGTCCGGCTGGCGTGACTTCCCGTCGGCCAGCGGTATGTTCTTGTTGATGTCCGGTTCCGGAAGGCCAGCATAGACAACGGCGAGCCGGAGACGTGTTTCAGGCGCTGAATCGGACCCGACTCTCGCAAGCGTAAGTGCGGCACGGGCTTTTTGTATGCCAGGTGTGCCCTTGTTCCGCTCCAACATTTGGGACAGTTCAGCCAAAGTGGCGTAGGCCTCGGAGCGGCCTTCGAACTCGGGCCGCGGAATGCGGATCAAGTGGTCCGCGACCACCACCAGCTCATCGACTGTCATTCGGCGGGCACAGTCCAGCCACGTCCTTACCCGGGTGGTGATCCACAGGCCGTCGAGACATTCCACTTCATCGTCCCGGAATTTGGTTCGGTGGCCTTCCACGCCGTGGCGGCGGGGAATGTTGTGTGGGAACTGGCGGGAAATGTGAATGAGGGTGTCATTCCGGACGGGGAGGAACCCTGGAAGTTCCCAGATGGCAAACGCCGTGGCGTGGGATGCAGCGGAATATCCGGTGACCTGGGTGAATGGCCGGGTGAGAAGCGCCAAAGGAACATCCGCGTCATCGAGGCTCTTGATGCCGCGGCTGATCCGCACGATTTCCTTGTGGCGCAGCCGGCCGGGACTCACCAGGCAGTCTTTGGCCGTGTCGAGAGTAAAGGGTCCGGATTGAAGTCGGTCCGGGAACCCGGCGCGGGTGAACATGTGACCATGATGGCAATTTTGGGCGGATTCCGTTTAAGTTATCCACAGCCTCCGCCGGGTAGGGAACTGTGAGTCAGAAACTGCATGAAAAATGGACATTTCGACGAGTTTCGGTGCAGTTTCTGACTCACAGTTGGGAGAGGGTGAGGAGGGTGGTGACGGCTTGGGCGGTCACCTGGCTGAAGCCGTGGCAGTGGATGGTGGTCAGCGCCGTGCCGGAGGCCTTGCGGCTGGCCGGGACCAGCCCGGCGTTGATGCAGATGGCGTGCGGGGCCACGGAGGCCACCTGTGCCAGGGTGGCCTGCTGGTCGTGGGACATCAGCGAATCCACCAGCACCAGCACCGGTTCGCCCAGTGATTCCTCCGTGCTCACCAGGTCGGACAGGTTCTCCGCATTCAGCGAGGACGCGGAGAGTGCGTTCACCTGGAAATGGTCCAGAAGGGCCGCGGCGAGGAAGTTGTCCGTGGGTCCGGCCGCCATGTTGTGGCCCGTGCGGGCATCAACCAGGGTGACGACGGCGTCCGGCAGCGGCAACGTCCCGGCGCCCTGGTCCACTTGGCATGCCTTGGCGGCCACAGCGATCCAGTCGGGGGAGTCCACGTCCACGTTGGAGCCGGCGGACGCGTTGCCGTCGGACGCCTTGCCGCCGTCGTCCGCCTTGCCGCCGTCGGACGCGTTGCCGCCGTCGGACGCGTTGCCGCCGTCGGACGCGTTGCCGCCGTCGGCCGCGGCGCTCCCCGCCCGGGCAGCCGCCGTCGACCATTGGGCAAACGCAGCGACCCGCGCCGCCGCGCCCTGCAGCACGGAAACCGGCAGCCGGCCGGAGGAAACCGCCGACATCAGCGCGGAATGCACCTCGAGGTAGCACGATTGGTCGTCACGCCCCGTGGTGTAGGCATTGAGCGGGTTGCCCACGCAGAGCAGGTCTGAGCCCGCCAGCAGCGCCAGCACCGCCCCTTCGCCCGGGCCCACGGTGGCACGGACGGCGGCCATGTCCAGGGCGTCGGTGACCAGCAGCCCGTTGAACCCCATCCCGCGGAGCAGGGCCGCCGCCCGCGGATTCAGCGTGGAGGGCGCCTCGCCCAGCTCCGGCACAATGATGTGCGCCGTCATGACGGCGGCCACACCGGCATCCACGGCGGCCTGGAATGGCGGCAGGTGGTCCCGGCGCAGCTGAGCCAGGGTCAGGTCCACGCGGGCCACATCCATGTGCGAGTCCACCACCGTGTACCCGTGCCCCGGAAAATGCTTGGCACACGCGCCCACGCCCACTGACTGGATGCCGGCCACGGCCGCCGCGGTGTGTTTGCTGACCAGGTCCGTGGTGGCACCAAACGCCCGCACCCCGATCACCGGGTTCAGCGGGTTCGTGTTGACATCCGCCACCGGCGCGATGGCCAGGTTCACGCCGGCCGCCCGGCACAACCGGCCAATGGCCCGGCCCGCGGCTTCCGTGACGGCCGCATCGTCCAGCGCCCCCAGCACCGCGGCGCCGGGAATGGTGGAGCCGTCCCGGGACTGCAGCCGGGTCACGTTTCCGCCTTCCTCATCAACGCCGACGACGGCGGACGGGTTGGCTTCCCGGATTGCGGCAGAGAGTGCCGCCACCTGTCCGGGGACGTCGGGATCGATGTTGTGGCTGAAATACACCACGCCCGCCAGGCCGTTGCGCAGGGCCGCATCGAGCCAGGCCGGGACCGTGGTGCCGACAAAACCGGGCCAGATGACGGAGTTGACCAGGCGGGACAGCTCCGGGGAAGCCCCGGCTGAGGCCTGAGCTTCGGCCCCGGCAGCCCCGGCTTCGGCCCCGGAAAATCCAACAGCCTCGGCGGAAACGGGGCTGGATTCGGGCGCGGGGGAGTGGGGCAGCTCACGGGACGTCATGCCTGACAGCCTACCTAGTGGTAGTGGCATAAACTTGAGGTGTCGCCATCATCGACCAACCCCTGGAGAATTTCTGTGACCAGCTCACGCCTTAATCGTGTTCCCATCCGCCGGGCCCTCATCTCGGTCTACGACAAAACCGGTTTGGAGGAGCTGGCCACGGGCTTGCACGCCGCTGGCGTCGCCATTGTTTCCACGGGTTCCACCGCGGCCAGGATTGCCGCGGCGGGCGTCCCCGTGACGGAAGTTTCCGAGGTTACCGGCTTCCCGGAATGCCTTGACGGCCGCGTGAAGACCCTGCACCCCCTGGTCCACGCCGGCATCCTGGCTGACCGCCGCCTGCCGGACCACGTCCGCCAGCTGGCCGAAATGAACATTGAACCCTTCGACCTGGTGGTGGTGAACCTCTACCCCTTCGTGGACACCGTGAAGTCCGGCGCCGGGCAGGACGCCGTGGTTGAGCAGATCGACATTGGCGGCCCCTCGATGGTGCGCGCAGCCGCCAAGAACCACCCGTCGGTGGCCGTGGTGGTGGATCCGGCCAAGTATGCCGACGTCGTGCTGGCCGCAGCGGAAGGCGGGTTCACGCTGGTGGCCCGCCAGCGCCTGGCCGCGGCAGCCTTTGCCCACACGGCCGCGTATGACAACGCCGTGGCCGCCTGGACGTCCGCCCAGTTCCTGGATGAGGACGGCGACGGCGCCATTGACTGGCCCGCCTACGCCGGCTACTCGCTGGAGCGTTCCGAGGTGCTGCGCTACGGCGAAAACCCGCACCAGCAGGCAGCCCTCTACGTCGACAAGGCGGCCCCGGCCGGCATTGCCCAGGCCGACCAGCTCCACGGCAAGGCCATGAGCTACAACAACTTTGTCGACGCCGACGCCGCCCTCCGCGCCGCGTTCGACTTCGCCGGACCGGCCGTGGCAGTGGTTAAGCACGCCAATCCCTGCGGCGTGGCCGTGGGCTCCCCGGACGCCGCGGATCCCATCGCGGACGCGCACGCCAAGGCCCACGCCTGCGACCCCCTCTCTGCCTTTGGCGGCGTGATCGCGGCCAACCGCACCGTCACCAAGGCCATGGCGGAGACGGTGAAGGGCATTTTCACCGAGGTGGTCATCGCCCCCGACTTTGAGCCCGAAGCCGTGGAAATCTTGTCCAAGAAGAAGAACATCCGCCTACTGGCGCTGCCCGAGGGCTACGACCGCTACCCGGCCGAGGTCCGCCAGGTCTCCGGCGGCATGCTGGTGCAGATGGCTGACAAGATCAACGCCGACGGCGACAATCCCGCCAACTGGACCCTCGCCGCAGGCCCCGCCGCCGACGACGCCACCCTCGCGGACCTCGCGTTTGCGTGGACGGCCGTGCGGGCCGCCAAGTCCAACGCCATCCTGCTGGCCCACAACGGCGCCACGGTGGGCATCGGCATGGGCCAGGTCAACCGGGTTGACTCCTGCAAGCTGGCCGTGGAACGCGCCAACACGCTGGGCGTTTCGGTTGAATCCGACGTGGACGGCGCCGGCGGGGCAGCCGGCACCGGTGCTGTTTCCGAACAGCGCTCCGTGGGTGCCGTGGCCGCCTCCGACGCGTTCTTCCCCTTCGCCGACGGCCTGGAAATCCTGCTCGACGCCGGTGTGCGCGCGGTGGTCCAGCCTGGCGGCTCAGTCCGCGACGAGGAAGTCATCGCGGCCGCCAACAAGGCCGGCGTGACCATGTACTTCACCGGCGCGCGCCACTTCTTCCACTAATTGGAGAACGACGGCGGCGGGGCACCTTCCAGCGGGAGGTGCCCCGCCGCCGTCGTGCTTTAAGAGCGTTCGGGGGTGGACAATGCCAAACGCCGGGGGCGCACCGGGGGCGCATGGCAACAACCACCCCCGGGCCCGTGCCAAGGAAACGTGCCGGACAGCTTTTGGCGGACGGGCCGCAGTGGGTCATAATAGCGCCCGCACGGCGGCCGATAGCGGGCTGGGGCGCTCCCTCGGGTAAGTTGGAGGGGATAGAAATCTCACCAGATTCGCTTTTAAGCACCTGATTTTTACAGGAGACGCCTCAACCCATGGCTAAAATCATCTACACCCATACCGACGAAGCGCCCATGCTGGCCACGTATTCACTCCTGCCCATCGTCCAGGCCTTCGCCTCGACTGCCGGCGTTGACGTCGAAACCCGCGACATTTCACTCTCCGGTCGCATCATTGCTGTTTTCGGCGACTACCTGGCCGAGGACCAGCGCATTGAAGACGCCCTGGCCGAGCTGGGCGCCCTGGCCAAGGACCCCGACGCCAACATCATCAAGCTGCCGAACATCAGCGCTTCCATCCCGCAGCTCAAGGCCGCCATCGCCGAGCTCCAGGGCCAGGGCTACGCCCTCCCGGACTACCCGGACGACCCCTCCACGGATGAGGAAAAGGACGTCCGCGCCCGCTACGACAAGATCAAGGGCAGCGCCGTGAACCCGGTGCTGCGCGAAGGCAACTCGGACCGCCGCGCGCCCCTGTCCGTGAAGAACTACGCCCGCCAGAACCCGCACAGCATGGGCGCCTGGTCCAAGGTCTCCAAGACCAACGTGGCCACCATGTCCACGGGCGACTTCCGCCACAACGAGAAGTCGGTGGTCATCCCGGCCGATGACAAAATCAAGATCCAGTTCGTGGCCGCCGACGGCACCGCCACCGTCCTCAAGGACGCCTTCCCCGTCCTGGCCGGGGAGATCGTGGACGGCACCGTGATGCGCGCCGCCGCCCTGGACGAATTCCTGGCCGCCCAGGTGGCCCGCGCCAAGGAGGAGGGCGTCCTGTTCTCCGCGCACCTGAAGGCCACCATGATGAAGGTCTCCGACCCCGTCATCTTCGGCCACGTGGTCAAGGCCTACTTCCCCGAGCTCTTCGCCAACTACGGCGATGCGCTGGCCAAGGCCGGCCTGAGCCCCGCCAACGGCCTCGCCTCCATCCTCAACGGCCTGGACGCGCTGCCGGCCGATGTCCGCGAGGGCGTCCAGGCTGCCATCAAGAAGGGATACGACGACGGCCCCGCCCTGGCCATGGTCGATTCCGACAAGGGGATCACCAACCTGCACGTCCCTTCCGACGTGATTGTGGATGCCTCCATGCCCGCCATGATCCGCTCCTCCGGCCACATGTGGGGCGCCGACGGCAAGGAGCACGACACCCTGGCCGTGCTGCCGGACAGCAGCTACGCCGGCGTGTACCAGGTGGCCATTGACGACTGCCGCAACAACGGCGCCCTGGATCCCGTGACCATGGGCACCGTGCCCAACGTGGGGCTCATGGCCCAGGCCGCCGAAGAGTATGGCAGCCACGACAAGACCTTCATTCTCGATGAAGCCGGCAGCGTCCAGATCGTCAACACCGCCGGCGAGGTGCTGATCTCCCACGACGTGGCCCCGGGCGACATCTGGCGTGCCTGCCAGGTCAAGGACATCCCCGTCCGCGACTGGGTCAAGCTGGCCGTCACCCGCGCCCGCGCCTCCGCCACCCCCGCCGTGTTCTGGCTGGACCCGAGCCGCGCGCACGACTCCCGGCTGATCGAAAAGGTCAACGAGTACCTCAAGGACCACGACACCGAGGGCCTGGACATCCGGATCATGACCCCGGAGGAGGCCACGGCGTTCAGCTTCGAACGCATCCGCCGCGGTGAAGACACCATCTCCGTCACCGGCAATGTGCTCCGCGACTACCTCACGGACCTGTTCCCGATCCTGGAACTGGGCACCAGCGCCAAGATGCTCTCCATCGTCCCCCTCATCGCGGGCGGCGGGCTCTTTGAAACCGGCGCCGGCGGCTCCGCCCCGAAGCACATCCAGCAGCTCGTGAAGGAAAACCACCTGCGCTGGGACAGCCTGGGCGAATTCCTGGCCCTGGCCGTCAGCTTTGAGCACCTGGCCGTCTCCAAGGGCAATGCCCGGGCACAGATCCTGGCCGACACCCTGGACCGCGCCACCGGCACGTTCCTGCTGCAGAACAAGTCCCCGAAGCGCAAGGTGGGCGAAATTGACAACCGCGGCAGCCACTTCCACCTGGCCAAGTTCTGGGCGCAGGAACTGGCAGCCCAGACCGACGACGCCGAACTGGCCGCCGCGTTCGCAGCCGTCGCCGCGGACCTGACCGACAATGAGGACACCATCGTCGCCGAGCTGCTGGCCGTACAGGGCTCCCCGGTGGACCTGGGCGGCTACTACCGCACTGACCCGGCCAAGGTTGTCGCCGTCATGCGCCCCTCGGCCACGCTGAACAAGGCCATCGACACCCTGAGCTAGGCTCCGGCCCCAAAAAAAGCCCGCCCGCGGGCCTGCGCCGCAAGAAAAGCCCGCCTCCCACCGGAGGCGGGCTTTTTATTGTCCCCGGGCGCCGCCGTCGTGCCTTTCGGCGCAAAAAACCTTCCGTTATCAGATCTTTATGAGCAAATGTGTCTTGCACCACATTTGGGGGGTAGTGTCTGATGTCGTGAAGAGTAAGGATCCCGGTAGGACGACGACGTCCGCCGGCCCTTGCGACATAGTCTGGAAGGCGAATCTATGTACCGTAAGAAAGTTATGACCACGCTGGCCGCAGCCGCCACCCTTGGCATGCTGCTCGGTGGTTGTGCAAACCAAGCTGCCACTCCAGGCGGCAGCACGTCGGGAAGCGGTGGAGGCTCCACCACCGTCAACATCCCGGCCCTGACCTCCATCGAAACGCCGAAGGATGCGGTGCTCCCCGCAGGCAACGGCAAGGCCACCTGCCCCTCCACCACCACGCTGGCGTACATCGGCGCCGAGACAGGCGCAAATGCCCAGCTCGGCATCAACATCTTCAACGGCATCCAGCTGGCCATCAACCAGCACAACAAGGCCAACGCCGGCTGCCAGGTTCAGTTCAAGAAGTTTGACACCGAAGGCGACCCGAACAAGGCCACCGGACCGGTCACCCAGGCCACCAAGGAAGCGGCCATCATCGGCGTCGTGGGCCTGCCGTTCTCCGGCGAGTCCAAGGCAACCGGCAACATTTTCGAACAGCAGGGCCTGGTCCACATCACCCCTGCGGCGACGAACCCGACGCTGACCACCAACGGCTGGAAGACGTTCTTCCGTGGCCTGGGCAACGACGCCGTGCAGGGTCCTGCGGCCGCGAAGTTCATGACCGGCAAGCTCGGCGCCAAGAAGGTCTACGTTGTTCAGGATGACTCGGATTACGGGATCGGCCTGGGCAAGACCACCTCGGACGGCCTCGGTTCGGCGCTGATCGGCACCGACAAGGTCACCACGGGCCAGAAGGACTTCTCGGTCACGATCTCCAAGATCATGAACGCCAAGGCCGACGCCGTCTTCTACTCCGGCTACTACGCCGAGGGCGCCCCTTCGACCAGCAGCTGGTGGCGAAGGGCTTCACCGGAACGTTCGTCGGCCCGGATGGCCTGAAGGATGACCAGTTCATCAAGCAGGCAGGCTCGGCCTCGGCCAACGCCTTCTTCACCTGCCCCTGCATCCCGGGCGAGCTCATCCCGACGTTTGAATCCGCGTACAAGGCTCTGGCCAACGCCGAACCCGGCACGTACTCCATTGAGGGTTACGACGCCGCCACCGTGCTGCTGGCGGGCATTGACGCCGGCAACCAGGACCGGGCCAAGCTCGTGAACTGGGTCAAGACCTACGACAAGGACGGACTGAGCAAGCACTACAAGTGGGACGACAAGGGCGAGCTCCAGGCCCCGACTGTTTACGGCTACAAGGTTGAGAACGGCAAGATCGTTCCGATCGGCGCCATCGGCCAGTAATTCGGGCGCACAAGGCTGTGGGACGGGGGATCTCCGGCCCACAGCCTTTGCGTGCCACCTTATCCCGTTCTCCCTACCGGCAGCGGCCGGCCCATCCGATGCCGTGGGCGCTGCCAAGATCAGGATGTCCGCATGATTCCCACCCTCCTAACCGTCCTACCCGCCCTGTCCACTGACGACAATTCCTGGATCACCTTCGACATTCCGTCGCTGATGCAGAACTTTTGGAGCGCCACCTTTGACGGGCTGACCTTCGGCTCCATCTACGCGCTGGTGGCCCTGGGCTACACCCTCGTCTACGGCGTGCTGAACCTCATCAACTTTGCCCACTCCGAAGTGTTCATCATGGGCTGCTACGGCGTCTGGTTCACCCTCAGCTTTCTGGGGTTCGGGCCGTCCGCACCCAACCTCTCGCTCGGGTCGATCGTCGTCAACCTGCTGCTGGCGCTGATTGTGGCCGTTTGCGCCTCCGCCCTTACCGCGTTCGTGCTCGAGCGGCTGGCCTATAAACCGCTGCGCAAACGCAACGCGCCCCGCCTGGTCTTTTTGATCACTGCCATCGGCGCGTCCTTCACCATCCAGTACACGATCTTCCTGGTCCGCGGACCCGTGCCGGAGCAGGCCTTGACCATGTTCAAGCCGACCCCGATATTCGACGTCTTCGGTACGATCGTTGACTCACAGCAGCTCCTCATTGTCATTGCAGCCGTCATTATGATGGTTGTCACCGAGCGCTTCATCAGCAAGTCCCGCACCGGGCGCGGCATCCGCGCCGTTGCGCAGGACCCTGACACGGCAACGCTGATGGGAGTCAACAAGGAAAAGATCATCATCACCACGTTCGTGATCGGCGGCATCCTGGCCGGCGCGGCGGCATTGTTCTATGTCATGAAGATCCCCTCCGGCGTGCAGTACAACGGCGGGTTCATCCTCGGCATCAAGGCTTTTGCCGCAGCTGTGCTGGGTGGCATCGGCAACGTCCGCGGCGCGCTGCTGGGCGGCCTGCTGCTCGGGTTGATCGGCAACTACGGGCAAATCCTGCTGGGCAACTCCCAGTGGACCGACGTCGTTGCCTTTGTGGTGCTGGTGCTGGTGCTGCTGCTGCGGCCCGAAGGCATCCTGGGCACCTCTCTGGGAAGGAGCAGGGCATGAGCATGGTAGACGGACCCACACCACTCCACACCGCCAAGGCAGATCAGGCTGCGGAGGACCGAGAAGCTGTCGGCACGCCGCCCGGCTCCAGTGCCGCAGTCCGGCGCAAGGGCTGGTTTGGCGGCCTGGGCGAGAAATGGCAGGAGCTGCCGCGCCAGAAGCAATGGGCGGTGCTCATCATCGTGGTGGTCCTGGCCTATTTGCTGCCGGTCATCAACCCGCCGCTGATTTCCACCGAACCAGGCAACGACTTCCCGCTCGCCTGCCAGACCATGGCTGTCTGGGCGCTGGTGGCCGTGGGCCTGAACGTGGTGATCGGCTACGCAGGCCTGCTGGACCTGGGCTACATCGCCTTCTTCGCCGTCGGCTCCTATGTGGCGGCCATGCTCACCAGTCCCGACTCCACGTTCCTGAAGATTCCGTACCTGTGGACCATTCCGGTGGCCATGGCGGTGACCATGTTCTTCGGCGTGCTGCTCGGTGTGCCAACGCTGCGACTGCGCGGGGACTACCTGGCAATCGTCACCCTCGGCTTCGGTGAGATCGTGCGCATCCTGGCCACCATCATCCCGGCCATGAAGGGCCAGGTCGGCTTCCAAAACCTGGGCCATCCGCCGGGATTGGACGCCCACGGGGTGCCAATCTTTGCCAACTCCAACGGAACCCCCTGGTATTGGCTCACACTGACAATATTGATCATTGTGCTGCTGTTGGCGGGCAACCTGGAACGCAGCCGCGTGGGCCGCAACTGGATCGCCATCCGCGAGGATGAGGACGCCGCCGAGACCATGGGCGTTCCCACCTTCAAGTACAAGGTCTGGGCCTTCGCGATCGGCGCGGGCATCGGCGGCATGTCAGGCGCGCTCATGTCCGGGCAGGTCGGCTTCGTGAACAACCAGAAGTTCGACGTCGTCACTTCCGTCCTGTTCGTCGCCGCGGTGGTGCTGGGCGGGGCAGGCAACAAGGTTGGCGCCATTCTGGGCGGGGCCCTGGTGGCCTACATTCCGCTGCGCTTCACCGCAATCGCCGACTACAAGTACCTGATCTTTGGCCTGGCGCTGTGCCTGATCATGATCTTCAGGTCGCACGGCCTGCTTGCCGCGCGACAGCAACTTTTGGCCTATGGCAGACACGCCTACAACGAGGTAAAGGCCCGCACGGACGCCAAGTCCGCCAAGGCCAAGGCCGCGCCCGGGAAGGAGGCGTCACTGTGAGCGAGTCAAACGAAACGAGCGGCCGGCATGCCGACGTCGACATTGCCGGGGTCGACACCGTAGTGGCGGAAGCCGCGGCACCGGAACGCGACATCGCCGTCAAGGTGGGCGACGACCTGGTCGAGGTGAAGAACCTCACCATGAGGTTCGGCGGCCTGCTGGCGCTGGACGACATCAGCTTTACCATCAAGCGCGGGGAAATTCTGGGGTTGATCGGCCCCAACGGCGCCGGCAAGACCACCTGCTTCAACGCCATGACAGGGGTATACAAGCCCACCAGCGGCCAGGTGCTGCTGGAGGGGCGGGTGCTCAACGGGGTCAAGCAGCACAAGATCACCCGTGCCGGACTGGCCCGCACCTTCCAGAACATCCGCCTTTTTGGCGAGATGACGGCGCTGGAAAATGTGGTGGTGGGCCTGGACGCCCGGCACAAGACGTCCGTGATCGGGGCCCTGCTGCGCCTGCCGCGGCACACCCGGGAGGAAAAGTCCGCCATCGAGCGGGGCATGGCGCTGCTGGAATTTGTGGGCATTGCCGACCAGGCAGCCACGCTGTCCCGGCACCTGCCGTACGGCAGCCAGCGCCGCCTGGAGATTGCCCGCGCCCTCGCGACGGACCCCAAGGTGCTGTGCCTGGACGAGCCCGCGGCCGGCTTCAACCCTGCGGAAAAGGAAGAGCTCATGCAGCTCATCCGCACCATCCGCGACGACGGCTACACTGTGCTGCTCATCGAGCACGACATGAAACTGGTCATGGGGGTGACCGACAGGATTGTGGTGCTGGAATTCGGGAAGAAGATTGCCGACAATGTGCCATCCGTGATCAGGGAAGACCCGAAGGTCATTTCCGCTTACCTAGGGGAGCCCGAAGATGACTTTGCTTGAGCTGAAAAACATTTCCGTGCACTACGGGCGGATCCAGGCCATCAAGGAGATGTCCTTCACGGTGGAGGAAGGGGAAATTGTTTCCCTGATCGGGGCCAACGGTGCCGGGAAAACCACCACCATGAAGACCATTTCCGGGCTGCTGAACCCTTCGGGCGGTTCCATTTCCTTCATGGGGCAGGACATTACCAAGATGAAGGCCCACATCCGCGTGGTGCAGGGAATCTCACAGGCCCCTGAAGGGCGCGGGATCTTCCCCGCCATGACGGTCCTGGAGAACCTGGACATGGGGACCTTCGGCCGCAAGGACCGCAGCGGTGTCAGCGAGGACCTGGACCGCGTGTTCACGCTCTTCCCTCGCCTGAAGGAGCGCGAGAAGCAGTTCGGCGGCACCATGAGCGGCGGCGAGCAGCAGATGCTTGCCATTGGCCGCGCACTGATGTCCCGTCCCAAGCTGCTGCTGCTGGACGAGCCCTCCATGGGGCTGGCCCCGCAGTTCATCCGGCAGATCTTTAAGATCATCACCGAGATCAACAGCCAGGGCACCACGGTGCTGCTCGTGGAACAGAACGCCAACCAGGCGCTGGCCCGGGCACACCGTGCCTTTGTGTTGGAGACCGGGGAGATCACGCACAGCGGCACCGGCAAGGAGCTGCTGGCGAATCCGGCCATCAAGGAGGCCTACCTAGGCGTCTAGCCCCACTTAAGACCCTCCCTCACCTTTTGTGGTGTTTTGGGGGGATCCTCCCTCACTTTTCGGGGTGTTTGGCGGGGATCCTCCCTCACCTTTCGTGCTTCCCGGGGTAGCCAGCGGGTCGCGCGGCTTCTCTCCCAACGGTACGACGGCGGCGGGTTACCTTCCATGCGGAAGGTGACCCGCCGCCGTCGTACTTTAAGTTGAGGGAGGGTCGGGTGGAAACCGGCAAAAGGTGAGGGAGGGTCGGGCAGGAACCGACGAAAGGTGAGGGAGGGTCGGGCAGGAACCGACGAAAGGTGAGGGAGGGTCGGGCGGAAACCGACGAAAGGTGAGGGAGGGTCGCTAGAGGTCGGTGCGGGAATCGTTGGGGTAGGTGACTCCGAGCTGTCGGCGGGCCTCGTCGAAGAGTTCCATGATGGCCACGGAGTCGTCCAGCGGCATGGTGGCGGATTCGGTCAGCCCGGCCTGGATGCAGCGGGTCACCTCGCGCAGCTGGTACGTGTAGCCGCGGCCCGGGTGCTCGAACGACTCGGTGCGCACCCCGTCCCAGCCCACCGAGACACGCAGGCCCTTGGGATTGTTGGGGGAGCCCACCGTCTCCACGAACCCCTCTGTCCCGGCCACCGTGGCCACCCGCGGCCCTTGCGACACCAGGTAGCTCATCAGCTGCGCCTGCGCCCCGGAGGCATAGCTGAGCGACAGCGAATTCTGGGCATCCACGCCGAGGGCCGTCAGCTCGCCGGTGGCAGCCACGGCGGCCGGCTTGCCCAGCGTGGCCCAGGCCCACAGCAGCGGATAAACCGTGATGTCCAGGAGGGCTCCGCCGCCGTCGGCCGGGGCCCAAATGCGGGCGGTGTCGTCGAGCGGGGCCGGGAAGCCGAGGTCCGCACGCACCCACTTCACCTCGCCAATCTCGCCCGAGGCAACGATCTCCAGCGCGCGCTGGAAGCCCGGGACAAAGCGCGCCCAGACAGCCTCCATGAGGAACAGCTTCCGTTCACGGGCCAGCGCCGCCAGGGAACGTGCCTCCGCAGCAGTGATGGTCAGCGCCTTTTCGCACAAAACGTGCTTGCCGTTTTCCAGGGCCGCCTTGGCAATGTCGTAATGCTGGGCGTGCGGGGTGGCGATGTAGACGACATCCACCGCCGGGTCCTGCACCAGCTGGAGGTAACCCGGGGCACCCAGGCCGTCCGGACCGCCGTCGTAATAGTGGGAGGTGAAGCCGAACTCCTCGGCAAACGCCGCGGCGCTGGCCCCGCTGCGCGAACTCACGGCCGACAGCACGGCATCCTCCAGCAGGGCCAGGTCCGCCGTGACGGTCCTGGCGATGTTGCCGGTGGCCACCACGCCCCAGCGCAGCGGGGCGCCGGTGGCGGAGAGCGTCTCGGGGTTGAACGTGGTGTACCAGTCGGGACGGCCGACATAACGGGGAATGGTCATGGCGCCATTCTGCCAGCTATTGGGGGGATGGCGAAGGCCCCGTCCGGTGTCGTGATGCACGACGCCGGACGGGGCCTTGGGCTGTTGTGTTGCCTTGGGTGGGGCTACTTGGTCAGCGGGCCAAGCACCTTGTCATTGGCGTATTCCTCGGCAGCGTTGGCCTTGGTCACGATCTTGGGAACCAGCAGGAACGCCGGAACAACCTTGGTGCCGTTGTTGTAGGAGGTGGGGTCGTTGATCTCCGGCTTGGTGCCCTTCTGCAGGCCCTTCACCATTTCGATGGCGTGGTTGACCAGCGCGGTGGTGTCCTTGTTGATCGTGGAGTACTGCTCCCCGGCCATGATGGACTTGACGGATTCAACCTCGGAGTCCTGGCCGGTGACGGTCGGGACGGGCTTGCCGGCGGCCTTCACGGAGGTGATGATGGCCCGTGCCAGGGTGTCGTTGGGGGACAGCACGCCGTCCAGGGCGGCCGAACCGTAGTTGCCCACCAGCAGGGAGTCCATGCGCTTCTGGGCGTTCTCGGCCTTCCAGCCCTGGGTCACTGCCTGCTCGAAGGTCTTCTGGCCGGAAACAACCTTGAGGGTGCCGTCCTGGATCTTGGGCTGGAGGATCTTCATGGCGCCGTCAAAGAAGACCTTGGCGTTGGCGTCGTCGGGGGAGCCGGCAAAGAGCTCGATATTGTACGGGCCGTTCGGCTTCTTGGCCTTCATGCCGTCCAGCAGGGCCTGGCCCTGGAGCTCGCCGACCTTGAAGTTGTCGTAGGCCACGTAGTAGTCCACGTTCGGGGTGTTCAGCAGCAGGCGATCGTAGGCGATGACCGTTGCGCCGGCATCCTTGGCCTGCTTGAGCTGCGTGCCCAGCTGGCCGCCGTCGATGGCGCCGACAATGATGACCTTGGCGCCCTTGGCCACCATGGCGCTGATCTGGTTCTGCTGCTCGGCAACGCCGCCGTTGGCGAACTGGACGTCGCCCTTGAAGCCGGCCTGGGTGAGGCCGTCGTTGAAGAGTTTCTCTGCAAGGACCCAGTTTTCACTGGTCTTCTGGGGAAGCGCGACGCCGATCAGCGCGTCCGCGGCGAAACCGCCTGCCGCGCCGGAGGACGCTGCGGGCGCAGCCGCGCGTCCGCAGCCCGTCAGTGCCAGGGCGGAGGCCGCCAGGACAACCGCCATGGTTTTGGCAGCCTTGTTGAGCTTGAACATGGTGTTCACTTTCTGTTGGGTTACGTGAAGTGTTGCTCGGTGGTGCTTCGGGGAAGAATTAGGATTCGGTCCTGACGGCGTCCCTGAGGGGTTCGGCCACGGCCAGGTCCGGGTTGTCCCGGCCGCCCAGTTTCTTCATCATCAGGCCGATGAAGGACGCCTTGCCCTGGGACTTGTTGTAGACGTCAAAGACGACGGCGGCCAGCAGGACCAGGCCCTTGATGATCTGGGTCATATCCGAACCGACGCCCATCAGCTGAAGGCCGTTGTTCAGCACGGCCATGACCAGGCCACCAATCATGGAGCCCACCACCGTGCCGACGCCGCCGGTGACTGCGGCGCCACCGATGAAGACGGCGGCAATGGCATCCAGTTCCCAGCCGACGCCGTCGGACGGGCCGGAGGCGTTGGAGCGGGCCACGAAGATCATGCCGGCCAGCCCGGCCA